>WNFJ01380162.1_pt1 | contig 11272 bp, 14 predicted proteins | sample 5400461 | NCBI WGS metagenome assembly WNFJ01 (sample SAMN13153349, study PRJNA577476) | soil metagenome | isolation source: 115 cm saprolite on Douglas fir-dominated hillslope | place: USA:California | collected 2013-09-17 | reverse complement strand
ATGTCATTCCTGACTTACGTCCAATCGCTGAAAGAGCCCGAGCACCGCCTGGCATGGGCCGTAGCCATCGCCGCCGACGCCCTCCAGATCGCCGCCCTTCCGCTCTTCGTCGAGGGAGGCATATCCCCCGCCGACTCGCTGCTCGATCTGATTGTCGCCTTCGTTCTGATTCGTCTCCTCGGATGGCACTGGGCCTTCTTGCCAACCCTCGCAGCCGAACTCGTTCCCGGCGCAGATCTTTTTCCCACCTGGACCGCCGCCGTATGGTTCGTCACCCGCCAGCAGGTGAAGTCCAATTCCAGTTCCAACTCCAGTCCTAAAGACCCAGAGATTCTGCCCCCTGGCCCCGCGCCAGAACCGCGCCGCTAAAAAATCCGGAGACTGCCCCGAGCAGCGTTCAGCCGTCAGATTGCTGGCCCTTACTGAGAACGGACAACTGAGAACTGACTGCCCCTACCACGTCCCATACCGGTATCGTTGCGGTCGTTCGCCGAATAAATTAATCATGATCACGCCCGCAACGAAGCCTCCAACATGCGCCCAGAAAGCAATCCCACCCGAAGTCTGGCTGGTTTCGGCGACCGCGGTCGCGAAGCCGCTCAGGAAGTTTCCCAGGAACCAGTATCCGAGCATCAGCCAGGCCGGAACGTGAAACAGAAATATCGGCGGAAACCAGACCAGCACTCGCGCCCGTGGATACAAAATGAAGTACGCTCCCATCACTCCCGCAATCGCGCCGCTCGCGCCCACACTGGGTATGGGTGAGGCCTGATTGAGCAGGATGTGGGTAGCGCCGGCCGCCACTCCGCTGACCAGGTAGAACACGAGATACTGGAAATGTCCGATGTAATCTTCGACGTTGTCGCCGAAGATCCACAGGAAGAGCATGTTCCCAGCCACGTGTAAGAATGAAGCGTGCAGAAACAGCGAGGTAAACAACGGCAAAACGGCCGTCGCCAGCCCGTCTGGGGACTGTCCGGCGAGCACAGCCAGCGTGTGGTGAGGGACGACCCCAAACTCGAACATCACCGAATTCAGCGCCCGATGGCTGACCGAAAGCTCCCAAAAAAAGACCACCACATTCAGAACGATCAGAAAATAGTTGACGAACGGCGTCGAGAAAGTGGGCTGATCGTCACGAAGAGGAATCATTTAATTGGCAATTCGTAATTTGTAATGGGTAATTTGGAGCAAGATCGCTGATACCGTAACGACTAGGGATTCAAATTACCAATTACAAATTAACAGATTACAAATCTTTATGAACGGTGTCATAGTCATCGATAAACCGCCGGGGCTAACATCGCACGACGTGGTCAACCGCGTGCGCCGAATTCTCGGACAGCGCTCCGTCGGTCATCTCGGAACCCTTGACCCCTCGGCCACCGGAGTCCTGCCTGTTGTCCTCGGCAACCTCACGCGTCTGGCGCAGTTCTACGTCCATTCGGAGAAGACGTACGAAGGCGTGATTCGCTTCGGCTTCGCCACCGACACCTATGACGCCGATGGCGAACCCACCACGCCGCTGCAACACGTGCGCCTGAATAGCGACGAACTGCGCGCCCTGGCTACTCAGTTTCAAGGCTCTATCGAGCAGATGCCGCCGCCGTTTTCCGCTAAAAAAATTGCTGGAGTTCCCGCTTACAAACTGGCTCGCAAGAAGCAAGAGGTCGCGCTCAAGCCGGTACAAGTAGAAATTAAAGAATTCGAGATTCTGGCGACTACGGCCGATCAAGCCACCTTTCGGGCACGCGTCGCCTCGGGCACATACATAAGGTCAGTCGCCCACGAAATGGGCCAGAAGCTCGGCTGCGGCGCTCATCTGGCCGCTCTTCGCCGCACCTCCGTCGCGGAGTTCGCAATCGAAGATGCCCACTCGTTGCCGGCGTTGGAAGCCGCGATGCAGCAGGGAAGTGCTGAGTCTTTGTTTGTCCATCCCAGAAAGTTGGTGCCGCAGTTGCCAAGCGTCACCGCCAACGAGGAAAGCGCGGCCCTCATCCGCAGCGGCCGCGCCGTGAATCTTCCGGAAATGTCTCGTGCGCCACAGGTCAAGGTCTTCTGCGGCCAAAGCGATCTGATTGCCATCGTAACCCGAATCGCGGGCACGCTTTTCCACCCCCGAATCGTGTTCACGGGATCCGCAGACTGAGTCAACGCGACCCCTGCGCACGGGTTGGCACACTTTATTATTGCCTTAACACTGCGTCCGCGGTGGTGCCATACACTTTCTCTGCCTTTCTTCAGGCGCTCGCTTTTGTCGGGCCCTACGTCGCAATGTTGTACTCAGGAGGAGTAGCAATGGAGGTGGATTCTGGCGTCTGTTCGCACAACCGTTAGCAACACTCAATTCGGAATTGCTATCGTCAGCGATCCCACCCTGGGAGCGGCCGACAGCGCGACATTAACCAGCAACACGGTTTCGCTGACTCATCTCTACGACGGGATCGACTTGTGCAGCAACAACAATACTGCTACGGGCAATGCGATTAACGGCTCGGACGAGTCCGCCATCCACCTGGACGACACGTACGGGACCCTCAACCGGCAATACTATAACTTCGAACAAAATCAACTCCGCCTGCGCTGGCATCTTGAGCGGCCCGGGAGCTGCGGGTAACACGACTACTCCCAACACCTTTTACAACGTCCTCACCGTGCAGTCGACAAACAGCAACAGCTGTACGCCTCCGCCGGCCAACAAGGCGGTAGCAAGGGCGCATGCCCTAATAAGAGCAGCGAGACCATAGGGAGCACTGTAGAAAAGAACGAAGTGGGACATGCCGGGGGCTTCAGTCTTTGCCCCCGGCATTTTCTTGGGCGATACGGACCCGATCCTATGTAATGTCCGATAACAGGTATTATGTAAAGAACGCGCTGATATGCGCTTTCTCCGCCGTCACCATACCCTTATGAAGGCCAAATACACCACCCTGAGCAGCGAGGGCCAGATCATAATCCCGGTCGAGATCCGCGAGCAGATGAACCTATCGGTCGGCACCAAGTTCTCCATTCAGCGCGACGGCCAGACCCTCATTCTGCAGCCTGTGTGGCTTAACCAAAGGTTTGGGTGAACCGCGCGACGCGATGCACCGCGATGACAAGGAACGATGACCACCTTAACTCCGGATTTCAACCATATTCAAGCCTAGCCTGATAACAGCAAGCTCCCTTCGACGTCTCTCAAATAGAATGCCTTCCAGGTTCCGCCATGATCCGAAATAGCGCCCCTGCTCTTCTCCTGCTCGCCTTCGTCGCCGGCACTGCTTTTCTTCCGGCCCAAACAGCACGCCCCGAGCCCAAGCGCGAGCATTTTCAAAACGCCGAGATCCTCTACGGATGGGCACAAGACAGCCGCGGCGAACGCCTCCGAACCTTCGTCACCCGGCCGAAAAACGTCACCGGCAAGGTTCCTGCAATATTTTTCGTGGGATGGCTGAGTTGCGACACCATGGAATATGCCGACGCCGACACTAAAGACGGTTTCGGCATTCTCCTGCGCCGCCTGATCGAACAATCCGGCTATGCCACCGTGCGTATGGATAAGCCCGGCATCGGCGAGAGCGAAGGCGATTGCGGTAAGGCCGATTTCACCGAAGAACTTTCAGGATATCAATCAGCTTTTGACAAAATGCTCAAGTATGACTTTATCGATCCCGCGAAGATCCTCGTAATCGGCCTGAGCAACGGAGGCGGAACATCGGCGCTAGTTCCCCGCCAGCATCCCGTCCGCGGATACATTGCAGCCAGTTCCTGGGGTCGCACCTGGTACGAACACATGCTCGACTTGGAACGTCGACGCTTGATCGAAGAAGGCAAACCACCAGCCGAAGTCAACACCGCAGTCAAAACCTTTGTCGAGTTCTACATTCTCTACCTGATGAAAGGAATGACCCCAGGCCAAATCATCGCTCAGCATCCCGAATGGAAAGGTCTTTGGTACGACTCCCCGGACGGTCAATACGGCCGTCCCGCAGCGTTTTATCAGCAGTTGCAAGCCCTGAACCTTGGCGAAATCTGGCAGAAAGTGAACCAGCCCGTGCTCGTCATTCGCGGCACCGCTGACAACATCATGAGCCGCGCCGACAGCGAAGCCATCGCGCGAATCGTCAACCAGGTCCATCCCGGAAACGCCCGCTATCTCCAGGTCGATGATATGACCCACGGCTTCACCGTCAACGGCAAGTTCTATGAGGAATTGATTCCTACCATCCTGACTTGGATGAAGGAACAGCTGGCAACCGACAAATGAGGATCTCACGTGCTCACGCAGGACGGCCGCGCCGGCCGTCCAGCCGAGCGAAGTTCGGCAGCGCTTCAACGAATTCTTCGGGAAAGCACTTCTTAGCTCTTGGCGTGCAGCAGGTCCGCAAGTTCGTCGCGAAATTTCTGTAAGGCCACAAGCCGTTCCGGCGTAGCCTCCACAATCTCGGTCTTCGCCTGAAAGATTTTGCGCCCTTCCCTTTCCGTAAGCACGCCCATCACTTCACCCATCCGCCAGCCTGGAGCGCCCAGAATTTGCAAGCCATCCACGCCCGGTACAAGCAGGGCAACGCAGTTGTCGCGCACCACGCCAATGCACTTTGGATAGCGTTCAAAAGTCTGGAGCTCGAATCCCGCAAGGTAGATACGCTGGAGCTGTTCGGCGGAATCGGGCATGGAGACAAGTCGCGAACCTTAGAGCACCTTCCGTAGAGACGCGGCTTGCCGCGTCTCGGCAGCTCCCGCGCCTACTGCGCCTCGGCGCGGATGACTTCCAGCTCATTTCCCTCTCCCAGCTTCAGAAAGGTGAAAACTCCATCGTTCGCCGAATAGCATGCAAACGATGGTCCCAGGCCAGTGGGATCGGCGTAGCTAGCGATCTTCCGGCCAGTCTGCGCATCCGCGACCACGACGGTCTGGCGCTGGTTTTCGTTATTCCAGAACGAAAGCGCCAACCGATTTCCGGAGAGATGAAACGCGCTCGGTAACGCGCCCGGCAGCGGCGAAGATACCTTGATCGTTTTCATAATCTTGCCACTCGGCCCGATTACATAGACCAGCGCTGGGGAAGAAAAACGCATGACGTAGAGGTTACCGTCGCTTCCAACTTCGGCCTCCGCCAGATCGAGCCCGGGCGTCGCCTTCGCGGCGTCGTTCGTGCCTTTTGCTGATGCCTTCGCGGATTGCTGCGGTGCCTCGAATGAAAGTTGCGCCAATTCCCTTCCGTCGGCCGAAAACACCGCGGTAAAGTTGCGGCCGCGATCGTTCTTATTCTGCAGATCCCGCTTCACGCCCGAGACCAGGAAATTTCCGTCGGCAAATGCTGCGAATGTATACACCTCGAAATCGGCATCGAGAAGCGTCGGTGATGAAGGCGATCCGTCGGAAGAAAAATGCAGCACGTAGATGCGCGGCTTCAAGATGCCGCTCTGGGCGATCTGATACAGGCCGCCGTCGGACGCGGGCAAAAAAGCATCGGCGCGGTCGAGCGCCAACTGCGAAAATGCGGTGGGGTCAAAGAGCGCGGTGCGCTTGCCATCTGGATCAATCTTGACCACCGGACCAAGCAGCGGCCGGTCCACCGCCAACTTGCGAACGTAAAGATTGCCGTCGGCGTCACACTTCGAGGAATTCATGAACGCTCCGCCCGTCTCCGAAGCCACGTTCATGGTAGAGGAGGCGTGCAGCGCAATAGTCGATCCTGATGGCGGAATGTTGGAAACAGCAGAAGGCGTAGGCGAATGTCCTTGCGCAGCCGAAAATGTAGCCCAGAAAAAAAAGAGGGGCGCGAACAACCCACCAGAGAACGATCTCATCGAGCGCCTAAATTTCCACAGAGCCCAGAAACGAACTGAGAGCCGACGGCTGAAAGCTGACACCTGCCTCGCCTACATCTTGTATTTGCCGAGATCATCATCGCCAAGGTCTTCCAGCCACTTGCGGAGCTCTTCGCTACTAACCGCCGGAACAGGATTATTCGCTGCCTGCTTAGAGTTCTTCAAAACCTCGTCCTCGACGAAGATGGGGCAATCCACGCGCAGCGCCAGCGCCAGCGCGTCCGACGGACGAGAGTCAATGCTGACCACGTGCCCTTCCCTTTCCAACCAGATCACGGCGTAGAAAGTATCGTCCTTCAGTTCGGTGACCACAACTTTGTGACCCAGCGCATCGAGCCCGGTGAGAACGCTCTTGATCAAGTCATGGGTCATCGGCCGCGGTGTGCTGACTTTCTCGATTTCGAGCGCGATAGCATTCGCTTCATACACGCCTACCCAGATGGGAAGCACCGTGTCGCTGCCGACGTCCTTAAGCAACACAATCGGCATGTTCGAAACCGGATCCATCATCAGTCCGCGAATTTTCATTTCAACTTCCATAAAAACCTCAAAGCTTGTCGGTGGAGCGCCGGGCGTCCCCGCCCGGCTCGCGTCAGACTCCCGGCCTCACCAGCCCGCCATCTCTCCCACCAGACTATTCGGAAAGCTCCCCGTAACCCGCACCGGCACATAGCTCCCGGTCGCCAGCTCAACGCCTTCCGGCACAGTAAAATTCATCACCTTGATCTGCGAGGTGCGCCCAATCCACTGTCCCCGCGCTCGGTTCTTCCCTTCCACCATCACCTCCAGCACCTGCCCCAAGTGCCGCTGATTGCGCCGCGCCCCAATCTCCTTCTGCTTGTCGTTGAGCACCGCCAGCCGCCGAGCCTTCTCCGCATCCGGAATCGCATCCTCCAACCCCAACGCCGAAGTGTTCGGACGCGGAGAATACTTAAACGTAAACACGCTGTCATATCCCACCACATCCATCAACGAAAGCGTCTCTTCAAACTCCGCTTCCGTCTCGCCCGGAAATCCAACAATCAGATCGCTGGTCAGAGATATGTCGCGCCGCGCCGCCTGAATCCAGGAGACACGCTCCAGATACTGGTCCCGAGTATAGAGCCGCTGCATGGCATCCAGCACGCGCGTAGATCCGGTCTGGACCGGCAGATGCACATGGTCGCAAAGCGCCGGCACCGCGTCGATCACCTCAACGATGTCGCGTCCAAAATCCCGAGGATGAGAAGTAGTAAACCGCACTCGCCGAATTCCCGCGACCGAGGCGAGGGCCGCCAGCAACTCGGCAAAGCTTTTATTTCCATCAGGATCGCGGTAAGAATTCACGTTTTGCCCGAGGAGTTGAATCTCCGTATACCCAAGGTCCGCGAGTTGCCGCGCTTCTTGCAACACAGACGACGAAGTCCGGCTCCGCTCCTTCCCGCGCGTATGAGGAACCACACAGTAGGCGCAGAACTTGTCGCATCCCTCGATAATCGTGATGTACCCGCGATGTGGATTAGTGCGAGCCGTGAACTCAGTCTCGAAGCACTCGTCCGTTAAGCGATCGTCAAGCCCGGTGACCCTCTGCCCGCCAGCCTCCAACTGCACCAGCATCTGCGGAAGCTTGCGATAAGAAGCCGACCCGCACACCAGCGACACATAAGGAGCGCGCTCAAAAATCTTTTCCCCCTCCTGCTGCGCCACGCACCCCAGGACGCCAAACTGTTTTCCCTGCGCCCGATACTTCTTATAATCCGCCAGCCGATTAAAGACCTTCTGCTCCGCCTTGTCGCGAATCGAGCAGGTGTTATAAAGCACCAGCCCAGCCTCTTCGACCGTAGGAACCTGACGATACCCCTGCTGCAAAAGCGTCCCAACCACCTTCTCGGAGTCGTGCGCATTCATCTGGCAGCCAAAAGTTTCCAGGTAAAACGTTTTGGAGACGGGGTCCGACATGGGTTCAGTATAAACCACGGCTCCAGAGGGTGATGGGCTTCCCAATTCTCTCCATCATCTGTCATCCGAGCGGAGCCGAAGGACCCTACACCTCCGACACTTCCAACCCTGTCGGGTGCCCCATCCTAACGTCGTGCTTTTCGACGTTATAATAGGGTGGGATTCCACAGCCGCTTGAAGCCTGGGGCCTTTCCCGGCGGCCTAGGTAGCTCGGTCGCTGTTGCGGAATGTCTGGGGCCACTGCTCAGAACCGTGCAACAAGCGCAGTTGTTCTAGGAGTGGGCCGCCACATATGCTAGCGGCGGAGTGCGATGACGCGACCGGATCGTCAACAGGTTTCGCGGGACAGCGCCGGAAAAACCTCAATATTCTTGATACTCGCCACCAAATCCGTACTCAGTCGACTCTTGTCCACGCAGGCGTTCCCGCCTGCCTCAACAACGCTCGGCAACAAGTGATTCGGATCATGCTGGCTAATCACCAGAATCTTCGCTTCAGGCAGCTCTTGCCGGAGAAGACGAGCTACCTCCAGCCCGTTCATGCCCGGCATGCTGACATCGAGGAGAATCACATCGGGCAGGAGTTCCCGTGCTTTTTGAAGTGCTTCTGAACCATCTCTGGCCTCCCCGCAGACCTTCCAACCCGCTTCGAACGACAAGAGTCCCACGACTCCACTGCGAACCGCATCATTGTCGTCTGCGATGAGAATGCGCATGATCGTCTCGTCCGGAGTAGCGCCGCAGAGCCTATCCGGTAGCCTCCAATGACTGAAGTATGCCGTCTGATCCGGACGCAGGAATCGACGTAGGAGTCGCCGGCACCGGGAACGTGACCGAAATTGTGGCACCCGTCCCGTTCGACTGAATGTCCATGACGCCCTGAAGATGGCGCACGCGCTCACGCATTCCAGTGATCCCCACTCCCGTGCGCTGGGCTCGGATCGCAACCAGCTTTTCGGGAGAGATTCCATTGCCGTGATCCTCAATCCTCAGCAATACGCTGTCGGCGCTGCGAGAGAGGCCAATAGTCGCAGTCTTGCTGCCGGAATGACGATGAATGTTAGTCAGGCCCTCCTGTACGATGCGAAAAATCGTCAATTCAAGGTCGGCGGGGAGCCGGCCGAAATTCTCCGGAATGCTAAGCTCGATATCTAGATCGCTACGTTCCTTCAACCCTTGCATGTACCAATGAATCGCCTGCGACAGGCCGTTTTCATCCAATAGGGGAGGATGCAATAAGTAGGACGTTGTGCGGATTTCCCGGCTAAGCTGCTGAACCAGGTTTTGGGTGTCTTCTACAGTTTCACTAAGCGACGGGTTTTGTCCTACGCGTTGGGCGATACCGGCAAGATTCATTCCCAGCACCGTTATGAGTTGACCGGCACTGTCGTGTAACTCGCGCGCAATACGTCGGCGTTCATCGTCCTGGGTTTTCAGCAAACGGTTTGATAGCTCGCGGAGCTGTTCCGACTGCTGGAGGATTTCGGCATTTCGCTGCTCCAACTCCTGAGTCCGGGCACGCACTTGGACTTCAAGGCCATCGGACAATGTGCGCAGTCGCTCCTCGCTTTCACGCAATGCTTTTTCGCTCCGCTTCTGTTGGGTGATGTCATTGTTCGTTTCGAGAACACGGTTCCGATTCCCGCCCTTATCCCGATCAAGCGTCCAGCGGCTGGCAACTACAATCCGACTGCCGTCCTTGTGCCTGTGAATGAGTTCGCCGGTCCAGCGATTATCCTGGTGAAGTGCTTCCGTAATGCGCTCCAGCGGCTCGGGGAATTCGGTACGGAACAGCTCATGACTCACGCGACCCACTGCTTCCCCGCGACTAAAGCCATACAGCGCGGACGCGCTTTGGTTCCAATACGTAATACGGTCAGCCGCGTCGCGAACCAAGATTGCGTCATTGCTCAAGTCGAGCAGCCGCGCTCGTTCCGCCAGCGCTTGCTCAATCTGCTTTCGTTCCGTGATGTCCCGTGCCACTTTTGACGCGCCAACCACACGGCCCGCAGCATCCTTGACCGGCGAAATCGTAAGGGACAGATCGATCAGGGTTCCGTCCTTACGCACACGGACAGTCTCGAAATGATCGACGCGCCCGCCTCGTCTGAGCCGTCCAACAATCTTCGCTTCTTCGTCCCGTCGATCCTCGGGAATGATCAGAGTGATGTGCTGGCCCATGGCTTCTTCGCGGGTGTAGCCGAACAATCGTTCCGCGCTCTTGTTCCAACTCGTGATGACGCCGTCGAGTGTCTTGCTGATGATGGCGTCGTCGGAGGAATCCACAATAGCGGCCAGCAAATCGCCCGCTCGCCGAGCCAGCGTTCGTTCGGAGACATCTCCTCGTGCATCTGTCGCCGCCCGCATTTCGGTTTTCTCTCCGCTTCGCTCTGCAATCAGGCTTTCAACCGCCGGAAGTAAATCTCGTGCCAGATCGGCTTTGTTAACATAGCCGCCCGCATCTATTTCTGCAGCCTGGCTTGAAGCCACAATGGGATCATTCTGACTGACAATAATAATTTTGGATTCGGGCACTTCGCGCCGGATGATTCTAGTTGCCTCGACTCCGTCCATTCGGGGCATGGAAATGTCCATGAGCACAACATCCGGTCGCAGGCTCTTCGCCTTTTCCACTGCCTCGAAGCCGTCCCCGGCTTCTCCGCACACCACCCAGTCCCGGCGTGACGACAGTAGGGCGCGAACTCCCCGCCTGACGGTTTCGTGGTCATCAACGATAAGGATGCGCAACGAGCCCATGCCCTTCTCCCCGAAGCCCTTTCATAAACAGAGCTTAGTGGGGTCTTTGAACCTGCACACGACGGTCGATAACCATAACTCGAAACCCGCATGCGTTAAATACCGCGCATGCCTGAGGTAGGAATACAGTGTTTTCCCGATTGTTTTAACGGCCGGCTGGTCAGATTAAAACCGTGTCGGCCCCTAAACAAGAGCCTGCCTGAGCGGAGTCGAAGGTGTGGGATTCCACAGCCGCTTTAAGTCCCTGCTCGTGAGCAGCGGCCAATCCCGTAGCCAACTGAGTGCCGAGGCGAACAGTCTCCTCCACGCCAAGGGCGCCGGCGGAGAATTTCATGTCCAGGGTCATTCCAGGTATGTACTCGGTGACCAGAAAGTCAGCGCCGTCCTCATTCCCGAATTCAAAAATCGTGGCAATGTTGGGGTGGTTAAGGCGGGCGAGCGCCAACGCCTCTTTTCGAAACCGCTTCCGCGCCCCTTCCTCGGCAAGCAGACCGGGGAGCAGCACCTTGAGCGCGACCTCGCGTTCAAGTTGCTCGTCGTAAGCCTTGTAGACGACGCCCATCCCACCCGCGCCGATCTGAGCAAGGATACGGTAGTGGGAAATCGTCTCGCCGACCATCACAAGGGACCCGACACAGGCGCAAGTTTATGTCGCCCGAATTTTGCGGTCAACCGGGTACCCAACCGTCAGCATTCTTCGGTGGAGCGCCGGGCGCCCTTGCCCGCCCTGCCTGGCGAGGACCCCCCGTCGATCCACTCTTA
>WNFJ01026777.1_pt1 | contig 11273 bp, 9 predicted proteins | sample 5400461 | NCBI WGS metagenome assembly WNFJ01 (sample SAMN13153349, study PRJNA577476) | soil metagenome | isolation source: 115 cm saprolite on Douglas fir-dominated hillslope | place: USA:California | collected 2013-09-17 | reverse complement strand
CAAGCCGCCATTCCGCAGCGTGGGCTGGCACCAATTGTGACCGCCGCCGCGGACCACGACCTTCCATTTGTTTTCCCGCGCGAAATGAATCGCGGCGATCACGTCCTGCTCGTCCTTGACCCGGATCACGATCTGCGGCGCGCGGCGGGGAATCAGCCGATTCCACAGGTTGCCGTGGATCAATTGGGTGAAGTTCGCATCGCCCCGCGCGGCGACGACGCCTTTGCAGGCTTTCTTCAGCGCGTCAATGTCCATGGGCGCGCCTTTCGGAGTCTCCGCTCGGCCGCTGCGGCCAAGCAACAGGCCGCCGGCCGCCGTAGCGGTGCCCTTGACGAAGCCGCGGCGCGAAAATGAATTTTCTCCGTTCATGACTCATCCTTTTCACAACGGCAATGCGCGCCGCGACATTTCGATGGCTCGGCGCAGGAATTTTTCGTCGTCGGGATTTGGTGCGCTCATGTAGTTTGTGGTTGGTTGTTGGTTGTGGGTTTGTGTGGGTTCGTTTTAGAGGGAAATGGGGGGTGGTTTTGTTGTTTTCTCGAAAAAGGGGAACAGACGAATTTGTGGCGTGCTAGTGCATATCACACAAATTTCCAAAAGATTGCAACCGATAACGCGTAAAGCGCGCAGACAAGAAGTGTGCCTTTCCAATGCACGCTTTTCGGCGCATCCGGCTCTGGCAAGAGCCACCACTTCAGCGTCTTGACGAACAACGGCATCGTCAGATATGTGGTCAATGCGACGCTGATGGTATTGCCAATGAACAGGGCCAGTGAAAAATTCAGGCTCGCAAGGCGGGGACTGAGAAAGAGGCTTTCGAGCATCACAATAGGAAAAAGGCCCAGCAGCACCAGCATACCCGCTTTCCAATTTGGCGGGCCTTTACCCGTTTTTGGATCTGTCGGGACCCATCCGGGAAACGACGTAGCCAGGCGCGTGAGCTGCTCGTGTTCGATGAAAGCTTTGGACTCGCGCAACATCTCCTTGCGTTCCGGAGCGTTCATCCATCCCTCAAGGTGCGAGGCGGAATCGAAGCGCATGATGGTCGTCCAAAATCCTCCCTTCTCGTCCGGCGGCTGGAGGAACGTGCCTTTGTAACCAGGATATTTGGCCTGGGCGGATTGCATGCGCGCCGCCCACTCCCGATAGGTGTCCTCCTTGCCGGATTTGATCTTGGAAAAAATCACCTCGGTGACATTACTGTCGGGACGATCTCCGCTCTCTCCGATTTGCACGACTTCGCCGAAGTCGCCGCGTTCAAAAAGCGGAACCCCTTCGGCAATGATTTCCGCCCGTTCCTTGGATTTCTGCCAGACAACGAGGTCTTCGTTGGATCGAAAATTCAGGATGATCGTCCATTCGTTGCTGTCGGGTCGTGTCGGGGGGATGATGTCGCTGCTGACGAAGCCGGGAAATTTTCCAATGACGAGATCGTGGTGGGCCTTCCAGGCGGTGAATGCGGCATCCATTCCGGGGCGGACCTTGGCGGTGGCGATGATGATGGCTGGCGTGCTCATAATTTGTTTTCTACGAGTTTGCTGAATATGCGGTCCGCGCTGAAGGGCGGGCTGTCAAAGCGGATGCCGGTGGCGTCCTTGAGGGCGTTGGCCAGGGCGGGCGCGACGGGATTGATGGGGCTTTCGGGCCTTGGCGCCGAGTTGACCGATTGTGTCGTAGGTGTCGGCGAAATAAACCTCCGTGCGGGGATGTCAGCGAAGGTCGGGATTTGGTAGTTGCGGAACGTCGTGTTGGCGAGTTCGCCTTTTTCGTTGAAGGTCATTCGCTCGAACAGACACCAGCCGATCCCCTGGGCGAGAGACCCCTCGACTTGACCGCGGCATTGCATCGGGTTCATGACGAAACCGGCATCGGCCGCATAGTATTCAGGTCCATAGTTTGTGGCATCGGCTTCCAGCTGATACGCAGCGGCCAGGAGATCCATTCATGGAGGGCAATAATGGGGGCAATACAAGCGCACTAGAAAAGACAAATCACTCTTAAAGTCAATGCCCAAGCTGCATCGAGGTCTGGACTCGCACCGGGAGTAGGAATGTATGAAATCGCCGGCTCAAAGTATGCGCCGTGAGTGACGTGTGCCTGGTAGTAAGCTTGAAGCATCAACTCACTGTCACGCTTAAAAATGTTCTGATTTAATGACGACCACGCCAAGGCGACACCGGCGGAATCGGAACCAGACCGAATTCTGTAAGCCCTATACCGAAATAATGATCGATCGGGAGTGTTTCTGAATTATTGACTCCGAATTGAACGAATCCGCTGATGCCGCTGTTGTCGAGGGTGGGACGCGCGCGCCAGAATCGTTGCGAACCAAACAGATAAAAACCTGATGCGCCGTTCTCGGTAATGTTATTTGGACCGCTGAGCAGTCCTGTTTGTCGCCAACCGCCCAATCCAAACGACCCAGGCAATCCGGCCACTTCCCAAGCAGCGCCCGCTTCTGCGATGTGAAAGTAATAGCCATTGAAGTTTGGGGCGCCTCGCAGTCCTGTCTGAACACCGTGAGCGATGTTGCCATCGTAAACGCCGTAGGACAGGTAGATATTTTTCACAGGCGCAAAAGTCGTAGTGATTCCGTAGGCCGAATTGTAATACCCGGGCATGGCACCAAGCAGCGTTGGGTTAATAAAAACCGGCGTGTACAGCAATCCTGAAACCGCTGGAATCGCGAGGTGCTGGTCCTGCACCGGCACCGGACGCAGCACATTGTTGAAATCATCTGTCGGCACAAGCTTGCCGAGTCGCAGGATGAATTTTCCGTCGAAAAGCTCCTGGCGCCACCAAAGCTGGTACAGCTCCGAACGGTCGAGAGGCAGGGGGCCCGGTAGAGAGTTGTAGCCCTGCACGCTGCCGGCTTGCGTATTCGTGGGGTTACCGTTGAACTGCAAAAACTCGACACCGAAGCGACCGCCTTTCCAGCCCACGAGTTTTTCCGCGTCTAAGCCAGCGCCAACAATGAGCAGACTATTAAAACTCCATTTGCCCGGATCGGCGCCACCGGAAAGAAGATTATTTGCGTCGCCAACCCACACTCCGCCAAGGAAGACTCCCGTGTCTCGAGGTAAGCCAAAAAGTTTCTCCACTGTTTCGGCCAACTCGCCCGTACCCGTCCGGATGTCGACCGCTCCGGGATTCGAACTAATGCTTTCGGCGATCACGCTCGTGCTGCTTGCTGCCGCAGATTGCTCATCCGCATAAAGACGATTCTGCACCGCCACCACGCCAAAGGCGGCGATCAGAAGGGAGGCATGAATACCGCTACCGCTCAAAATTGAACGCAGATAGAACTCATTCGTTAGCTCCATAGCGAGTAAATAATTTGGGCGGACGCCCAACAACAATTTGTGTCCGCAGCCCATACGCCACCCAGGAAGACACCCGAATCTTTTTTGAATCCCAGCCATTCTCCAGCCAGTCCCGTTCCGGTTATCTGATCAACGGCGCCAGGATTTGCGCTGATTCCAATGGGAGGCGCCGGCGCGTTGGCTTGCTCTGCAGTGAGTGGAGGTGATTCCGCCGAAGTCGCAAATGCCGTCTCGGCACAAGCCACTATTATCCAGGATATGATCAGCCAGCTGGCTCGAAACAACACGCCTGATTTTGCGAACCAAAAGCACCGGGGGAAACGCATGCAGAGTTTTTATTCTTAAAAGTTCAAGGCTGAACAATTTCTGGCTCTTTTGCAATCTCCTAGAAATTTCTTGCGCAATCCACGGCTCGGTCGCAAGCTCGCAAGCCTATGAGCCGATTTGCGCGTTCAAGAAATCATGGACGCGCATTTGTTGGAGTCTGCGTTTTCGCGGCATTCCTTTGGGCGCTCGCGCTGAGTGCTTCGCCGCAATTGCATCAGCGCCTCCACAAGGATGCGGGTCGCGTCGAACACAATTGCGCGGTAACGATGATCGCATCGGGCAGCTACGATCATGCTGCTCATGCGCCCCTGGTCAGTGGACCGGTGCCGGCCGTTCAGTTTTCCAAAATTCCGGCGTTGACCCCGTGCTGGGTTCAGTCGCCGTTTCTTGGCGCGTGCATCTTCGAGCATGCGCCGCCGTTCCGCGCTTAGCACGTAGCCTGTAGTCGTCGCCCTGTGGGCGACGCGACGCCTGGCTAATTAACAGCTCGATGCTGCGCGTCGCACAGCGACGCGGCTGCAGCCGAATCCAACCCAATAGGCGTCCGCCGGGGCGAACGCCTCTACAATCATCACTTTGCAAAATTCAATTTTACAACAATTACAATGAAAAAATTTCTGATCACATCACTCGCGGTGTCGCTTGCGTGCAACGTTGCTTTGGGTCAAGACGCCGCTCCGGCATCGACAAGTCCAAGCCCTTCACCTGCGGGCACGGAAGAAACGGAGCGTGTGATCGTCCAAAGTCAGGAGTTCGATATCTCGCGTGAACAGATCGTGCCGAGTCTCGGCGCAACGCGTTACACCGTCGGGCCGGACCGCCTCGATTCACAGGCACAAGGCGAGAACGCTCCATTTAACCAAACTATGTTGCGCTTCCCTGGTGTCGCACAGGATTCGTTCGGGCAGCTTCATCTCCGTGGCGAACACGCAAATTTGCAATACCGCATCGACGACGTGCTGATCCCGGAAAGTATTCCGGGTTTTGGTCAGGTCCTGGAGACCCGCTTCGCGGACAACATTTCGCTCATTACTGGCGCGCTGCCAGCACAGTTTGGATTTCGCAATACTGGCGTAATCGATATCCACACAAAGAACGGCGCCGTTTTCCAGCAAGGCGACGCATCGGTCTACGGCGGAAGCTTCGACACCATTATGCCGAGTCTTGAGTATGGCGGTGTGGCGGGGAAGGCGAATTATTACGTCACCGGGAGTTACCTGCACGACGGCATCGGGATCGAGAATCCGACGCGCACCGCCAACCCGATCCACGACGACACCGATCAATATAGGATGTTTGGGTACTCTTCGTACATTATCGACGACACCAGCCGATTCGTATTGCTGACCAGCGGCTACCACGGTGATTTCGACATTCCGAATAATCCCGGGCAAACGCCACAGTTCACCGACATGGGACGATCGACGTTCAACTCAGCCAAGCTCGACGAGACCCAGGTCGAGCAGGATGCATATGCCATTCTCGCCTACCAAAAGAAGATCGACGATTTCAACATGCAGGCGTCGGTTTTCACCCTTTATAGCTCGGTCCTGTTTCGGCCCGATAATACCGGCGATCTTATTTTCAACGGTACTGCATCACGCGTTGATCGCGACATTTTCTCGAATGGAGTCGAGTTGGATGCGAGCTACAAACTCAACGATCAACACACGCTACGCGGCGGATTCCTTATAAACGCGCAGCATGCTACCGTCGGAACGTCCACGCTGGTGTTCCCGGTCGATGCCAATGGCAACCAGACCAGCGACATCCCACTGCGTATTGTCGATAACTCCGGCAAGTACGGCTATTTCTACGGAGTATATTTGCAGGATGAATATAAGCCGTTCGAACAACTCACGATCAATTTCGGCGGCCGCTTCGACATCGTGGACGCGTTCGCGCATGAGAACCAGCTCAGCCCGCGGATCAATATCGTCTATGAGCCATTCAAAGGGACCGCGTTGCACGCCGGTTATGCGCGGTATTTCACACCACCGCCGCTGGAAAATGTCGAACAAGGCACGATCTCAAAGTTCGACGGCACAACCAACGAATCCGCCATTCAAAAGGATTCCGTCACGAAATCGGAGCGCGCACATTATTTCGACGCGGGAGTAACAAAGAAAATTGCCGAAGGTTTCAATGTAGGCATCGATGGTTTTTACAAAAGCTCTCACTCGGTTCTCGATGAAGGCCAATTCGGGCAGGCGCTCATTCTTTCGTCGTTCAATTACAAGCGCGGCGAAATTTACGGAGGCGAATTCACAGCAAACTATGACAAGGGTGGATTCTCCGCTTATTTCAACGCGGCCTATGAATGGGCGCGTGGAACCAACATCAGCTCGGCCCAATTTCTATTCGACCCGGCTGAGTTCGCCTTTATCAAAAAGAACTGGGTCTTCCTCGACCACGATCAGCGTTTCTCCGGCTCGGCGGGCCTTTCCTACACATGGAAAGACTGGAAACTGGCCATCGACGGACTTTATGGAAACGGTTTGCGACACGCTTTCGCCAATACACGAAAGCTACCGGCCTACGAGACATTCAACGTTAGCTTGCAGCGCCGCATCCAGATCACAGAAAAGACTGCTGTCAAAATCCGTTTCGATGTCGTCAACATTCTCGACACTATCTACGAATTGCGCGACGGCAGCGGGATAGGTGTGTTCGCGCCGCAATTCGGCCAGCGTCGCGGGTTCTACGGAACCGTCGCCTACGAGTTTTGAGGTTGCTCGCTCATTGTCACGCTTATGATCCGACCTTTTGTATATGCTCTCATTCTCATCTTGTCGGCCTACGCGGCCGCTGCCGCGCAAGATTCGACATTAGCAGCGACTTCGCCTACGCCGAATCCTCCGAGCACAGAGAAAATTACGTTCACGGAAGTTAACGTCGATGGACCATATATCGCGATGACCTTTGATGACGGCCCGCACGCGACCAACACGCCGAAGCTGCTGGAGATGGCAGCGAAGAGGCACATCAAGCTCACCTTCTTTGTGCTTGGCGAATGCGTCGAGCAGAACCCGGACGTTCTCCGCCGGGAGGGCGCGGAAGGACATGAAATCGGCAATCACTCCTGGTCGCACCCCAATCTTGCAAAACTCTCGGATGACAGCGTTCGAAGCCAGCTTCGACGTACCGAAGACATTATCGTGAAGACCGCCGGTATAAAACCGAAGTTGATGCGTCCTCCGTATGGCGAGTTGACGAAGCGGCAGCGCATATTGGTGAATCACGAGCTCGGCTACAAAGTCATCTTGTGGGACGTTGATCCACTCGATTGGAAGCGACCCGGCCCCAATGTCGTCGCGCAACGCATCATCGCGGGAGCGCGGCCGGGGTCGATCATTTTGTCACATGACATCCACCCGCCAACGATCGCAGCGATGCCCCAAGTTTTTGACGCACTGCTCGCAAAGGGATTCAAATTCGTCACCGTCTCCGAGCTGCTCGCCATGGACAAAGGCGGCGAGCGAAAACTGTCGAAATAATTGTACTGGCTTTTCGACGGAAGAAGCTTTGGTCACTATTCGTTTCGATCTCACGAGCTTTCCCGACAAGATCTACCAATGGCGCGAGGCATTGGAGCGCCGCGATTTCGACACGCCACGCCTTTACGGAATGGTCACCCGCGATTTTTGAAGAGTTCGAACTAAGGTGAGTCGGTGTGGGGCAGAATCCGGTCGTGTAGGGCAATGCTGGCTCGGCAGCGCCTGCAGCGGCGGCGCGTAGAAAATTCTTGCGAAACAAATCGCTCGAAAGCAAACTCGCGCTCGATGTCGTGCCGCGCGCTTCGCATTCGACCTGGTTGGTTGGGCGGCACCATGGTCCTCGTTCTTGCGGGGTCGATTGTGCTAATGCTAGGCCTGTCAGTCGCGCCGAATTTACATGAACGACTTCATCCCACGGCCGCACCGCTTCATGAGTGCGCGGTCACGCTGATCGCTTCCGGCTGCTGTCATCACACTGTTGCTGCACCGCTCGTGATTGCGCCTGCGACTCCCGTACAATCTTCGAAGATTCCCGCTCTCAATGCGATCTGGGTTGCAGCGCCGTTTCTTGGCGCATGTATTTTCGAGCACGCGCCGCCCGCGCGCTCCTGAAGCGTTGATTCTTTCCGCCTGAGGCGCATAGCGGCGCTTAGCGCGTTCCTTACGCCGCTGGATCAACGCGCGCCGAACGCAGCCAGGTTTGAATTGTTCGGGCGTTGACGCCCGAGTTCTTAAGTCAGGAGTTTGAATGAAAAAAATTATTTTGGTAACGCTGGCGATTTTCCCGCTGGCGACCGTTTTCGCGCAAGAAGCGCCGCCCGCTTCCAGTTCATCGCCGGCGCCGACAGTTTCAAATGCAACGCCGGCTAGAGCAGCGGATGTGGAAGCGCTGCGTCAGCAAGTGCAATTCCTCACCGAGACGGTCAAGGCGTTGCAACAACAAGTGAAAGATCAACAGGCCGCGTTGGAAAAGGCAAACCTCACGGGTGAGTCGGGACTTCCGCAAAATCCCGAGCCTTCTCCTATTGCCGCTGCTGAAAATCCGCCCGCCCCCGGCGCGAGCGCACCGCCGCGTTTTCCAACTGAGGACACTTCGGTTGTTTCATCGAGAGCAGCGCCGATATCGTCGCCTTTGCCCGGCGTAAATGAAAACGCTGCTACTCTCCCCGGCAGCTTCCCGACAACGGACACCTCTGTCGTGACATCGACACCGGAAACCATTTCAAGCACGGGTGCTGGCGCATCGTTAACGCAGCCGATCACTATCGGTGGCGGCAAAGCTTACATGAATATTTCACTCGATGGTTTGTTTGCGCTCGCTTATTCCAGCGCGGCCGATCTCCATAACATCGAGGTCGGCGACCACGCATCGAGCTGGCGTTTGACGGTGCGGTCGATCCTTACTTCGAAGGTTTCGCCAATATCGTTTTCAAATTGGACAACGACAACCAAACCGAGGTCGAAGTCGAGGAAGCGTTCATGCAAACCACAAGCCTGCCATTCAACTTGCAATTAAAAGGCGGACAATTTTTCGCCGCGTTCGGCCGGCTAAACCCGACGCATCCACACACTTGGGACTTCGCAGACACGCCTCTTGTGAACGGCTTGTTTCTCGGGCCTGACGGGTTGCGCGGCGTTGGAGCCCAGGCTTCCTGGACGTTGCCTCTACCGTGGTATTCGCAATTGATCTTTGCGTCGCAAAACGGACGCGGGAGCACGGGATTTTCGTTTCGCAATCCCGGTGACAACGGAATGTTTTTCGATCGCATAACGACCGATCGTGAGGCGCGCGGCTTGCAGGATTTCGTCTGGATTCCACGGTTCGAAAATTCTTTTAATTTGAGCGACACGCAAACCGTGCTGGCCGGCGTTTCGGGAGCGTTTGGCTCCAACGAGACCGGCGCGAATTCACGAACTCAGATTTACGGCGCGGACCTTCTTTACAAATGGAAAAGCTCCACCGCTGAAGGCGGTTTTCCGTTTGTGAAATGGCAGACGGAGTTCATGTATCGCCGTTTCCAAGCAGGCCATGGCGCAAATGATTCTTTTCCTGTCGCGGAAACGTTTCACGATTGGGGACTCTATTCGCAGGTGCTGTGGGGATTCAAAAAAGGGTGGGTCGCCGGCATTCGTGGCGACTATGTCGACATGCAGGATTCCATGTTTACTGACGATTTAGATCGGCAATCACGTTGGCGGCTCAGCGCGAATCTCACCTGGTACCCGACTGAGTTTTCAAAAATCAGATTACAGTACAATCAGGATTTTCTGGAGGAGAACTTTTTTCTCTCGGCACGGCAAGTCGAGTCGATCTTTCTCCAGTGGGAATTCATTCTCGGCTCTCACGGTGCCCACAAATTTTAACTCATGAAAAAAATTCTCTTACTCCTGCTTGCAATTCTAACGTGCTCTTTCTCGGCGCATGCAAAAATCAACATCGTCGCGACTTTGCCTGACTTCGGTTCGCTTGCGCGCGAAATCGGCGGAGACAAGATCAACCTTATCGTTTTGGCAAAAGCAACGGAAGATCCGCACTTTGTTGACGCGCGGCCAAGCTTTGTCGTATCCCTGCGCAATGCTGATGTATTGATCGACGGCGGCGCAGAACTCGAGCTCGGCTGGTTGCCTCCTCTTCTACAAAATGCGCGGAATCCGAAGATCGAAATCGGCAAGCCGGGCCGCGTGCAAGCGTCGCAGGGGATCCGTCTCATGAACGTGCCCACGAATGCGACACGCGCCGCGGGTGACGTGCACGCGCTCGGGAACCCGCACTTCACGGTTGATCCGATCATTGCCAAAGCGATCGCGCAGCATATCGCGCAATCATTTTCCGCACTCGATCCGACGAACGCGGCATTTTATGAAGCGAACTACAAGAAATTCGAAGCAACGATTAACGCAAAGCTGCAGGAGTGGGGCACGGCGCTGCTACCGTTCAAAGGCCAGCACGTTGTCGCCTATCACGATTCGTGGTCCTACTTTGCGCATCGCTTCGGTCTGAACATCGACATCTTCCTCGAACCGAAGCCCGGAATCCCGCCATCGCCTTCGCATCTTGCGGAAGTGATCGCACAGATGAGGGCGCAACATATTAAAGCGATCATTGTCGAGCCGTTTCACGATCGGCGCATCGCTGAGAAAGTTGCGAGTGCGACCGGCGCCAAGGTGGTGGAGTTCTCGCAATTTCCAGGTGGCCTGCCGGGAACGGAGAGTTACGAAAAGCTGATCGACACACTCGTCTCGCGACTGGCTGCAGCGCTGAAATAATATGTGGGAGGTAATGTTTTGGCCGATTGTGGCGTGCATCCTTTTACCGTGGTTACTGGTTTATCTCGGCCTGCATGTTGTGCAGCGCGGCATCATCTTCATCGACATCGCCATGGCGCAAATGGCGTCGCTTGGAATTTGTCTCGCAGTTCTATTCCATCTTGACCTTCAAGGCTGGGCCACTTTCGGCATCGCGCTCGGATTTACCTTGATCGGAGCCGCCATTTTCTCTCTAACTGGAAAACGTTCGAGCCAAATCCCGCAGGAAGCGGTCATTGGAATTTCTTACGTTGTGGCAGCCGCGGCCGCGGTCTTGCTCCTAAGTCGCGCGGCGGAAGGCGACGAGGAAATCAAGAACATGCTTGTCGGAAATATTCTGCTCGTAACGCCGCATGAAGTTTGGAAATGCTTCGCGCTCTTTGTCGCTGTCGGTGTCTTCCATTTCCTTTTGCGGCGCAATTTTCTGCTGGTTTCGTTCGATCGCGATGCGGCTTACCAAAAAGGTTTGCGCGTGCCTTGGTGGGATTTTCTCTTCTACGCCGCCTTCGGCCTGGTGGTGACAAGCTTCGTTCGCATCGCCGGCGTTTTGCTCGTCTTTAGTTATCTGATTGTCCCAGCGGTTTGCGGAATCAATCTGGCGACGAGAATCAGTCACCGCTTGCTCATCGGATGGATGATCGCGTGGCTCGGCGGAATCGCTGGTCTGTTTCTCTCCTTTTGGTGGGACCTACCGTCGGGCGCAGCGATCGTTTGCACGTTTGGCGCGCTGTTAATACTCATATCGTTCCTCGGGCTGTGGCGTCGCCGCGCGAAACTGTAGTGGCGGGCGTTCGCTTCTGAAATAGATTGCAGCCGGCAC
>WNFJ01182579.1_pt2 | contig 11274 bp, 9 predicted proteins | sample 5400461 | NCBI WGS metagenome assembly WNFJ01 (sample SAMN13153349, study PRJNA577476) | soil metagenome | isolation source: 115 cm saprolite on Douglas fir-dominated hillslope | place: USA:California | collected 2013-09-17 | reverse complement strand
CCGTTGAGCCAGCCGTAAGCCGTGTCGAGCATCGCGCGGGCATCGGCAACACCTCGTGGGTCCCGCTCCGTTTCCGGCCGCAAACTGTCGCCCACGATCTTCTGCTGCGGCGTCGAGATGTAGTTGTCGAAGAAACGGTCCATGCAGCGAACTTCCAACGCGGTACGGGCATCCTCAGGCAGCAGATGCACGGAGCCCGGATGATACAAGCCGAGGTGCTCGATGATGATGCTAGCCTCGATCACGGTGCGCCCCGCGTCAACCAGCACGGGGAAACGCTTCATCGGCCAGAGCGCTGCAAGCTCCTCCATGACCTGCGGGTTCTCGTGCGACAGCGCGCGAAATTCGAACGGCGTGCGGTTTTCGTACAGCGCGACCAGAACCTTCTGGCAGTACGACGAAAAAGGATGGGCGTAGAGTTTTAATGTCATCGGTTCACCTCGGGTGGAAAGGGATGTTGCTAAGCAACAGCGGCTAAAAAGCTGCCTTTACCTGACGACGAACGAGGCCGGCGGAATCGACATCCATCCGGAAACATTTATTCAATGGCCTCACAAAAGTGGCCTCATACAAGTGGCCGTCTTTACAAACCCATTTCGGACCGCAGGCGCAGATGGGGACGCAAAACGAATGCCCTAGGCGGCGCGCGCCGTCACGCGTGCGAGGGGTTTGAGAATTCCTCGACACACGCTTGCCGTACCCGCTCGACGGCCGTGGACCAGCTCTCGTCCGGGGATTGCCGGAACAGGCGCAGCGTCTGCGGATACCAGGGTGAGTCTTCCCGCTCGCGCATCCAGCGCCAGTCGATGTCATCTCGCGGCAACAGCACCCAAGTCGGCTTGCCCAGCGACGCAGCCACGTGCGCCGCGGACGTGTCGACGCAGATCATCAGATCGAGCTCGCCGATGATAGCGGCGGTATCGGCGAAATCAGTCAGCTCCGTCCCGAGATGCAGCAGTGGCTGACCAGCTGGCGGCGACTGCCCCTCGTCTTCGCCCTGTCCTTTTTGAAGGCTCACGAAGCTGACACCGGGCACGTTCCAGAGCGGCGCGAGCGTCGCCAGCGACGGCATCGACCGGTTGGCATCGTTGTGATGTTTAGGATTGCCCTTCCAGACCAGCCCGATTTTACGCCCGGGTGGGAGCGTTGCAAGTCGTGCGCGCCAGTGATCGACGAGCGACGGGTCGGGCCTTAACTGAATGGCATCGGGAATCGGGTTCGCGGTCGTGCGCAGATGCAGCGGCAAACTCATCGGACTTGTCCAGCAGTCATATTCGCGTGCCCGGGCCAGCGCTGTCTCGTGATCGAATACCTCGTCGACACCATCGACAGCAGCGAACAGCCTGTGCAATGCAGACGCGCAGGCAAACGCGATATGCGCGGCTCCTTGTGCCTTGAGCAACGGAAAATAGCGGCCGAAGTGGACCATGTCGCCGAGGCCATCTTCTTGCCAGACCAGCAGCGACTTGCCCGCAAGCGGTTCACCCCGCCACCGCGGACAAGGTAGTGTGGACTGCGTCTGGTGATGAATAAATCCTGGCTGGTCATAACGCGAGTCGTAAAGCCGCCATCCCTCTTCGAACTCTCCGGCGCTGAGCAGCAGCGTTGCAAGACTGACTTTCGCGTCGTGATAGTCGGCGCGGACAGCCAGTGCTCGCCGGTAAGCAGTCTCGGACTCGGGTAGATGGTTGAGTTCCTTCAGCACGTTGCCAAGGTTGTGGTGGCTTTCGGCGAGATCGGGGCGAATGAGTAGCACTTGCCGGTAAGCCATCACGGCATCAGGCAAGCGGCGCAGCGCCCAGAGCACATTGCCAAGGTTATTGTGGGCTTCGACGATGTCGGGGCGTATCAGCAGCGCTTGCCGGTAGGCCGCCTCGGCCTCGCACAGCCGGTCGAGCGTCTGCAGCACGATACCCAGGTTGTAGTGCGCCTCCGCGTAGTCAGGACGGATCGCGAGCGCCTGCCGATAAGACATCTCGGCTTCGGGAAGCCGTTTCAAAACGCCCATCAACGCGCCCAGGTTAAGGTGAGCTTCCGCGTAATCGGGGCGAATAGTCAGTGCCATCCGGCAAGCCAGTTCGGCCTCGGGCAGACGGCCTAGTTCCTTGAGTACGTTACCCAGGTTGTTGAGGGCTTCAGCGTACTGAGGGCGGATGATCAGCGCCTGCCGGTACGCTGCCTCAGCATCTGACAAGCGGCCGAGCTCCTTGAGCACGTTGCCGAGGTTGTTGTAAGCCGCTGCATCGGGTGACGTCGCCAGCGCTTGCCGATAAGCACTCTCCGCCTCATGCAGACGACCGAGGTCATAAAGCACGATGCCCAGGTTGTAGTGGGCCTGCGAGTAATCCGCGCGGATAGCAAGCGCTTGCCGGTACGCAGCCTCCGCGTCGGGCAAGCGGCCGAGGTCGTAGAGCACCGCGCCAAGATTGTTATTGGCCTCGGCAAGATCAGGGCGGATGCCAAGCAGTTGCCGGTAGATCGCCTCTGCTTCCGGAAGACGGGAGAGTCCCTTGAGCAGCATGCCGAGATTATTGTAAGCATCGACGAAATCGGGCTTGGCCTCGATGGCCTGCCGCCAATATGCTTCTGCGTCCGCCAGTTGGCTCAAGCCAAGCGAACAGACCGCCGCAATATTCAAGGCCTCTGCCAGCACGCCGCCGCTTAAAGCCGGATGCGCTTCAAGCATCGGCTTCACCATCGACAACGCTTGCGCATACTGCCCGCTCAGGCATAGCGAAGCCGCCGACTGGTAGCAGTCCATGCTGGAAGGCGCGCGCATCGGTACAGAGGTCATGGGTCGATTGTCGGAGCTAAGGCCTGCGGTTTCGGGACGGGTGCTATCGCTCATCCAGCCCTGCACTAAATCGATGTGCCATGCGGGGTGTATCGGGAAATCTGCGGGAAAGAGGGAAGCGCCCGTCACGAAGGTTACGATAATTGCTATCGGCGTGACGGCGGGAAATAAGCGAAAAGCACCGCGCTATTCGAAGGATGGGGACGCTAAAGAGCGTTTGGACGAGCGAAAAAAATCGCCGCAGCTAGCGCAGTGACGCACTAGCCGCGGCGAACGGGTTAAACCTTACAAACGCGCTTAAGGCTTGGCGCGGCTCGCTACGCCATAACGCGCCGCCGGCAACCGATGCGACAAGTTAGGCACCAATGCCTGCCGCGCTGCTTCAAAGGCATTCCAGTCGGCAGCTTCCGGCAACGACGGAATCGTCACCAGTTCACCCTGGTCGAGGCCAGCAAGGGCAGCGTCCACCATGTCTTGCGATGTCATGACAATACCTTCCGGCAGGTAGCTCACCGGCGTGCCCGCAACGTCCCAGAACTCCGTGCTGGTCGCACCCGGCAACACTGCCTGGACCCGCACGCCCTTGGCGCCAAGTTCATGGTGCAGCGACTGGGTCAACGCGAGCACGAACGCCTTGCTGCCGCCGTACACGCCATTCAGCGTCTCCGGCGACACCGCCACGATCGACGAAATGTTCACGATCGTGCCGCCGCCACGTGCGACGAAACCCGGTACAACAGCCTTCGTCAAATGCATCAGCGCAACCACGTTGAGCGTGATCATCGCGTCCATTTTTTCGATGTCCGAATCCACCAGCGGTGCCGTCGCACCCACGCCGGCGTTGTTCACGAGCATCGTGATGCTGGAATCGTTGCGCAGGACGTCTTCCACCTGACGCACGCCTTCGGGTGTCCCCAAGTCCGCGACGACAACCTCGAAATTCCGGCCGGTGGCGGTCGTCAGCTTCGTTGCCAGGGCGTTCAGGCGGTCGCGATTGCGCGCTACCAGGATGACGTCATAACCACGCTCGGCAAGCCGCTTGGCGTAATCCGCGCCAATGCCTGTCGAAGCGCCAGTCACCAGGGCCGTACCTTTGTTCGTTACATTGCTCATTTCCGTTCTCCAGTTTTTCAAGTGGTCCGGCAGAAGCGCCGGTGTGTGAACGGAATAGTAGAAGTGTGCGATCATGTCCTCAATGACGTAGATACCACTTTTTAGGACATACGCCGGATTGACGTTTCCGGCGCCGCGGGAGGCGATATGAAAACGGTCGGAATCATTGTTTATCCGGACTTTCAGGTGCTGGGGCTGGCGGTCTCAACGGTGTTCGAGTTCGCCAACGCAACGGTCGGGGAAACGGCGTACGAGGTGCAGTTAGTGTCGGAACACGGCGGTTCCGTACGCTCATCGCTGGGTTTCGGCATCGAGACCGTCAGCTTCAAGGACAGTAAATTCCACACTCTGATTGTTGCCGGCGACAACACGGGCACGCCGCATTCGGCCGGCGTGGCAGCGTTTCTTCGCGAAGCGCTGAAAACCTCGCAGCGCATCGCCGCGACCTGCACGGGCGCGTTTGTCCTGGCCGAGGCGGGTTTGCTCGACGGCCGCCGCGCCACCACGCACTGGTACTACGCACGCACGCTTCAACGCGCGTATCCGCTGGTGAAGATGGAGGAGGACCGGATTTTTATTGTCGATGGACCGATCTGGACGTCCGCCGGTGCGAGCGCCAGCATCGACCTCGCGCTGGCGCTTGTGGAGAAAGACCTGGGCACGGACACGGCGCGGCTCGTGGCGAAAAAGCTGGTGGTCTATCATCGCCGCGCCGGGGGCCAGTCGCAGTACTCCGCGCTGCTCGAACTCGACGCGAAATCGGATCGGGTGCAGACCGCGCTCGCTTATGCAAAGTCCAATCTGACCGCAAAGCTGTCAGTTGAAGAGCTGGCGGAAGTTGCCCATCTCAGTCCGCGCCAGTTCAGCCGGATTTTCACCGACGAAACCGGGCAGTCACCCGCCCGCGCCGTTGAAAATCTGCGTGTAGAGGCCGCTCGCCTGATGATGGAAGCGGGACGGCATTCAGTCGATGTAGTCGCGAAAGAGAGTGGTTTCGGCGATCGTGAACGGATGCGGCGCGCCTTCCTGCGTGCGTTCGGACAATCGCCGCAAGCAATGAGGCGCATGACGGAATCGCAGTTGGTTTAGGAGCTGCCTCGTTATATCGCACTTGGTTGGGGTCTGTTGGGGCGGTCGGTCTTGGGTTGATGCCGGGTTGCTGCTTTCGGCCTTAGTGGTCTGCGTGAGTTAGACCGACCGCTAACCTGAGCAGCAGCAACCCGGCATCGACCCCCGACCACTAACCCTGAAAACCCCGTGCAACCCAGCATCCCCGGACCGCCTAAGTCTTCAATCCGCAGCCAGACGTGCGATCGCACGCTCCACGCCGCCGCGGCCGAACGGAACGCCCTGCACCGTCATTGCAGCCTCGACACCGCCGAGGCATCCGAGAATCATTGCCGGGTTCATGTCGCCGAGATGCCCGATGCGGAATGCGCGGCCCGCGAGCGCCCCAAGACCACCGGCGATCGCGACTTCGAAGCGCTCGCGCGCGACGCTGCGTATTGCTTCCGGATCAATGCCCGCGCTCACCTCGATGGTCGTCACCGACACCGAGCGTGCCGCCGGCACCTGGCAGAAGAAGCGCAATGCGCCCGCTTCGCTCCAGCATTCCACCGCAGCGTGCACCGCTTCGGCAATACGCCGATGGCGCTCGAGAACCTCGGTCACGCCCTCACGGAAGATCAGTCCGAGCGACGCCTCCAACCCAGCCAGCAAGCTTTGCGGCGGCGTGCCGCAGAACTTGCGGTACGACAGCGGGCTTTGCCGCCGCTGCCAGTCCCAGTAGAAACGCGGCACCGTGTTCCGGCGCGACACTTCCATGGCCGCCGCATCGACTGCGACGAACGCCAGTCCCGGCGGCACCATCAACGCCTTCTGACTGGCGCCGACGACAACATTGATGCGCGTTGCATCCATCGCGAACGCCGCGGCTGCGAGCGATGCAACCACGTCGACCACGAACAGCGCGGGATGGCCGGCCCGGTCGATCGCCGCACGCAGCGCCGGCAGGTCGTTAGTGATGCCGCTGGCCGTGTCAGTGTGAACGATGAAGAGCGCGACGATCTCGCGTTCCACGTCGTCTCGAAGTGCGGCTTCGACATCCGCGGGATCGATCGGGCGTCCTTCGACCCAGGGCGTGCGAATCACGCGGCCGCCCATTGCCTCGGCCTGCACCGCCCACGACTCCGAGAAGTGGCCAGTGCCCGCCACCAGCACTGCCTGACCCGGAGCGATCAGGTTCGCGATCACCGCCTCCCACGCACCGTGTCCATTGGCAGCGTAGAGAAAGACGTCCGACTGCGCGGTCTGCAACACGCGCTTCAGGCCGGTTTCACAGGCAGCAATACAGCGATCCAGACGCGGGTCGGCCAGATCCATTGGCTGACGGCTCATTGCGTGCAGGACTTCATCCGGCACCCGGCTAGGCCCCGGCGAGTGCAGAAAGCGATGGCCGGGCAAACGTGTGGAGTCGTTCATGCGATGAGGATTCGAAACGGTTGATGGCCGCTAGCGCGTGGACGCGCTTGAGTTTTGTCGTCAGTCAGTGTCATCGCAAACCTGGCTAGTGGATGGTGAAAAGATTCTACAGGGCTGCGCTGGAGCATGCGCTTTCGATTCGCTTGGCTTGCGAATCAACCGCTAGCGCATTGGGGCAATTAAACGCTTGTCGGTCTCGTCCGCCTGGATATGTACGAGTGTTCAAAAAAAATTCAAACTGCACCGGGTAGTCCCTCACGCCACCGTGCAAAGAAGCGCGCAATTCTTATGCTATAAGTCGGGCGTTTCATCGCGACCGCATCGGGAGTCGACCGGAGCGTCGCGCGAACGTTTCGCATGCCGCCCGGCCGGCCCAGGCCGTTTCTTCCACCGCCAAGGACATTGCATGACGCCGGCTACCCACGCAAGCGGCACTTCATCTTCATCTTCGCCGCATGGCAAGCAACCCGCGACGGCGCATGCCGATATTGACTATGACGTCCTGATTGTCGGAGCAGGTTTGTCCGGCGTGGCTGCGGCCCACCATCTGCGCAAGCGCTGCCCTTCAGCCCGATTCGCGATACTGGAAAGCCGCTCCACGATGGGAGGCACGTGGGACCTGTTCCGCTATCCCGGCGTGCGCTCCGACTCCGACATGTTCACGCTCGGCTACAGCTTTCGCCCATGGCATGGCGACAAATCCATATCCGACGGCCAGACTATCCTCGACTACATCAAGGACACGGCACAGGTATCCGGCATCGACAAGACCATCAGGTTCGGTCACAAGGTAACCGGCGCGAACTGGGATTCAAAGGCCGCATGCTGGACGGTCCGCGTTCAGCGAACTGAAGGCAATATAGAAACTGAAGCGCGTTATACCTGCAAATTCCTCTACATGTGCAGCGGTTACTACGACTACGAGGAAGGTCACGCGCCGCGTTGGACCAGTATGGAAAAGTTCAAAGGCCGCATCGTCCATCCGCAGCATTGGCCCGCCGACCTGAGCTATGCGGACAAGCGCGTGATCGTGATCGGCAGCGGCGCTACTGCTGTCACCCTGGTACCGGCAATGGCGGACACCGCACAACACGTGACAATGCTACAGCGCTCACCCACCTACATTTTTTCGGCGCCTGCGCGCGACAAGATCGCAAACAGGATGCGCAAATGGTTACCGTCGACGCTTGCGCATCGGCTTATCCGCAGCAAGAACGTGCTGCTCACGATGTACCTGTACAACCGCGCGCGACGCAAGCCGGAAGAAACGAAACAGTTGCTCATCAGGGCGGCTGGCAGGCAGCTAGGCCCGCAGTTCGACGTCGACAAGCACATGACGCCCCGATACAACCCGTGGGACCAGCGCCTGTGTCTCGTGCCGAACGGAGACCTGTTCAAGGCAGTGCGAGCCGGCAAGGCGTCGATCGCCACCGACGAAATCGAAAGTTTCACCGAGACCGGCGTGCGGTTGCGAAGCGGCCAGCATCTCGACGCCGACCTGGTGATTACCGCTACCGGATTGAAGCTCAAGATGCTGGGCGGATCGATGATTTCGATTGACGGACGCCAGATATCGCTTGGAGAGACGGTGTCGTATAAAGGCATGATGTATAGCGACGTGCCCAACCTCGCGTCGTCGTTCGGATATACCAACGCTTCCTGGACCCTGAAAGCCGAGTTGATCGCGCAATATGTCTGCCGGCTCGTCAATCATATGAAAGCAAACGGCTATGACGTCTGCGTCCCGCGACTGAGGGAAGACGAGATGGGCTCGCTGCCCGCGCTCGACCTCACGTCGGGCTACATCCAGCGGGCGGCGAACATCCTCCCGAAGCAAGGACTTCACAAGCCTTGGAAGTATCACCAGAACTATCTGCTCGATCTGGCCTCGCTCAAGTTCGGAACCTTGAACGACGGTGTCATGCAGTTCGAGCGACGCCCCGTGGCAACGGTCAGGCTCAAGCGCGAAGCGCAAGAGCACGCATAGAAACAAAGGTGAGTACGGGACAATCATTACCCCCGTATGCGTCATCGCGATCGCCGGGCTCGTCGTTTTTTCGCTGCACGTTGCCCGCCGTGTCGAGCAGGCGCTGCCCCCGCAAGGCCGGTTCATCGACATTGGTGCCGACCGTATTCACTACGTCGAATACGGCAATGGACCGCCCATTGTCTTCGTTCACGGGTTGGGCGGACAGATGCGCAACTTTGCGTATCTGCAGATGCAGGATCTCGCGCGGTCTCATCGGGTGGTCCTCATCGACCGGCCAGGTTCGGGACATTCAACGCGAGGCGCGCGCTCGTCGGCCAGCATCTCGGCGCAGGCGCGAACCGTGGCGATGTTTATCGACGCGATGGGACTTAACAAACCGGTGCTGGTCGGACATTCGCTTGGCGGTGCCATCGCGCTGGCGGTCGGTCTGAATCATCCGCAAAGCGTCAGCCGGCTGGCGTTGATTGCGCCGCTCACTCACATGGCCGTTCCGAGCCGAGCCTTTGGCGGACTGCTGATCCGGTCCTCGCTGGTCCGGCGCGTCGTATCGGTCACACTGGCCACTCCGTTCGGCATCAAAGGCAGTCGTGCCGTCCTTGCGACCGTGTTCGGTCCCGATGCCGTCCCAAGGGATTTCGCAATGAAAGGGGGCGGCTTGCTTAGCCTGAGACCCGGCAGCTTCTATGCGGCGTCATCGGACATGATGGCGATCAAGGACGAACTCCCGGCAATGGAAATCCGGTATGCAACCCTTCGCCTGCCCGTCGACGTGCTCTACGGCCGCGAAGACAGAATTCTGGATTGGCGGCATCATGGCGAGGCGCTCAAGCGAAAGCTGGATCACACTACGTTGCGGTTGGTGGATGGCGGACATATGTTGCCGGTAACAGCCCCTGCCTTGACGATGGAATGGCTCCAGGCAATTGCAGCCGAACCGTTTACGACATCTTCCCTGTAGCCACGGTTCGGCGGCGGCGCATGTGCGTCGCTTCCTCCGTTCAACGCGCGGTCGAAGCAACATGATCGCTACACCCACGTTGATCTTCCGGATGAAGACATGAAACCCGAACGACTCACTCGCGACCAAGCCCGCGAGCAGACGCGCCAGCGACTGCTCGATGCCGCGCAGATTATTTTCATACAGAAGGGGTTTGTCGCGGGGAGTGTGGAAGAAATCGCGGAGGCCGCGGGTTATACACGCGGCGCGTTCTATTCGAATTTCCGCAGCAAGCAGGAACTGCTCCTTGAACTTCTCAAGCGCGATCACAAAGCCATGCAGGCGGGGCTGCACGGCATCATGGAAGAAGGCGCGACGCCCGAAGATATCGAAAGCCGCGCGCTGCTCTTCTACAGCCATTTATACCGAGACAATAAAAACTTCCTGCTATGGGTCGAGGCGCAGTTGCTTGCGGCGCGCGATGCCAAGTTCCGCATTATCTTCTCCGCTTTCCTGCGTGAAAAACTCGAGCAGTTGACTGCGTACATCCGCGAGTGTTCGGTTCGCGTTGGTATGCCGTTGCCCGCCGAGACACTTGCGCTCGGGCTGATGGCGTTATGCGACGGCGTGCGTTTCTTCTATACGATCAATCCGCAGGACGTGACGGCGGAACTGGCGGAATCCGTGCTGGCGCACTTCTTCTCGCGGGTGGTGTTCGGGCGCGGCATGCAGGTCATTGAACGCGCCTCGCCAGTTCGTCTCGCGGGTCCGTGATGAGCCGCCAGACCCGCAGTGTTCACGTACGAGCGCACTGCTGCCGCTGCCTCCCGGCAACGACGCAACCCCCTGACCCTCCGCCGATCACGATGAAATCGAAAAGGTCGCTCATTCTGGTCTCCTGCCATGTATTCAGCGCAGCCTCGCGCCGCCGGCGTTTTGTTCACGTAATGCGTTTGAGCAGCCGCAACATCAGCTCGAAAGTCTTGCCGTAAGGGGGATAAAAAAAACGGGAGCCATTCAGCCGGGCCTGATAGAAAACGGGTTTCTCTTTACTGAACGTGCGGAAGCCCCATTCGCCGTGATAAGCGCCAGTGCCGCTCGGGCCGACGCCGCCGAAGGGCTGCTCTTCCTGCGCCAGATGCCAGAGGCAGTCGTTGACCGTGACGCCGCCGGAAATCGTTTCGCGCAACACACGGTCGCGATTCGCGACGCTGCGGCCGAACCAGTACAGAGCAAGCGGTCTGTCGCCCTGGTTCACCATGGCAATCGCCTGGTCGAGCCCGTCGCATTCGACAATGGGCAGCAGCGGCCCAAAGACTTCCTCGCGCATCAGGCGCGTGTTCGCGGCCGCACCGATCACCAACGTAGGCGGAAACTTGCGCGTGCGCTCGTCGAAGCGCTCGGTGGCCGGATTGATTTCGATAATGTGCGCACCGCCTTCCCGCGCTTCCTGCACCATCGCATTCAGCCGCTCCCGATGCCTCGTGCTGATGATGGCCGTGTAGTCGGGGTTGGAAATCAGCGTGGGATACAGGCGCGTGACGGCCGCCTTGAGACGGTCTGCGACGATGTCCGCCAGACCCGTTGGCACGAGAACGTAATCGGGAGCAATGCAGGTCTGTCCGGCGTTCAGGAACTTGCCATAGGCAATGCTCGCCACTGCGGCAGCGATGTCGCAGGAGGCATCGAGGATCGCCGGCGATTTCCCGCCGAGTTCCAGCGTCACCGGCGTAAGGTTCGCGGCAGCGGCCTGCGCGACCTGTCGACCGACCTGGGTCGATCCGGTGAAAAACAGGTGATCGAACGGCAGACCGACAAAAGCCTGGCCCACATCCACGCCGCCGTTCACTACACTCAGTTCTTCCGGTGCGAAAGAAGCGCGAACCAGGCGGTCCAGGAGCTCGGAGAAGTGGGGAGTCAGTTCCGACGGTTTGAGAAGAACCCGGTTGCCAGCGGCGA
>WNFJ01060999.1_pt4 | contig 11277 bp, 7 predicted proteins | sample 5400461 | NCBI WGS metagenome assembly WNFJ01 (sample SAMN13153349, study PRJNA577476) | soil metagenome | isolation source: 115 cm saprolite on Douglas fir-dominated hillslope | place: USA:California | collected 2013-09-17 | reverse complement strand
GAGCGCACCGCCGACACACGCGCGGTCAGCGAGTCCGACTGCGCCTGCGCGTCGGCCACCAACACCAGCAGCCGGCACGGGTGCACGGTGCCCGCGGCCTCCAGCGCATCGCGCGCGCGCTCGTACTGCGAGGCGGTGAAAAAGATGGCGACCAGGTTCAGCGTGCAGACCGACTCCTGCGCCGGCCCGCCCCGCTCGCGCGCGTGTTGCAGAAGCTGGTTTATGCGCACCAGATCGAAGCCCTGATCGAAGCGGACCGTCAGCTCCTCCCAGGCCGCCTGCCCCGCGGCCTCGGCCAGAAGCGCATCGGCCTCGGGCGGTCCCCAGGTCCCCGCCGGATACGGATAGGGCTCGGGAAACTCGCCGCTCTCGGTGACCTTGAGGATGCTGCCGACGATCTTCCACGCCGCTTCCACCTCGTCCTTGCGCGTGAAGAGCGTCTGATCGCCGCGCATCGCGTCGAGCAGGAGGCGCTCGTACGCCTCTGGGCTGGCGGTGCCGAACGACGCGCCGTAGCAGAAATCCATGCTCACCGTGCGCGGGCGGTAGCGCTCGCCGGGCACCTTCGCCGAGAAGCGCAGCGCGATTCCTTCCTGCGGCTGCACGCGGACGATGAGCACGTTGGGCTGCGAGCGGCCCTGCCCGAAGAGCGAGTGCGGCAGCGGCTTGAAGAAGACCGCGATCTCGGTGGCGCGCTTGGGCATGCGCTTTCCCGAGCGGATGTAGAAGGGCACGCCGTCCCAGCGCCAGGAGCGGATGTTGAGCCGGAGCGCGACGAAGGTGGGCGTGCGCGAGCCCTCCGCGACGTCCTTTTCCTGTTGATAGCCATTGACGTCGGCGCCCGCGATGCTGCCCGCCGTGTACTGGCCGAGGACCACGTTCTTCTGCACCTGCTCGGGCGTCTCGAAGACTTCCACCGCGCGCAGCACCTTGATCTTCTCGTCGCGCACCGCGTCCGCGTCGAAAGCGACCGGCGGCTCCATCGCCGAGAGGCAGACCAGCTGCAGCACGTGGTTCTGGATCATGTCGCGGAGGATGCCGGCCTCCTCGTAGTACTTGCCGCGCGCCTCGATGCCCAGCTCCTCGCCGGCGGTGATCTCGACGTGGTCGACGTAGCGGCGGTTCCAGACCGGCTCGAAGATGGAATTGCCGAATCGGAAGACCAAGAGGTTCTGGACGGTCTCCTTGCCGAGGTAGTGATCGATGCGGAACACCTGCCGCTCGTCGCAGGTCTCCAGCACCAGGCGGTTCAGCGAGCGGGCGCTGGCGAGATCGCGGCCGAACGGCTTTTCGATGACCACCCGGGTGAAGGCCGGGTCGAGCGGCGGGTTGATCAGTCCCGCCGCCTTGAGCTGCTTGAGCAGCGTGGGGAAGGTGCTCGGCGGCGTGGCGAAGTAGAAGAGGCGGTTGCCGCGCGTGGCGCGCGCCTTGTCCAGCTCGTCGAGCTGCGTTTTCAACATCGCGAAAGTCTGCGGATCGTCGAACGAGCCCGCCACGTAGCGCATGCCCGCAGCGAAGTCCTGCCACACCTCGTCGTCGATGGGCTTGGTGCGCGAGAACTTGCCCACCGCCTCGCGCATCTCTTTTGCAAACTCGTCGTGCGTGTATTCCGATTTGGAAACTCCCACGATACCGAACGCCGCCGGCAGGTGAGCCCCAACGGCCAGGTTGTAAAGCGCGGGCACCAGCTTGCGATGCGCCAGGTCCCCGCTCGCGCCGAAGATCACCACCACGCAGGGATCGGGCGCCGTCTCCGCCCGCAACCCGGGCCTCAGCGGATTTGGAATCTCATCATGTTCCGGCGCATATGGCATTTGGCTCTTCGCTCTTTGCTTGGCTCTTCGCTCTTTGGCTCTTCGCTTTTGGCCCGAGGCCCGAGGCCTGAAGCCCGAGGCCAAAAAGGCCTCATGCCTTCTTCACCGCCTGCCCGCCGAACTCGTTGCGCAGCGCCGCCTGCACCTTGGCGCTGAACGACTCGTCCTGCCGCGAGACGATGCGCATCAACAGGGAAAGCGTGATCACCGGCGCAGGCACGTTCTGGTCGATGGCCGCCTGCACCGTCCAGCGCCCTTCGCCGCTGTCCTCGACGTAGCCGCGGATGCCGTCGAGCCCGGGATCTCTTTCCAGCGCGTCGTGCAGCAGGTCGAGAAGCCACGAGCGCACCACGCTGCCGTGGCGCCAGATGCCGGCGATCTTGGGCAGGTCGAGCTGCCCGAACGGCGAGGTCTTGAGGATTTCAAAACCCTCCGCGTACGCGGTCATCAGGCCATACTCGATCCCGTTGTGCACCATCTTGGTGAAGTGGCCGCTGCCGGCGGGTCCGGTGTGCATCAGGCCGCCCTCGGGCGCCAGCGTCTTGAGCGCCGGCTCGACCAGCGCGTACGCCTCGGGCGCGCCGCCCACCATCAGGCAGTAGCCGTTCTTGAGGCCCCACACGCCGCCGCTCGTTCCGGCGTCGCAGAAGTGGACGCCGCGCTCGGCCAGCTCCCTGGCGCGCCTTTGCGAATCGGTGAACCTGGAATTCCCGCCGTCGACGATGACGTCGCCCTTCTGCATGCGCGAGGCGAGGGAATTCACCAGCTCCTCGGTAATCTTTCCAGCGGGCACCATCGTCCAGCAGACGCGCGGCGGCTGCAGCGCGGCGATCACCTCGTCGAGCGTGGTGGCCGGCGCCGCGCCCTGCGCCGCCAGCTCCGCGCTGCGCTTCGGATCGACGTCGTAGGCGACGACCTTGTGCCCGCCCGCGAGCAGGCGCTGCACCATGTTGCCGCCCATCTTGCCGAGGCCCAGCATTGCCAGCTGCATCAGCGTCCCTCCGCAACCTTCATCTCTTGGCCTCGATGGCCTTGAGCAGATTTTCCAGCGCCTTGGAGAAGAGCAGAAGGCCCTCGTCGGTGAGCTTCTTGCAGACTTCTTCCAGGCTGATGCCCAGCTCGCCGAGCTTGCGCAGCTGCGCGCGGGCCTCGTCCACGCCCTTGGTCACCGTCTCGGCCACCTTGCCGTGATCGTTGAACGCCTGCAGGGTCGCGAGCGGCATGGTGTTGACGGTGTCGCGCCCGATGAGCGGCTCGACGTAGAGCAGGTCGCTGTACGCCTTGTTCTTGGTGCCGGTCGAGGCCCACAAAGGCCGCTGCCGGGTGGCGCCCTTCGCCTCGAGCGCTCTCCAGCGCGGGGTGGCGAGCGTTTGCAAAAAGAGCTGGTACGCCTCTTTTGCATTCGCAACCGCGATCTTGCCCTGCAACTCCTTGTTGCCGCGCGACTCGAGGAGCTTGTCCACCGCGGTGTCCACGCGGCTGACGAAGAATGACGCGACGCTGTGGATCTGCGAGATCGGCAGCCCGCTCGCCACCCGCTCCTCCAGCCCGGAGAAGTACGCGTCGATCACCTGCCCATAAACCTTGACGCTGAAGATCAGCGTGATGTTGATGCTGATGCCCGCCGCGATCGCCTCGCGTATCGCCGGCATGCCCTCGGGGTTGGCGGGGATCTTGATGAACAGGTTCGGCCTCTCCACCGCCTTCCAGAACCGCTTTGCCTCCTCGACGGTCGCGCGGGTGTCGCGCGCGATGAAGGGCGAGACCTCCAGGGAGACGAAGCCGTCGCGGCCCTGCAAACGATCGCCCCCCAGGGGGCCCCGTTCGGCGGCAGCTGCGCCGCGTCGATCACTCTCGTACATCGGCCGAAAGACGTCGCAAGCGTCGCGCACGTCGGTGACGGCCATGGTCTCGTAGATCTCCAGCGCCGGCTTCCCCTGCTTGATCAGCTTGGCCAGCTGATCGTCGTACTCGCTGGTCTCGGCGATCGCCTTCTCGAAGATGGCCGGATTCGCGGTGACTCCGCGGATGCCGTCCTCGTCGGCCATGCGCAGCAGCTCGCCCGAATGAATCAGCTTGCGCCCGATCAGATCGAGCCACGCGCTCTGTCCGAACTCGTTCAACCTCGCTGCCGGTTTCATCGTCTGCTCCTCGGTGTTGGTGCTTGAGCCTACCGTCCCTCGGAAAGCCACTTGGAGATGCGGCCCGCCACTTTCTGCGGCGTCAGGTCGTAGGCTTCGGCGAGCGCCTTCTCCGGCGCGCTGGCGCCGAAGCGGTCGATGCCCACCACCAGTCCGTCGCCGACGATGCGGTACCAGTCGATCCCGACCGCCGCTTCCACCGCGACCAGGCGCGCCTTGCCGCGCGGGATCAGCTTGCGCTGCTCGTCGCCGGGCAGCTTGAGGAACCGCTCCACGCACGGCATCGAGACCAGCCGCACTTTGTACTTCGCATCGATGAGCGCCAGCGCCGCCTGCGCCAGCGGCACCTCGCTGCCGGTGGCGATCACCACCACGTCGGGATCGGCGACGTCGTTCAACGCGTACGCGCCCTTCATGCATTCGCGCACGCTGGCTGGCCTCGCCCGCTGCAGCGGCTGCAGCTTCTGCCGGGTGAGGGCGAAGGCGCTCGGGCCATCCTTGCGCTCCAGCGCCGCCGCCCACGAGGCCGCGGTCTCCAGGCCGTCGGCCGGCCTCCACACCTCCAGGTTCGGAATCGCGCGCAGCGCGGCCAGCTGCTCGATGGGTTGGTGCGTCGGCCCGTCCTCGCCGAGGAAGATGGAGTCGTGGGTGAAGACGAAGATGCTCTGCAGGCGGGAGATCGCGGCGAGGCGGATGGGCGGCCGCATGTAGTCGCTGAAGAGCAGGAAGGTGGCGCTGAAGGGCACGAAGAAGCCGTCGTACGCCAAGCCGTTGACGATGGCGCCCATGCCGTGCTCGCGGACGCCGAAGTGGATGTTGCGGCCGCCGTAGTTGCCCGGCTGCACGTCGCCAAAGTCCTTGAGATAGGTGAAGGTCGAAGGATCGAGGTCGGCCGATCCGCCGGCGATTCCCGGCACCAGCGCCGCCGCCCGCTGCAAGACGGCCTGGCCGTGCTTGCGCGTCGCCTCGGGCGCATTGGCGTTCGCCACCACCGCGGCGAGCTGCTCGGGCAGGTCCGCGGGCGTGTGGCGCCCGGCGAGCGCGCTCCACAGCTGCGCCTTCTGCGGATCGTCCTTCTGCCACTGGGTGAACTTCCTCTGCCAGGCTTCGTAGTCTTTCTTCACTTCCTCGATGCGCCCGGCCCAGAACTGCCGCACCTCGTCCGGCACGAGGAAGGTGGGCTCCAGCGGCCATCCCAGGTTCTCCTTGGTGGCCCTGGTCTCGTCCTTGCCCAGCGGCGAGCCGTGCGCCTCGTGCGTATTGGCCTTGTGGGGCGAGCCGTAGCCGAGGACGGTCCTGACCGAGATCATCGAAGGCCGCGGATCCGCTTTTGCATTCCTGATCGCCTTGTCGATGGCCTCGACGTCGTTCCCGTCTTTGACGTGCTGCACGTGCCAACCGTAGGCCTCGAAGCGCCGGTCGCGGTCTTCGGTGAAGGTGACGTCGGTGTGGCCAGCAAGCGAGACCAGGTTGTCGTCGTAGAGGAAGATCAAGTTGCCCAGCTTGAGATGGCCCGCGAGCGAGCAGGATTCGCTGGCGACGCCCTCCATCAGATCTCCGTCGGAGCAGATGCCGTAGACGAAGTTGTCGAGCGGCGCGCCGGTCTGCGCGGCCAGCATCCTCTGCGAGAGCGCCATGCCGACCGCGTTGGAGATGCCTTGGCCGAGCGGGCCCGTCGTCGCCTCCACCCCTGGCGTGTCGTGGAACTCGGGGTGCCCCGGCGTCTTCGACCCGTACTGCCGGAAGGACTTGAGGTCGTCGATGGTCAGGTCGTAGCCGGCGAGGTGCAACATCGCGTAGAGCAGCATCGAGCCGTGGCCGGCGCTGAGCACGAAGCGGTCGCGGTTGGCCCAGCGCGGTTCCCGCGGGTTGAAGCGCAGGTGGCGCCCCCAGAGGACGAAGGCGGCGGGCGCGCAGCCCATCGGCATGCCCGGGTGGCCGCTGTTGGCCTTCTCGACGGCGTCGACGGCGAGGAAGCGGATGGTGTTGATGATCTTCTGCTGCAGCTCGGGTGTCATCTGGGTCGCTCGGTTCGGGGCGGTGGGGAGGGCGGCGCTTCGCGCGCGGCCAGCGCGGCGGCGCCGAGCAGGCCGGCTTCGGTGTCGAGGACCACCTGCACCGGCATCTGCTCGAGCAGCCTGCGCATGCGGCCTTTATCGAAAAACGCCTCGCGGAAGCGGCCGCCTTTCAACCAATCGATAATTTTCGGCGCGATGCCGCCGGCGACGAAGACGCCGCCCGTGGCCAGCGTCTTGAGCGCGAAGTTGCCGGCCTCCGCGCCGTAGAGCTTGCAGAACAGCTCCAGCGCGCGCTTGCAGAGCGGGTCGCCTTTGGCCGCGCCTCCGGTGACGGCGGCGGGCGCGTTGTGGCGATCGTTGGCGATGGTTTCCTGCAGCGCATCGGCGGGCCGCAGGCCAGTGACCTCGGCGATGCCTTCGGCGAGGTTGTCGTAGCGCCGCGAGAGGAAGCGGAGGACGCCGATCTCCAGCTCGGTGCGCGGCGCGAAGCTGCAGTGCCCTCCCTCGGTGGGCAGCACCTCGCGCCGGCCGCCGCCGCCCACGGTGGTGATCGCCTCGCCCAGGCCGGTGCCCGCCCCGATCACCGCCCACGGCCCCCGCGGATCGCGCACGCCCTCGTTGAGCGTGACCAGGTCCTTCCCCGCCACCGACTGGATGCCGAGAGCGAGCGCGTGGAAGTCGTTGACGAGGCGCACCGAGTCGATGGCCAGCGTCTGCACCAGATCTTCCTCGTCGAGGATCCAGGGGAGGTTGGTGGTGTGCGAGCGGCCGTTCGCCACCGGTCCGGCGACGCCGAATCCCGCCCGCCGCGGCAACGGGCGCGCCACCTCCGCGGCGAAGGCGCGGCAGATGGCGCCCAACCCGGGAAACTTGCGGCTGTCGTAGCGGCACTGCGCGAGCACCTCGACGCGGGGAGCGGCCACATGCTCGCCCGCTTGCGACACCTCGCAGATGGCGAGCAGCGTCTTGGTGCCTCCGATGTCGCCCGCGAGGACCTGCATGGCCGGGCAAACTACACGCGGCGATGGCGCTCCGCCACCCTTGCGAACGGCCGTCGCCAAGCAAACGTTTGAGCTCAATTCTGGAGGCAGGCACATGGAGATCGGGCGGAAGGTCGGGGGCCGGGCGTTGGTCTTGCTCGCGGTCGCGCTGGTGGCGCCAGTCGGCGCGCGGGCGCAGATCGAGACGGCACTCGAGGTGCCGCCGAGCGGCAACTGGAGCGCGACCGCGGGTCGCACGGTCGGCAACGGCAACTCCGTGCTGCAGGCCGAGGTGGGCTGGCCCGGCATCGGCTTCACCTATCTGCACGGCGTGAACGCGACCACCGACGTCGGCTTCCACGTCGGCTTCAACTACGGGTTCGAGGGCACGACCAACAGCGTCGCCGGGCTCAACCTCGCGGTGCCCTACCGGCACGTGCTCGGGCAGGCCGGCGACACCACCTTCTCGTTCCGCACCGATCCCGGCTTGACGGTCTACGGCAACAACGGCTCGACGCTGGTGGGCGTGGGCGGGCCCATCGGAGTGGTGGCCGGCTTCCGCGTCGATCCGCGGCCAAACCGGCGGGGTTCCACTTTGGTCCGCAGGCTGGCGGCGGCGGAGAATATCTGATCGACAACAACCTCGCGGTGACGGCGCGGGTGAGAGTAGGGCCGCAGTTCGCGCTCGATTCGTCTGGCACGGGGCACCAGACGGCGTTCACTACGTTGATCGGGCTGGCGTACAATACGAGGTAAAGCAGGCCTCGGGCCTCAGGCCCGCTAAGCGAGTTGTACGAGCGCTGACTGGTCGAGCTCGAGGCGCGCTCCGTCGAGGGCGTCGGCGACGGCGTCGTAGATCTTTGCTTCCGCTGCCAGCACGCGGTCGGCGTCCGGCGCCTTCACCTTGCTCTGCAAGAGCCACCGGCGCAGGCGTTTGTGCGCCGAGTCCCTTTCTTCCGCGACGCGCTCCTTCGCCTGCGCGACGAGCCGCGCGAGCCGCTTCTGCGCCTCCTCCTCGGCGGTGCGCAGCGCCAGTTCCACCGCCTGCACGAAGGCCGCGGGCGGACCGCCGTCGGGCGCCGGCACCGCATCCTGCCGGGCGGCGTCGAGCTGGACGGAGAGCGCATCCTCCACCCGCGCATCGCCGCGCCCGTCGAGCCGGACCACCACGCGCAGCTGCATCTCGTCGAGGTGCCGCGCCGCCCGCCGCGACGGCACGCGCGCTCCCTGCGCCAGGTCGGCTGGCTCCGGCAGCGAGACGAGGAAGCGCGCATCCAGCGCCGCGCCCTGCGTCCCGCGCAGGTGAGCGCGGGCGACGGTGGCCCGGCCCAACTCGCCGTCGCGCAGCCATCCGAAGAGCGCCTCCACCAGGGGATGCCCCGTGGCGAAGGAGTCGTGCTCCTCGTGCCGCACCGCCACCTCGCGCTGGAAGGAGCCCAGCACGATCCGGTCCTGCTCGAGATCGAAGCCCGCGAGCGCGTCCACTTTCAGCTCCGGGCCGACGTGGAACGACACCTCGCCGGGCAGCACGTCGACGTCGATGTCGACGGCAAGGCCCACGCGCCGCGCCGCCTCGATGGTCACCGCCTCCAGCCGCCGCTCGAGGTGCGTGGCCACCGCTCCCAGCGCCGCCGCGGCATCGCCGTCCGCAGGCAGGCGCGCTCCCAGCCGGCGCGCGCCGCGATCGGCCAGCGCCCGCACAGCAGCCACGTCGCAGCTGCGCAGGTCGAGCAGCGGATCGTAGGCGCGCCGCACCTCCGCCCGCGCTGCGGAAACGCGCGTCCGGATCTCGGCGGTCTTCTTCGCCCACTGCTCGGCGACGTCGGCCGACGCGAGCGAGAGCAGCTCGGCCTCGACGCTCTCGCTCGGTGAAGACGCCGACGCCTTCGTCCATCACCTCCAGCACGCGGGCGGCGAGCGTGCCCTCGGGCCGGAAGGCGTAGATGCGCACCTCGCGCGACTGCCCGATGCGGTCGATCCGGCCGATGCGCTGCTCGATGGCGGCCGGGCTCCAGGCGAGGTCGTAGTTCACCAGCACGTGGCAGTGCTGGAAGTTGCGGCCCTCGCCGCCCAGCTCCGTGCAGAGGAGGATGCGCGGGCCTTCGGGATCGCGGAAGCGCGCCACCAGCTTGTCGCGTTCGGCGGGGGTGAGATCGCCGACGTCCGCGAGCGCTTCGATCCGCTTCTTGGTCAGCGCCGCGCGCAGGTACTCGATGGTCTCGCGCGTCTCGGCGAAGACCAGCACTTTCTCCTGGGCGCCCAGCTCGTCGAGCAGCGAGAGGAAGGCGTCCAGCTTCGAGTCGCGCGCGAGCGACGAGGCGCGCGCGGAGAGCTTGCGCAGGCGCGCGTCCTCGGAAGCGGCGAGACCCGAGGCGAGCGCTGCGGGCGAGCTGCCCAGCCGGCGGAAGAGCGACGCCAGCACCGCGCCCGAGGGCAACTTCGCCGCTGCCAGCGCGGTCCGCACGTCGGATTCCAGCGCCTTCTCCTCCGGCGAGAGCTTGACCTCGATCTTCGTCAGCGTGCGCGGCGTGAAGCCGCCGACGATCGCGCGCCGGTTGCGCAGCAGCCGCGCCGAGAGCCCGTAGCTCTCGGCGAGGTGCGCGAGCAGCGCCGGCCCTTTCAGCTTGCCCAGCTCCTCATCGTCGGGAAACAGCTTCGCGATGCGCGCGGCGGCCTTGGCATCGCCCCCCAGGAGCGCGCGAACTTCCGCGGAGAGATCGCCCTGCCGCGAAAGCCGCGCCCGCAGCTCCTGCTCGGTGGCCGCGGGCGCCGGATCCACCAGGCGCAGGAGCGCGTGGTACTCCGCCGGGTCGAGCTGCAGCGGCGTGGCCGTGAGGAGGAGCAGGCCCCAGGTGCGCTTCGCCAGCGCCTGCGCCACTTCGTAGGCGCGCGCTCCGCGCAGGTGGTGCGCCTCGTCGATCACCACCAGATCCCAGCCGGCCGCCGCCGCGTGGTCGGACTCCTCCTTGCTGCGCGAAAGCCACTCCAGGGACGTGATCACCAGCGCGTGCCGGTCCCAGGGCTGCCCTTCCTCGGCCTCGGCGTCGGCCGCCTCGCGATCGTCCTTCGCCCGCTCGGGGTCCATGAGCGTGAAGAGCAGGTTGAACTTGTGGAACAGCTCGGCCAGCCACTGCACGGTCAGGTGCGAGGGCGCGACCACCAGGCAGCGTTTGACGAGTCCCGCGTGCAGGAGCGCCGAGAGCACCAGGCCCGCCTCGATGGTCTTGCCCAGCCCGACCTCGTCCGCCAGCACGAAGCGCGGCTGCGGCGCCGAGAGAACTTGATGGGCGACCGAGACTTGATGGGGCTTCACGTAGACGCGGCTGGCGAAGAGCGCCCCCAGCGCGTCGGCGCGACGCTCGAGATCGAGCCGTACCGCCTCGGAGCGGAGCTGGAAATCCTCGGGCGCGCCCCAGCGGCCGGAAGCGAGCTGCTCGGCCGGACCCGCGCGGGGCGCCGGCGCGCGCAGGTCGGCCTCGCTGCGGATCGACGGCTTTTTGCCCTCCGCCTCGACGGTGTAGCGGTAGAGATCGTCCGCGGGACCCGGCAGGACGCGGAGCACGCGGCAAGGCGTCCCGTCGGCGAGGTGCGCGGGCGAGTTCGGCGGAAACTTGAAGCGCACCAGCGCGGCGTCGCGGGAGGAGAGCATCACCGGCCCACCCGGGCGCCCCGGGAACTCCGCCGAGAGGCGCGGCGGATCTTCGCTCACCGCCAGGACGTGGCCCACTCCCCAGGCGCTTTGCGCGCGGTGAACGATCTTCATGCCTTTGATGAACTGCGGCATCGGCGGACCTTCTATACTGGAAGCACATGGACGGCCATGGCATCCCCACGCCGGTGGAGACGACTGCCCCTTCGCGCAGCCGTCCCGGGCTTGCGCCGTTCTTCCGCGCCTCGCTCTATCTCGGCGTGGTGGGATTCGGCGGCGGGCTCTCGGTGCTGGCCAACATCCACGCGCTGGTGGTGATGAAGCGGCGCTGGATGACCGAGCGCGAGTTCACCAACACCGTCACCGTCGCGCAGATGCTGCCCGGCGGCGCCGCCGCCAACGCGCTCGCGTACATCGGGCTGCGCTTCGGCGGCATGACCGGCGCGCTGCTCGGCTACGTCGGCTTCGTGCTGCCGGGCTGGATCGCGGTGATGGCGCTCGCCTTCCTCTACGTCCACTACGGCACCAGCCCCGACGCGACCACGCTGCTGGGCGGCTTCAACGCCGCGGTGGTGGGGATCATCGGCGCCATCACCCTCAAGATGGCGAAGTCGGCGGTGGCGCGCCTCTGGCAGATGGGGCTGGCGGCGGCCGCGCTGCTCTTCTCGGTGGTGG
>WNFJ01684997.1_pt2 | contig 11278 bp, 12 predicted proteins | sample 5400461 | NCBI WGS metagenome assembly WNFJ01 (sample SAMN13153349, study PRJNA577476) | soil metagenome | isolation source: 115 cm saprolite on Douglas fir-dominated hillslope | place: USA:California | collected 2013-09-17 | reverse complement strand
AAGCCGATGAGGACGAGCTTCTTGCCCGATTCCTTGACGCCGATCGCCGCGCCTTCCGCCGAGCCTTCGTTGGCGCCGAAGATACCCTTGAGGCTCGGGTTCGCCTGGATGTCTGCCTTGGCGATTTCGGCCGACTTCAAATGGTCGCCGGCGCCGTATTGCACGCTGACGATCTTGATGTTGGGGTGCTTCTCCTTCATCTCGTTGAGGAAGCCGTCGCGGCGGTCGATCCCCGTGCGGCTCGTCTGGTCGTGGACGATGACGGCGACTTCGCCCGAATCGCCGATCATCTCGGCCATCTTGTCGGCGGCCGTGGCGCCAGCCGCCACACTGTCCGTCCTGCAAGTCGTCAACGGGATATCGCTGTCGACGCCCGAATCGAAGGCGATGACCGGGATCTTTTCGGCCTGCGCCTTCTTCAGCAGCGGAATGGCCGCCTTGCTGTCGAGCGCGGCGAAGCCGAGCGCCTGCGGCTTCTTGGCCAGATCGGCCGAGAGCATGTCGATCTGCTTGTCGACCATCGCCTCGGTCTCCGGGCCTTCGAAGGTGATCTTGACGTTGTCGGCTTTGGCGGCCTGCTCGGCGCCGAGCTTCACCGCCTGCCAGAACTGGTGCTGGAAGCCCTTGGAGACGAGGGGGATGAAAAGCCCCATCGCCATGCCGGCGCCGATTGAGACGCCGATTAGCCATCTATTCAGCATAGCATTTCCTCCACTGGTGCAAGGCGTTTGGAACGAGGTGATTGCCGCCGTTGTTCCGCCGGCGGCTTGCGGTCGAACGTTTGATCCTCGCGGGCCCTCCCTTGAATTGGACTCTTGTCTCCTCATGCGCGCTTGCGGCGCAGGATGTCGGTATAGACGGCGAGGATGATGATGACGCCGGTCACGACCGTCTGCCATTCCTGCGCGACCGAGAGGATGCGCAGGCCGTTGGTCAGCACGCTCATGATGAACGCGCCGATGATGGTGCCGAGGATCGATCCCGTTCCTCCGCTCAAGGACGTGCCGCCGATGACGACCGCGGCGATCGCTTCGAGCTCGTAGCCCTGGCCGAGCGCGGGCTGGGCGGAATTGAGACGCGAGGCGATGATAAGGCCGGCGACGCCGCAGATCGAACCGCCCAGGCAGTAGATGGCGATTTTCCACGCATCGACGTCGACGCCGGACAGACGCACCGCCTCCTCGTTGCTGCCAAGGACGTATGCGTAGCGCCCGAGCAAGGTGCGGTTGAGCACGAACGCGGCCGCGACCGCGATCACAAACAGGATCAGCACGCCGTTGGGAATGGGCACGCTCGGCAGGACGTCGCCGATCAGCGAGGCCTGCGAGATCATGTAGAAATTCTCGGTGTCGTTGAAGTAGATCGGTTTGATGCCCGAAACGATGAGGGAGAGGCCCTTGAGCAGCCACATCATGCCGAGGGTGGCGATGAAGGGCGGAAGTTTCAGTTTGGCGATCAGAGACCCCGAGATGGCGCCGCTGAGCGCGCCGGTGCCGATCGCGGCGACGACCCCGGTCCACATCGGCAGATGCCAATAGGTCAGGAATACGCCGCACATCACCGCGGTGAAGGTCATCAAGGTTCCGACCGACAGATCGATGCCCGCGGTGATGATGACGAAGGTGCTGGCGACGCCCAGCACGCCGTTGACCGCCGTCGCCTGCAGGATGCCGAGGATGTTGTCCATCTGCGCGAAGGCGGGCGAGGCGAAGCTGAAGAAGATGAGGAGCATTATCAGGCTCGCGAACGCGAGCAGCTTATGCCGCGCTTCGTAGCCGAGGAGCCGGTTTGGCCGGGCCTCGCCGGCCCGCGCCGGGATCGCGGCGGCGGCGTGTTCGCTCGGTGCGGCTATTCGATTGTCCATGTCTTCAAGCCGCCATTGTCTCGCGTTGGGNNNNTCCCGGTTGAGTTTGTCCTCGTCGAGCGGCACGCCGTACGCCCGCCGGGGCTCGCGCCCGATGAAGATGTACTGGGCGACGGTCAGGTGAATCATCAGCTGTAACTCCTGACGAATGATCCCGATTCCCGCCGTCTGCGCCTCGCGCGGGCCGGCGCAGGCGAGCGGCTGCCCATCATAGAGATATTATAGAGAATGGTTCCGCTGTCCCTGGTGTAGACGCCGGCGAGAATCTTCATCAGCGTCGACTTGCCGGCGCCGTTCTCGCCCATCACCGCATGCACCTCGCCGGGCTGCAGCTCGAACCTGACGTCGCTGAGAGCGCGCACGCCGGGGAAAGTCTTGCTGACGTCCTTGACAGAAATGAGGGCAGGCATGCCACCGTCCGCTTTCACGGGAGGATCCCCCGGCTTACCGGCGCCGAGCGGCGCTCGTCGTCCCCGCCGTCCTCCCGGGTTCTTTCCTTGTAGCTAACATGTCACCCCGAACCGGACCATTCGTCAACCCGGGAAATCGAAAGGCGATGAAGTTGGCGGGGCGTCGCATGGGGGAGGGCGCCGCAGGTTTGTTCCGCCGCGGGCGCCGGTCCTGCGGCGGCGAATCCGGCGGTTGATTTTTTGGTCGGTCTCTGATTGATAGGGCGCATGCGAACGTGGTCGACGACCCTGCGACTTACCCGCCCGGCGCTCTAAGGCGCGCCGGGACGCATAGTTTCGCCTCTGATTTCTCCAAAGAGAACAGGCCAGTCGCGGCCGGCCCCTTTTGGCCGAGGCCGCCGCAACGTTTCCAGGGTTCGTCATGACAAACATGCCAATTTCCAAATACCGCGCCTATGCGCCGATCGAGCTGCCCGATCGCCAGTGGCCCTCGCGCGTCATCGAACAGGCGCCGATCTGGTGCTCGGTCGACCTGCGCGACGGCAACCAGGCGCTGATCGAGCCGATGGGCGTCGACCGCAAGAACCGGATGTTCCACCTGCTGGTCGGAATGGGCTTCAAGCAGATCGAGGTCGCTTTTCCCTCGGCATCGCAGACGGATTTCGATTTCACGCGCTCGATCGTCGACAATTGCGCAATCCCCGGCGACGTTGCGATCCAGGTTCTGACCCAATGCCGCCCGGAACTGATCGAACGCACCTTCGAGGCGGTCAAGGGCGCAAAGAAGGTCATCGTCCACTTCTACAATTCGACTTCCGCCCTGCAGCGCGAGGTCGTCTTCAAGACCGACCGGAAGGGCGTGACCGACATCGCGGTCAACGCGGCCAAGCAGGTCCGGGCGCTCGCCGACGCCGCGCCGGGCACGGATTTCCAGTTCGAATATTCGCCGGAGAGCTTCACCGGCACCGAGCTCGATTTTGCGCTCGAGATCTGCGAGGCGGTGAAGGACGTCATCCGGCCGACGCCCGAGAGGCGGCTCATCCTCAATCTGCCGGCCACCGTCGAAATGGCGACGCCCAACACCTACGCCGACCAGTTCGAATGGTTCGGGCGACGCATCTCGGAACGCTCCAGCGTGATCCTGTCCGTCCATCCGCACAACGACCGCGGCACCGCCGTCGCGGCGGCGGAACTCGCGCTGATGGCGGGAGCCGAACGGGTCGAGGGCACGCTGTTCGGCAATGGCGAGCGCACCGGCAATGTCGACATCGTCACGATGGCCCTCAACCTGTTCACCCAGGGCGTCGATCCCGAGCTCGATCTGCATGACGTGAACGCAATCAAGGAAGTCGCCGAGCACTGCAATCAGCTGCCGGTGCCTCAGCGCCACCCTTATGTCGGCGAACTCGTCTATACCGCCTTTTCCGGCTCGCATCAGGACGCGATCAAGAAGGGTTTCGAGGCGCAGGCCAAGCGCAACGATCCGGTGTTCCAGGTGCCCTACCTGCCGATCGATCCCAGGGACGTCGGGCGCGACTACGAGGCGGTGATCCGCATCAACAGCCAGTCCGGCAAGGGCGGCATGGCCTATATCTTGCGCGCCGACCACGGGCTCGACCTGCCGCGGTCCTTGCAGATCGAGTTCTCCAAGATCGCGCAGGAGCGGATGGACGCGGACGGCAAGGAGCTCACCTCGCCGGAGCTGTGGGCCTTGTTCCGGCAGGCCTATCTGCTTGACGACGCGCCGATGACGCTCGTCAAGCAGCAGATCGTGCCGACCGCAAGGCGGACGGCTCTTTGGTGACGATCGAAGGGGAGGGCAACGGCCCGATCGACGCTTTCGTCGACGCGCTGAAGAAAGCCTTCGGGGTCCAGTTTTCGTTCATCGACTATCACGAGCATGCGGTTGGCCGCGGGGCCAACGCCACCGCCGCCTGCTACGTGGAAATCCAGGACGCCGAGGGGCGGACGCTGCATGGGGTGGGCGTCGACCCCAGCATCGTGATGGCTTCGCTCAAGGCCACTCTCGGCGCCGTGCTGAGGCTGATGCGCCGGGAGGGCAGGGCGTAGGGCCTTAAATTCCGCGCCACGAAAATCGCCTATGAGGTGTTGGCGTTATGCGGCTTTGGCATGCGTTTGAGGGTGGGCGCGGCGCCAACATTTCATCCAATAACAGGGAGAAAAACGGGGAATCACGCGATTCTGCGCCGACTGGCCGCGAAAAGACCTTTATTTACAAACGCTTCCGAGAAACTCCTCACGCGCGGCGAAAGCAAAATAACAGGACGATAACAGGGAGATAATTCGCGCTTATCAGGGAGATGACAGATGGTGGAGCGAGCGAAAACAGGGAAACCCGGCGACACGAAAATCGCATATGTGACGTGGGCGTTATGCGGCCTGCGCATGCGTTCGAGGGCGACGCGCCGCCGTATTTACGTATTTATATTTACGGCGACATGGTTGGACGGCGCCCCGTTGCTGAGACACGGGCTAATCGAGTGACATGGCTTCGTCCATGTTTGACTGGCGTTGGCTTTTCCGGATGAGTTCGTGACGCTAGCGGTGCGGGCATTTCCACCAGTCGCCGGCCTCCTGGTAAAGACAGCCCCTGCGCTTCAGCCTCGCGCCGATCTGGTCGCGCTTCTCGCACGCCTGCGCCGTCTTGGGGTCATCGCCGCGGCCGCCCTTACACTCTGCATTCGCGGCGAGCCACGCTGTAATCAGTGGCGGCTGCGCGTGGGCCGGGGTGGCAAGTCGGAGGACGAAGCAGAGCGCAGCCAACGGGAGCGCGATCGTCACGACCATCCACCACCTCCGCCGCCGGCGCCCCGCGTGAGGGCGCGCGGCAGCCAAAGGATCGTTGATCGCCCACATCCCGCAAGGATATGGGCAGCGGGGTCGCGGTGCAAGCGGTTGGGATCTCTCTGCCGATAATCCTCGCCAGATCGGCGACGCTGGTTCTCGGCCATTCTGGGCCAGCGCCAATCCTCGGCCCGCGCGACGAGTCCTGCCCGGACGGGGTTAAAGGGCCACAGTGCGCGCCGCCGCCATCAGATGCTCCTCGTCCATGACCGGCGAGCCGAAGCGCGACTGGAAGAGATGCCCGGCTGCCCGGAGCCGCGCGTTGACGACCGAAGAATAGCGCGAGCGCCCGGCCCAGCGCCTCCTCGCGGTCGGGGACGAGGATGGGGTGGACGTGGTTCGGCATCAGGCAATAGGCTGAAGACCGCGACGCCCTGCTTGCGGCGCTGGCTCGACAGCAGATCGCGGTAGAGCTCACAGTCCGCATCGCCGAAGAACACCCGCTCGCGCTGGGCGCCGCGCCCACGTGACGTGATGGGGAAGACCGGGGACGACAAAGCGGGCGATGCTGACCACGGAGGCGCTCAGGGGTAGGGGACGGCGGAGAGGAAGGGACTTAATTGGGGATTGAGTAAGCTGTCACCGTAATTCCCGTACGGATCTGTGCGGGGGGCGCTCAGCAATGAGCGTCCCTACCGCGATCCGTAACTCCGACCCCTGATTGGTTCGGGCCGCGCCCAATTGTTAACGGGCATTGAGGTCCTCCAACCATTATGCTGTATTGGCTACCTGGTTTGAAACTTTTGGGCGAGATGCTCTGCGTCGAACCGCCCGCCGAGCGGGGAATCGACCGAGATCGCCATGCGACGATTCGCCTTGTCCACGGACGATGTTCCCGAGCGGGACCGTTTCTCTTACTGGCGCGAGGCGGTCGGCCAGACGATCGTCGGGGTGAGCCACGAGCGCAATGACGAACGGGATATCCCGTTTGAAGCCAGTGCTGTCGTCTCGATCGGCCGCTCGTTGTATCGTTTTCGCTATCACGGGTGTCGTCATCCGGTGTCCCGGCGGGGACCTGAGGTGGCGCGTCATGGCTGGGGCGATTGGATCTGGGTTTGTCGCGAAGTCGGCGGGGGTTGCTGGTTCAAGTATGGCGGGCGCGAATTCGTCACCCGGCCGAGGGACCTGATCATTGCCGACCCGACTGTCCTCTTCGAGACCGAGCCCCGGTTTAGCTACGACAACGACCTGTGGTTCTTCCCGCGTGCGCTCATCGAACCGCACCTGGCGGCGACGCAGCGGCCGCGTTCGCTGCATCTCTCTGATCCTTCCGGGGTCAACGGCCTCGTTCTGAGCTATCTCGATTCGTTCGGCCGACAGCTCGATTCGCTTGGCGACGATGAGGCCGACTTGGTCGCCGGCAATTTCTGCCGGCTCCTGGCGGTCGCCTGCGGCGGCGCGACGGGCGAGCAGCGCGGCGCGATCGCCTTAGCACGGCTCGAAGAGGCCAAGCGCCATATTGGATTGCATCTGGCCGACCCGGCGCTGACGCCGGAAAAAACGGCGGCGGCGCTGAAGCTTTCGGTCAGGCAATTGCATCGCCTGTTCGAACCGTCCGGAACAAGCTTCGCGCAGTATGTGCTCAGTCGCCGGATCGAGGAATGCCGCTCTGCGCTTGCAAGCCCGACAGGCGCCGGGCGCTCGGTGACCGAGATCGCCCTGGACTGTGGTTTTAATAGCCTCGCGACGTTCTATCGGACTTTCCAGCGGACCTATGGCGCAGCGCCGAACGAGCTGCGCGCCGCCGGCGGCCGGTGCGACGGAGCAGAGGTCGAGGCGATGGAGCCAACGGCGTCATGATGACTCCGGGCATGAACGAGATGACTCCGGGCATGAGCGAGGAATCGACCGGGATCGCCATGCAGCGCTTCGTCGTGTCCACGGACGATGTCGTCGAACGGGACCGCTTTTCGTACTGGCGCGAGACCCTCGGCGAGGCAATGACTGGGATTGTCAGCGAGCCCAACTACGAGCGGGACATCCCGTTTGAAAGTAGCGCCGTAAGCTGGATCGGCCGCTCGATGCATCGTTATCGTTATCGTGGGTCTCCTCATCCGGTCCTCCGGCGGGAGCGCGAAATCGCGCGGCACAGCTGGGACGATCGGATTTGGGTTTATCGCGAATTCGGCGAGGGTTGCTTGTTCAGGAACGGCCGGCGCGAAATCGTCACCAGGCCGGGCGACCTCGTCATTTCCGACCCGACCATCCCGTTCGAGGGCGATGCTCGGCGCGGTTACGACAGTGACCGGTGGTCCTTCCCGCGTGCGCTCATCGATCCGCACCTGGCGGCGGCGCAACGGCCGCTGTCACTGCATCTCTCCGACCATTCCGGGGTCAACGGACTGGTTCTGAGCTATCTCGACGCGCTCGGCGGACAGCTCGATTCGCTCGGCGACGGCGAGGCTCACTTGGTCGCCGACAACCTCTGCCGGCTCTTGGCGGTCGCCTGCGGCGGCGAGGCGGGCGAGCAAGGCGGCGCGATCGCCTCGGCGCGGCTCGAAGAGGCCAGGCGCTATGTCGGGCTCCATCTGGCCGACCCGGCGCTGACGCCGGAAAAGGCGGCGGCGGCGCTGAAGCTTTCAGTCAGGCAATTGCATCGCCTGTTCGAACCTTCCGGAGCCAGCTTCGCGCAATACGTGCTCAGCCGCAGGCTTGAGGAATGCCGGTCGGCGCTCGCGAGCGCGAGCGGCGCCGGCCGCTCTGTGACCGACATCGCGCTGGGGTGGGGGTTCAACAGCCTCCAGACGTTCTACCGCACCTTCCAGCGGGCCTATGGCGCGGCGCCGAACGACCTGCGCGCCGCCGCCATCCCTTCCCCCCGCTTGCGAGGAGAAGGTTAGGATGAGGGGCGGCGAACAAAGCGGCCGATCGCCTCGCCCCTCACCCGGTCCTTCTGTCGCGCGAGCGCGGGGAGAGGGGCGCCCGCGCCGGCGCTGGCGCTGGATGAGATGCGATTTGGCGCTGCCTGAGACGACGCAGACCGGAAAGAGCGGGAAAAGAGAGGCGCGGCGGGACCGGACGCCCTTCCTCTTCAAGGCCGCCAAATCCGGCATCGGCGGCCCCAACCTCGATCAGGGGACCAAAGCCATGAAATTCCATCACGTCGTCGCTTCCACCGTCATGCTGGCCGCGCTCGCCGTCGGCGCCGCGCCGGCCGGGGCGTCGGTCACCCACAACGCGCTCACCAGCAATGCGCTCACCGCCAACTCGATCACCCACAACGCGCTCGCCAACAACGCGATCACCCACAACGCGCTCGCCAACAACGCGGTCACCCAACACGCGCTCGCCAACAACGCGGTCACCCAAAACTCGCTCACCTTTAACGGCGTCGCCCCGACCGGCTCGGGCCTTGGCGAATTGAACTGCATCGCGATCGAGGCCGTTCAGGCGCCGGAGCGGCGCTGATGCGCCGCGCGTCCGCGGGTTCTACGATCCTCGCCGCGCTGGCGGTTGCGGGGGCGCCGTCGGCGGCTCCGCAGACCGCGGCGCAGAGGGTCGAGATCGTCGGGACCGTCTTCCACGTGACGCTCGCCGACGGCCATGTGCTGGCGCAGGCCGAACTGCCCGGCGTCGTTCTCGCCATCGGCGACGGCTCGGGCAATCAGCGCCGCATCCGCATCGACGCGGTCGAGCCCGACCCGAAGGACAAGACCGGCGAGATTTTGCTCTACCAATTGTCGGAGCAGGATTCTGGCGACGGAAGCTGGAAGAATCTTTGTCTGCCCGACCCGGACGGCAAGCGGCTCGGCTTCCCGCTCGCCGGCGCCTTCACCGCGGACGGGCGATACGTCGCGGCGCCCGGCAAACTCTTGATCACCTGCACGGGCGGCGCCGAGGGCAAGTGCGTGCGCTTCGGCTACAAGCCCTGGCGGTCGGATCTAGCGCCCTATTACCAGGCCTGCGTTCGCCTGGTGCGCGCCGATTACTGCGGCGACGGCGTCGGCCACACGCGCAACGGCACGCCGATCGACATTTTCGACCGCATCGGCGTCCAGGAGGACGAACCGGCGGCGGCATTGAGCTTCGAGGCCGCCTGGGGACCGGAGGGCGCGGTCTGCGTCCGCCATACGAGACTCAAGTCGGCGCTGCCGACCGAGGGACTCGCCGACATCTGCCCGCGGCTCGCCGGTCGCATCGGCCAAAACTGCGACGAGGCGACGCCGGCCTTGCTCTACGACCGCTCGGCCGGAAACTGACGGCAACGCGGCATCCGGTTTACCCGCATAGCCCGTCGAGCGACGGGCATCGTTCGATCAGGAACTCATGCTAGACATCAAAAAATATGTAGAATACATTGATATTGATTAACTAACTTGATTTCCTTATGCGTCCATCGAGCGCATTTCTGAAAACAGTGACACCTGCATATTTGCATTATTTCTTTCGACCGCGGCGCGCTCCCTCCTCGACGGCCTGCGCGGCGCGGCTCTTGCGACCGCGTTTGCCCGGCCGCGGGTCGCGCCCGGTCAGCGCCGCGAGGCGGTCGAGAAAGGCCGCGTCGCCCAGCGGGCGGCCGATCGTCTCGGCGGCGCGCAGCGCGGCGATTCTTGCGGGATCGGGCTCTTCGGCGATGAGATCGGCGAAGCGCCCGCCGCAGCGCTCAAGCAAGGGCGCGACCTCGACCAGCCCGTCGTCGCGGCCGGCAAGATGGGCGCTGACGCTCGACCAGCGCCAGTCCTCGGCCCTGGCGACGAGTTTTGCCCGGACCGGGTTCAACGCCACATAGCGCGCCGCCGCCATCTCCACGTCCTTACACTATTGGAACGAATTTTCAAAGGCGGTTAATTGCATCAAGACTCTAGGGAACGAGGTAGCGGGATCATATCCAGAATTGTACAAGCCAAACATTCTCATTGAGCTTTATAGAATTGCGCACAACCAGTTTCCATGGCAGCGTGGAATTACACGGGATACAATTTTACGATACTTCAAAATATTCGGAACGGCAGATTTCGATCCTATACTGCGGACCAGGACTGGCCTGAGCGCTTCGGAACTCTATACGATAGGCATGGCACTCTCCGGTCATTTCTCAGTGGATTTTATGCTCGACTTGCCAGCGCAGGTGAAGGACTTCCAAGTTACCGTTGAACAAATCGATCAATTTCTGATGCTATTTTCGGCCGATGTTCCTACCCTAAGAGCCGATGCCTCTAAGAATCAATCTTACGACCAAGACTATGAATATGTGTTCAATCCTCTCCGAAAATTCCCTTTGGTTCGCATCGCTAGGAACGCCGACATTATTTCGGTAGCCGCCCCCCTGCCGACTTTCTTGATGCGCCGCTTTACGGAGGGCGTATACTACGAATTATTGGATGCGAAAGGCTTCTCTGAGGCATTTGGAAAATCCTTTCAAACCTACACGGGCGATGTGCTATCAGTCTCCAATTCTCAGCGCAGATTAAATATCTTACCTGAATGTCCGTTCGATGTTGGCAGAGACCGGAAAGACAGCGTCGATTGGATTGTTCGGACGAAACAGCCGATCTGTTCGTAGAATGCAAAACAAAGCGAATTCGCCGTGAAGCAAAAATAAGACTTGCGTCTACTGAGGTCCTTTCGGCCGAGCTTGACGCGCTGAATGGTCGTTATCGGCATTGGGCAAGCCGAGGCAAGCCCATTTACACAATGATCGTTACTCTTGAAGAATGGTTTGCATTTGGAGATCGCCTCACCCTCGCTCTTGATGAGGCTGTCCTCAGTAAGCTTAAGCAGGAGAACATCGACGCGGGAATTGCAAAGAAGTACCCATACACAATATGTGCCATTGAGGACTTTGAGATTGCCATTCAGATCATGTCAAACGAAGGCATCGACGTGGTGATGGGGCGGAAGACCGATGCCGAGCACCGCCTTTGGGCTATGTATCCCTTTTTGGGCACTGTCATGGGTAGAAATATCCGCCTTGCAGAAGAACTATTCCCGGAAGATTGGAGGCGCATACATCCGGGACTTGGCAGCATAGAAAAGGTTTGAAGGAAACGCAAAAGAACACCGACAACTTGTTAGTGTTGGGGAATTATGAATTACGGTGATGGGGTGGACGGCGCCCCGACGGCTTCAAGTGTGCCAAGATGTGGTTGTTGTCAAACCCCATCTGAAGGGAAGCCGTCCATGGACAAGAGTCCACTAC
>WNFJ01565039.1_pt1 | contig 11279 bp, 9 predicted proteins | sample 5400461 | NCBI WGS metagenome assembly WNFJ01 (sample SAMN13153349, study PRJNA577476) | soil metagenome | isolation source: 115 cm saprolite on Douglas fir-dominated hillslope | place: USA:California | collected 2013-09-17 | reverse complement strand
GCTCGCGCATTTCGACCGCGAGGTGATTCCCGAACGCCGCATGCATGCCAAGGGCTGGGGCGCCCATGGCACCTTCACTGTCACCAACGACATCACCCGTTACACCAAGGCGAAGATCTTCGGTGAGATCGGCAAGCAGACCCCGCTGTTGGTCCGCTTCTCGACGGTGGCGGGCGAGCGCGGCGCGGCCGACGCCGAACGCGATATCCGCGGCTTTGCCGTCAAGTTCTATACCGAGGAGGGCAACTGGGACATCGTCGGCAACAACACGCCCGTCTTCTTCTTCCGCGATCCGCTGCGCTTCTCGGATCTCAACCACGCGATCAAGCGCGATCCGCGCACCGGCCTGCGTTCGGCCGACAACAACTGGGATTTCTGGTCGCTCCTGCCGGAGGCGCTGCACCAGGTGACCATCGTCATGTCCGATCGCGGCATCCCGAAATCCTTCCGCCACATGCACGTCTTCGGCAGCCACACGTTCTCGATGATCAACGCCGCCAACGAGCGCGTCTGGGTGAAGTTCCACTTCCGCTCTCAGCAAGGCATCGAGAACCTCACCGATCAGGAAGCCGCTGCAGTTGTTGCCGGCGATCGCGAGAGCAACGGGCGCGATCTCTTCGAGGCGATCGAAGGCGGCAACTTCCCGAAGTGGACGCTGTCGATCCAGGTGATGAGCGAGGCGCAGGCCCGTACCCACAGGCACAATCCCTTCGATCTGACCAAGGTGTGGCCGAGGGCGGACTATCCGCTGATCGAGGTCGGCGTGATGGAGCTCAACCGTTGGCCCGACAACTTCTTCGCCGAGATCGAGCAGGCCGCGTTCTCACCGGCCAACGTCGTTCCCGGCATCGGCTTCTCTCCCGACAAGATGCTGCAGGCCCGGCTCTTCTCCTATGGTGATACGCAGCGCTATCGGCTCGGCGTCAACTTCAACCACATCCCGGTGAACGCTCCGAAATGCCCGTTCCACTCATATCACCGCGACGGCCAGATGCGGACCGACGGCAACCTTGGCGCGACGCCGAGTTACTGGCCCAACAGCAAGGGCGCGTGGATGGACCGCGATCCGGCGCTGATGGAGCCGCCGCTACCGATCGAGGGCGATGCGACTTGGTGGGACCATCGCGTCGACGAGGACCACTATGAGCAGCCCGGCATCCTGTTCAGGAAGATGAGCCGCGAGCAGCAGCGGCTCCTGTTCGAGAACACGGCCCGCGCTATGGCCGGCGCGCGCCTCGAGGTGATGCAGCGACACATCGCCAACTGCACCAAGGCCGATCCCGCCTACGGCGCGGGCGTCGTAGCCGCCTTGGGCCTGGCGCTCGACCGGGCCGCCGAATGACTGGTTTTTCCCCGAGCAAGGAGCCGTGGCATGAGCACGACCACCGCCAGCGAACACGATCGCGCACACTACTCTGCCAGCGCGATACGCAGCATCGACATCCCCGACAGCAAGCTCTGCCGGCGGATCACCGAGCTCGTCCGCGATACCGAGTCGGACCTGCTCTTCAATCATTCGAGTCGGGTCTATTGCTTCGCTGCGCTGTCCGGCCTGCGGCGCGGCCTGCCGTTCGACCGCGAGCTGCTCTACGCCGGCGCCATGTTCCATGACATGGGCCTCACTCCGCGACACAGCAGCCGGTCCGAGCGATTCGAAGTCGACGGCGCCAACGTCGCGCGCGACTTCCTCAGGGCCCACCACATCGCGCCGAGCGACATCGACCTCGTGTGGACCGCGATTGCGCTGCATACGACACCCGGCATTCCCATGCACATGCATCCGGTCGTGGCTCTGCTCACCGCCGGCGTCGAGATGGACGTGCTCGGCATCGCCTACGAGGACTTCCCGGATGCCGCGCGCGAGGCTGTGGTCGCGGCCTTTCCCCGCACGCCCCGTTTCAAGGAAGACATCATCCAGTCCTTCTACGACGGCATCAAGCACAAGCCGGACACGACGTTCGGCAACGTCAAGGCCGACGTGCTGGCCGACAAGGACGCGCACTTCCATCGCGGCAATTTCTGCAGCGTGATCCGCGGCTCGTGCTGGAAAGGCTGAGGGGCGCAGCGGCGGGGCAATCGTCGACGATCAAGAGGCGCAGTCGTGAAGAATTTCTCAGAATTGACGGAACAAGAGCTGCTGGCGCTCGCCGTATCCTTGGAGGAAGAAGACAATCGGACCTATAGCGACTTCGCCGCAGCCTTGCGCGATGCCTATCCGGGGACGGCAAAGCTGTTCAGTGCAATGGCCGACGAAGAGGACCGGCATCGTCACCGCCTGCTCGATCTGTACCGCCAAAAGTTCGGTGAACATATCCCCTTTATCGGTCGGCGGGACGTAAAGGGATTCGTCGAGCGAAAGTCGGTATGGCTGTTGCGCCCGCTTAGTCTCGACACGGTGCGTGCGCAAGCCGAGCTGATGGAAGCGGAGAGTAAGCGGTTTTACGTGCGGGCAGCCCGCCGTTCGTCCGATGCGTCCATCCGCCAGCTGTTGGGTGATCTCGCGGCCGAGGAGAAGCGCCACGAAGAGAAGGCGGAGCAGCTCGAATCGCAATTCGTCACGGCTGAGATGGATAGGGAGGAGCACCAATCGGAGCGGCGGCTGTTCCTGCTGCAGATCGTGCAACCGGGCCTTGCGGGTCTCATGGACGGTTCGGTTTCCACTCTGGCACCGCTGTTCGCCGCCGCCTTGGCGACGAAAGATAGCTCGCAGACACTCCTCGTGGGGCTCGCCGCCGCGATTGGCGCGGGTATCTCAATGGGCTTCGCGGAGGCTCTGTCCGATAACGGCTCGCTCACCGGGCGCGGCAGTCCCGTCTTGCGCGGCGCCGTCTGCGGTCTCATGACGATGCTCGGCGGACTTGGCCACGCGTTGCCCTATCTCATCGCGAATTTCTGGACAGCGACGACAATCGCCATCGGCGTCGTCGCCGTCGAGCTTGCCGTCATCGCCTTCATTCGCAATCGCTGGATGGATACGCCGATACTGTCTGCGGCGCTCCAGGTGGTCGTGGGAGGCCTGCTTGTCTTCGGCACCGGAGTTCTGATCGGCAGTTCTTAGCATGGCCGCCGCGGATCAAGGACCCGGGACGTTAGCGCCTCGCTGTGCTCGAACAGCGTCACCCAAGGGCGGACTCGGCGTCGCACAATCGTTCGCTCTCGACAAGCGTCGTGCCAATCGAGAAGAACGGCCGTCGAAGATTGGCCATTCTCCGCGGAGTCTCCAAAATTCCATCAGCGCATCGCTGATGAATGTTCCCAAGAGGGCCGGGCAGTGGAGCTGAGGCGTCGTGGCTTCATCAAGCTCACCGCTACCAGTCTGGCAGCGTCGACGCTGGGCGCCATCGGATTTGGCGCAGCCGGCGAAGCCTTGGCGGCTGCCGTCCGGCCGTTCAAGCTCACGGCCACGACCGAGACCCGCAACACCTGCACTTATTGCTCGGTCGCCTGCGGCGTCCTGATCTACAGCCTTGGCGACCGCGCGAAGAACGCGAAATCCGACATCATCCACATCGAGGGCGACCCGGATCACCCGGTGAATCGCGGCACGCTCTGCCCGAAAGGATCGGCGCTGCTGGATATTGTCCATGCGCCCACCCGGCTGAAGTACCCGCAGTACCGGGCGCCCGGCAGCAACCAGTTCAGGCAGGTCACCTGGGACTTCGCGCTCAATCGCATCGCCACGCTGATGAAGCAGGACCGCGACGCGAATTTCATCGCCAGGAATGCGGCGGGAACCACGGTCAACCGCTGGACCAGCACCGGCATGCTGGCGGCCTCCGCATCGTCGACCGAGACCTCCTATTTGACGTGGAAGGTGGCACGGGCGCTGGGCATGGTGGTCTTCGACAACCAGGCCCGCGTTTGACATGGCCCGACGGTGGCCAGTCTGGCCCCCACCTTCGGTCGCGGCGCGATGACCAACACCTGGCAGGATATCAAGAACGCTAATGTCGTGTTGTGCATGGGCGGCAATCCGGCTGAAGCGCATCCCTGCGGCTTCAAGTGGGTCATCGAAGCCAAGATCGAGAACCAGGCCAAGCTGGTGGTGGTCGATCCGCGCTTCACCCGCACCGCCTCGGTCGCCGACCTCTACGCCCCTATTCGTCCGGGGACGGATATCGCCTTCCTGAGCGGCATGATCCGCTTCCTGCTGGAGAAGGGCGCGATCCAGCACGACTACGTGCGGGCCTATACCAATGCCAGCCTGATCGTGAAGGAAGGCTTCGGCTTCGAGGACGGATTGTTCACCGGCTACAACGAACAGACCCGCAGCTACGACAAGTCGAGCTGGGACTACGAACTCGACGAGCAAGGCTACGCCAGGATCGACGACACGTGGCAGCACCCGCGCTGTGTGATCAACCTGCTGCACAAGCATGTCGACCGCTACACGCCCGAGATGGTGTCGCGCATCTGCGGCACGCCGCAGGACAGATACCTGGAGGTCTGCGATCTAATCGCGACCACCGCGGCGCCCGACAAGGCGCTGACCAGTCTGTTTGCGCTGGGCTGGACCCAGCACTCGGTCGGTTCGCAGAACATCCGCACGATGGCGATGGTCCAGCTGCTGCTGGGCAATATCGGCCTGGCGGGCGGCGGCATGAACGCGCTGCGTGGTCATTCCAACATCCAGGGCCTGACCGATGTCGGACTCCTGTCGGCCCAGATGCCCGGCTATCTGATGCTGCCCAAGGATGGCGAACCGACCTTCGAGCAATACATGGCGACGCGGCAATTCAAGCCGCTGCGCCCCGGGCAGACGAGCTACTGGCAGAATTACCGGAAGTTCTTCGTCAGCTTCCAGAAGGCGATCTATGGCGACGCCGCGCGCGCCGACAACGACTGGGCCTATGACTGGCTGCCGAAGCTCGACAATGACGGCTACGACATCCTGCGCGCTTTCGAGATGATGGTGAACGGAGAGATCAACGGCTACATCTGCCAGGGCTTCAACCCGCTGCAGGCGTTTCCGGACAGGGGCAAGATCCGCCGGGCGCTGGGCCGGCTGAAATTTCTGGTCACCATGGATCCGCTGGACACCGAGACGTCTCAGTTCTGGCAGGATTTCGGGCCGCAGAATCCGTCCGACCCGGCCACCATCCAGACCGAAGTCTTCCAGCTGCCGACGACCTGCTTCGCCGAGGAAAACGGCTCGCTGGTCAACTCGGCCCGCTGGCTGCAATGGCACTGGAAGGCGGCCGACGGGCCCGGCGAAGCCCGATCCGATATCTTGATCATGTCGGGCATCTTCCATCGGTTGCGCGAGATGTATCGCAAGGAGGGCGGCGCTTTTCCCGATCCGATCCTGAACTTCGCCTGGAATTACACGAACCCGACCAGCCCGAACCCGAAAGAACTGGCCAAGGACATGAACGGCCGCGCGCTGGCGGACCTCAAGGACGAAACCGGGGCGGTCACGTTGCGCGCTGGCCAGCTACTGGACGGCTTTGCCCAGTTGCGCGACGATGGCACGACTTCGTCCGGCTGCTGGATCTTCTCGGGCTGCTACACCGAGCAGGGCAACCAGATGGCGCGGCGCGATGCGACGGACCCGCGCGAGCAGGGTATTGCGCCGAACTGGGCCTGGGCGTGGCCGGCCAACCGGCGAATTCTCTACAACCGCGCCAGTGCCGACTTGGCCGGCAATCCCTGGAACCCGGCCAAGCCGATCATTCAATGGAACGGCAGCCGGTGGGTCGGCATCGACGTCCCCGACTATGCGCCGACCACGAAGCCCGCCGACGCGGTCGGTCCGTTCATCATGAACGCCGAGGGTGTCGGCCGTCTGTTCGCCCGCGACCAGATGGTGGAAGGCCCATTCCCGGAGCATTACGAGCCCTTCGAATCACCCGTACCGAACGTCCTTCATCCCAAGGTCCAATCGAATCCGGTGGCGCGGGTGTTCGCCGATGACAGGGCAGCCTTTGGGACTCCGCAGGACTTCCCGTACGTCGCAACCACCTACCGGCTGACCGAGCATTTCCACTTCTGGACCAAGCACGCGCGTATCAACGCGATCCTGCAGCCCGAGGAATTCATCGAGATCGGCGAAGTCCTGGCCAAGGAGAAGGGCATCGAGCAGGGCGGCTGGGTCCGTCTGTCCTCCAAGCGCGGCGTGATCGTGTGCAAGGCGTATGTAACCAAGCGCATCCGTCCTATGACGGTGGACGGCAAGCCCACGCATGTGATCGGCGTGCCGATCCATTGGGGATTCACTGGGCAGGCACGCAAGGGCTACGGCGCAAACACGCTGACGCCGTCGGTCGGTGACGCCAATACAGAGACACCGGAGTTCAAGGCGTTCCTGGTCAATGTCGAGAAGACCAGCGCGCCCGCCCCTGAAAGGGCGGCCGATGTCTGATCTGCAGTCCCAGGACTATATCCGCCGCTCGGCATCGACCCTGACGCCGCCGTCGATCCGCAACCATGAACAGGAGGTGGCGAAGCTGATCGATGTCAGCCGCTGCATCGGCTGCAAGGCGTGCCAGGCCGCCTGCATGGAATGGAACGACCTGCGGGCGGAGGTCGGTTATTTCGAGGGCTCCTACGATAATCCCCTGGATCTGGGCCCCAGCACCTGGACCCTGATGCGCTTCACCGAATGGGAGGACGAGAAGGGCAATCTCGAGTGGCTGATCCGCAAGGATGGCTGCATGCACTGCGAGGACCCGGGCTGCCTGAAAGCGTGTCCGGCGCCGGGCGCTATCGTGCAATACGCCAATGGCATCGTCGACTTCATCAGCGAGAACTGCATCGGCTGCGGCTATTGCGTCACCGGCTGTCCGTTCGACATCCCGCGGGTCAGTCCGGTCGATCACAAATCGTACAAATGCACCTTGTGCTCGGACCGGGTCGGGGTCGGGCTGGAGCCAGCCTGCGTCAAGGCGTGCCCCACCGGGGCGATCATGTTCGGGTCGAAGACGGACATGACGGCCTGGGCGGGGGAGCGCATCGTCGACCTCAAGTCGCGCGGCTTCCAGAATGCCGGACTCTACGATCCGCCGGGCGTCGGCGGCACGCATGTGATGTACGTTCTGCACCACGCCGATCGGCCGTCTCTCTATGCCGGCTTGCCGGACAGACCGCGCATCAGCCCCTTCGTCGAGGCGTGGAAAGGGATTCTGAAGCCGCTGGCGCTGGCCGGCATCGCCTTCACGGCTCTCGCCGGGTTTTTCCACTGGGTCGTCGTCGGGCCCAATGAGGTGCAGCCAGAGGATGAAGCGCGGGCGCGACGCCAGCTGCAGGAGGCGGAGGATCGGAAATGACCAGGCTGGTCCGCAACACCACCGCGAGCCGGATCAACCACTGGATCACCGCCGGCTGCTTCATGCTGCTGCTGCTGTCGGGTCTGTCGATGTTCCATCCGATGCTGTTCTGGCTCTCCGAATTGTTCGGCGGCGGCCAGTGGACGCGGGCGGTCCATCCCTGGATCGGGACCGTGCTGCTGGTGAGCTACGCCGGGATGATCGTGCAGTTCTGGCGCGACAATGGCTGGAACAGAGACGATGTCGCCTGGATGCGCGCCATAGACCGCGTGCTGGTGAACGAGGAGGAGCGCGTTCCCGAGGTCGGCCGCTTCAATGCCGGGCAGAAGGCCGTCTTCTGGTCGATGGCGCTGCTGGTCCCCGTGCTCTTTCTCACCGGCATCGTGATCTGGGAGGTCTATTTTGCCGCCTACACGACGATCGAGCAGCGGCGGATCGCCGTCCTGATCCATTGCCTGGCGGCTGTGGCGGCGATCATCGTCTGGATCGTCCATGTCTATGCGGCGATCTGGGTCAGGGGCTCGGTCCGGTCGATGACGCAGGGCTATGTGACCCCCGGCTGGGCGTGGCGGCACCACCGCAAGTGGCTGCGGCGCCTGGCGGCGACCGGTTCTAGCGGGCCGCGGCCGCGTGTCGGCGGCGGAGGGCCACGCCCATGAGGCAAGGTGAGGTGGCGCCGAAGGGGACCTGGACAGGCGGCAGCCTGCCGGGCGGCGTGAAGGCGCCGGACGCGCTGATCCTGCCCGACCCGGCCACGCGGTTCGCGCGCACAGCCGCCCGCTTGGACTTTCTGTCGGCCGGCCATCCGATGGCGGAGTGGCTGCGCTTCATGGCGCGGCTGGCGGCGGCCCAGCACGCCGTCGCCAGCGCCGCGGCGCCGTTCGGTCCTGACCAGGCCGCGGTGGAGCAGGCCGTCGACGCGCGCCTGCCGCCGCTCGCTGTGAACGGGTATCGGCGAGACCCGTCCTGGCGCGACGGTCTGGTCTTGCTGCTCGATGGTGGCGACGACAGTGCGATCCCGGCGCCGTCGCGGGCGGCCATGGAGAGCCTTCGTGACCGCGGGGCCGAAAGAGTGGAAGCCCTGGCGGATGACTTCCTCCACGGGTGTGTGGACACGGCCGATGCCGGCGCCGCCCTCTATGTGGCGGCCGCGCTGCAGGTGTATTTCACCCGTCTTGCCGCTTCCTTGCCCGGGCCGTGCCTGCGTCTTCTCCCTCAACGCGGGCTGTGTCCCTGTTGCGGCTCGACGCCCGTGTCCGGCGTGATCACCGACTCGAGGTCGACGCGGGGCGCGCGCTACCTGTATTGCTCGCTCTGCGCCACGGCCTGGAATCACGTGCGCGCCGTGTGCATCATCTGCGGTCAGTCACGTTCCCTGACGCTGAAGGGAATCGAGGGCGATCCGGGCGCGGTCAAAGCAGAGACGTGCAACGACTGCCATACTTACGCGAAGATGCTTTACCAGGCACAGGACATGGAGGTGGACCCGTTCGCGGACGATCTTGCGACGCTGGGTCTGGACCTTCTGGTTGCCGAGGCAGGCTGGTCCCGCCACGCACCGAATCCGCTATTGCTCGCTGGGTAGCGCGGCCTGGGCTCGCCCGCGTTCGGATTCAGGCTTTCGGGCAGACACTGGCCGCGACGCGCAATTGAACAATGCGCTCATTGCGGTCTCACGGTGGTAGCTCAACAATTCCATTCGCTCAAAATGGGCCGTCTTGCCGAGACGTTTGCAATACCGTTCGGCGAACGGTCGGCCTTCCGCCTCGTTTTCAACATTGGCAATATTCACTGACAGCCCGTCGCCGTAGATGCGCTGCAAATTTGAACTGCGGAAAAGGCCGTCTTCCCCCGCGAACATGCGCTGAGCCAGAAGGCCATTAGCCCGACTAGCAATGCTTTCGTCAATCGCATGCTACGCTCACTTTGATCGTTCACCACGGCGTTTCACAAGAGGACGAACTGCACGCCGACGGCGTATTGTCGAACCGGGAAGGCCGGTCACTGGGGCATGATTTCCGGTTTGTCGTTGGGGAACTTCGCGATCGTCGCCACGTCGACATTGAGGTGCTGGGCGACCAGCGCCGGCGGCGTGCGCGCCAACCAGTCGGACAGCGAGATATCGGCAAAGTACGAACTGCGGAACACTTCGAGGACGACCATGTCGGTGTCGCCGACATTCTCCATGTAGTGACCCAGGTTACGCTTAACGTAACCGATGTCTCCCGGGTTGAAGTCCATGGTGACGGCGTTCGGTCCGGTGTTGAACACCGTCATGCGCCCCTTGCCCTTGATCCAATACTGCCATTCGTCGGCATTGGGGTGCCAATGCAGTTCACGCATGCCGCCAGGATGCACGGTCACCAGGGCGGCAGCGATCGTCTTCGAGACCTTGAAGTTGTTGCTGTCGGCGATCCGCACCTCGCCGCCCTTGGTCTGGCGGGTCGGCTTCATCGAGGCCAGAGAGAAGGTGAACGGGTACGGCGGAGAACCCTCGGGTCCCAGCACGGCGGCCCGATCCGCCGCCAGACTGCCGGGCACCTTGCCCTGGAAGATGTAGAGATCCTGCAGAGGGATCTTCGCGAAGGTGTCGGCGGGAAGCCCGAAGTTCTTCGCAAGGACGCTCGGAGGCGTATGGGCCAGCCAGTCGGTCACCAGCAGCGTGTTGAACTCGGAAGCTTTGCCGTCGTCGAAGCAGATGACGAACTCGCATCCATCGGGTCCCAGACCCTGCAGCGAATGGGGCAGTCCGGCGGGGAAATACCAGAGATCACCCTCCTTGACGTCGGAGACATAGGTCCGGCCCAGTTCATCGAGAACGGTGATCCGGCAATTGCCATAGGTCATGTACGCCCACTCGGACGCGAGATGCCAGTGCAGCTCGCGAATGCCGCCGGCCGTCAGCCGCATGTTGACGCCGGAGATCTCCTCCGCGATCGCGAAGTCGGCCTGTATGACCTGGCGGGCCCACCCGCCGTTCTGAATGCGCTTCGACGCATTGTTGAACGAGGCCCAAGGCAACGGCATGCTGCCGACATCGGTCGCCGGCGGCGACTGCGGTGAGGGAAACTGGCCGGCAATCGCCGGATTCTGCGGACCGGGATCGGTGATGCTTGCCGGGTTGTTCTTGGCATTGATGGCACCTTGCGGCGGCAGGTCGGGATTGCCGAACGACTGGGCATGCGCCTGCACTGCGGCGGCGACGAGTGAGCTTCCGGCGGTCACCGCCAGAAGGTTGCGACGTGACATGGAATCCATGACGATCTCTCCAGCTTTGCCTGCCTTGCGATGTGGAAGAGCCAATCCCCACACGCGTTAAAACAGATTGTGATTGCCGGATGTATTGCCCGGCGCCTGCACTCTGCTTTGCGGGAATTGCCTCGATCGACCGACGATTGCCGCAAATTTCAGGAGGCAAATGTTCGGGCGATCACAGGACGGCCCGCCACCGCCGCAATCCTGGACAGATATGAGCAAAGCGCCGCAAGACCGCGCGAAGGAATTCTCTCTAACTTACGGCCTGTATCTGAGCGGCGCCTCGCTTCGGGGCTGATCGTGGCTAATGCCCTTACCGAGGAAAGAGAGATGGGCACAATCTCCGCAGGTCGACCTCTCGAGGGCGCTGCAGTCGGCGCCGCCACCGCACTGACCGCGGCCGTATCGGGCTCGAGTGCGACCAGCGCCGGGCGGCTCGCTTCTCGCTTCGGCTGGCCTTGGTTTTCCGGTTGGCGCCGGCTCATCGGCACTGCCGGGCCGGGCCTGCTGATCGCGGTGGGCTATATCGATCCCGGCAACTGGGCGACCGATCTCGGCGGTGGATCGCGCTATGGCTATGCGCTTCTGTCGATGGTCCTCATCGCCAATCTGATCGCCATGGTCGCGCAGGCGCTATGCGTGCGGCTCGCCATCGCCACTGGCAAGGGTCTCGCCGAGCTCTCGCGCGAGGCCTATTCCCGGCCCGTTGTCCTGCTGCTCTGGCTGCTGGCAGAGTTGGCGATGGTGGCGACCGACCTC
>WNFJ01234440.1_pt1 | contig 11279 bp, 10 predicted proteins | sample 5400461 | NCBI WGS metagenome assembly WNFJ01 (sample SAMN13153349, study PRJNA577476) | soil metagenome | isolation source: 115 cm saprolite on Douglas fir-dominated hillslope | place: USA:California | collected 2013-09-17 | reverse complement strand
CAGGGAATTGAACTCGACGAAACGCCCCTCGTCCGTTTTGTGGACTTGAACGGCCACCACCACGCCGGGTGACCAGTGCCCGTGAACCCTCCTTCGCAACTTCTGGTGCTGGCGCGCAAAGTGGCCGCAGCCCAGTCGCTCGACCCGAGCCTTGTCTGCGCGGTGGTCGAACAGGAGTCCGCGTGGAATCCCTGGGCCATGCGTTACGAGCCGGCGTTCTTCAGCAAGTACGTCGCGCCCTTATATACGAACAACAAGATCGCCGCGACAGAAGCCTACTCGCGCGGCTTCTCCTGGGGCTTGATGCAGGTGATGGGACAAGTCGCCCGCGAAACCGGCTTTGATGCTCTGTTTCTCTCGGCCTTGTGCGACCCGGAGCAAGGTCTCGCCGTCGGCTGTAAAGTTCTCCGCAAGAAATTCGACGCCATGGCCGGCGACACCACGCGCGCGCTCCTCTCCTGGAACGGTGGAGCGAACACGGCCTATGCCGGCGCAAGTCCTGGCCCGCCGCGCGCATTATTTGTAGCCGCGGTTCACGATCTCTTTGTAGTGGCGCAGCGTGCTGCGCCACTACAAGCACAAGATCATCCTGGATCCTCCAATGCCCGCACGATACTGGATTCGTCTCGCTGAAGTTACAGTCGTGTCTCTGCTGGCCCTCGCGGTCTACTTCTCCTGGCGAGCAGACCGCCGCGATCGTTCGCAGCTCGAATCCGAACTGGCTGCCACAAAACAGCTCCTCGTCGCGGCCGACACGCGGCAACACGACCGCGACATTCAGCTCGCCCAAACTCTCGCTTTCCTCGCGGCCCAGAAGCGCACCATCGTGACACCAGCGCAAATCGTGCGCGAACTCCCGAGCCAGATTCCCCTGCCGTCACCCATCGTTCTGCAACCCACACCGGCGTCGCCAAATCCGCCATCGCCCCAAACCGCAGCCGCCATTCCCGCCGAAGACCTGAAGCCTCTCTACGACTTCAGCATCGACTGCAAGGCCTGCCAAGCCAAGCTCGCCGCCGCCCAGGGCAACCTCACCGACGAACGCCAGAAAACCATCTCACTCCCGCGCGAACGCGACGACGCTTTGCGCATCGCTCGAGGCGGCAGCGTCTTGCGCCGCATCGGCCGCGCCGCCAAGTGGTTCCTCATCGGCGCCGCAGCCGGCGCTGTTGCCGCCAAGGCCGCTCATTGATACGGTTTCACAATTCCTAGGGTATAATCCGCGCACTCCATCGTTTCAAAGCTGCACACCAGGCCATGCCGGAAAACGCAGTCCCGCCCAGTCCCGAAGGGTCGCCCCTTCCCGAAAAGAAACTGGTGTCTTGGAAGGAGATCGCCGCCCATCTCGGCCGGGAAGTCCGCACCGTGCAGCGTTGGGAGAAGACCGAAGCGCTTCCTGTCCATCGCCACGAGCACCAGAAAAAATCCACCGTCTATGCTTATGCAAGCGAGCTTGACGAGTGGATCAGAAAGCGCCAGCCCGTGGACGACCCGGAAGCCGACGCCGCCTTCGCCCGCGAACAGGAACTCAGTGGCACAGATTCCCCCATTGACAGCATCGATCCGCCGGACGTGCTCCCGGCCCCCGTCGACCCAAGCTGGATTGATCCCACTCCGGACCCCGTCAAGCCGTCGCCTTCCCCTCGGGTGTGGAGGCGCATGGTCATCGCCATCTCCTCTCTCGCGATTCTCTCCGCCGTGTCCTTCGCCATCTACCGCTGGATGCAGCCGAACAATTCAGCCTACGAAAGAGTCCGCATTGTAGTGCTTCCTTTCAATTACACCAGCGGTGATGCCAAGCCCGACTACATCACCGTGGGCCTGGCGGACGTCATCCGCACGAAACTCGGCCAGCTCGATCCGCCTCACCTGGGAGTAATTGCCGCCACCTCATCCAAAATTGTGGCCAACCAGGCCATCCCGGAGATCGGCCGCCTGCTCAACGTCAAATACGTGCTCGAGGGCAACGTGCAACGCGCCGGCGACAAGGTGATTATTGATGTGCAGTTGATCCAGGTTAGCGATCAGACTCACCTATGGTCCGAATCTTTCCCTCGCGAACTCTCCGATGTCCTGCAAGTGGAATCGGATGTCTCCGCGGCTATTGCCAGGCAGATTCTTGTCACGCTTCCCGCGCCGTCAGTTCCGCCGCCGGCCTCCACGGGGCCCGCAACCGTTCACGCCGCTACACCGGAAATCGCAAACTCCCGCCGCGCCTACCTCCAAGGGAAATTTGCTTGGGGCAGCCGCGGAGACTTGCGCGGCAGCATCACGTTTTTTCAGCAGGCCATTCACGATGATCCAAAGTTCGCCGATGCTTACGCCGGTCTTGCTGCGGCGACCGCCATTCTTGGTCAGGTGCCTAATGACGGCATGCCTCCTAGCGACGCCAAACCAAGAGCCAAGGAGGCCGCCCAGCAGGCCTTGCAGATCAATCCCAAGCTTGCCGAAGCCCACGCGGTCCTCGGCAACGTGGCGATGAGTTACGACTGGGACCTTGCCACCGCCGAGAAGAACCTTCGCCGCGCCATTGAACTGGCCCCCAATGAGCCCACTCCCCACGAGTGGTATTGCCATCTGCTCATCGTGGAAGGACACAACTCCGAGGCACTCGCCGAGGCCCGCCGCGCACTGGACCTTGATCCCGTCAATCCGCTCTTTCACGACGTTGTGGCTGAGACGTACTACTTCGGCCGCTCGTATGACGCGGCAATTGACGAAGCGCAACAAGTTGTCAAGCTGCATCCAGGCGATTTGTACGCGCTGTTCTGGCTCGGCTCCGCGTACACCCAGAAAAAGATGTACGCGCAAGCCGTCGAAACTTTCCAGCGGGCGCGGCAACTCACCAGCGACGCTCCCGTGATGCTCATGGCCTATGGATACGCCCAGGGCCTGGCAGGAAATGTCAGCGAGGCCCGAGCGGCCCTCCAGAAGCTGCAGCAACTCGCGGGCACACGGTTCGTTCCGAGTTTGTACCCGGCGGCTATCCATGTCGCACTCGGAGAAACCGATGAAGCCTTCCGCCTGCTCGATCTCGCATACCAGGAAAAGGTCGACCGGCTCGTCTACTTAAACGTCGATCCCATGGCCGACCCCATCCGCTCCGACCCGCGCTTCGCCCAGCTCATGACCAAGATTGGCTTCCACTAGGACCGTTTAGTGAGGCGTGCAGTCGCTTGCCGGCGGCGACGCCTGGCCCACGGCAGTATTCAAAGAGGGCGAACGCTCGAAGTCGAACATGTCCTCAAGTGTGTTGGCATGCTGGTCGCGGCTTGTTAGATGCAGCCGCTCGTCCGGATCATCCAAGCTCAAGAACCGCTTCTCGATGAACGCCAGCAGCGAAGTGTGATCCCCCACGGTATGGGACACATAGTGCGCCTTCGCGAATGGCGAAACGGTCATCAACGGAACACGGAATCCCAGCTGGTCAAAGCTGGCGCACTCCTCGGGATATGGCCCCGTCGGGTTCGCTGCCAGAGCCGGGCACAGCGCCTCGGCATCCTTTACGCTCGTGTCTAGGATGCTGAATGGGTTCTGTGCGCACTCCGCGCCTCCGCCTGGCAGCAAGCTAAGAGGAAGATTGGATAGATCGACGCATTGTCCGGGTGAAACTCCATCTGGCGTCCTCGCCCCTCCTTGGCGGGCTTTCGGCGGCGCCACATGGTCGTAATAGCCGCCGTGCTCGTCGTACGTTATGAAGATCACCGTGTCCTGCCAGAACGGACCATTCCGCACCGCGTTCACCACCTGCGATACGAACGCCTGTCCTCTCTGTATGTCCGTCGGTGGATGCTCATCATTTTCGTTTTGCGTTCCGAACAACCCGAAATTGGGATCGACGAACGCCACCTGCGGCAGCGGGCCTACGCCTGCCGCTCCGCCGGCCTGCGCCAAAAACACGAAAAGGGGCAAAAAGTGCGGGTCCACGCCTGTCGGCCCGAACAGCCGGAAGCTCGCTCCTTGCGGCGCATCCTGAAAATAGTCGGCCCAGGAGATTCCATTTTTATCCAGCAGATCAAAGATCGTTCCCCTGATCGGCTTATATCCTCCTGGCGGCGGAAACTCATCGTTTGTGCTCAAATGCCCAAAGGAAGTCGCCGCCATGAAATAAGCGCGATTTGTAAACGTTGGCCCAAGCATCGGGGAGAAATAGCGGTCGCTCACCGCGAAGTTTGCGGCCAGGTTGTAGTAGAACGGAATCTCGTCTTGGTTATAAAAGCTCATCGTCTGATCGTCGGTCGCGTTCTCGACACCCTTGTCCAACTGCTCCGTGGCGTCGTTCACTCTCACGAATCCATCGCTCAGCGTCTCCCCAAGAGTGCCGTTCGGATTCAAGAAATTGGCCTCTTGGTGCGTGCCCAACCAGGAATGATCGAGATCGGGCGCCACGCACCGTCGGGAATCATGAAACGCAAACACCGTGGCGCCGTTGTCATCGAGGTTGGAGTTGAAACACGTCAAATTGCCGGCCGCGTCTACCTTGCAAGACAATCCGTCCACGCAGTTGTGGTCTTCCTTGCCGCATCCGCCGGATGTCGTGTGATAAGGGCTCCCCGGTGCATAGGCCAGGGCCCCGAAATAATTGTCGAACGAGTGGTTCTCCTGCATCACGATAATCACATGTTTCACTTTGTGGATGTCACCGTTAGCCAGCGCCTGTCCTGGCAGGCACATCGTTAGCACCGCAGGCAGCAACAACGCCGCTGTTGAAATCCGCAGCAATTCCATGATCCCTTTGGTTCTCGACGCTTCATTTTCACTTCCACTGCCTCATCAGTGACCTTAATGTTTGAGTGAACGTTTCTGCACATTGCAGGTACCTCCGGTGGGCAGAATCCGCCGAACAAAAAGACCTTACAAGCGATAAGGAGCGCCAAAACCGAACCTGCCGTCGATGTCGTCAGTTGTCGTGGGAAGAGCCGGCCCCAAGCCCTCGCAAATTGAGACGCGGTCGAGACCCCGGCAGGGAAGTAGCGCCTTTTTTCAATAACGCCCGAGTTCAGCTGGTCGCGCTAGGCGTGGGTTCATGGAGCTCACGACACGGACGTCCCGTAAAGAATTGCCGGTCCTGTACGCACGTTAATTTCTGAAATTGAAAACCAAGCCATTGACGAGGATCCGCGAATCGAAGAAGTCAACAACTTACTGCTTCGGGCTGGCGCACCCCCCGCGCCAGCCCGAAGCAACACCCCAAGCGAGGCCCCTGGTGCCCTATTAACGGACCAGCCCGATTTCCACAGAAAAGGTGCCAGAGCCGCAGATTCCTGTTGACATCGCGTCCTATAAGTTATATTATGTTAACTACGAAATCGGACTGAATCTACGCCTGCCCCCGCACCCCAAAAACAGGCGGGTTCCAGCCTCCTCCCTCTCTCCTACTTCTTGTCGGCGGTTTTCACGGATTTTTGCGCCAATTCGTAGTTGATGTACTGCTCGAGCAGATGGGGATCGGCGCCCACCAGCCGCCTCCCGTTCACGAAGACCGTAGGTGTGCTGTTCACGTCGAGCAGTTGGCCGTTTGCGCGGCTGGCGTTGACGGCCGCGCCTGCTTCCGGGCCGGCCATGCAGGTCTTGAACGCATCGGCGTCCAGCCCGGACTGGCCGGCGTAGTCCATCATTTTCGTCCAGGCGTTCGCCGCCGAAATGATTTCCTGATTGTCGTAGATGAAGTCATACATCTTCCAAAAAGCATTGGGGTCCTGCTGGTAGGCGCAACGGCCGGCGATGGCTGCGGTCCGGGCCCACGGATGAAGCTGCTCGAGCGGAAAGTCCTTGAAGACCAGCCGCACCTTACCCGCATAGTTTGGAAGCATGCCGCGCAATACATCGTGAAGGCTGCGGCATACGGGGCACTCAAAGTCCGAGTATTCGACTACCGTGACTGCGGCCTTGGCATCGCCCAGCGAAGGAGCATCTTTCATCTGAATCTGTGCCCGGCTCTCCGCGAGGGGATCCTTCGTCATGTCCGACAAATCTCCGCGGAAAAGATACTTGCCGTCCCTGCTTATGTAAAATTTGACCGTTTGTTTATTTTCGGCAACGGTGAGGTCGATGGTGGTTTCGAGCAGGCCTTCGACCGCTGATTCTCTGGGAGTCCCGACCACCAGCAGCACATCCGGGCCGAAGGCATACAGATGTCGAAGATATGCCTCGATATTCTTTTGTGTTGGCGACTGCGTAGTGGGCGCCGGAGGTGCCGTTGCCGGCTTGGGTTGCTGCGCTCGCGCTCCGCAGGCAAGCGTGCCGGAGAAAAAGATGAATGAAAGGCTCAGTGCTGTTTTCACGAGGACCTCATGGATTTAGGGGATGAACTTCTGAGCGATCGGGAATGGCCTGCCAAAGCCAAAGGCGCGCGAAGTGATCTTCAATCCGGGCGCGGCTTGCTTGCGTTTGTATTCGTTGCGATCCACTAGCAACGCGATGTCGCGGACCAGTTTTAAATCGAAGCCGTAATGATCGGCAATCTCCTGGGGGCTTCGCAGGTCTTCGATATAGGCCTTGAGAATCCGGTCAAGGACGTCGTAAGGGGGCAGGCTGTCTTCGTCCTTCTGGTCGGGACGCAGCTCGGCCGAAGGCGCCTTCTCAATAGTCGACCGGGGGATCAGTTCCCTGTCGCGATTAATCCAGCGCGCCAGTTCATACACCATCAATTTCGGCACATCGGAAATGACCGCAAGCCCTCCAGCCATGTCTCCGTAAAGCGTGCAGTATCCGACCGCGAGTTCTGATTTGTTACCGGTGCTGAGAACCATCGATCCAAACTTGTTGGAGATCGCCATCAGGTAATTTCCACGAATGCGCGCTTGAATATTTTCTTCCGTCACATCAACGGGCCGGCCGCCGAACGCGGGCGCCAGCGCTTTCTTGTATTCTTCGAAAACATCCGTAATCGGCAAGGTGATGAAGCGGATGCCAAGATTCTTCGCCAAAGTGGCCGCGTCGCTCTTGCTGCCTGCCGAAGAAAAAGGTCCCGGCATGGAAACGCCGAGGACGTTTTCGGCCCCCAGCGCGTCCACTGCGATCGAGGCAACCACGGCAGAGTCAATGCCGCCACTCAGGCCGACGAGAACCTTCTTAAACCCGCATTTGCTCACGTAGTCCGCCGTGCCGGTCAGTAACGCCTCGTAGGCATAGGCGATCTCGGTCGGTGGCTGTTCGTGAATCTCGCCCATGCCTGTGACCGTGTCAAAGAGGACGAGATCCTCTTTGAATGCCAGCGCTTGCGCGGCCACACGCCCGTCGGGGGTAATCGCCATGCTCGCACCGTCAAAAATCAGATTGTCGTCGCCGCCAACTTGATTGACGTAGACCACCGGACGCAGCCGCTTCATCGCGATGGCGCGCAGCATCTCGATGCGTAGATTCCTTTTGTCGATCGTGTAGGGCGAAGCCGAAATATTCAGCAGGACGCTGATTCCCTGCTTGGTAAGTTCCACTACCGGATCGCGCTCGTACCGGCGCGTAGGCCAGAAATTCGGGTCGTTCCACACGTCTTCGCAAATGGTGATGCCAAGTTTTTCGTCCTTGAAGCTGTAGACCACTTGCTTATCGGCAGGCTGAAAGTACCGCGACTCGTCGAACACATCGTAGGTTGGCAGCAACATCTTGCTCTGCTCAAAGACGACCCGCCCCCCGCACAGCAGCGCCGCTTTGTTGGCCACGGATTTGCCCGCGCCATTCTTCACACGCCCGGCGTAGCCGACCAGGCTCGTCACCGGAATTTTGGACGCAAGCTCTTTCAGTTCGTCAATGTTCCGGTCTAGAAAAGCCGGGCGCTCCAGGAGATCTTGAGGAGGATAACCGCAGAGGCAAAGCTCGGTAAAAACAGCAAGGTCCGCGCCTCGCTGCTTGGCTTGCCCCGCCAAGCTCAGGATGTGAGCGGCATTCCCGGCGAAGTCGCCAACGGTGGGATTGAACTGCGCGAGCGCTATTTTCATGCCCGGGCTTTAGGATACGGATGGAACCCGAAGATTGCAAACATTGCCGCCTCGCAATGTGACTCGTTCACCGGCAATTTGCCTTCACCTCTGCTCACCACGCTTTTTGGCGACCAGGCTGGCGATTCCCTGCCCGGCGCGCAGTTCCCGGTAAAACACCACGCAAAGCTCCGGAAACGCCTCTCGGAGCTCGCCGGTTTCGAGGAGATAGGACGGCTTGCGCGGCCCACCCGCAAACTCCAGTTGCGCGCGTGTGTAAGTCTCAAACAGCAGGACACCATCCGGACGAAGGGCACGCGCCATCTGTGAAAAGAGCGATCTCTGCAGGTATTGAACGCACAGAATCAGATCGTAGCAGCGCTCCGGGAGTTCGGTCCGCTCAAGATCCGCCTGCGTCAGCTCCAGTCCGCCGTGCAAAGGCCGCTCGATTTCGTGGAGGCTTTTGCCGCGGCGCACACGAGCGCGCATGCCATGTGCGCGAGTTTCCAAAACATCTAGAGCAACGCTGGAAAAATCCACTGCCGTGACATGCTGGCCGCGCGCGGCAAGAAGCAGCGAATGCCTTCCCGTGCCGCAGGCGATATCGAGCGCCGGGCCCGCCGGCAGGAGCGGCAAAAGTTCGCAGACAATGCTCGCAGGGTCGGAGGGAGGCGTCTCGGCGGCGACTCTGTGCTTGGCGTCCCAGTCGGATTGGCTAGAGGGCATAAAAAAGGCTCCTGAACGTACCGCTCAGGAGCCCGAAGAAAGGTTCTGAAAGCGCGCGGAGCGCTTCCCTACACGGAATTAGACGCTAAAAGAGCTGCCGCAGCCGCAGGTGCTCTTCACATTGGGATTGTTGAACTTGAATCCCGCACCTTCGAGCGTCTCGATGTAGTCGATCTCAATCCCGTCCAGATACATGGAACTCATTTGGTCGACCGCGACCTTCAGCCCATCGAATTCAAAAACCTGGTCCGCATCGCTGGTCTGGTTTTCAAATGCCATGTGGTACTGGAAACCGGAGCAGCCGCCACCAACCACGGCCACACGGAGAGCGGTCGGCACTGGACTCTGCATGCTCATGATTTCCTTGACCTTGGTACTCGCAACGGGCGTTAAATTGATCATAAATTCTCTTGGCCTCCGCTCGCGGACATACCCGCGAAGCTATCAACTTCTACATTATACCAGAATTCTCGCACTGCTGCGCAAGCCCATGTTCCTGTCATGAAACGCCTGGTATTACCGCATTTCGACAAGCCTGGACGCTTCGCATACAATAAGATGCAATGACCAGACATAGAGTTACCCTCATCCCCGGCGAGGGAATCGGACCCGAAGTGGCCTCCGCAACGCGCCGCATCCTGGAAGCCACGGGCGTGCAGATCGATTGGGAAGAGATCGCCGGACGCTCCGACAGCTCCTCCAACCAGGAAAAGACGGTCAACCAGGCGGCTGTGGAGTCCGTGCGCAGGAACCGCGTTGCGCTGAAGGGCCCTATGGCCACGGCCATCGCTGGCGGCGCACCCAGCGTGAACGTGGCGCTGCGCAAAACGCTCGACTTGTACGCTAACTTGCGTCCGGTGAAAAACATGCCGGGTGTTAAATCGCATTTCCAGGGCGTGGACCTGACACTGGTGCGGGAAAACACCGAGGATTTATATTCAGGCCTCGAGCACGAGGTCGTTCCCGGCGTCGTGGAGAGCCTCAAAATCATCACCGAGCGAGCCTCCACGCGGATTGCGAAATTTGCGTTTGAATATGCAAAACGCCACGACCGAAAAAAGATTCATGCCATTCACAAAGCCAACATTATGAAGCTCTCGGACGGGTTATTCCTGAGATCGGTCCGGGCGGTGGCGGCGCAATTCCCCCAGATCGAGTACAAAGAACTCATCGTCGATAACGCCTGCATGCAGATGGTAATGGATCCTCAGCAATTTGACATGCTCTTGCTGCCGAATCTTTATGGCGATGTGATGAGCGACTTGGCTGCGGGCCTCGTCGGGGGCCTGGGCGTAGTTCCTAGCGCCAACATCGGGGATGAATGCGCCATGTTCGAGGCCGTTCACGGTACCGCGCCCGACATCGCGGGCAAGGGCTTCGCCAATCCTACTGCCCTGCTGATGAGCAGCATCCTTATGCTCGACCACCTCGGTGAACGGACGGCAGCGGAACGAATCCAGAATGCCCTCGAAAAGGTCTACCGGGAGGCAAAACACACCACCCGTGACGTCGGTGGCAAAGCCGGCACAGAGGAATTCGCGGACGCCGTGATCGCCGCACTCAATTCAAAGTAATTCCGTGCCCGGTTATGACCGCCGCTGGCTCGCAGGGCCGTCAGTGGGTGATCTCTGCATGAGAGGCTCACTTCCTAGAAGGCAACGCCTAAATTAGCACCTGGCCGGACGTTGGGACCGTACGGGGCCTATGTGCTATGGAAAAACAATATTTAACTAGTGCAGAATGAATCACTTAGGTCGATGTTGTCACAACAGAATTCCTGCACATTGATCGTCCGGCACGGCCCCTGAATGGCCCCGCCCTTGCTCAGGCCCCCCCCGACTGCCACTATCCGTTATCCCTGGAGTCCTTGTCACCCGGTACTCCAGTTCCATTCGCTTTCCCCGAGCCTGAATGTTAGATTTGCACCCAATGAAACTGCCACTGAGATCGGGTGTAACTGGCCTGGTCGGCACCATCCAAAGGATTTTGAAGCGCAGGACCAGCTTGCGATTGCGCACCAAGTTTCTCCTTTCGCTTGTCCTGGTCACGGCGGGGCTGACGTGTGTCACTCTGCTCGTCGTCCATCGCTATGCTGCGGTGCAGGCGCAGCGGGAGATTGAGGCGGGCGCGCGCAACGCCATGCTGACCTTCCAAGTCTTGCAACACCAACAGCAGATAGCCCTAAGCCGTAAAGCGGATTTGTTGGCGACATTGGCGTACATGCGGAACGGGGACGCCACCACGATTCAGGACGTCAGTGAAGACCCCTGGCAATCGGACGAATGCAGCCTGTTCGTACTCGCGGACCGGAAAGGCAAGATTGTCGCATTGCGTCCAGCGATTACTGATTTCCCGGTTCAAAACGCCGAGAAAATGCTGAGTCGCGCTCTCAAAGACGGTGCCAGAGCTGGATGGTGGCTCAGTGGCAGGCGTCTCTATCAGGTCGTGTTGCAGCCGTACTATGCAGATGCACCGTTGGACAAGACCCTCCTGGGAACGGTAGTAGTGGGCCGTGAGATTGACGCTCGCAGGGCCAGTGATCTTGGCCGAATTTCATCCAGCCAGGTGGTCTTCCGATATGGTGACAATATAGTTGGCAGCACGCTCTCTCCTTTCCAGGAACAAGAGCTGGCAGAG
>WNFJ01123145.1_pt1 | contig 11282 bp, 11 predicted proteins | sample 5400461 | NCBI WGS metagenome assembly WNFJ01 (sample SAMN13153349, study PRJNA577476) | soil metagenome | isolation source: 115 cm saprolite on Douglas fir-dominated hillslope | place: USA:California | collected 2013-09-17 | reverse complement strand
GGCAAGATCTTTTGGGGCCACGTCTCACCGGTGGCGGTGAATCCGGGAGCAGACGGGGTCCTTGACGCTCTCGAGCGGCTCTCCGCCGGCCGCCAGGAACAGCGGCAATCGCAGTCGCAGGAGGCGCGGCAATGAGCAAACTTCGAGCTCCCGTAAACTCTCAGGATCACCTCCTCGGCTCTCCCGATGCGCCGATCATGCTGGTCGAGTACGGCGACTACCAGTGTCCCTTCTGCGGCGCCGCGCACCACGAGGTCAAGCGCCTGCGCAAGGTTCTAGGAGACAAGCTGGGCTATGTTTTTCGCCATTTTCCGCTCGGCCAGGTCCACCCGTACGCCCTGCAGGCAGCGGAGGCAGCGGAGGCCGCTGCAGCCCAGGGTCAATTCTGGAAGATGCACAACATCCTCTTCGAACACCAGGATGCGCTCGGCCTGGCCTCGCTGGTTTCGTACGCCGAGGCCCTCAATCTCGACGTTGACCAATTCACCCGGGATCTTCAAGAGCACCGTTTTCTGGATCGCATCCGCCGCGACTTCATGGACGGCGTGCGTTCCGGCGTCAACGGCACCCCCACCTTCTTCATCAACGGGGTTCGACACAACGGCGCCTACACGTTCGACGCGCTTCTCGCGGCGATCGAGGGCGGCGCGACTGCATCCTATTAGTGAAGAAAGTCACCCAAAACCGTAACAATTTTACAAAACCTGACTTCCAGGTGGGTTCACCGGCGATCCGCTCGCCGCCGCCCGGGAAGTACTCCGTCAGCATTTCAGACCGTTGGCCGTTCTTTGGCCGCAGCACCCGCAACCATGCGAAAACGGGCCAATGATCAGCCACTATCTTCCGCGCTTCTGGACGATCCTGGTTCCGGCGATCCATCTGCTCGGGGCGATGACCGCCATTCACGCGGTGATGAAGACGCGGACCAGCCAGGGCGCGATCGCCTGGGCCCTGGCGCTGATCACCCTGCCCTACGTCACGCTTCCGCTCTACTGGGTTTTTGGCCGGGATCGTTTCCTTGGCTACATCGAGGCGCGGCGGGAGGAGGGCCAGCGCATCGAGCATCTGCGAGCTGCCTTGGCCCAGGCCGCGAAGGGCCGCGATTCCCTGCCAAGCTCGGCGCCCCCGGCCTACGGAGTTTTCAACCGCCTGGCCGGGATGCCGTTCATGACCGGGCACCAGGGGCGCTTATTGATCGACGGCAAAGCCACCTTCGACGCGATCTTCGCCGGCATCGAAGCGGCGACCCGGTACGTTCTGGTGCAGTTCTTCATTGTCCACGACGACGACATCGGTCGCGAGCTCAAGCAGAAACTCATCAGCAAGGCTCGCCAAGGAATCAAAGTCTACTTCCTCTACGACGAGATTGGCTCCCGTGGCCTATCGAGGCGCTACCTCCGCGACCTTCGCCGGGAGGGAATCCAGGCCCGGCCGTTCCGCACCAGTCGCGGTCTGAGCTTCCGTTTTCAGATCAACTTCCGGAATCATCGCAAGATCGTCGTCGTCGATGGGCAGCACGCATTTGTCGGCGGTCTCAACGTCGGTGACGAGTACCTCGGTCGCAGCCGGCGGTTCGGCCCCTGGCGGGATACCTTCACCTCTGTCACCGGCCCGGCGGCGAAGGGAGTCCAGATCGCGTTTGTCGACGACTGGCACTGGTCGACTGGGACGGTTCCCGAGCTCGACTGGTCGCTCGTGCCTGCCGCAGCGGATGGGAAGGCGGTTCTGGTGCTGCCGACCGGCCCCGCCGACGAGTTCGATAGCTGCACCCTCTTCTTCACCCACGCCATTCAGGTGGCGAAGCGGCGCATCTGGATCACCAGCCCATACTTCGTTCCCAGTCCAGAGATCCTGGTCGCTTTGCACCTCGCGGTGTTGAGAGGCGTGGACGTGCGGATCATCCTCCCATCCAAGCCAGACCATTTGATTGTCTGGCTTGCCGCGTTCTCGTACCTCAAGGATACGCTGCCGTTTGGGGTGAAGATGTATCGCCTCCAGGAAGGGTTTCTCCACGAGAAGGTATTGGTGGTCGATGACGCCCTGGCAGCGGTGGGCACCGCCAATCTCGATACGCGCTCTTTGCGGCTCCAGTTCGAAATCACGCTTCTTTTCGCCGATGCCCCCTTCGCCGGGGAAGTGGAAAAGATGCTCGAGGCCGACCTGGCCCGGTCCCGACCCCTGCTGATGAGCGAGATCACCGACCGGTCATTCGCCTTCAAAGTGGTGGTACAGATCGCCCGACTTTTCGCGCCGCTGCTTTGAGCCATCACCCCAGCCACTGCGGATTCTGGTAGGTCCCGTCGAAGTGGTGGCTGGTTTTGTAGAGCTCGTACTTCCCCTGCTTCGCCGCCGGCGCGGTCTTCGCGAGAAGGGCCTTCATCTCGCTCGGCTCCATTGGACGGAAGGTCCGTGCCGCGGTGAGCGCCTGCTCCAATATCTTCATCGAATCACATCCGGTGATCACCACGCTGGTCGGCAAGCTCATCGAGTAGTGCAAACACTCGATCGGGGTCGCCGTCTTGCTTTCGAGGATGAAATGGTCGCCCATCGGCTTCATCCCAAGCACGCCGATGTTGTTCTTCACCAGCACGGGCAGGACCTTCTCCTGAAAGCTGTCGTAGTGAGGGTCCATCACGTTCAACGGCATCTGAACCGTCTCGAAGTGGAACTGATTTTTCGCGGCGGTTTCGAGCATGTTCAGATGTATCGCGGGGCTTTTGTGCCCGGTGAAACCGATGTAGCGGATTTTTCCCGCTTGCTTGGCCTCGAGCGCCGCTTCCATCGCGCCTCCGGGGGCGAATATCCGATCCGGATCGTTTGTCCGGATGATTTCGTGAAACTGCAGCAGGTCGATACGATCGGTCTTCAGCCGGCGAAGCGAGTCTTCTATTTGCTGCGCCGCCGTTTTCTTGTCGCGACCATCGATCTTCGTCATCAGGAAGGCTCGCTGGCGATAGCTATTCTGAAGGCCCTTGCCCATGCGGATTTCGCTCTCGCCGCCGTTGTAGTCCCAGCAGTTGTCGAGAAAATCGATCCCGTTGTCGATCGCCGTGCGGATGATGCGAATGGTCTCGGCCTCCGGAAGCTCCTTTTTGCCCAGGTGATATCCGCCCAGGCCAATCGCAGAGACCTTCTCCCCCGTGCTGCCGAGCGTCCGGCGTGGGACTTCTCCCTTGGCTTCCGCGGCATGCGCGTAGCCGGGCAGGCCGGTCAGGATGGCCGCGCCGGCAGCGACGCCCAGAAGCTGGCGTCGGGTCACTTCCGAACTGTGCGAGCCCGACATCTCTTGCTGGCCGTGCTCATCCTCTGTCAGACGCCGCTTGACCATCGCACCCTTCCTTTTCCAGTCGCGGTCGGATGGGTCAAGGTCGCGCGAGAGTCAAACTCGTTACGAACAAGCTCCGCGGCAGCTGCTCAAAATCTATCGCTTCGGTGCATCTTTGTGCCGAGCCGTTGCGGTCTGCTTGCCAAACACCGGAGGCGATTGAGGCTCCGCGGCGCCGTCCTTGCGAGGATCGGATGCTCCGAAGTTCACCCCCTGCTCGTTTCGCAGCACCGCCTGGCCGCCCCCGACCATGGGGGAGTACGGCGAATCAAGCACTTTCAACTCGTGGCCCAGGCGGGTCAGCTCGGCCCGCGTGCTTTCCGGGAGGCGCGGCTCGATTTCCACGTCCAGACCCTCGAACGTCCCCTTGGTGAACCGCGGCGCTTCCAGGGCCGCCTGGATGTTCATTCCGAAGTCGACGACGTTGGAAACGAACTGAGCATGCGCTTGCGCCTGGTTCCACCCGCCCATGATGCCGAAACCGATGCGCACGTCTCCCTTTTGCAGAAACGCCGGGATGATCGTGTGCAGCGGGCGCTTGCGCGGAGCGAGGGCATTGGGATGCTTCGGTTCGAGGGTGAACAAGGCGCCGCGATTCTGGAGCCCAAAGCCGGTTCCGGGTGCGACCAGGCCGGAGCCAAAGCCGCTGTAGTTGCTCTGGATCAGCGAGACGATGTTCCCTTCGCGGTCAATGGCGGACATGTAGATCGTATCGCCCGCGTGCTTCGCCTTGAGATCGTCGGCGGCGCTCGGCGCCACCGAAGCCTGCGCCCGCTCAAGATTTATCTGCTTCGCCCGCCGCTCGGCTTGTGATTTCGAGAGCATTGCCTCGATCGGAACTTCCGAGAACCTTGGATCGGCCACGTACTGGAGCAGGTCCGCGTAGGCGAGCTTTTTAGCCTCGATCATCACGTGCAGCGCCCGGGTGCTGTTCTGTCCGTATTCGGCCAAAGGAAACCGCTCCATCAGATTGAGCATCATCAGCGCGGCAATCCCCTGTCCGTTCGGTGGGAGCTCGGTGACGGTCCACCCGCGGTAGTTGGTGGTGATCGGTTGGACCCATTCGGCGTCGAACTGCGCCAGGTCCGCGGCTTCCAGAGAGCTTGACGATCGCCTCCGCGATGGGCCCTTTGTAGAAGCCGTCCCGGCCGTGCTCCGCGACGCGCCGGAGGGAACGACCCACATCCGGGTTGCGAAAGATGTCGCCGACGTTGGGGGCGTGGCCTCCGGGAAAGTAGGTTTGCTTGAACGCCGCGTTCAAGGAGGTCAGCTTCTCGGCGTTCTTCCAACCGGCGGAGATCAGCTCGGTGACCGGGAATCCCTCCTCGGCGTAATAGATGGCGGGCTTGAGCAGGGTCTCGAACCCCAGGGTCCCGAATTTTGCGTGCAGCGCATCCCAGCCGGCCACGCAGCCGGGAACGGTGACGCTCAGGATCCCGTCGTGCGGCATCGTCTGGTGCCCTTGCCCGCGCACGAATTCCAGCGTCATTTTCGCCGGCGCCCACCCGCTCGCGTTGAGGCCGTAGAGCTTGCCCGTCTTCGCCTCGTAGACGATGGCGAACAGGTCGCCGCCCATGCCATTGCTCGTTGGTTCAACGACGCCGAGCACCGCATTGGCGGCAATGGCGGCATCCACCGCATTTCCGCCGAGCTCGAGGACCTGCGCCCCCGCCCGCGACGCGAGGGTCTGACTGGTGGCGACGATGCCGAAGCGGGTGATGGTCATCGACCGCGCCTGCGTTCGCTTCGTCACCCCCCCCGACTGAGCCCATGCCGCCGCGGAGAAGACGGCAGCGCCGGCGATGATCCACACAGTGCATCGCAGGGACTGCATCGCATGACTCCAAAAAGTCGTATCCATGATCTGCCTCGCTTTGGCTCGTTCAAGACCCGCGAGCCCTATATCACGCCCCAGGGAGCGGAAGGCCGCCATCGGCGACTCCTGCTGGAGCGCCGTGGACAGTGCCGATAACTATTTGTTAAGCACTGCTGCGCTCGGATCTCGAGCACCGAGGGGATGAGAGATGAACAATTCAGTGAGCAATTTACTGGCCACTTTTCTGCTCGCAGGATCGATCCTGTTTGTGCTGCCCGGATCCGCGAGGGCAACCTACTCCATCGTGGCTTCTGATCAGATGACGCAACAGGTCGGAGGCGCGGGGACATCCTGCGTGGGATCGCTGTCGGTCCGGATCATCTACGGGGTGGCGATAGGTCACGGAGCGGTTCACGCCCAAGCGCAGATCAACACCCTCGGACGCGACCGCGCCGCTGTGCTCTTGGGCGACGACGTGGACCCCAGCGATATCATCGCGGAGATCACCTCTTCGAGCTTCGATCCGGCGGCCTCCGTTCGTCAGTATGGAATCGTCGATCTCTCTGGCCGCGCCGCGGGCTTCACTGGAGAGAATGACATGCCTTACGCGGAGGATCGGCAGGGTTTTGCCGACCTCTATACCTACTCGGTGCAGGGAAACATCCTGACCAGCGTTCGCGTGATCGACCAGGCCGAAGCCGCGTTCGCTTCGAAATTTGGCTGCGACCTGGCCGACAGGCTGATGCTTGCGTTGGAAGCCGGCGCCGAGGGCGGCGAGGGTGACAGCCGTTGCACCCCTCGAGGAATCCCATCCGATTCCGCCTTCATCGAGGTCGACCCGATGAACACCGCGGAAGGCAGCTACCTTCGCATCGAGGTGACCAACACCTCACCGGAAAATCCGCTGGTGCCGCTGCGCGAGCGCTTCGACGCCTGGCGCGCCGAAAACCCCTGCCCAAAATAGTCTGAAGATCCGCCGTCGCGCTGACCGCCGGTCAGCTCAGGGCTCCAGGTGCCTATTGCCTGCGGAGACGCACTCAAGCGCCTCCGGGAGATGATGAAATGAAAACCTGGAAACAAAGGATCCTCGCCGTCGCATTATTGCTCACCCCGATGGTTGCGCTCGCGGCGAATGCTGCAGCGAGCGGCTGTAATTGCCCCTGTGTCCCTGATCGCTGGGCGCTCGGAATGGTCGCCTCGAGGTATCAGGGGCGCGGGTTGCAATTCCTCATCGGAGCCGCGTCTATCGCCGCAGCAACTGGGGCCTTCGGCTGCAGCGTGGCGGGCGCGTGGGGAATCATGGGGATGTTGGCCGGCGGCTTGCTCGGATTGCTGCCGATCCAGATCCGCGATCAGCTTCGCTAGCTTGGCACGCTCGGGGGTCGGATCCGGTCAGGCCGGCGTTGCGGAGACCACGGTCTTCTGCGGCGACGGCTTGGCGCCGGACTCCATCCGGCAGGCGCCCTGGAAGAATGCGCCTTTCTCGATCGCGAGCGATCCGGTTTCCACGTCTCCGCGAAGCTTGCCACCCTGGCGGATCTCCACCGCGGTCTTCGCCTGGATGTTCCCGTTCACTTCGCCGTGGATGACGATCGTGCCGCAGGTGATTTGGGCGTCGATGCGCGCCGCCTCGCCGACGACCAGGACGTCGTTGGTGATGATGAAGCCAATGAACGTCGCATCGATGCGAACCGTACCCTCGAAGGTGAGTTTTCCCTCAAATCGCGCTCCGCGACCGAGCAACAGGTCGCTGGGTGCGCTGGGGGAATTCGGAAACTCGTCTCGCTTCAGCATCGCCATGGCAGTTCGACTCCTGTGGCCTGTGGGGATTTGCGCCAGGATTGGCGCTCGATCCGATTTACCACTTCTCGTGCTCTTCGAACATTGCGGACGCTTAGCTCCCTGGTAGGCAGCCACCCGACCGACGGCTGAGACTGGGGAGCGATCGGTGTCGCGGAGGCACCCTTCGCACAGCGCGTCAACGCAAGTACGAGATCTCGCTGCCTACTTGCGGTCTTCGCTGCCCGCCGATCACGCACCCAGTGCGCTATAAGGCACCTTGCTATCGGCACGCAGGCATCGCCGTTTCGCCGGCAAGAGACCATGGGAAGAATATTCGAGACTCGCAAGGCCACGATGTTCGCCCGCTGGAACAAGATGGCGAAGGCGTTCACCCGGATCAGCAAGGACATCGCGATCGCGGTGAAAGCGGGAGGTCCGAGCCCCGATGGCAACCCGGCCCTGCGGCGAGCCCTCCAGAATGCCCGCGGCGCGAACATGCCCAAGGACAAGGTCGAAGCGGCAATCAGGCGCGCCAGCGGCCAAGACCAGCAGGCCTACGAGATCGTCCTCTACGAAGGCTACGGACCCCACGGGATCGCGATGGTCGTCGAAACCGCGACCGACAATGTGGTGCGCACCGTCGCCAACGTGCGGAACCATTTCAAGAGTTACGGGGGCAATCTGGGCAATGCGGGTAGCGTCGCCTACCAGTTCCAACGGGTGGGCGTTTTCCGCCTCGCCGCGGAAGGGCTCGACCCGGATGCGCTGGCGCTCGACCTGATCGATCATGGCCTGGAAGAGATTGGCGAGGTGCAGGGGGAAAAGGGCGACAAACAGATCGTGATCCACTGCGCGCTGGCGAATTTTGGCCACCTGCAAGCGGCGATCGAGCAGCGAAAGCTGCCCCTCATTTCCGCGGAATCCGAGTACGTCGCGCAAACGCCGGTCCAGCTCCCGCAGGATCAAGCCACCGAGGTCCTGGCCCTGGTCGACGCGCTGGAGCAGGATGACGACGTCCAGAGGGTCTTCCACAACCTCGCCTAAGCCGCCGAAGCGGCCTGGGGCGGTGCGCAATTTCGCAGGCGCGGGCTTGTCTGCGGCTGAGCGCGCTACTCCATCGCTCCATACGCCAGTGTCCAGAAATCGCTGAATACCCTCGGCGGTTCCGGCGAATCGAGCATGCGCTGCGTGAGGAGGATGCCGATCATTCCGTTGACGGGATCGGTGTATGCCGACGTGCCGAAGCCGCCGTCCCAACCAAATCGGCCTGGGATGCGAAAGATTTCGTTGCGCTGAATGTCCACCGCCATTCCGAAGCCCCAGCTGCTGTAGGAACCGAAAAAGTTTTCGGCGCCGGCGCGTTGCTCAGCCGTGACTTGATCTGAGGTCATCAGCTCCACGGTGGCGCGGGAAAGAACCCGCTCTCGGCCGTGCCGGCCTTTGTTCAGCATCATCCGGCTGAAAGCGAAATAGTCATCGATCGTGGCGACGAGACCGCCGGCACCCGATTCGAACGGTGGGTCGGGCCACCATGCGCTGCTCGCCATCTCGTCAAACACATCCAGCGTGTTTGTCTCATGATTGAAGGAGTAGACCGCGGGCAGGCGCTCACTTTTTCCAGGAGGCACGTGGAATGCCGTGTCTTTCATTCCGAGCGGATCGAAGATGCGCTCGCGCATGAAGGTGCCGAGGGAACGTCCCGACACTCGCGCAATCAAGACCCCGAGCACATCGCCACTCACGTGATACATCCATCGCTCGCCCGGCTGCGCCAACCACGGCAGTGAACCGAGCTTCTGCAGCCATTCTTGCGTGCCAGGTATCCGCGAGGGCAGTATCGGGCCGTCGCCGCAAACCCTATATTCACGGATCAACTTCTGGATCGGGTACGTACCTGGTATCGCCATCACGCTGCCGAAGCCCATTCGGTACGTCAGCAGATCGCGAACAGTGATCGCACGCATCGCAGGAACGGTGTCATCGGGCTGCGAGAACATCGACTTCAGCACGTTGCGATCTGCAAGCTCCGGCAGCCACGGTTCGATCGATTCGTCGAGCCGCAACTTGCATTCCTCCACCAGAATCATTGCCGCGACTGCAGTGATGGGCTTGGTGAGCGAGGCGATCCGAAAGATCGTGTCGCGCTTCATTGGCGCCGAGTGGCCGACCGCCATCGTGCCGAGCGCCTCCAGATGAACGTCGTCATCACGGCTGACGAGCGCAACGAGCCCGGGCATCTCTTGACGCTCGATGTATCCGGACAACACTTGATGCATTCGCTCGAGTCGCGTCTTCGAGAGACCTGCCATGCTCTGCTTCAGAAGCGGTTCATCTCGCTGTAGCTGAAGTCGCGGGTCCAGTCGGTGTGCTGCTTGCCGTCCACCTCGACATAGGCCTTGGTGAGCGCATTCACCGGGCCGTCCTGTTGGGCGGGCTGGAGAATCAGATCGCGACCCGTCGACCAGGTCACCCGGCGCTCATCCAGGTTGCCGAAGTAGTAGTCGACTTTGCTCGGGTCCACAGCCTTGTAGCCGGTGGCGGTGGTGAGCTCGACCAGCTTCTTGTTCTTTTCGCTGATCGGAAATTCCCTGGCGTAGATGTTCGCGAGGGACACATCGAGGGGCGCCCAGCCGATCTGGGGAGCAAAAAACTGGATCCAGCAGTGATAGCTGCCGTCGATCTCGAGGCCATTGAGGGTTGGCTTTAAGAGCGAGCCATAGACCATGCGCGTCGGCAGTCCGGAGGCCATCGCCAGAGACGCGTACAAGGAATGAAAATCGGTGCAATTGCCGGTCTTCTTGGTCAGGCAATATTCGCTGCTGCCCACCGGCGAGGCTTTGAGGTGATCCGGATCCTTGACCCAATACTCTACGTTGTTCAGGGTCCAGTCGTAGATCTTGCGCGCGACCCGCACCGGATTGGTCTCCGTGCCAACGATCGATGCCGCCACCGATTTAATCTGATCGTTGATAATCACGTGCGTGGCGGGCTGGAGGTAACGGGACAGCGCGGTGCGCTCCGCCGGGGTCAACGGGCGCGTGTTCGCCGGGTCGAGCTGATTTCGGATTTCGGAGCGCATTAACTCGAACTCCTCAGTGACCAAGATCTTGTTCGCCGATGGAGCGCGTCGCTCCAGGAAACCAACCCGGTTTCCCCACGAATCCGTCTCGTAGCGAACGGCGCCGTCGGTAGACACGGTGAGGTTGCGAACGCTCGATTGCGCATCTTCCTGGGGGACGGCGAACCAGATCCGAACCGTCTTCGCATCCTTCGGAACGTTCACCGTAAAGACGTTTTTCACCTTGAAAAACGCCTTCTTCGGCTGCACCTCGGCGCTCTTACCTTCCGCGGCGGCGAGGCGTCCAAGCGACATCAAGGCGACAAGTACGAGGTTGTTGATCTTCATCCGGCACCTTTCCTATGACAGAAGAGATTTTTCGGCCCGGAGCATTCGAGCGGCTCCGGCAATCGACTTCAGCTTCTCCGTGGCGATCGTGGCGGAAGCGATCGGATTGTCCGCGAAGGTGGCAAAGCCGCAGTCCGGCGTGAGCAGTACCCGGTCGCGACCGAAGAGTCGCACCGCCTGGGTCGCGCGGCTTAGAACCACCCCCGGCGCTTCGATTTGCGGGGACTTCTGGTTCACCACGCCGACGCCGATGCGCTTGTCATCGGGCAGGGCGGCAAGCACCTCCAGCTCGCCGGCGCGCGGCGTGGCCAGCTCCAAAAACAGCGTGCCCACCGGCGCCCGGGACAACAACGGCAGCAGAGGCCGGTAGTCGCCCGAGAGCGCCACCTTCTCATCCGGCGTCCAGTTGCCGCGGCAAACGTGCATCGCCAGGCGGTCGGCCGGAAAGCCCGCCGCGACCGCGCGCAGCAGCTCCAGAGCAAGGCCGAGCTCTTCGTCGGGGCCGCGCCGCTCGCCCAGCGCTCCGCACATGAACGAGCGCTGCGCCTGCGGCCTTCCGAAGACCACCTCGCTGAGCACCGGCTCGTCGAATTGGACCAGCGCCGCGCCGGCGGAGAGCAGCTCAGCCACCTCGGCCCGAAGCACTTCTATGAGATCTCCGGCCAGCTCCTCTCGGGTGGGGTAGGCGCGATCGGAGACGCAATCGAGCCACATCGTCCGCATCAACAAATAGGGCCCCGGGAGCGCGATCTTGACCGGATGAGCGGGGGCGATGGATTGGACGAACGTCAATTCCCCCAGTGCGAGCGGGCGGACGCGCCGGATTCGACCAAACACCGCGGGATGTCGGACCCGTTCGGCGGGAACGTCCAGGGCTTGCAGCTCGATGCGGAACTTCTCCGGATCATCGACGTACGGAAGCAGGTCGATGATCGGGATGAGCTGACAGCCTT
>WNFJ01349582.1_pt1 | contig 11283 bp, 8 predicted proteins | sample 5400461 | NCBI WGS metagenome assembly WNFJ01 (sample SAMN13153349, study PRJNA577476) | soil metagenome | isolation source: 115 cm saprolite on Douglas fir-dominated hillslope | place: USA:California | collected 2013-09-17 | reverse complement strand
ACCGCCGTTGCCAATTTCCGAAATTAGGAGTTCGGGAGATTTGATTTCAATGGTTAGCGTAACCTCCGGAGCCTTGCGATTGAGCGACGCAATAATCTGATGAATGGGCATTTCCGGATCGGTGACGGTATTATCCACGAGCCCGAGGCGCAGCGTTCCCGCAACAGTGTTTTTCAGCGCGGCAATCGCATTCTCAAACGTACCAAGTCCCAAGAAGAGAGCTTTAGACTGCTCATAGACCACGGCACCGCGGTCCGTCAGCTCGAACCCGCCCCTGCCTCTCCGGCAAAGACGAAAACCCACGCGCTGTTCGATCGCTTTGATGTGAAAGCTCACCGCTGATTGGCTTAAGCCAAATGCGACTTGAGCGCCGAGGAAGCTGCGATGCTCTACGACGGCACGAAAGACGGAGAGAGACGTGAGGTCGCTATTGGCTATTTTCACGATACATCCAGAATATTGATGTGAGCTTTTATACGTTGCTATGGTTCTAAAGTAAATGAGGTGGATAATTGGCTGCATACGCAAAAGCAGCGATGCGGGCCCGTCTCAGGAAGGGACGAGGGAGACGGAACGATCGCGAAGCTGTTTCTCAACAATGAAAGAGCGGGAGACTTGATTGTTAGACTTTAAAGCGGTTCCGGGAGTTGTCCTTAGCAGCGAAGTCCTTGAAGCCAGACGCTACTGGCACCGCCGTGTCGACAAAGGCGCCGTCCTCAGGATCGTTGATCTAGAGGGCTGCCAATCAGTGGACACTTTAATTTACGACGCCGATTGCACCGGGGTGCGATACAATGCCCCTAACACAGTAAAGCTCGCCAAGAGTGTCTACGTTACGAAAGATGTAGTGCTCTATGACGATCTTGCGCGGCCACTGATGACGGTAATTCAGGATACGGTTGGTCGGCATGATACCCTTGCAGGCTGCTGCAGCCGTGAGATCAACCAGGTTCGTTATGGTCAGCCCGGAGACCTCAGCTGCCGCGACAATTTCCTGGCGGCTCTCGCAGAGGTCGGCATGGATCAACGCGACATTCCGCCGAACATTAACTTCTTTATGCACGTGCCGGTGAGCGACGATGGCCATATCAGAATCGACGAAGGACTTTCGAAAGCGGGAGATTTTGTAGATCTGCGCTGCGAGAGAGACGTACTGGTGGTCATCTCGAATTGTCCGCAAGAACTCAACCCATGCTGCGGCGGTAAGCCATCGCCTATCGCCTTGATGATCTGGAAGGCGGAGGAGCAATAGTCGCTATGCCGTTCGATGGGTCACTCGCGATGCAGAGCCTTGTCGCTTTCGACCGCACCGCCCGCCTGCGAACGCTATGCTCAGCAAAAAATCCGCTGCGATGCGAAGCCCACCTGGCGGTATTGGACCTATCACATTGTTCATCCTCCCGATGGACGAGGGAAATCATCGGTGATGGAGTGCCAGGATGACTGCGCTAGTTCTGACGGACCAAAGCCCCCTGCCTGATGGACAAAAGGCTTGCCTGCTCGGAACTTCACGTGCGATCCGGGAGGAATGTATCGACGCAACTACCCTGCAGCTAACCAACGTTGGCAAGATCTTCGATCAGCTCGAAGCTATTCGGAGCATTTCGTTGGCTGTCGCCAAAGGCGAATTTGTCAGCCTGCTCGGACCAAGTGGTTGCGGCAAGAGTACGCTGCTGCTGATGATAGCAGGCCTAATCACGCCGACATCTGGAAACGTTATTGTCGGAGGGAGCAATGTGCGGACGCCGCGAGCGGATGTAGGCGTTGTATTCCAGACGCCAATACTGCTCCCTTGGCGGTCGGTGCTGGACAATGTGCTGCTGCCGATCGAATTCTTGAATCTTCCGCGAAAGAAATTCATCGAGCGTGCATACGCGCTTTTGAAGATGGTTAGGCTCGAGGACTTTGCTGGCGCTCTTCCTCGCCAACTTTCGGGCGGAATGCGTCAACGGGTCTCGATCTGCCGCGCACTCATAAACGATCCAAGCACGCTATTGATGGATGAGCCGTTCAGTGCGCTCGATGCCTTCACGCGTGACAAAATGTCGGTCGATCTCCTCCGTATATGGCAGACCTATCAAAAGACGATAATTTTCGTGACCCACAGCATTCGTGAGGCCGTGTTTTTGTCCGACCGGGTTTTTGTTTTGGGAAACCGTCCGGCGACCATCATCGACGAAATGAAAATCGGACTACCCAGGCCCAGAGCTCTCGAAATGATGGAGGAGAACGACTTTAATCAGTATGTGCGTCACCTGCGCTGCAGCATCGAGGCTGGCCATGCGTACTAAGAAAGCGAACCCTTTTGATGCGCTGTATTCACCGACCGCGGTAACAGCCTCGCTGCTCGCCCTATGGGAAATTGGCGTTCACGCGTTCCATGTAAATAGCGTGATCCTGCCGCCCCCTTCGGAAATAATGCAGGTGCTGATCGAGAGGCGAGGTCTGCTGTTGAGCCATCTCTCGTCATCGCTCTTTCTCATCGTATGTGGACTGGCCTTATCTGTCGTCGGAGGTGTTTCGGTTGCAATTGCCTTCACCTTTTCCCGAAAATTGAGAGAGGGTGTCTATCCAATCCTGATAATCTCTCAGGTTGTTCCTAAGGTCGCGATTGCTCCGCTCTTTATCGTTTGGTTTGGCACTGGGACATTGCCGTGTCTGCTCCTGGGATTTTTGATCGCGTTTTTTCCCATGACCATAAATTCGGTTTTGGGATTTCAAGCCGTTGACGAAGAGATTCACCGAATGGCGCGCGCATTTATGGGATCGAAACGGCAGATCTTTTGGAAAGTTCAGTTCCCTAACGCGCTTCCATATATATTCAGCGGAATGAAGATTTCGCTGACGCTTGTAATCATTGGAGATGTTGTATCTGAGTTTGTCGCTTCTCAAGAAGGGATAGGATATTTGATCAAGCTCGCGGGAGGGTTGCTCGATACCCCGCTGATGATGGCGGCCATTACTGCGTTGAGCCTTAGTGGACTTACACTCTATTGGATGATTTCCCAGCTAGAACGCCGTTTCGTCTATTGGCAGGTTGATCCTGACTCGATCTTGGGAGCCGGCGGATGACCGGGCGCATGGAGGGTCTGGCTGATGATCAATCGACGCCGCGACTGCGAGCTTCAGCAGCAACGGTTCACTTCGGCTTTTACGATGCTTCGCTACAGCCCGTCTTGGAAGTTAGTTCGGGGCAAGATATCTGGATCGAGACGCTATCCGCAGATCCCGAGCACGATGTTCCAAGGGAATGGTTGCCTAAAAAGCTTGATGAGATTTTCAAGGAGGCCGTCCGTGGTACCGGGCCCCATATCCTGACTGGGCCGATAGCCGTCCGTGAGGCGCGCCAAGGCGATATCCTTCAGATCGACATCCTTGATGTGCGGCTTACGCAATCTTATGGCTACAACATCGTGAGCCCGGCGAGAGGCATGTTCCCGGACGCAGAGCCGGTCCGCATCACCACGATCATCCCGATTGAGCTCCGAACCGGACGGGCTCAGGTGACCTCAAAGGTGTCTTTACAGACGCGTCCGTTTTTCGGGCAAATGGGAGTCGCTCCCCCGCCGTCTTGGGGTAGAATCGATAGCCGGCCACCTGATGTCTTTGGCGGAAACCTGGACAATAAGGAGCTGCTGCCGGGAACGCGTCTGTTTTTGCCTATCTTTAACGATGGCGCACTTTTCAGTGTTGGTGATGGCCACGCTGCGCAAGGCAACGGCGAAGTAAATCAGACTGCAATCGAAACCAGCCTCGACGGCCATTTCCGTCTGTCTGTTTTAAAGAGCCATAAATTACATCGGCCCATGGCAATCACGCCGACGCACATTATCACAATGGCCTTCCATGAAGATCTTAACCAGGCAGCGCGTCAAGCAACTCGTGACTTGATTGATCTACTTATCGATGATTTCGGAATGACTTTTCGTGACGCTTACCGTCTGTGCAGCGTCGCGGCCGATCTCAATGTCACTCAGTTCGTAAACGGCAACCGCGGAATACACGTGATGCTCTCCAGGGAGCTGCTTAAAGAAATACCCACACATGGCGCACTCACCAAGGGCGCATAAACCGAGGAGCTAACGAACGTGAAATTTAGTCGTAGATCTGTGTTGGGACTCGCTGGTCTTGTTGGAGCTGGCACCGCTTTCAGTTTCGGCACCCTTACTTCGGCGCGTGCGGCGACCCCGGTCAAACTCACGCTTCCTTGGCTCCCGATGGGAACTTTCAGTTACGCTTTTGTTGCCAAGAAGATGGGGTTTTGGGAGAAGCACGGTCTCGACGTGACAATTGATCGGGGCTTTGGATCCGGCAAGGTCTGTGTGCCCGTCGAGCAGGGGCAATACGATTTCGGGATTCTTGATCTTGGCGTGATGATGAACTGCGTTGGGCGGGGTCTAAACCTTACGGCTATAGCCGGTATCTGGCCTCGTTCTCCGGTCGGAATCTTTTCGTTGAAAGGAAAGGATTTGGACGATCCAAGGAAGCTCGAGGGTAAGCGCGTGGCTTTTGACGTCGGCAGCGCCGACTTCCAATTATGGCCAGCCTTCGTAAAGGCCACAGGTATCGACGATCAAAAAGTGAATAAAATCATGATGGATGGAGATTCCATCATAAAAGCGTTGGTGGATAAGCAGGTGGACGCCGTTGGAAATTTCTACGGCGACATCGCGCCAGCCTTATGGTCACTAGGTTTGGATTTCGACGTGCTCCTATACGATGATTTTGGCGTAAAGCTGTACAGCAACGTTGTGGCCTGCAAGAACTCGACGATCGAAAAAAGGCCTGAGCTTTGTGAGTCGTTCGTCGCCGGACTCATGGAAGGGTTGCAATATGTTTACCTGAATCCCGAGCGTTCTGTTGATATCCATTTGGAAAGCGTCAAGGAATTTCAAGGTGGCAGCGCCTCCAATAAGAAAGTGTTGGAGTATGGCCAAGCAGTAAGCACGGCGCTCGGGATGGTGCCATCGTTCAAAGACAAGGGTCTCGGTTACATGGATCCGGCGTTGATCGCAGCCACAGCGGACACTGTCACGAAATATATCGGCGTCCGTGGCATACCGGGGCTATCACAGATGTATACGAATAAGTTTGTCGGGTCTGTTAAGCTCAGCGATAAAGAATGGTCGGACGTCAACAGTCGTTCCGAGAAGTATGTTCCCCGTCACATATGACGATGGCTCATCCACGGAGCTTTGCAGAGCGAAAGTGTAAGCCGGGCTGAAAAGCCGTACATGCTTGATTGCCACATTAGTAACAGCGTCGGAATCCAGGGGCCATGGCAGAAACAGATATCACAATCGCTATCCCTGATATGATCTCGAACTCCTACTTTCCGATCGTTGCGGCAGCCGAGCTCGGCTACTTCAAACGAGAAGGCTTAGAGGTCACGCTCGAGTTGATTTCACCCGCGGACAGTACCTATGCTGCGTTGCAGTCTGGGACTGTCCATCTCGTCGGAGCCGAAGCCCACGCGGCTCTGGCTGTGTTTCCGAACTGGTCGGGCGTAAAATTAATCTGCGCGCAATCACAAGGAATGTATTGGTTTCTTGTCATGCGTTCGGACCTTATGATCGAACGGGGAGATCTCGCATCGGTTCGCGGCCGTCGAATTGCAGCGGCCCCATGGGTTGAGATGGGTCTGCGGCGAATGCTTTTCGCGGTTGGCATCGATCCATTGCGAGACCTTGAAATTGTCACTCTTCCAGAGATCCTCAATCGGCAGGTCAATACCGGCGTTACCCTGGCGAAAGCTCTCGAAGAGCGAAGGATCGACGGCTTCTGGGCCAACGGAATGGGCGCAGCAGTTGCTGTCCATCGCGGTGCGGGCTCTGTTGTACTCGACGTACGGCGGGGCGATGGGCCATCGGGCTGTTTCAATTACACACTCCCTGTCGTGGCGGCCACTGATGATTTCTTGTCGGTTGCGCCCAAAACAGCTGAAGCGGTGATCCGCGCAATCGCTGCGACGCACGCCGCCCTAAAGCGCGATGTTGGGCTCGCCACGGCCGCCGCCAAGCGGTTGTTTCCACCGCTGGAGGCTGACCTGATCCGCAGTTTGGTCCAGCTTGATCTGCCTTTTTACGATACCTCGCTGTCGGAACAGACGGTCCGGGACCTGAACGCCTTTGCCGTTGATATGGGATTACTCAAACAACCGGTGCCGTTCGACAAAGTGGTTGCGACCAGTATGAAATGTGCGGGGAAACGTGGTCTCGCCCAACGGTAATATGGCCAATTTGGTATGCTTGAGTACCTCGTTTGAAACAATCGAAAGGGCCTGCTTACGACTGGCTAATAACGATTAGAAACCTTATCACGGATGTTCCATAACATTCGATCAACGAATGTTCCGCTGTTGATGAAGAGCGGAGGTTCCTCAGAAACTCTATGTCGGCTTTGTGCCCCAGATTTTTGTGGCCACCCGATCAATTTTTAACGCTCCGAAGCGTTCGCTGCTAACGTTTTAGGATAGCGAATCGCGGCGGCGCCTTCACTGCCGTATCCCCCAAAATATTCCGTCAACCTGCGAAAATGACCCGATCATAATGACTGACACACCAGGTGTTCCAGCGTCCATTGAGCGGTCCTTCCGCGATCTTTCCGACGCCGAAGTAGCCGATATCGAAACAACCTCTCTGCTTGCCGGGATGAGTTGGGGAGGAAGTTTCGGATGGGAGGAGCTGCTACGCTCGCAGCGAATACTGATTGTTTCAGAGGCAGGGGCAGGGAAGACATACGAGTGCCGGACCCAACAGGAGCGCTTATGGCGCGCGGGTGATGCCGCTTTTTTCCTCGACCTCGCGACTTTAGCGACGAGTTCCGTCCGCGACATGCTGAGCGCGGAAGAGGAGAAGCGACTCGATGAATGGTTACGTTCGCAGTCGGAAATCGCGACCTTTTTCCTGGATTATATTGATGAATTGAACCTGACACTTGGGAAGTTTGATCAAGCCCTAAAGCGACTCAATAAAACGCTTGAAGGCCAGCTTGGGCGAGTGTGCGTAGTCATAACGACACGACCGGTACCGGTTGATCGGGCTTTGATCGAGCAATATCTGACGATTCCGAGTCCATCCGAAGCGGAGCCGACGGCCGAAGAGTTTGCTGACGCGGTCATGGATCGGAAAAAGAAATCCGACGAAACGCCGAAGACGAGGGCTTGGCGTAGCGTTGGGCTGATGCCCCTATCGACCACGCAAATGCGTGAATTCGCGATCCTGCAAAATGTACCTGATCCCGACGCGCTTTTGGACGATATCAGGCTTCGGGATGCGGAAGAATTTGCTCAGCGTCCACAAGATTTAATCGAGCTATGCTCGGACTGGCGCGAGCATCAGCGCATTCGCACGCACCGGCAGCAGGTCGAAACCAATATCGCGACCAAGCTGAAATCGAGAACTGATCGGAAAGAACGAGCGCAACTTTCGCTGGAAAAAGCGATAGAAGGTGCAGGCCGTCTTGCCTTGGCGGCGATGCTGACGAGGAAGCTCACTTTGCGGCACAGCGCAGAGTCCGATTCCGTGGAAGCGAGTGAAGCCGCTCTTGACGTATCCAAAATTTTACCAGACTTGAGCGAAGATGAAAGAGCCACGCTGCTTGAGCGTCCTCTTTTCGGTTTTGCCAGCTACGGCCGCGTTCGTTTCCACCATCGTTCCGTCGTCGAATATCTCGCCGCAAGGCGACTAGACGCCCTGCGCGCGCGGGGAATACCAATCAAGGCCATTAAACGGCTGATCTTCACCGAAACCGCTCACCGAATACGAACCGTGCGCCCGTCAATGCGCCCGGTCGCTGCGTGGCTGGCGCTATCGCATGAAACCATATTCGACGATGTCATCGCCATCGATCCCGCTGTTGTCCTGGATCATGGCGACCCCCAGACCTTGACGCCGACACAACGCATCAAGGCACTGGAAGCTTATGTTGGCCGGTATGGTGATGGCGGCTGGCGCGGGTTGAACACACCCGGAATTCAGGTGCACCGCTTCGCGTCGCCGGAGTTGGCCAATACCGTTGATCGCCTATGGCGCCGCGACATCGAGAATCCGGAAGTACGCCAGCTACTGCTAAAAATAATAGGTGCAGGAAAAATCTCCGCATGTGCGGACATTGCGCACGATGTCGCGATGGAAGGCGACCGAAACCTTCATGAGAGAAGTCTTGCGATCGAAGCGCTGTTACAGCTCAACGACCAGCGCATTGAAAGATTGGCACATTCACTTGAGACGGAAGCAGCACGATGGCCCGACGCCGTGGCTCGCCGCGCGATGATCGAGCTCTTCCCTAAGCATCTGCCAATTCCAAGACTTACGAAAATACTTGGCCGAGTAAAGGAAGCCCCCCGGACGGTCGGCGAACTTAACTACCAGTTTCCGCGCGCGATCGAAAACGGCGACATGTCGCGGGACTACCTCGATGAGTTGCGTCAAACCCTTTTCGATTTAATAATTGACGGCGCAATTTGGAAGCAGGACAAATTTCCTCCTTTTAGGACCACCCGGCCCTACCTCATGCCGGCTCACGTCGCCGCTTGTCGGCGACAATGCATTGAAGGTATCCGAACCGATCAATGGTTCGCGTCCGTACTGTTAGCTGTCCGTCTCTCCAAAGACGAGCATACCGAACGGGATGCGCTGAAGGAGTTTCGGAGCGCGCTGGCCGAACTTTCTTCAGATAAGCGCGAAGCGGCGTTTTGGGCAGAAGACGCCTTTTTGTCGGGGTTACGTCAGGTCAAAGATGCCTGGAACCGACTATTCGATCTTTCTGAACGGGGCGGCATTCAGCTTAACAGCGAAAAAGACAGGGCCTGGATTAGAAGGCGCCTCTCTGATCCGGGGGAGGCCATAGACCGCCGAGAAATGATGTTATGGGCCGAAATGACTTTGCTTCATCGAGATGAACCGGACTATCGAAGGTTCCTCGAAAGCCTAAAGCCGTTCGTGGCAGACTCGGCGAAGCTCACGGAGATCATCGACAACAGGATGAAACCGCAGGAAGGCGCCGCCGACATCCGAAGAATGCAAGCCCAGCATGAGAAACGCGCCAAACAGGAGGAACGTAAGACGGCAAAGGCGCATGCAAGCTGGGTAGCGTTCTGGCGAGAGATTGAAAAGACACCGAGTACGGTGTTCGCCGCAGGTCGCGCCGAGATCACCGCGTGGAATCTTTGGCAAGCGGTTGAACGCTCGGGCAGTGAAAGTCGTGCGTCGGGGTGGAACAGAAGATTCATTGAGGCGCAATTTGGCAAGGACGTGACGGATCGTCTGCGCGAAACGATGATGACAATCTGGCGCAAGGATAAACCCACACTTCGCAGCGAACGGCCCGACCATAAGAAAGGTACATTTTTGGTCAGATGGCAGTTCGGCCTCGCGGCTATATCTGCCGAGGCAGAAGACCCCAAATGGGCCAAGCGCTTATCTGAGGAGGAAGCCGAACTCGCGTGTCGATATGCTCCTCTTGAACTAAATGGTTTCCCGTCATGGCTTGAGAGCCTCGCGATCGTGCACCCAGCCGCAGTTGACCGGGTTCTCGGTGAGGAATTGACAATCTCATTGCGAGAGGGCGACGACGATTCCAATTACTCTATGTTTCTTCAGAATGTCAGCCACGCTTCCGCTGTTGTGGCGGCACTTTTTATCCCCCGCATTCGTGCGTGGCTCAGGGATTTGGCCAAAATTGACGCCACACCGAATAATCCGGCCTCAAAACAGAATCTGCAACAAGGTGTCGAAATCCTGTTGAAGGCCGGAAATAACGATGACCGCCGATTTATTGAGACTGTCGCCGCCGAACGTCTAAGCAAGGGGCTATCCGTTCCCTTCGCGACCGTTTGGCTCCCAGCGCTCCTTCGACTGAATCCTGTTGCAGGCGTTGAGGTTCTGGAAGCAGGCCTGGCGCAAAGCGCTGTCTCTACAGAAGGCTCGGGGGCGCAACTTTTCGCAAGCCTTTTCGACAGCGACCGTATGGGCGTGAACTTGAACGCACCAGGGTTCACGCCGCAACTGTTGCTTCGCCTCGCACGCATTGCCTACCAGCACGTCCAGATTCGCGACGACGTTCGTCATGAGGGCGCGCGTATGCTTGGTGTGCGCGACAACGCGGAGAGAGGTAGAAACGCCGTTCTGAACGCTTTGCTCGCCGCAACCGGAACAGAGGGATGGGCAGCAAAGCTTGAAATGGCAAATGATCCGTTGTTCGCGCATTTTAAGGATCGCGCGCTTGCGCTTGCCCAGGAAAAAGCCGCCGAGGAGGCGGACAGCGTCGCTCTTTCGGAAGCCGAGTTTACGGTCTTAGACAAGAGCGGCGAAGCACCGCCCTCGACACGCGACGCCATGTTTGCCGTCATGCGCGACCGGCTCGATGACATCGATGATCTGTTGCTTCAGGACGAATCCCCAAGAGAAGCGTGGGCTCATATCGCCGACGAGCACGTTATGCGCAGAGAGATCGCGCGTGAGCTGAGGAATGCAGCGAAACAAGCCTACATTGTCGATCAGGAGTCGGTGACCGCCGACGAGAAGGAGACCGACATTCGGTTAAGATCGACTTCGTCCAAGCAGATCGGGACAATCGAACTCAAGCTTGGTGACGGACGATCTGGGAGGGACCTATTCAAAACGATTAAGGATCAGCTTCTGACGAAGTACATGGCCGCCGACGAGTGCCGCGCCGGGTGTCTTCTTGTGACGATTGCAAAAGAGCGCAATTGGGACCATCCCGAGACCGGCAAGCAAATCAACTTTGGCCAATTGATGAGAGTATTGAACGAAGAGTGTGAGCGCCTCTCGCTAGAGCTCGGTGGAGAGGTGAAGCTCATGGCGAAAGGTCTAAATCTGTGCCCGCGCCTTAAGACCGAAAGGCAAACGCGATCGAAGGGTAGGTAATTTGGGCAGTTTACAAAGACGGCCTGCAGTTGGCAGAGACAATGTCGTTATCGAACATACAACTCAAGCAGATCAAGAGTCAGAGCGTCCTCGTGTCCTCGCCGGGCTCCGCGACGGCACAAAATGGCCTGGCATCCCCACCTCTTAGGCGCTGCTCGCCCGCGCCGACGAGGTGATCGAATGAGTGCGCCAGGCAAGGGGGTAGCGCCCGCTTGGTAGCGAATGTTGCGTGGCCCCTGGCGACAGTGGCCGCGAAGCGTACAGAGCGATTGCGCACGGATCTGAAGATAGCTCCCCGGGTCTCGAGGAGGACCAACGTCGTGAAGCGGGACTTCGACCTTATCGTCTATGGCGCGACGGGTTACACCGGCCGTCTCATCGCCGAATATCTGGC
>WNFJ01674943.1_pt1 | contig 11284 bp, 13 predicted proteins | sample 5400461 | NCBI WGS metagenome assembly WNFJ01 (sample SAMN13153349, study PRJNA577476) | soil metagenome | isolation source: 115 cm saprolite on Douglas fir-dominated hillslope | place: USA:California | collected 2013-09-17 | reverse complement strand
CCTGCGGATGCCAAGCGTCGGTCGCAATCAATATCCGCATGGACGGGAACCCAAGAGCTGCTGATTCTCAGGTCCAGACGTTCGGCCATGGATATTTCAAACGTGTGACGTCATGGACGCGCGGATCGATCTTTTTCGTATTGCCGCCAGAACAAGCCCTTCTTGGACCCCGGCGAGACCCTCAAAAAGCAGGGACAGATCGTTCGGAAGACCGGGTTACCGAAGGTCGACAGAAGGAGGAAAAAACTCCCTCAGATCGGCAGCCGCGCCGACCATGCCTATTCGCGCTCCGGTCTCGGACACGTCGATCACCTGACATTCACGACACCACGTCCCGTCGATGGCCATCACCCTGGCTTCAAGCGGCCGTTCAAACCGAACGCGAGGTGCACCCTTTCGACGCTCACTGATCGACATTTGCGCATGACCTGCGGAAACATTTGATGGGCGGCCATTCTCGACCTTACTCGCTGGCGAGGGGTTAATTTCCGGCTCCGGGTCATTACGGACTCGGCAGGTTCTGCGAAGCCGGCGCGCAAGGCGTTCGCCAGTATTCGCACGGGCGGCAAATTTAACCTTTGATTGTGGCTGTCCCGCCATGATCTGCGGGAGCCTGGAGGGCGTAAAAACGACTGCGCCGCGACCCGGCACCGCAAAACGCCACATCCAAATCTTCAGGGAAGACGAACAGGAGAAGCAGACACTTGCCAACATCGAGATGAGTATCTCGTTCGCTTTGCAAGCGTCCTTCGAAGTAGGCAAAAAATAGAAGCTGATTCACGGCCAACTGACGAGCGACTTAGTTTTCTTGACGACGCGTGGGCAGTGTTCTGACTAGAGCTCACAAAAGGAGCCGTCGCTGGCCGATACCCCGGCGGCGGCTTCTCTTATTCTCGGCCAACTTAACTACATCCCGACTTAAGATTGTTTCCTCGGCTCCGTCAGAAGATGAAGGCACTGTGGTTGAGATGCCGGCGCGGCTGAAGCGCCAGATCGTCAGCTACGCCACCCGCGAGGCGCCCGGCACCGTCATCATCGATACGCCCAACACCTATCTCTATTATGTACTCGGCGGCGGTCAGGCGATCCGCTACGGCATCGGCGTCGGCCGCGATGGCTTCACCTGGTCCGGCGTGCAGTCGGTTACCAGGAAGGCCGAGTGGCCGGACTGGACCCCGCCCCCGGAGATGATCGCGCGCCAGCCCTATCTGCCGCGCCAGATGGCCGGCGGCCCCGGCAATCCGCTCGGCGCCCGCGCGATGTATCTCGGCGGCACGGTGTATCGGATTCACGGCACCAATGCGCCGGGGACCATCGGCACCCATGTTTCGTCCGGTTGCATCCGCCTCACCAACGAGGACGTCTCCGATCTCTATTCGCGGGTCAATGTCGGCACCAAGGTGATCGTGCTGCCGATGGACCGCCGCGCCGACAATGCGGACGGCAGGCGGGGCTGATTAGCTGGCGCCGCGAGAGAGCATCATTGCAAAGAAATATGGCGCAATGTTCGCGTCATATTTTTGCCTATTGTCGTCCGGCCTTCGCCGGGACGATGCAATCAAGGCCCCGATTCCCCGGACCAACTTAGATCCGCCACTCTGGCGCCGCCCATACCCGCCCTGTAGACTCGCCGGCTCAATCAGTCCGGGGACCTAATGCGTCTGGCGGTGAATTTCAAAACGATCCTGCTCGCGATCGCCGTGGTCGCGGTCTCGTTCTTCGTCAGCCTGAAGACGATGGACTGGCTGTCGCCGCGCGGCACGGTCGCTGCGCCGGTGCTGGTCGAATTGCCGCCGCTGCCGCCCGCTCCGCGCAGTTCCAGCATCATTGCCCCGGTCGCCATTGCGCTCAACGCGATTCGCGACGCCGCCGATCGCGGTGCGCCGCGCACCTTCTCGGGAAAGGCCGACAATCCGGTGTCGCAGATCCTGCAGAACGCCGACATCGGCTGGACCGCGTCGCGCGGGCCGATCACCGCGAGCGGCGCCCAGGACGTGCTGTCGCTGGCAACGCCGCTGACGGGAACGCTGAATGTGACGGGCTCGCTGACGTCGAAGGCGACCGGCGCAGTCGGTGACGCGCTCGGCGGCCTGCTCGGCGGCAATGTCGCCAAGCAGATCGGCAGCGTGAACATCAAGGCGCTCAATGCCAGCGCGGAGATCAAAGGCAATGTCACCATCACCGCGCGGCCAAAACTCGCCGCAGCCTGGCACATCGAGCCAAATTTGGCCGCGCAGGTCAATTTGGGCGATACCAACCTTTCGGTGGCAGGCGCGCACGTCAACGTCCCGGCGCAGGTCAAGCCGCTGATCGACAAGACCGTTGCCGATCAACTCACCGCGGTGCAGGCGCGGCTCCGCAACGATCCCACCTTCGAGAAAAACGCGCGGGCACAATGGGCCAAGGCCTGCCGCTCGATTCCGCTGCAAGGCACCGGTGCGGCCTCGTCGCTGCCCCCGCTTTGGCTTGAGTTGCGGCCGATCCGCGCGATCGCAGCCCAGCCGCGCGTCGATGCCTCGGCAGTCACGCTGACGCTCGGCGTCGAGGCGGAGACCCGCATCACATCGGTGCAGACCAAGCCCGATTGCCCGTTTCCCGCAACCATCACCATCGTTCCGCCGACCCCGGGAGGGGTCAGCATCGGCGTGCCCATCGACGTACCGTTCACCGACATCAACAAGATCGTGGAGGCGCAGTTCGCCGGCCGGACATTTCCTGAGGACGGCTCAGGCTCGGTCGACGTCACCGTGAAGCGCGCCAGCGTGGCTGCATCGGGCGACCGGCTGCTGATCTCGCTGCTGGTCAACGCGAAGGAGAAAAACAGCTTCTTCGGGCTAGGCGGCGAAGCCAATGTGCACATCTGGGGCAAGCCTGTGCTGGATCAGGCGCAGCAGACCCTGCGGCTGACCAGCATCGAACTCGCCGTCGAATCGGAAGCCGCGTTCGGATTGCTCGGCGCTGCAGCCCGCGCGGCCATGCCGCATCTGCAAAAGGCGCTTGCCGACAAGGCCACCATCGACCTCAAGCCGTTCGCAACCAATGCGCAAAAAAAGATCGCCGCCGCGATATCAGATTTTCAGAAGAACGAGGACGGCGTGCGGGTGGCGGCGGAAATCACCAGCCTGCGGCTTGCCGACATCGCCTTCGATTCCAGAACGCTGCGCGTGATCGCGGAAGCCCAGGGCACGATCAATGTTTTCGTGACGGCGCTGCCGGGGTTGTGACCCCGCAAGCGGGGCGAGGTTGAGAAGAGCCCGCATTTTAATCATCCGCCTGATGTTGCCTTGCCGCCTTTGGCTTTGCAGACGCCTTCCAAGCCGGATAGAAGACGAACCTCAACCGAAGCCCTCAACAAAAAGCCAGGGATTAGAAACCATGAAGGCACTTGCAGCCGCGGTCGTAGCCGGCCTCGCTCTCGCCGTGTCCAGCGGCGCGGCGAACGCGCAGATTTCCGACGATGTCGTCAAGATCGGCGTGCTTACCGATATGTCCAGCCTCTATGCCGACGCGACCGGCAAGGGCTCGCTTGCCGCCGTCCAGATGGCCGTCGCCGATTACGGGGCTAAGGTGAAGGGTAAACCCGTCGAGGTGATCTCCGCCGACCATCAGAACAAGCCCGACGTCGGCGTCGGCATCGCGCGCAACTGGTATGACAACGAGAAAGTCGACGCCATCTTCGACGTGCCCACCTCGTCGGTCGCATTGCCGGTCTCCGCGCTGACCCGCGAGAAGAACAAGATCAACATCAATTCCGGCGGCGGCAGCTCTGACATTACCGGCGTCGCCTGCTCGCCGAATACGATTCACTGGACCTACGATACTTACGCGCTCTCCAACGTCGCCGGCAGGGCGATGGTCAAGCGCGGCGAGGACACCTGGTTCTTCGTCACCGCAGACTACGCATTCGGCATGGCGCTGGAACGCGATGCTGCGAATGTCGTCAAGGAGAGCGGCGGCAAGGTGCTGGGAAACGACGTCCGCCATCCGCTCAATTCGTCGGACTTCTCGTCGTTCCTGCTGCAGGCGCAGGCCTCCAAAGCCAAGGTCGTGGCACTCGCCAACGCCGGCGGCGACACCACCAATGCGCTGAAGCAGGCCTCCGAATTCGGCATCACCAAGGCCGGCCAGAAGATGATCGCACTCTTGCAGGAGATCACCGACACGCACGCGCTCGGCGCCAGGGAGACCCAGGGCCTGATCGTCACCGACGCCTTCTACTGGGACATGAATGACGAGACGCGCGCCTTTTCAAAGCGGTTCATGGACAAGGTCGGTCACATGCCGACCATGATCCAGGCCGGACTGTATTCCGCGACGATGCATTATCTGAAGGCGATCGAGGCGATCGGATCGGATGAGGCGCCGAAGGTGATGGCGCAGATGCGGGCCACCCCGATCAACGACTTTTTCGCACACGGCGGCAAAATCCGCATCGACGGCCGCATGGTCCACGACATGTATCTGTTCGAGGTGAAAAAGCCGGAAGAGTCCAAGGGCGAATGGGATCTCTACAAGCTGATCGCCACCGTGCCCGGCGACGAAGCGTTCCGTCCGCTGGACAAGGGCGGCTGCCCGCTGGTCAAGACCAATTGAGGCCAAGTTTTCTCCCTCTCTCCGTTTGCGGGGAGAGGGAGTTTAGGCGCGCCGCGATCGCTTCGTCAGTCCTCGAATTTGAACGAGACCTTGAGCTTGGCGCGGTAGGCTTCGATTTTGCCCTTGGCATCCAGTTGCAAGTCGAGCTCGGCGACTTCGGCAACGCGAAGTTCCCGGAGAGATTTCCCGGCTCTGTCGACCGCTGCCGCGGCCGCCTTTTCCCATGAATCCTTGCTGGTACCGATCAATTCAATGACTTTGTAAACGCTCTCGGTCATGTCGTCCTCCCGTTCGGCATTAGGCAGGAGGCAGGTGCTCCTGCCGCCGAGGAGCCTAACATCGCGATATCAGCGCTGAAAGGATGCGGCGCACCATGCCGCCGTTTTCCCTGGAGCATGATCCGGAAAAGTGGAAACCGGTTTTCCGAAAAGATCATGCTCAAACAAAAAGATAATGCTGGAGTCTGATTCAACTCAGTTGAATCAGACTCCAGGTGACGCGCCGCGCTCGATCAAAAAAAATGACCGGGCGGCAGCGATGCCGTCCGGCCATTTTTGCGATCCGGTCTTGACTTACGCCCGTTGCCTCAGGTCGAATATTTGAACTCAGGCATCGCCTTCAGCTCATCCTTGGTCGCGTTGAACACGGCGTGATCCGGATACCAGGGGTTAGGCTTCGACTCCACCGCGGGCGCAGTGTTCGTGGTCGCGGCGCCCGTGGTTGTCGATGCCGGCGGCCGGTTGCTCGCGGCGCTCGGCGCGCCCGCCACGCCGGTGTAGGCGACCGGTTCGTTGACGAATTTGATCTTCTCGAAGGGTACGGCGACCAGGTGTGCGCCAACGCCGAGGAAGCCGCCGACGCCGATCACCACCGCCTTGACGTTTCCGTTCTTGTCGGTCAGGAGATCGTTGATCGCGCCGATGCTTTCATTGTTATCGTTATAGACGTTGAGGCCGACGATTTTCGACGCGCGCCAGCTACCCTGAAACGACGAATCCGATGCCGCCGCCGGTGCCATGTTGGCGCGGTCGGTGGTTGCCGTCGGCGTTTGTGCTGACGCAACGGTCGCAAGCAACGCGGACGCGGCCAAACCGGCCACCATATATCTTGTAAACATGTGGTTTCTCCCTGATATGAAATTGTCAGGAGAAAACACGCCACTGCGTCGGCCGTTCCAATTGCCGCACATATTTTCAGCAATTAAGAGAGGTGATGACTGGCAAGTTCTGTGGAACATTGCCCCGGTCACGCGCGCACGGCAAACCGTCTGCGGCATTGCCGCTTCGCGCAACTCTCAAAGAGCGATCAGAAACCGCCCCAGTACGGCGGTATTCCGTAGTAGCGATGCAACTCGGCTTCCTGCGATCGATCGCCCCAGTCGAAATCCTTGTCGGCGTGGAACGACGGCGCCCGCCTGAGCTCCTCATCGTCGATATCGAGCTCGTAGGCCTCGAACCTCGGATTATAGGTGAGACGCGCCCACGGCAGCGGAAGCAGGTTGGTTCCCATGCCGAGGAACCCGCCGAAGCTGAGGATCGCGTAGGACACCTTGCCGGAGATCTTATCGATCATCAGCCGTTCGATATGGCCGATCCTGTCGCCGTTCGGCCGGCGCACCCCGGTGCCTTCGACCCGATCGCTCGCGATCAGCTGGTGCGGTTTTGCCATGACGTCGGTCATCATCACCCTCCTTCTGGGTTGATGAACCAAGATCAACGCGTCAACCGCAGCCAGGTTCCAACAGCACCAAGCCAAATCGGTTGAGGAAGGGTGGTCCGGCGCCAGTCGGCTCTCACAGATCCCGCAATATGGATGAGGCCGCGGGCTTCGGTCTGGGGCTTTCAATCGCGCGCGCCATTGTGCTCGCGCACGGCGGCGAGTTGACACTCAACGATCGGCAGCCTCATGGATTGATTGTTCGCATTCAGTTGCCGGCTCGCCAGCAGAGCCGGCAGTCGGCGGCCTGAGCACGCAAAATCCGTAAGCGGCCGTCAGGCCGCGAGCGCTTCCCGATCCGGTACGGAATCCGCGAAAAAGGCCACCGCCTCGAACCGGTAGTCGCAGGCCGGGCAATACCAGAGATAGGAGATCCGCCGCGGACCGCTTTCAATCCAGTCCGGGGCTGATATCGGCTTGCCGCATTGAGCGCAGGGATTCTCGGGGGGCAAAAAGCCGAAAACTGTTCTGGCCATGGCGTATCTCCCTTTGCTCTTTTGGAGTTCTAAAACGAATTGGACAGGTTTGCTGTCAGATACCAACGCTCCGTCCTGCCATGAACGATCATCCTCGGCATTGAGACTTTTGAACGGCAAACCGTCAAGGTGAATTTAAGATTGACTTCGCAGCGGGATCAACCGCCGGCTCGATCGTATGCACCGCGCCCACCTTGCGGACGTGGATCGTGGCGATGTCGTCGGCATACACCTTCTGCCAGCCGTCGATGTGATCGAGCAGTTTGGTGGCAGCGCTCTGCGTCCGCATCAGGGTCGCTTCGATCCTGTATTCCTCCAGCAGCCGGAACAGGTTTTCCGGCTCCATCAATCCGCTGGCGGCGTTGTGGTCGACAAAGAATTTCTCGCCGTAGAGTTCGGTGCGGCCGTCGATGAAGGGCGCAACGCCGCTGGCGATCAGATAGCCGCCGAAATCGTAATCGTTGAACACCCGCGCAACATTCAATTTCTTCAGCGCGACCACGGCCGCGACCGGCGAGCCGCGGGTGTGCGGCTCGAAACGATGCACCGACGTAAGGACAAAAGTGCCGGCCACGAGCATGATCGCGACGCCGGCGAACAGCACGCCACGCATCGGCGGCGCGGCGTTTGGATTTGAAACCTCGGTGCCGCCGATCTGCCTGGCGAGCGGGGCAGCAAGAACAATTGGCGCGAGCAGCGCCAGAATTTCGCCAGCTCGTCCTTAGGCGAGTGCCATGTGGAGCAATCCCAGCAGCAGCACGATGCGCAGCGGCGGCAGCTTGACGCCGCGAAACAGCGCAAGCCCGATTCCCAGCAGCAGGCAGACCTCGAACGCACCAATGCTGCCGAAATCCGCCGGCCGCCATTCCATGATCAGCGGCAGGGCGCTGCCGAGGCCAAGAATCTTTTGCGACGCCAGCAGCGAATTCCAGCCATAGGGCGTGCAGCAGCTTGCCATCAGCGCCGCGACTGCGAATGCCGCCCAGCGCAGGGCCAGCGATTTGCGCAACTTCGCGTCGGCGCTCAAGAACGCATCGAGCGCGATCGGCGCGACCAGCATCAGGCCGAAGACAAAACCGCCATGCAGATTGGCCCACAGCGCCATCAATGGCACCAGCCAGAACGACGGCGCACTGCTCCGATCCGCGGCTGCGATCAGTCCTGCGACCCACGCCACCATGAGCGGCAATGCCAGCACATGCGGCCGCGCCAGGAGATGAGGCACGGTCAGCGCCAGCGCCGCGGCAATGAACACCAGCGTCGTGCTTTCGCTCAGCCGCCGGCTCAAGAAATTCGCAAGGAGAGCGAAGGTTGCCGCGATCGCGCTTGCCGCGAGCACCACCGGCCCGCTCCAGCCTGAGATCGCATACGCCTTTGCGAACAACACCTGTGCCAGCCACTGCGTCGAGATCCAGGGCTGGCCGCGCATGGTGAAGGAATAGACGTCCGTTTCCGGCACCGCGCGATGCTCTGAAATCCACTGGCCGACCGTGATCTGCCACATCGTATCGGGATCGATCAGCAGCCGGTTTCCGGCCAGCAAAAACAACGCAAAGATGCCGACGCCGACCCACAGCGGCAGCAGGCCGCGCATCGGGCTTGCATCCTCAGTGGTATGGGCGACGGACAGGGTCATCGGCGGCCGGATTTCTCGGGTTTTCCCAGGTATCGAAGCACGCCAGGGCATAATTCTTGGTAAATCCGCTGCGGCGGATGGAGGCAAAAGCCCGAGAAAGCCGGGTTTTCGCCACATCAGTGCCCGGCGATTGCAACAATCGGGTGTGTTAAGCGTTCAACCACTGCATCACGCCCGCCCGAGGCCATGCCCGATGAAACGTTTGTTATCTCTCGCATGGCTCGCCGCCATGGCCGCGCTGCCTTTTCCGGAAATCGCCTTGGCGCAGCACGCCCAATACGATGCGCTGGTCGCCACCCACGCCAAGGCCAACGCCTTACCGGAAGCCCTGGTGCATCGCGTGATCGTGCGTGAAAGCCGTTATCAGCCGGCGCTGGTCGGACGCGGCGGCACCATCGGCCTGATGCAGATCAAGCTCGCGACCGCGCGCAGCCTTGGCTACGCCGGCACCGCCGAAGGACTGCGCGACCCCAACACCAATCTCACTTACGCGGTGAAATACCTCGCCGGCGCCTATCGCGCTGCAAAGGGCGACCACAACCGCGCCATGCATTATTACGCCAGCGGATATTACGAGGCGGCTAAGCGCCAGCGGCGCGAACATGCCGGGCATCCCGAACAGGCACTGGCCAGCGCGCCGCCGAAAGAAGCCGACAAAGACCTCGCCGACGCCAACGCACGACAGGTTCCGGCACGGTAAGCCGGTGCAAACCGGCAACGCACGCGTTGACACCCCGCCGCATCGGCCTACATTAGCCCTGTTCCGAGGGGAGTTCCGACGAGGAGCTGAGAGACCGCACGCTCAAATCCTGCTTGCAGGCTGCGAGACCGCGGTGACCCTTTGAACCTGATCCGGGTCATGCCGGCGAAGGGACAGGGATGTACCAAAGTTCGAAGTCACAGCGCGGGCAATTGCCCGTCGCACCAAGGGGGGAATCTCCCGTTTCCGTTATCGGCGCCGGTATTGCCGGCGCGTGGCAGGCATTGCTTTTCGCGCAAGCCGGCCACCCGGTCACGCTGCATGAGCGAAGCGATGCTGCGATGATGCTGTCCACCAGCCACTGGGCTGGTGGCATGCTCGCGCCCTGGTGCGAGAGCGAGATATCGGAGCCGCTGATCAGCCGGCTTGGTCTGCGTGCGCTCGATCTGTGGCGCAAGGAATTGCCGGACACACCGTTCAACGGCTCGCTGGTGGTGGCGCATACGCGCGACCGCAACGATTTCGAACGTTTTGCCAGGCTGACGACCGGCCATAAACGGCTTGATGCGCGCGCGTTAAGCGAACTCGAACCGTCGCTGGACGGACGTTTCCGCGACGGCCTGTTCTTTGCCGACGAAGGCCACGTCGAACCGCGCCGCGTGCTGCCGAAACTGCACGAACGGATCATTGCCGCCGGCGGCACCATCAAGTTCAACAGCGAACCGGGCCCTTCGGATATCGACGGCATCGTGATCGACTGCCGCGGGCTTGCCGCGCGCGACACGCAAGCCGACTTGCGCGGCGTCAAGGGCGAGCTGATCCTGATCGAAACCGACGAGGTCGAACTGTCGCGCCCGGTGCGCCTGATCCATCCGCGCTGGCCGCTTTACGTCATTCCGCGCGAGCACAACCTCTTCATGTTGGGCGCCACCTCGATCGAAGCCGAGGACACCGGCGTCAGCGTCCGCTCCGCGCTGGAGCTGTTGGGCGCCGCCTATGCGGTGCATCCGGCATTCGCCGAGGCGCGCATCGTCGAATTCGGCTCCGGCTTGAGGCCGGCATTTCCCGACAATCTGCCGCGCATCGCGATTCAGAACCAGAAGATCGCGGTGAACGGACTTTATCGTCACGGCTTCCTGATTGCGCCGGCACTGGCAGAGTTGACGCTCGCCTATGTCGAGCACGGCCAGATCGACAACGAGGTGATGCAATGCGCGTGATCGTCAACGGCGAGCAGCGGGAGATCGCCTCACGCAGCGTCGACGCACTGCTTGGCGAACTCGAATATGAGGGCACGCATTTCGCGATCGCGCTGAACTACGACGTGCTGCCGCGGAGCAAGTGGTCGCAGACGCCGCTCAAGACCGGCGACGAGATCGAAATCATCACGCCGCGGCAGGGAGGGTGAGATGATGAGTGGGCTCGCAAATTCTCTTTCCACGTCGTCCCGGCGAACGCCGGGACCCATAACCACCGGCCTAAATTGTTGCAAAAGGCGTCTACCCCCGCGCCAAAACGAGACGACACGGCGTATGGGTCGCGGCTTTCGCCGGGACGACGCGTTGAGGTGTCGTCGGCCGCGTCAAAGTAAGCCGTCATCGTCCGGCTTGACCGGACGATCCAGTACGCCGCGGCCTCTCGATTCATTCTCTGGCGCCTCTGGGATACTGGATCCCCGCTTTCGCGGGGATGACAGAGTGTGCGCGGGACGACGGCCAGTGTTTGGAATGTTGACGCCATGCTGAAACTCTACGACCGCGAATTCACCTCCCGCCTCCTGATCGGCAGCGCGCTGTATCCGTCGCCGGCAGTCATGCAAGGCGCGATTCGCGCATCGGGTGCGCAGATCGTCACGGTGTCGCTGCGCCGCGAATCCGCCGGCGGCAAGACCGGCGACGCGTTCTGGTCGCTGATCCGCGAACTTGAAGTGACGGTGCTGCCGAACACCGCCGGCTGCCGCAGCGTGCGCGAGGCCGTAACAACGGCGAAACTGGCGCGCGAATTATTTGCCACCTCCTGGATCAAACTCGAGGTGATCGCCGACAACGACACGCTGCAGCCCGACGTGGTCGGCCTGGTCGAAGCCGCTGATATCCTGATCAAGGACGGCTTCGAGGTGTTTCCCTATTGCACGGAAGACCTCAGCGTCGCGATGCGGCTGGT
>WNFJ01087816.1_pt1 | contig 11284 bp, 12 predicted proteins | sample 5400461 | NCBI WGS metagenome assembly WNFJ01 (sample SAMN13153349, study PRJNA577476) | soil metagenome | isolation source: 115 cm saprolite on Douglas fir-dominated hillslope | place: USA:California | collected 2013-09-17 | reverse complement strand
TGAGAGAGTTCAATTGGTTGGTCGGCGTAGGACTTTTCTTTGTCACACTCTTTTTGAGTTTCACTGGCTATCTCTTGCCATGGGACCAGATCGCGATATGGGCTATTACGGTTGGTACAAATCTTGCGCCATATACACCGATTTTAGGCGATGCCGTCTATAAAGTGATGGTTGGAGGCTCCACTGTTGGTCAACCAACATTGATCCGCTTCTACGTGGCTCATGTGATTCTGCTTCCACTCGCTGCAGCGTTATTAATGGCAGTTCACTTCTGGCGTATTCGTAAAGATGGTGGTGAGGCTGGCCCTCCGCCTCCCTCTCGTAGAGAAATTGAAAGCAGCGCAGAGCGTTCCACGGTTAGTGCTGCTCGCTAGTGATTGGGATGTCTCTTCCGTTGGGGAGTGTGCAGCACTCCCTACGGTACTATGAGTGAGGAGATGCCGAAACTATGTCAATTGAACAAGAACCAAGAACGCAAACGCAGGCTTCTGCAACCCAGAGACGTTATCGCACACTGGCAGTGGTCAGGCAGGAAGCTATCACTCGTGTAGAGAAGCCGCTGGAAGATTCAGTCTTCGTGTGGCCCCACCTGCTTGTGCGAGAATTTTTCGCCGCGACGATTGTCACAGTGATGGTTACCTTACTGGCGTTGCAGATCAACGCTCCCCTGGAGGCGCCTGCTAACCCAAATGTGACACCAAATCCAGCAAAGGCTCCCTGGTATTTCCTGGGTTTGCAGGAACTACTCCACTACTTCCCGCCAACCACGGGTGGAGTACTCGTTCCCGGCCTGGTGCTGGTCGCCCTTGCTGTGCTGCCGTATGTTGATCGCAATCCCAGCCGTGCCTATGCTGACCGCAAAGTTGCCATCATTACCTTCACCATGTTTCTGATATTCTGGGCAGTAGTGACATTAGCCGGCAGTTTCTTCCGCGGCCCTGGCTGGCTATGGGTGTGGCCCTGGGTGCATATGTACTTCAACTTATAGCCGAGGACAAGACTGAGAGGACTACCTTGATTACCGATGATGTAAATAGACCGCACATTACGCCGCAGCAGTATGAGGTATTGCATGGTGGTGGCGCCGAAGCGGCGGAGATTGCCAAAGAGCGGTTATCGCGGCGGCGTTTCTTGCGGCGGTCGATGCTTACCGTGTGGGGTCTATCAACGACTGCCGCTGTTGCGGGCGCGTTGTATATGCTTTACCCGAATCTGGCAGGTCAGTTTGGTTCTGCTCTCAATGTTGGGAAAAAGGCAGATTTTACGGCTGCCAAGCCGCCCGATTTCAAAATAGGTCAAGCTGGCGTTTTCTACCGGCAGGAAGCCAAGACCTACGTGGTGCATTTGGCGAAAGATACGCAGTTTCTACTGAACGGTTCCAATCTTTCAGACCAGTTGGATGCAGAAACGGTCGTGAAAGATAGTGACGGTACGTATTGGATTGCACTGTACCAGCGCTGCGTTCACCTGGGGTGTACGGTACCATTCAGGGATAATTGCGTCAGCTTCAAGTGCCCCTGTCACGGTTCGCACTATAACGTGGACGGGGAGTGGCTCGACGGGCCCGCTCCAAAAAGCCTGGATCGCTTTGCCATCTCCTTCAATGGAACCGATGTGGTCGTGGATACGGCTTCAGTTAATACGAAAGTGCCACATCCTGACCAGACAACGCGTTTGATCGCGCCACCAAGCGTAGAATGCAGTGTATAAGGGCATGTGCAATGCCTTTATGTTAAAGGTTGTGTATTTATGATCGATCCAATTCAGACCGCAATAAACTTGCTGGTGATTGTGATAGCTGTTGGTGCCTTGCTCTTCGTCTTCTATTCGCGCACCAATGCCGTTGAAAAGACGGGGTACGGGGCACTGATCATGCTCGCAGTTGTCTCTCTGATGATCCCAATTTTCTGGATTGTAGAGACTAATAACGAGGCGGTAGCGAAAGCGCAGCAACACACCACCTCGGTGCAGCGCGGCGCAGCGCTCTACGCGCAGTATTGTTATCAGTGTCATGGCACCAAGGGACAGGGGCACACTGGTCCCAAACTCGATGGCAATCCCGCTGTCAGCAGTTTGACTGATGCCGACCTGCTGCGCATCATCAGTGCTGGCGTCTATGATACTGCTAATTTAGCGACACCTCTCATGCCCGCCTGGAGCCAGACCTTTGGAGGCCCTTTAACTGATAACGACATTCAATATCTCTTTGATCTCATTCGTTCCTCCGACCCGGCCTATCTACAGAAAAATGGCCTGAGCGGTCCTAATGGCTTTAACCAGGTACCGAACTTGATTCAGGCGCAAAACCCTACCGCATATGAGACGGCGGTTGCGCAAGAAAGCTCTGGACAATTTGGCAATCCAGTTGACATGACCAAGCAGAATAAGGTGACGATCGACATTGGGGCGCCTCCGGCAGGGGCCACTTGTACGCCCGCCTGCTTTGAGACCCTGAATGCGAAGGTGAAAGTTGGTACCACTATCACCTGGGTGAATAAGAGTACAACGCCACACACCGTTACAGCCATCCAGGGGACCGATGTCAGCAACATCAAGATTGCCAAGAACATCTTCGATTCTGGCATAACTTCGGCTATCCCGCCAGGTGCGACATACAGCTACACGGTAACTGCAGCCGCGTATAACTTTAATCCGAAAACGCATACAGTTGTCTATTACTGTCAGATTCACCCTTCGATGCTGGCTGAACTGACGATAGTTCAATAAATCAAGCTGTCGAAAGGGATTGCTTCCATGCAACAAGCTCAACAACGGGAAATCCCGGAACGCATGTCCTGGGCGCGAGCAATGATTTTCGCGGTTGGTTACTTTTTCATTGCCGCCCTCTTGATAGGGCAAATCCCAGGATATATTTATAATCAGATGACTTCGGCGTCACTGATTGGCCTGGAGCAAGGCTCGATCGCACTGGGGGCGACCTGCCTGGCTGGCTTTGTTGTGATTCAGGTTATCGTGTTGCTCTTCGATCCAAAGCCAGTAATACCCCCTGTTATATTCAGCGCTTTAGGCGCGGTTTTAACGCTGGGTGGCCTGGTGATTGCGCTCGCTGCCGGTATGACCGGGAATCAGTATTTCCCTAACGCCAATTCTTCCTGGTTAAAGGTGTTATGGTTTGAACCAGGCGCGATTGACCTCGTCATGGTTGGGCTGGCAGTGTTGTTTGTCGGCGTCGCCATGGTTTTTTACAGCGTGCTCGCTACACGTGAACGCAATAATCCAGATCGCCGCGACCTGGGAACAACACCGGCAATCAGGGGGATGATTATCGCGGCTATTATGATACTCATCCTCTTTATGGTTGGATACACCCTTTTCAACGACAATGGCCTGGCTTATGCCATCAATCCGGGGAATCCTGTTCAGGCACAGTTGATCATCGATGCTATTCTCTACGTCTTTCTAGGTGCCGCTATTTTTCTGGCCCTTGGCGCTTTTGCGCTACGCCTGCACTACCTGATGCGCCCGGTGCGCAAGCGCACAATGTCACCTTTGTACGCGTTTGGCGCTCTTGGTCTGGCGCAAACTGGAGCGATTCTGCTGCTGGTGTGGTTCCTGCTCTATCCTCTTGTTACCTGGATGCATAGCTGGACGTTTATTGGGCTTAGCGACTACCTGATCCTCTGTGCGAAAAAATCGGCTATTCCTCAAAGTTGTGCCTTTACGCCGCAGGCCGGCTATATCATCGATGCCCTGATCACCACTAACTTCTTTATCCTGCTCATGGCTGCTGTCTGGGCGTGGAAATCGCATCGTAACCTCGTGGTGATTGGTAGCGTCACTACCGCAGCTGTGCTTGGCCTGGCTACATTCCTGGTCCATACCAATCCCACGGAGGTCCTGACGGCCATGATGCTGACCGGCGGTATGCTGATACTTGCAACGATCTGGACGAGTGTGGCGCGCCGTGAGTTCGCGATTATTGGTGAAAATAACCTGGGATGCCTTGGTATGTGGCTGGTTTTTGGCACCTGCCTGTTTATCTACGTGGCGTCGTTTGCCTTCTTCTCTATCCCGGTCTTTCCGAGTGACCCAACAGCGCCGAACATACCCTATATCTCTGGTACGATCATCCCTGCGCACCCTGCTCCCAATACACCGCCAACCCCTGGTCAGGCAGATGCGGTAATATTGCTCGCGATCATGGGTATTTTGGCCGCGATCCAGTTCTACTTCTTGATGCGGAACCGCTACAAGGTATAGTTGTGCCACATACTCATTTAAGGTTGGTATGGTTACTCTACCAGAACCATGTCAACCGATGGCTTTTCCCGTGCTATAATACAGTCAAATTGTGAGCACGGAGTAATCTCTATGCAAGACGAACGCCCTCTCAAAGTCCTGATAATTTCTGCCGAAGTGGTGCCTTTTGTCAAAGTTGGTGGCCTGGCCGATGTAGTAGGAGCTTTGCCAAAATCCCTCCAGGCTCTGGGTCATGATATTCGCTTAGCTATGCCTCGTTATGGGCAGGTGGACCCAACACGTTTCCATCTCGAAACAAATATGAGTAATTTTCAAGTGCCTGTCAGCGTAGGACGAGGTACGGTTGGAGATGCGATTCCGGTCTATATGATTGACGCGCCTCGCTATTTTGAGCGCGAGAATATCTATGGCTATACAGATGATGGCGAGCGCTTCATCCTGTTCTGTCGCGGTGTTTTGGAGGCATTGCGGTTCCTGGATTGGTCTCCTGATATTATCCACTGCCATGATTGGCATACGGGCATTGTGCCCAATTGGATGCACACTATTTATCACAATGATCCTTTCTATGCTGAGACTGCCACAGTGTATACCATTCACAATCTGGCCTATCAGGGGATTTTCGGCTATCGCATCCTGGAGGTTGCTGGTGTTGCCGCTCATGGATTTCTTTATCCGCAGATTGCGGAATTAGCAAATGTCGTCGATATCATGGGACGGGGTATCCTTTTTGCTGATGCCATCACGACGGTCAGTGAACGCTATGCCCAGGAAATTTTGACGCCAACTTTTGGCGAGAAACTGGATCATTTACTCCGCTCGCGGCGCGAGCGGCTCTTCGGTATCCTCAATGGGCTTGATTATGAAGAAATGAATCCAGCAACTGACCGCTACATCCATACCAATTTCGATGCACAATCACTTGATAAACGTCCTGAAAACAAGCGCGTGCTGCAAGAACAGGCACATCTACCAGTGAACCCGGAGGTACCCTTACTGGCGATGATCTCGCGGCTCACCGATCAAAAAGGCTTCGATATGCTGGGACAGATTATTCAGCCACTGCTCGCCCAGGGCGTTCAATTTGTAGTACTGGGCATAGGCGATCAACACTATCATGAGATGTTTCAAAGTCTCGCGGCCCGATATCCTGAACAGGTGGCAATTTTTCTTACCTTCAACACAGAAATAGCGCAGCGTATCTATGCGGGCAGCGATATGTTCCTCATGCCTTCACGGTTTGAGCCCTGCGGCCTCGGTCAGCTCATAGCCATGCGCTATGGTGGCGTCCCTATCGTGCGAGCCGTTGGCGGCCTGGCCGATACCGTTCAGGAGTACAACCCGCGGAGTGGTGAAGGCAACGGTTTTGTCTTCTCCAATTATGATCCCTGGGAGTTGTTTGCCGCCATTGTACGTGCGCTTGAACTTTACCGTTTCAAAGATATCTGGCGGAAACTTCAACTGCGGGGGATGGCTGCTGATCACTCCTGGCAGGCGTCGGCTATACGCTACGTTGAAGTTTACAACAATGCTATAGAATTTCATAAAAGCGGCAAGTGAGCGCTTGCGGCGCACTCTATCTCAAGATACGCGCAGCTGACCACCATATATTGGGCTGAAGGAAGTCCAACCATTGGAGCTACACGATTTCTGACAGTGTTCCAGGAATCCTGTTAGATGGGCTTCCGCCAGGTCCGCTTGGTGGACAATCAACGCCTCAATAGTAGCGGGATTGACGGGGGAACCATATTCTTTGGTATGATGCGCCAGAATGATGTGGAGCAGATCATCCATTTTCCCTTCTTCAAGTGCAGCTACTTGCTGCGCCTGTTCCTGCACATAGTACATGCCCAGGACGATATGCCCAACCATACGACCTTGCTGTGCTTTGCCAGCATTCTATTCCCGCTTCGCCGTATAAACCTACCACTTTCTGAGCTTAATTGGTGGAGCTTAAAACCGGAGCTTTGCCAACATTCTTTGCCGAAAGTGCGGTTTGCCGCTAAGACGCTGCCAAAAGATTTTTCCGCTCGTTCAGAAAGAAGCAAGCCGTACTTGTCTGTAAAATCGATTTTTGCAGCCGTCTTTATAGGGCAATGTGGTCGCCTTACGTGGCGATGCATACTCGCCGCCCGTTTCGTGCCAGGTGAGAAGTGGTGATAACGCGAATGTCACTCGATCCAAAAAAGAGATGCGGAAGTGACGAATGCGTAGTGCAAACAGAACTGAAAATCGGTTCACCCGCAGGAGGTTGCCAGAATTCAAGAGTTTAATCGGAAAGGTGTACAAGTTCATCTAATGGAGGTTTCCCAAGTTTTTCTAAAGCCCAACTCAACCATTTGGACTCCTGGCTATACCAATCAGCAAATATTCTAGCCTGTTCAGTAAATTTCCCTGCTTGTGTAGTGATGATTGTTTCCCTGACACGTTGTACAGGTATCGAACAACTTATTGCAACGCTTCCATTCTGTTCGTTCCGTTCAATAACTGTATCTTGTGGATTACTGGTAGGCCAAGAAATTCCAGGAGAAATAATAACTCCCGCTAGGTATGGGAATGATACTAATACCCTTTGAAGGAAATCTGCAAAGAAGTCACGGATTTGTGTCAATGTTCTCCCCTGGGCCTGTAAAAGTTGCCATAGGGTAGCGGATTCATCCAGACGTACCCATACAGGTATGGCACTTCCTTCGGCCTGCTTGTTTTTGTTATTCAATATGGCTATTAATCGCTCAAGGAGACGTTCGCCAATTGGATCACCTATTATTTCCCATCGCTCATATGCTGTTTCTTCCGTGGGACGGAAAATTGTTAGGAACACTCCATTTGGCTCCGAAACTTGCTTGCTCAGGCCGTCCTCGACAGTAGCTTGCGCAGCTTTCACAATAGCCTTAAGACATTGTGTTCTATCATCATCGTTCTTTAGTGAAGCACTGCTCAGGGAGCCGGAAATTCGGACATTATATTGAACTTCAATTGCGTTCAGATACATCGATAAATCGCGAGATAACGCGATGGTCTTACGATCTGCCTCAGACAAACGCATCACTGTTGTTTCTACGAGTAGTTGAGTTTGATCTTTGGTTAGGAGAATGTCAGCAAATCCTCCATTGCCGATTGGTGGTTCAAAGAGTATCTTCCACTCAGCTTTTAGGCCGAGAGCCGCCACTTCTAGTTGAAGCAAGGCACTCACCCAACTAATGGGTTCGATGTTCTTTTGCAGATTCTTCAGGACAGGTCTAATGTTGTTTTGAGATCGTTTGCGCTTTAAGAGTTGTATACGAGCCGCTAGGCGTATTAGGTTCGCATACACCCACGGAAGATCATTTGCAGGCCAAAGACCAAGGGAAAAGACGGGGTGCGAATCTGGTGGAAGTTCAGGATGATCTCTCTGCCATTTCGTTGACCAGTCTTCAATTCTTTGGAAAAAAACATCTTTCAGGGTTTGTTTAAGGATTTCTACAGACCAGAGAGCCACTTCCTTCCCTTTGGGGGTGAGGCACTTTGATTCGTAGATGAACGAGGCCCAGATCGACCAATCCATCTGTCGCTCACCATTCCCTACTTCAACAATCTTTTTATGTCGTGCCAGCGTTTCTTCATCTGTAGATTCTGATTCAGGATGTTCAGCATCTGGGCTCATGGCTATTTGCTCCTGTCTACCACTTAATACTCATGTAATGGCTGACGGTATACCGGAGGGTATACGATGTATCAATCATATTGTGGACTTGTATGTCAGACAAGGTTCTTTAGATCGTAAGGCTAAGGAACCATCCTCATGCAGTGGATTGCCGTTAATTCTTTGCCGCTGGCAAGCAATTATGACGAAGTGGTTGGTTTATGCGGCAAGGTACACATGCGGAGTAAACCCGGCGCCAACCTGTCCCTCAAGTTCCTCCAGTTTGCCAATATCATGAAGCAGCGCCCCAGCAAGAACCAGGTCATGATTACATGGATAGAGGCGTGCAGTCAGCTCGGCAATTGTGGTAACGTTTACGGTATGTTCGAGCAGGCCGCCAACAACGGCTCCATGGTGTCGCACCGCTGCGGGCCATCATAGCACGCGGTCATTGTCCTGATACATTTCTTTCCAGTGGTGCTTTGCATGGCAGTTCGCACAGAGCACTTCGCATTTATCAATCTCACGCTTCAACTTGTCAATGTTCGTCACGTGATAAACGAGATTGCCAACCTCCCTATACTTATCGCTGCCATCTCTGTGATGAAACTGAAGACAGGCAGGATGGGAAACACCACAGAAGTTACATGCTAGCGAACGCTTGTATCTATTGAACCATATGACACCGTCTAATTGGTGAATTCTTCGTATGATCCTTACACGCGCTCGCCACCCTTGGGTATCTATTAATTGTTGTTGTAACTCGGTGTATTCGAGGATGTCAGCGGAATCATCCCTTTCTTGCCAGTGTTCCACCAGGTGACAGTTCGCACAGAGCACATCGCACTTGTTGAGCTCCTGAATAAATTTCTCTAAGTTGCTTGCTTGAAAGACGTAAGTGGCAATATTTATTTTCTTCTCACCCCTGTTTCTGTGGTGAAACTGCAAACAGGCGGGATCGTTTTCACCACACCTGATACATCTAATGGTGGCCTTATATTGTCTGTACCATGTCTTAATCTCCTCTCGTCTTATGTGCCGCTTCTCTACTAGTCGATCTCTATGGCGCTGGCGCCACGTCCTGTCCCGCGCTCTTTTTTGTGCCATGTACTCTTCATAATTCTCCTCTTGTCTTTTGTGTCGATCCTCAGTTAATCGATCTCTATGGCGCCAGTACCGGGCTCTGTCCCGCTCTCTCTTTCTAGCTTTGCCTTCATCTGTCATGAGCGTACGCCTTTCATGTTGTTCGTCCTCTACAATTTCCTACATAGTACTCCTCAAGTCATGATAAGTCAATGTTTGCAATGACTTTTAAGCGCATTAAGCTGCATTCAAAGTCCTGCATTGACATTGACCGGGCTGGTTGGTATCATTAGCAACAAGAACTGTGCGGGTATCGACTATGAACAGCGTGAGGAGAGAGAGAACATGCCCACCCTTAGCGATCTCATTACAGAAGCAGGGCTCAGAAAGAAAGAACTATCAGACAAAAGTGGGGTCGACGTGGCGACTATCATTCGAATAGGCAAAGGCAAAGCTACAACCAGGGTTACTGTTGTCAAACTGGTAAGGGTTCTCGAAAAATATTTGAACCGAAGTATAGATATAGATAGCATCGAAGGGCTAAATATCACCAGGTAATGGTGAGAACCTTACTACCGGGATCGTCCCCCTCCGGCTCAACATCGCGATCACGACGCGACGTCAGAACGAGAGAGAGTGAAGTGATGAACTATGTCCCATAAGCCTATCGCCGCAGCGAAGGCGCATCCGGTCAAGAATCTGAGCGGAGGCGGATTTGCATTCGAGGACCGCGTCGGCGCGTGGGTTACCGCCGCGATGCTTGCTGGGGCGACGCCGCTCGCCCCCGAGCTGGGGCCACCGACCCGCATCGACTTCCAGCTCGACGCAGACAGCTGGCGCCTCGACGACCCGCTCGTCAGCTTCGCCGACGCACGGTGGTGCGCATCCATCAAGAGCTACGCCCAGATCGTCGCTGACAAAGCCACGCCCGACTTCGTCACGCGCGCGTGGGAGGAGATCCTCGGCGTGTCCGGCAGTGGCTTCAATCCCAGCGCAGACCTCCTCGGCACGGTGACGGCGCCGATCGACGCCAACTCGCTCGAAGCCGTCCATGACCTGATCCAGCTCGCACGTGCCCAGGAGCCCGAGAACCTCGCGGCGCGGATGCGCAAGCCGGGCTACAAGGGCAAACGCCAGCGCACCCTCTGGGATAGCTTCGCCATGCCGGAATCGTTGGGGCCTGCCGAGGGCCGGGGTGTCACGAGTACGCCGGGCGAGGTGCTGCGGCGGCTCCGCGTCATCGAGGCGGATTTCGACCGCTCCCCATCGCAATAACACCGACCAGGTCGCCGACAGGCTCGGCGGCCGCCTGCACATCGATCGCAGCGGCGACATCGCCACGATCAACGACCACGTGGCGCAACCCGCCAGCCTGCTCGCCCTCGTCGGCCCATCCGACTGTGGCAAGACGGCCCTCGCCAAAGCGAGGGCCGCGTCGATCGGGGGCGCCGAGGTCGTGTGGCTGCAGCCCGACGATGTTGCTGCCGTCGCTCAGCCTGGAGGCCCTCTCCGCCATCCGTTGGTCGATGTGCTCCGTTCCGCGTGCAACGGAGGGTGGGTCGTCGTCGACGGCCTCGACCGCTCGTTCTCGAGCGGGGCGTATCAAGCCGTTGCCCACCTGGTGACCGCGATGGTGAGCGATGACACCCTGTCCTTCGGCATGCTCGTCACCTCCCAGCTGCAGGAGTGGGCCCGCGTCACGGATCGTCTTGCCGAGCACAACGCCCTGGTCGCCTGGGACGCCATCCCTGTGGGCACCTTCTCCGACGCCGACGTCAAACGGGTTGCCGACACGTTCCCAGCACTGCGCGGCGTCATGCAGCGCGGGCGCCTTGCCGGTGTGCTGAGCAACCCGAAGGTCCTCGACATCGTCGTCCGTTACCTCACGGCCGCCGGTGTTTCCTTGGGGAGATCGATGATTCACGATGAGGCCAGCTTCGCCGGCTGGTTCTACGACCGCCTCGTCCGCGGGAGCGGCGGCGGTCGTGCGGGCCGGGGCGTCCTGGTCATGCGCCTTGCCGAGATCCAGGGCGACCGCCTTCAGGCCGAGACATCACTGCTTGACCTCGACGCCGCAACCCTCGACCACGTCGACGACCTCGAGCGCGACGGGGTCTGCCAGCAGCAGGACGGGCGGTTGCGCTTCGGGCACGACCTCTACGGCGACTGGGTCCGGTACCAACTGCTGCAGAGCCACCAAAACGACCTTCCCGACTACCTTCGCGGGCGTCTCAGCTCCCCCCTGTGGCACCGGGCCATCCGGCTTCACTCCCTGGCGGTGCTCGCCGCACACGAAGCCGAGGGGTGGCGCACGGAGATGCGGCGTCTGGGAGGCGACACACTCGGCCTCCTGCACGA
>WNFJ01302252.1_pt1 | contig 11285 bp, 10 predicted proteins | sample 5400461 | NCBI WGS metagenome assembly WNFJ01 (sample SAMN13153349, study PRJNA577476) | soil metagenome | isolation source: 115 cm saprolite on Douglas fir-dominated hillslope | place: USA:California | collected 2013-09-17 | reverse complement strand
GCACTGGACGCCGACGTGGTGCCCGACATGGCCGACCTGCAGCGCGAGGAGCACCGCATTCAGAACCGTCGACTGCGCTGCAGCTTCGACGACACCCAGAAACTCCTCGCCAAGGTGCTCGACACCGGGCGCCAGGCCGATCGGCCTTGGGTGATTTTCATCTACGGCCAGATCCACATGGCGCGCTCGGCGGCTCTGGCCGGGCTGGGCTTGCAACAGCAGCTTTCCGAACTCGATCAGGCGATCGCGCGCTTTCTCGCCGACCGCCATCGCCATCCTGATGGGGGCCTATCTCGACAAAGGCATTGCCATCCATCAGAGCACGCCGCACCTCGGCTGGAGCGATGACCCTGCGTCGCTGCTGCAGTGGCGGCTCAAGCTGGCGGAGCAGACCTTCGCCGAAGCCGAGGCGCAGCTCCACACGATCCCCGCCAGGCGCAGCGCCAGTCTCGATGCCCTGGTCGGCCGCCTCGAAGGGATGCTGCTCTATCGGCAGTGGATGATCGCGGCGCACCGGCGGACGAAGTCGGGTGTGGTGACCGTTGCCACCGGCCAGCCTGCCGAACTCGAACTCTTGGGCAAGGCGATCGCAAAATTCGAGGTGGCCGACGCCAAGGATCCGACGTCGGCCGGGAGCCTCGTCGCCTGGGGCAATGTGGTGCGGGCGGCGGGCAAGTACGAGGAAGCCGCAGCGCTCTATCGGCGCGCCGCCGATCTCAACGCGGGCAGCGATGCGGCCGTCAACATCGTCGTCGCCTATCTCGATCAAGTCGTCGCCGGGCCGAAGCCGGCCGTCGACGGACAGCTGCTGAAGGCGCTCGGCGCCTTGTCGGATTATCTGGCCTGGACGTCGGGCGGCGGCCCGTACGATCAGCTCATCCCCAAGACCAAGCGCGCCCTGGCGCAGACCGGCGATGCGGACGAAGTGCCGACCTTCGAGACGTGCCTGAACAAGGACCTGGCGGCGGAAAATGCCAGCGATCCGAAGATCGGCCGATGGCAGGCGGCCGCTTCCTTGAAGCTCTGCGTCGATGGGGCAGTCGACCGCGTCAATGCGCGCTCGGTGGGTGCCGCCGCCAAGCCCTGACGCCAGACGCCCGACGCCTCGTCGCCCGCACCCACTGGCCGGTCATGGGGCACGACGGCAGGGCTGGCGAATCAACGTCCCGGCATGCGCTTCGGGCGGCGTCTGCGCGGCCGATCCTCGCCGGGCCGACCCTGGGCATCAAGCGCAAACCCGAGAATCCATTCGCCGGCCGGGCGATGGCGGCCAAAGGTTGTAAGGAATATGATATTGCACGCCCTAGGTGTATTCCGGTAGAATAGCGGCCTCCGGGAAGGGACTCGATGCCCATGAACAATTGGTTGACGGCCGTGAACAAGCGTCTCGGTGCCGTTTGGACGATTGTCACAAGAGGCGGCCTCTTGGCGCTCGGGTCGATCATTGGCGTCGTGGTCGTCTGGGAAGTCGTCCGCGAATACCGTTACGACGGCATCTCGCTGGAATCCGTGATCGTCAAGGGACCCGAAGGCGGTCCCACGGTAGAAATGGCGACTCAGCAGATCGCGACCTATATGGACAAGATCCAGCGTACAGGGGCGCGCGAGTGGCGTCCGCATGATATCAGCGACGGCGATCAGACTGTCAACATTCAGATTCCAGGGTCGTCGCTGAACATCGCCAGCATTGTGCGGGAACTCGCCGGCCTGTTTCCGCATCAGCGGACAGTTCTCAAGGCGTCGATCACGGCTGACCCGTTCCGCGCGGGATATGTGGCCACCATCGTGATCTCGGATGGCAGGTTCACCATTCGCGAGACTTGCGAAACCGACGAGAAGCCAGGTGCATTGGGCAGGATGTTCGAATGCTTGGCCGTGAAGGCGATGATGGTCATCGACCCCCTGTTCGCGGCATCCTACGTCCTGTCCCTCGAGGGCGAGCAGTGTGCCAAGTTCCAGCCCGAGCGGATTCCGATGCCCAATCCGGTCGCGAAGGAGCAGCGCCAGCTCTTGGTGCTCCGCGACTATTGCGGCTTCGAACGCACGCGGGCGCTCGTATCAACAATCATCAGTCGCGGCAGGCCTGACGACCAGCCGTGGGTCTCCTATATCTATGGCAAGCTTCACCTCGTGCGTGCTGATGCGGTTGTGAAAGTCGATCAAGAAGCACAGTGGTACGAGTTCGATCGCGCAAGCGATTACTTCGAAACTCCAAGCCAAAGCGGACCAGCGCACCACAGCGTACCAGGCAGTGCGCTGGCTATTCAGATGGAGACCTACATCAAGAACAGCCTCCAAAACCAGGAGAGCGTTATCGCGCTGCAGAAGGTTGACGCATCCCAAAGGAAACAGTCGTCGCGTATCATCGAATATCGCTTGGATGAGGCGAAGAAGGTCCTCGACAAGGCCGGGCAAGGGCTCGCGGCACTTGCCGCGGAGCGGCGCGACGTTTTGGGTCGTCGAATGAAGGAGGTCGCCGACGAACGGCAGGGCTTTTTACGCTTTTGGACCGAAAAGCCCGCTGCACAGAAAGCAATGATGTTGCAGGCGACCGCTGACGATGAAGGCCGGATCGATGCGATGGTGGCGCACCAACGTGGCCTTGTCCTGTATCGCGACTGGATGATCAAGACCCGCGACCGATATCAGCATGGGGAGGTCGGCTTTGCCCTCGGCGCCGAGGAAGAGAAGCAATTGAAGGACGCTGTGGATTTCTTCCAGACATCCCAAACGATGGGAAGGCCGCTGTACTGGCCGGCCATGGATTTGGGCAATGCATTGCGGGCGTTGCGCAACTTCGGTGACGCCGTCAAACAGTATCGAAGGGCAAATGATATCGATCCAAGCCAATACGCCCCATTGCTCAACGTCGCCATCGCTCTTCTTGAGAAGTCGAAATTCAACGCAGGCATCGCACCGATAAAGGCTCGCTATGATGCCATGCGACAGACCTCGAGCTATCTCGCTTGGATCAGCGACGGCGGCCCTTACGACAATCTGGTGGACAAGATCGCCGAGGCGCTGGAGGGGGTCGATGAAGGCAACAAGACAGAAAAAGACTTTGCCGACTGCCGTCAGAAGTATGAAAAATTCGAGGCCGACGCGAAGCTGCCCGACTTATCGCACACCGCAGCGCTCAAGCTTTGCGTCGATGAAGCCCGAGACCGTTTGTCCGAGCTGGTAGCGCGAGAGGCTTTGGGCGCCAAGTCAGCAGCCCTACCTTAGCGCCTTGTCGCCCGCCACCCACTGACCGTTCATGGTGCACGACGGCAGGGCGAGGCGGATCAACGCCTCGGCGTGCGTCTCGGGCGGCGTCTGTTTCGCCGGATCCTCGCCGGGAAAGGCCTGGGCGCGCAGGGCACTGCGAATCGGACCCGGATTGAACAGGTTCACGCGCACGGCGGTGTGCGCGACCTCGGCGGCATAGATGCCGACCAGCATGTCGAGCGCCGCCTTGCTGGCGGCATAGGCGCCCCAATAAGGTACCACTTTGTGCGAGATGCCCGAGGTCACGAAGATGGCGCGGCCGGCGTCGGACCGGCGCAGCAGCGGATCGAGCGAGCGGATCAGGCGCCAGTTGGCGGTGACGTTCACCGCCATCACCCGCTCGAAAATCGCGGGCTCGATGTGGCCGACCGGCGAAAGCGTGCCCAGGATGCCGGCATTGCCCAAGAGCACGTCGAGCCGGCCGTAACGCTCGTAGAGCGCAGCGCCCAGGCGATCGATGCCCGGCCCGTCTGTGACGTCGAGCGGCACCAGGGTGGCCGAGCCGCCCAGCGCCTTGATCTGGTCGTCGACGGCTTCGAGGCCGCCCACGGTGCGGGCGACCAACACGCAGTGCGCCCCCTCGCGGGCGTAGGCCAGCGCGGTGGCAGCCCCCAAGCCCCGCGAGGCGCCGGTGATCAGCGCAAGGCGACCGGCAAGACGACCGGCGGGAGCGGCGGCCACGCGGGAAGCCTCAGGCCGACTCGACGAGGAGGGAGAGCTGGCGGTCCTCGACGCCCAGCTGGTCGTCGAGCGAGATCGGATAGTCGCCGGTGAAGCAGGCGTCGCAGAAGGCCGGCTGGTTGGGATCGCGGCCGGGCTTGCCCATGGCGCGGTAGAGTCCGTCGATCGATACGAAGGCCAGCGAATCGACCTTGATGAACTTGGCCATGCCGGCGACGTCGTAGTGCGAGGCCAGGAGCTTGTCGCGCTCGGGCGTGTCGATGCCGTAGAAGCAGGGATTGGTCGTCGGCGGGGCGGCGATGCGCATATGCACCTCGCGGGCGCCGGCCTGGCGGACCATCTCGACGATCTTCATCGAGGTGGTGCCGCGCACGATCGAGTCATCGACCAGGATCACGCGCTTGCCGTCGATCTCGATGAAGGTGCGGCCGACATAGTGGTTGCGGATGATGCCGAGCTCGAACGGCAGGCCCGACTGATGGGCGTAGCCGATCGCCGCCGGCACGCCGGAATCGGGCACCGGCACGACGACGTCGGCGTCGACCGGGCTTTCCTTGGCGAGCTCCATGCCGATGCGCTTGCGGGCATCGTAGACGCCGACGCCCTCGACCCGGGAATCGGGCCGCGCAAAATAGATGTGCTCGAACACGCAGAAGCGGCGCGGCTGCTTGGCGAACGGCTTGATCGAGCGCAGGCCGTTGCCGTCGATGATCACGATCTCGCCGGGCTCGACGTCGCGCACGAAGCGCGCACCGATGATGTCGAGCGCACAGCTCTCGGAGGTCAGGATCCAGGCATCCTCGAACCGCCCGATCACCAGCGGCCGCACGCCCATCGGGTCGCGCACGCCGAGCAGCGCCTCGTTGGTCAGCAGCAGCAGCGAGTAGGCGCCCTTGACGCGGCCCAGCCCGTCGATCAGGCGGTCGACCACGGTCGAATAGTTCGAGCGCGCGATCAGGTGGTTGATGACCTCGGTGTCGGTGGTCGACTGGAACAGGCAGCCCATCCGCACCAGTTCCTTGCGCAGCAGGTAGGCGTTGGTGAGATTGCCGTTGTGGGCGAGGGCGAGGCCGCCGAAGTCGAAATCGGCGAAGATCGGCTGGATGTTGCGGTCGGACGAGCCGCCGGTCGTGGCGTAGCGGTTGTGGCCGACCGCCGAATAGCCCTTGAGCTTGGCCATAACCGACGGCGCGCCGAAGATGTCGCCGACCAGGCCCGCCGCGCGATGATTGTGGAAGTGCCGGCCGTCGAAGGTGACGATGCCGGAGGCCTCCTGGCCACGATGCTGCAGGGCGTGCAGGCCGAGCGCAGTGTGGGCGGCGGCGTCGGAAGTCCCGTAGATGCCGAACAACGCACACTCCTCGTGAAACTTGTCGAGGTCGTCGTCGGGGCGTTTGGGGGTGCTTGGCACGGCGGGGTTATATCTGGGGTCGGCCGGCCGCGCATCAAGGATATCTCACTGCGGCGGTTTGGGCGCGTCCGGCGGTTTGGGCACGTCGGCCGGTGACGGCACGGGGTCCGACGATGGCGGGGAGGTCGAGCCGGTATCGCTGCTGCCGCGTCCCGACAGGCGGGTGCGGAAGCCCGGCGGCAGGTACGGTTCGACGAAATTGGCCATTTCCTTGATCATCGGGAAGGTGGCGCCGCCCTCGACCGCCGGCGGCAATTGGCGGGGTCCGAGATAACCGTAGAACAGGAAGGCGGTGCCGATCGCCACCCAGGCGCACAGCACGCCGAACGCCCCGCCCAGGATGCGATCGGGCTTGCCGAGCGGTCCCGACCGGACCGAGCGCGACAGCGCGTTGGTCAGCATCACCAGCACGATCAGGGCGGCGACGAAGACCGCCAGCATGGACAGGAAATAGGCGAGCTCGGTGCTGCCGACGAGCTGCTCGACCTCGGGCTGGATCACCTTGGCGTAACGCCACGCCAGCCAGCCGGCGGCGATCCATGAAAAGATGAACAGGACGGCATGGGCAAAGCCGGCCGACATGCCGATCAGCGCGCCGAAGATGGCCACGGCGATGACGGCGACGTCGAATACGGTAATTCCGAGCTTCTCCATCCCCCCTGTACTCTCCGTCTACGCTTCCGTGACCTACTCGCGCCCGCGATCCGAAGAACCCTCGCGGCGCGCCCGCTTGAGGGGCCGATCAGCCGGCTGAAATCGCGCCACAAGGTCGGCCAGATGCTCGATTTCGTCAATGGCGATGCCTTCCGGCGCGCGCGGCGCGGCGCCAGAACCGGTATGGCCGCGCGGCCCGCCTCCAGGAACGAGGGCGCTGCGGAAACCAAGCTTGGCCGCCTCGCGCAGCCGGGCCTCGCGCTGGCCCACGGGCCGGACCTCGCCGCCCAGTCCGATCTCGCCGAATACCACCATGTCGGGCGGCACCGGTTCGTCGGCCAGCGACGACACGACGGCCGCTGCGACGGCGAGATCGGCCGCCGGCTCGCCGATCCGAAGGCCCCCGGCCACGTTGAGGTAGACGTCGTTGGCGCCGACGGCGACGCCGCAGCGCGCCTCGAGCACGGCCAGCACCATGGCGAGCCGATTGGTGTCCCAGCCGACCACGGCGTGGCGCGGCGTGGCGAACGAGGAGGGTGCGACCAGGGCCTGGATCTCGACCAGCAACGGCCGGGTGCCCTCGATGCCGGCGAACACGCAGGCGCCCGAGACGCGACCGCGCCGCTCGCCGAGGAACAGCGCGGAGGGGTTGGCGACGTCCGACAGGCCGCGGTCGGACATCTCGAACACGCCGATCTCGTCGGTCGGGCCGAAGCGGTTCTTGACGGTGCGCAGGATGCGGAAGTGATGGCCGCGCTCGCCTTCGAAATAGAGCACCGTGTCGACCATGTGCTCGAGCACGCGGGGGCCGGCGATGGCGCCGTCCTTGGTGACGTGGCCGACCAGCAGCACGGCGATGCCGCGGCGCTTGGCGAGCTCGACCAGGGCTTGCGCCGAGGCCCGCACCTGGGTGACCGTGCCCGGCGTACTGTCGACCGTGTCGAGCCACATGGTCTGGATGGAATCGATTACCGCCACCTTGGGCGCGTCGGGCCGCTCGAGGGTCGCCACGATGTCGCGCACCGAGGTGGCGGCGCTGAGCTGCACCGGCGCGTCGCCGACGCTCAGCCGCTCGGCGCGCAGCCGCACCTGATCGAGCGCCTCTTCGCCCGAGATGTAGGCGCACGAGGTATGCTGGCGCGCCAGCGCCGCCGCGACCTGAAGGAGCAGTGTCGATTTGCCGATGCCGGGATCGCCGCCGATCAGCAGGGCCGAGCCCACCACCAGCCCGCCGCCACAGACGCGATCGAACTCGGCGATGCCGCTCTTGTAGCGTGGCGGCTGCGGCGTCGATCCGGTGAGGCCGGCGAAATCGAGGGTGCGCCCCTTGCCGCCGCGCGAGAGCCCGCCGCCGGCCGGGCCGGGCGCGGGGGCCGCTTCCTCGACGAGTCACCGCGCCGCACGACTGGCAGACGAAGCGCTTGATCGGGCGCGCCATCAGTGCAGCTCCCGCTTGGAAAGGCACCAGCCGTTGCCGTGCAGCCAGCAGCTTTCGTCCCGGTCGTGCGGGTCGCGCCGCAGGCTCCGCACCGCCTGCTGGCCCGCATGATCATTCAACGCCTGGGCGAGCGCCACTTGATCCTCCTCGCTACGTGCGCCGGCGCAGGGGTAGAAGCCGGCCCATCCGGCGGAGCGGGCCGCGAGCTCGGTGCCACGACGGTCGAGCCGCAGCATGAAGCCGCCGCGCTGCTCGGTGGTCATCGGCAGCAGCAGGCGTCCGCCGTCGGCCAGCGCGTCGAGCCACCAGGCGAGGGGTGTGGCGGCGCCGGCAAAAGCCACGATCACATCCCATTGCCCTTCGATTGGTACGCTGGCGTCGGCGCAGCGAACCCGCACGGTGGGCCAGCCTTCGAGATTGCGCCGGGCGACCTCGGCCAGCCCTTCGTCGATCTCGAGCGCATCGACGCGACCGCGCGGCCCCGCGAGTTCGGCCAGGATGGCGGTGTAGTAGCCGGAGCCGGCGCCGAGCTGCAGGATGCGATCGCCCGGGCGCACGCCGATCCGGTCGAAATGGAAGGCCCACAGAGACGGCCCGCCGATATTGAGCCGCCGCTTCTCGTCGAGCGCCACCAGCACGTTATGATAGAGCCAGCGCGGATTGGCGTCCGGGGTGCTCCAGTAGCCATCGCCATCGTGCAGCAGACGCCACGGTCCGGGGCCGGCGAAGCGTTCGCGCGGCACCGCGGCAAAGGCCTTGACGACGCGGTCGGAGCCGATATGGCTCACCACGCGAAGCTCCTCGGCGAAGTGACGCCGGGCCTGGTCGAGGCTTGGCGCGCGCGGCATGGTCAGAGTTTCCGCACCTGCATCTGGATTGGCCCTTCGGCGCGGCCGTGGATGAACTGGTCCACGTGCGCGTTGCCCGAGCGGTCGATGTCGGCGACCGGGCCCTGCCAGATCAGGCGGCCCTCGTGAAGCATGCCGATGCGGTGGCCGATCTTGCGCGCGCTCGCCATGTCGTGGGTGATCGATACCGCGGTGGCGCCGAGGTCGCTGACGCATTTCACGATCAGCTCGTTGATGACGTCGGCCATGATCGGGTCGAGGCCGGTGGTCGGCTCGTCGAAGAAGATGATCTCGGGCTCGCGGGCGATGGCGCGCGCCAACGCCACGCGCTTTTGCATGCCGCCGCTCAGCTCCGCGGGGAACAGCTCGCCGATCTCGGGTCCGAGCCCGACATTGCCGAGCTTGGCGATCGCCACGTCGCGCGCCTGCTCGGGCGGCATGCCGTCGCTCTGGATCGGGCCGAAGGCCACGTTCTCCCAGACACGCAGCGAATCGAACAGCGCACCGCCCTGGAACAGCATGCCGAACTTGCGCATGACCTGGCTGCGGCCATGATCGCCGAGATCGACCGTCTCCACGCCGTCGACCGTGATCGAGCCGTCGTCGGGCTGCATCAGGCCGAGGATGCATTTCAGCAGCACCGACTTGCCGGTGCCCGAGCCGCCGATCACCACCATCGATTCGCCCGGCGTGACGTCGAGGTCGATGCCCCGCAGCACCTTCTTGGGCCCGAAGGACTTGGTGACTCCGCGCAGCGAGATCTTCGAGGGAGCCATCAGAGCGCGAAGAAGGCTTCGGTGATGAAGTAGTTGAAGGTCAGGATCAGCATGGAGGCCGAGACCACCGCGCTGGTCGTCGCCATGCCGACGCCCTGGGCGCCGCCCTTCGACGTGTAGCCGTGATAGCAGCCCATCAGCGCGATCAGGAAGCCGAACACCGCGGCCTTCACCAGGCCCGAGAAGACGTCCTGGAACTGCAGGAAGTCGAGCGTGTTGCGCAGATAAGCGGCGTCGTTGAAATCGAGCTTGTAGACGCCGACCAGGAAGCCGCCCAGCACGCCGATGATATCGGCGAGCAGCACCAGGATCGGCAGCGTGATGACGGCGGCGATCAGCCGGGGCGCCACCAGGTACTTGTATGGGTTGGTCGAGAGCGTGGTGAGCGCATCGATCTGCTCGGTGACCCGCATGGTGCCGATCTCGGCCGCCATCGCCGCGCCCACCCGGCCGGCCACCATGAGGGCCGCCAGCACCGGGCCGAGCTCGCGGGTCAGCGACACCACGACCACGTTGGGGATGGCCGACTCGGCCGAGAAGCGGGCGAAGCCGGTGTAGCTCTGCAGCGCCAGCACCATGCCGGTGAAGATCGCCGTCAGCCCGACCACCGGCAGCGAGTAGTAGCCGATCTCCATCATCTGATGGACGATCTGCCTGCGGTACCACGGCGGCTGCAGGCCACACCGGATGGCCTGGATGGCGAATGCCGTGACCGCGCCGATGGCCTCGAGGAAGGCAAGCGTCACGCGCCCGAGCAAGGTGATCAGCGGCACGCTCACTGGTGGGTCTCCGGGCGATCGACATAGGAGCGCGCGTAGCGCCGGCCGAGCGCGGTCATGACTTCATAGGCGTTGGTGCGCGCGTGATCGGCGAGGTCGTCGGGCGTCAGGTGCGGGCCCAGCACCTCGACCGCCGCGCCCAGCTCGCACTCGGCCTCGGGCACTTCCGTCACATCGATCGTCGCGAGATCCATCGAGATACGGCCAATCACGGGAACACGATGCCCGGCGAGATGCACATGGGTGCGGTTGATGAGAGTACGGAAGTAGCCGTCGGCATATCCCAGCGCGATCGTGGCCACGCGACTAGGCCGAGCGGACCGCCATGCGGCACCGTATCCAACGGTCTGGAAAGCGTCAATTCGGCGGGTCTGCAGGATGCGTGCGTGCAGCGTCACCACCGGCAGCATCGGATTGGGCTGCCCGGGCAGGGGATTGATGCCGTAAAGCGCCGCGCCTGGCCGCAACAGGTCGAAATGGTAATCGGGCCCGAGGAAGATGCCCGACGAATTGGCAAGCGATGTCGGCGCGCCCGGCATCGCCTTCACGAAGGCGCGGAAGCGCGAGAGCTGCTCGCCGTTGATCGGGTTGTTGGGCTCCTCGGACACGACCAGGTGACTCATCAACAGGGCGAGCCTCAGCCCACGCAGGCGGCCGCGCTCGTTGATCAGGACCTGGGTGTCCTCCGGCCCGAAGCCGAGCCGGTGCATGCCGGTGTCGATGTGGATCACCGCGTCGAGTGGCCGGTTGAAGCGCTGCGCGGCGGCCCGCCAGGCATTGAGCTGGCCGAGATGGTTGAGCGCCGGCGTCAGCCCGTGCTCGACGAAGTCGCCCTCGGTGCCGGCCAAAAGGCCGTTCAGGACGTAGATCGGGTGATCCGGCATCACGGCGCGCAACGCAATGCCCTCGTCGATATGGGCGACGAAGAACTGCCGGCAGCCTTCGGCCGCCAGGCGTGGGCCCACGACCGCGGCGCCGGTGCCGTAGGCGTCGGCCTTCAGCACGGCGGCGCAGTCGATCGGCCGGCCGGCGGCGCGGCCCGCGTCGCGCAGCCCGCGCCAGTTGGCGGCGATCGCCGCGAGATCGATCGCGAGGATGGCGCCGGCGCGGCGTGTCGCGTCGTCGGATGTCATTGGACCGCGGGCCTCCAGACCCGCCGCTTCATTCCTCGCCCTGCGGCGCGGACATATTTGCCGAAATGCCGAGTAGGTTTTCGCAATTTCCGCAATTCCCGCAATTTCCGCTACCCCCGCCGAGGGCTGTGATGGCAGTGCATGCAGGGGGTTAGCGCAATTAGCGCTACCCCTTCGCAGGTTCCGGAATGGAGCTGCGCGCACCGTACGTCGGCGTTCGCTCTTGAGGCGCGGTGGATTTCCGCAATTCCCGCTACTGGTCCTGCCGACCGCCGAATAGCGGATCCACCGCGTCCGG
>WNFJ01476559.1_pt1 | contig 11286 bp, 8 predicted proteins | sample 5400461 | NCBI WGS metagenome assembly WNFJ01 (sample SAMN13153349, study PRJNA577476) | soil metagenome | isolation source: 115 cm saprolite on Douglas fir-dominated hillslope | place: USA:California | collected 2013-09-17 | reverse complement strand
CTTGCGGGGAGCTACGGCTTCTTTCTCTTCGCGTTGTTCGTCATTGCCAGCGGCCTGTCATTCCTGGAAACCGCTTCCAATCCTTTCATCGCTCAGTTAGGGGACCAGGATAGTTCGGAACGCCGGTTGAACTTTGCCCAAGCTTTCAATCCCCTCGGCGCGATCAGCGGAGCCTTGATAGGCACCGTTTTCATCTTCTCCGGCGTCGAACTGACGCCCCAGCAAATCGCCGCGCAGCAAGCAGGCCATACCTACGAAGCGTACCTTCGATCTGAAACGCTGCGCGTTGTGAAACCTTATCTGGTCATCGGAGCTATCGCTCTCATCTGGGCGGCGCTTATCTTGCGCACGAAATTCCCCTCCATTCACAGTGAGCACGAGAATGAGTCCGGCGACCGCGGACATTTGGGTGACCTCTTCCGCTATCCACATTTTCTGTTCGCGGTGGTCGCACAGTTTTTCTACGTCGGCGCGCAGGCGGGGACCTGGGGCTATTTCATTTCGTATGTTCAGGAGTACGCTCATCAACCCGAAAAGATCGCTGGATATTTCTTGACGGGTACGCTGGCTGCTTTTGGGGTCGGCCGCTTTGCCTCCGCGTGGCTCATGCGCTTCATCAGTCCGAGCAAGCTGATGGGAGCTTATAGCGTCACCAACATCGCGCTTGTGATGACTGCGGTGCTTATGCCCGGCTGGCTCGGTACGTGGTGCGTTTTCCTGACCAGCTTTTTCATGTCTCTCATGTTTCCAACCATCTTTGCCCTCGGACTTAAGGGCCTGGGACCGAACACCAAGCTGGGCGGCTCGCTTCTCGTGATGGCCATTGTCGGCGGAGCTATCCTGCCACCGCTGATGGGTTTCATTTCGGTGAAAACCCACAGCCTTGCTCTGGCGTATTCGGTGCCGCTCCTCGCTTACCTGGTCATCGCGTTTTATTCGTTTTGGGGTTCGCATCAGCGGAACGCAAATCTCTCTGCGGGCTAGTCTAAACGAGACTAGTTAAAACTAGTCTAAACGAGACTAGTTAAGAGTGGACGAATATCTGTTCTGTTAGGGGGACGAACTCATGACCAAGCGATACTGTATGGGACTGGATCTGAAGGACTCGCCGCAACTCATTGAAGAGTACAAGCGCCATCACCAAAAAGTGTGGCCGGAGATTACGCAAAGCATCCGCGACTCCGGCATCGAGGACATGGAAATTTACCTGCTCGGTAATCGTCTGTTCATGGTTATAGAAGTCAACGACCGTTTTTCGTTCGAAGCAAAGGCCCGCGCCGACCAGAGCAATCCGAAGGTGCAAGAGTGGGAGAATTTGATGTGGCAGTTTCAGCAACCCTTGCCGCAGGCTCTTCCGGGCGAGAAGTGGATCCTTATGGAGCGCGTCTTCAAGCTCTGAGATATGCCGTGTGACTCAGTCGGGCTTGCTTCGCGGGGGGGCCGTCGTCCCGCGCACAATCAACTCTGGCTCAACCAATATGTTTTTGGGATAGGGTGACTTTGCCGGCGCATTGATGCGGCGCAACAGCGTTTCCGCGGCGATGATTCCCATATTGCGCAAGGGCTGCCGCACGGTCGTTAACGCCGGATTCTGGAACGCCGCGCTCTGAATATCGTCGAAACCCACTACGGAAACATCTTCCGGCACGCTGTGCCCCGCCTCTCGCAGAGCGCGGATCGCGCCGATCGCCGAAATGTCGTTGAACGCAAACAGCGCCGTGAACGGCTCTTCCGCCGCAAGCAGTTTCCTGGTGACCAGATACCCGAGCTCCGGTGACGGCGACTCGCCTTCGAGTTGTCCGACCAGCCGTTCGTTGATCCCCAGCCCCAAATTCTTCGCCGCCCCTTGCACGGACTGCCAGCGCACTTCGGTATCTGAACTGAACTCTTGCCCCTTGATGAAAGCAATTTTGCTGTGTCCAAGGGCGACGAGATGTTCCAGTGCCAGTTGCGCGGCTCGCGGGTGGTCCAGAGCGATGTTGGTCACACCTTCTACTTCGCGATGCCCGGAGACGGCCACAACTGGTATCGGCACGCCCTTCCGGCATACCGTGTCCACTGCGATCAACCCCTCGACGGCCCGCTGCTGCAGCAAGTGCGGATACTCTTCGATCAAATCGGCACGGTGTCTGTGACTGACCACAAAATAAAAATAACCCTCTTCCAACAGGTGGTCTTCAATTCCCGACAACACCAGCGCCGCATATCCCTCGCTGATCTCCGGCACCACTACGCCAACGGTAAAACTTCGCTGTGCGCGCAGTGAGCGAGCCATGAAATTCGGCCGGTAGTTCAGCTCCCGCGCCGCTTTGCGGATGCGCTCCTGCGTGCGATGCGGAATCGATTTTGCAGCGGGAGAACGATTGATAACCAGGGACACCGTGGCGGGCGAGAGCCGCAGGGGCTCCGCGAGAAATTTCAAACTGACGGACGGCGCGGAAGCCTTTCCGCGCGGCCGAGAAGACGCAACCATTTTCGACCGGGGCATGGGGGCGTATGGACGCGTAGTCTGGCACAACAGAGTTGCGGCAGCAAGCGGCAATGCGAATTTCTCGCAAAGGGTTGAGCGCAGCCGAGGCGATTCAAGCCCCACAAGCACGAGAAAAATCGATTTATCAGGCCAGTTCTAGTACTGTGCGTTACGGTTTTTCCCCCGACATTCTGCTTGACACGGCTGCTCGGCCGGGTGTCTTATGCTCGACAGGGGTGGGGTAAATCGATTTACTGAATTCACTTTTCCAATGTTTGCGAAGATCGATCTTGAGGTGATGCCATGCGTTTGAAAGCCCTTATCGTTGTTGTTCTGTCTCTTTGCGCCGTCTCCGCCTACGCACAGTTCAAGGCCAGCATCCAAGGCACGGTCCTCGACTCGAAGGGCGGTGTTGTCGCGGGGGCTAAAGTTACTGTCACGAACCAAGCCACCGGCATCAGCCGTGACACCGTTACGGGCGATCAAGGTTTCTATCGCGTTAGCGAACTGGCGCCGGGAAAGTATGACTTGGCGGTCGAAGCCGCTGGATTTAAGCAATCGCTCTCCAAAGATATTGTTGTGGAAGCCGAACAGCCCCGCGGCATTGATGTCACTTTGGAAATTGGCGCAGTCCAGGAGTCCGTCACTGTCTCAGCCGCTGATACCGGCTTGCAGACCGAAGACGCCACAGTTTCGGGCACTATTAGCTCCAGAGATGTCCTTGCGCTTCCCCAATTCGGTCGGGATGCCTATGAGTTGGTGCGCTTGAGCCCTGGCGTGTTTGGTGACGCCGCACGGCAGAATAACGGGAATTCTTCCCCCCTCCCGCAGCAGGTTGGCCCGGGGGGTTCTAACAACGAAATTTTCCAGCCCGAGAACCAAGTCCAAGCGATCGCCAACGGGCAGCGGGTCACCGCGAACAATTTCACCCTGGACGGCGTCAGCGTGAACAGCCTGCAATGGGGCGGAGCGGCTGTTCTTACCCCGAACCAGGAATCGGTTCAGGAAATCGTCGTCGATTCGGCTTCCTATAATGCCGAAGACGGCCGGAACTCAGGTGCACAAATCAAGGTTGTCACCAAAGGTGGCACAAATAATTATCACGGAAGTGCCCTTATCCATCTGAATGACAAAGGCCTGAACGCATTCAACAAATTCTATGGTCCGACTACCGGAACCCTCCCGACACTCACCTGCCCGGATGGAGGCTTCCAGATCGTCGCCAGCCACTGCCCAACGCGAAATGACCAAAAGTATCGGGATTTCGCCGGCAGCTTGGGAGGGCCGATCATTCACAACAAGCTGTTCTTTTTCTTCTCGTATGAAGGCTTGCGGCAAACCAATACCACCGCAAGCCGCGACATAAAACTGGAAACTGCTGCTTTTCGCCAGTATGTGAAACAGGTAAACCCAAACAGTCTGGCAGCTAAAATCTACAGTACTCCCGGGATCGAACCACGAATTTCAACAACGACAAAGGAGGTTGACTGTTGCTCACTGATTACCAATCCAAGCGATCCGAATTATCACCCGCTGGGGATGTGGTATCAGCCGGGCACTGGCATTGGCCAAGCTATTGGCAACGGGCCGGATGGCACGCCCGACTGGGGTATCTACGATCTGCGAATCCCCCATTCCTCGAATGCCGATCAGTTTAATGGCCGCCTGGACTACACAAAGGGCCAGAACCAGTTCTTCTACAGCAATTTTTTCGTTCGATTGGATAATCGGGATGGCGGCAACAGGCCGCTGGAAGATGTGCAACTCGCTCCCCATTCTTGGGTACAGACGGTTGGATGGACCCGGACTCTAAGCAACGTCATGGTGAATGAAGCAAGGTTCAATTTTACCCGATGGACATTCGACCAGTTTCAGCCTTCGGGAACAACGAACTACGGAATCCCACAGATCCGGCTTTTTGATTTCGATGCAGGTGGATTGGGAGACGCCGGCAAAATGATCGGCATCGGACGATCAAGCACCACCCCCGGCAGGCTGGCACAGAACACCTTCGCTTTTCGCGACACCGTTAACTGGGTGCGCCGGAACCATGGGCTGAAGTTTGGTGTGGACATTACGCGAGAACAGAACAACAACAATGAAGGCGGCTTCGTGCGCCCGGACTATCAGTTTCGTGGGCTCCTCAACTTGGCGAATGACGCCTGTTGCTTCTTCGAAGAAGTGGCTGTCAATCCGACCCTGGGCAGCGGCTTGCTGGACAGCCAACGCTATTTCCGCACGGCCGGCTACTCACTGTTCGTCCAGGACGATTGGAAGCTACGTGCGAATTTGACCCTCAACATTGGCCTTCGATGGGAATACTTCCCGCCCGTGTCTGAAGCGAAAGGCCGTCTCAGCAATTATCTTTTTGGATCGCAGGGATTTCTCAATGGAACCGTTCAAAAGGTCAGCCAGCTCTATAAACCTGACAGGAAAGATTTCGGCCCGCGCATCGGCTTCGCCTACAGCCCGCAAGTTTGGACGCAAAACGTAACAATCCGCGGGGGCTTCGGCATACTCTATAACCGCCCCTTCGGCACTGAATACACTAACGTTCGCCAGAACCCGCCTTATTTCGCTGACGCTAGCCTCTGTTGCTTTTTCGATCCGGGCAAGATCACCGGGCCGCCGCCGGGGTCCAATATCTTCTACACGATCGGGTCCAACTCAAGGCCCGATAGTTATCAGCCGAATCCCAATCTTCAATTCGGCGTAGCATCTGACGGCGCACTCTGCGCAAATGCTGCATGTACCTCAATAGCGAAGACGGATGTATTCGGTGCTCTTCAAAATGAACCGACCCCTTATGTATATGTTTTCTCGCTCCAAACCCAGCTTGAACCTGTCCGGAACTGGCTCTTGACCGTTGGATACCAGGGCAGCCGCAGCCGCAAGCTGGCCCGCACCATCGATCTAAATCGTTTCATTCCGGGCGACACATTTGATCCATGCAGCCCCGTCGTTGTCGGTACCACGTGCGGAAATCGGGATGAAGTGCAGAGCGCGAGCCCTGATGGGGTTCCCTGCGGTCCTTCTAACCCTGCTTGTACCGCTCCAATCGTGGTCGGTAATAATCGATTCAACCGCGCCTTCTTTCCGCTTCCTGACGTAAACGCCAGCTTCGATGCCATGGTTGTCCAATTGTCCCACCGCTTCTCTCACGGGTTCTCCGCCTCTAGCCTTTACACGTACAGCCATTCGATCGATACTTCGTCCTTTGAGATCGGATTCCAACAGACGGACCCGTCTAACCAGTTGATTAACAGGGGCAATTCTGACTTTGACGTGCGCCACCACTGGCAACTGGCGGGGAATTGGGAGTTGCCTTGGCTGCGCGGTCGGCACGATTTCGCGGGCGTAATGCTGGGCGGTTGGACGCTCGCCGGCATCCTTGACAAGCACACCGGATTCCCCTTCTCGGCACTCATCGGAAGTTGTGATCCGAACAATGACCGGAACGGCGACGGTATATGCCCGGATCTCCCGGCTGCTTACTTTGGCGGAGCTATCAAGAGTCCCAGTAAGCAGCAATGGATCAACGGCATCTTCCCCAGTCCCGCCACCGAATTTGACGTGACTACGCGAGGTCCCGGGTGCCGATGCCGCAACATCTTTTCCGGGCCCGGATACACATCCGTTGACTTGTCCTTCGGCAAGGACTTCCAGTTCCCGGCGATGCGGCTCATTGGAGAAGGTGCAAAGCTGGGGTTCCGGGCAAACTTCTTTAACGCCTTCAACATCCTAAACCTAACCCCCCTGATTCCTGCAACGACGCCCACGGACATCAAGAACACTGGCAGTTTCGGTCGGCCCTCGGATGGGCTTTCAGGCCGCGTCATCGAATTTCAGGCACGGTTTAGTTTCTAAGCCCCATTGGGCAGTTTTATCGGGCGCCAACTCTGGCGCCCCGGCATTTTCTTGATCTGTTTAGGAGAATTTTTCGATGGGTCGGTCGAGTATTGGCGCAAGCGCTTTCCGTGTCGCGCTGCTTCTTGCGGCGGCTCTGCCGGCGGCCACGCTCCGAGCGCAATCGAATTCTCCGTCGGAAACGATTGAAGTTGATGGCGGTGCGCAGGCGCATCCCTTCCCGCATTTCTGGGAAAGAATGTTTGGTTCGGGGCGCGCCATCCTGAGCCTCCGCGACAGCTATCGCAACGACCTTCGCGAAACCAAGCGCATCACAGGCTTCGAATACGTACGCTTCCACGCCATCTTTCACGACGAAGCCGGCCTCTACGACGAAGACAACGACGGCCATCCGTCCTACAACTATTCCTATATTGACCAGATCTACGACGACCTGTTGCAGAATCATGTTCGCCCCTTCATCGAGCTCAGCTTCATGCCCAAAAAGCTGGCCTCCGACCCTAGCGCCCTTCACGCCTTCTGGTACAAGCAAAATGTTTCCCCGCCCAAGGACTGGGACAAGTGGGAACAGCTCATCGAGAATTTCTCCCGCCATCTCGTCGAGCGCTACGGCATCGACGAAGTCGCAAAGTGGTATTTCGAAGTCTGGAACGAGCCCAACCTTGACTTCTGGGCCGGCAATCCTAAAGAAGCCACCTACTACGACCTCTACGACCACGCCGCTCGTGCCGTCAAACGCGTCAGCCCGCGTCTCCGCGTCGGCGGCCCCTCCACGGCGCAAGCCGCTTGGGTCGATCGCTTCCTCGCGCACTGCAAAGAAAAAAACATCCCCGTGGATTTCGCCTCAACCCACGTCTACGGCAACGATAGAGCCGAAGACGTCTTCGGCACGCACGAAAATATTCCGCGCACGCGCATGGTCTGCCGCGCCGTCAAGAAAGTTCACGATCAGATCGCCGCTTCTCCCTACCCGAACACCCCGCTCATCTGGAGCGAGTTCAACGCCAGCTACGCGAACGAGCCTGCCGTGACCGACACCGCCTTCATGGGACCGTGGATGGCCGACACCATTCGCCAGTGCGACGGCCTCGCGGAAATGATGAGCTACTGGACGTTTTCCGACGTTTTTGAAGAACAAGGCGTGGCGAAGACGCCGTTTTACGGCGGCTTCGGTTCGCTCGCCGAGCGCAGCATCCCCAAGGCCGCCTTCAACGACTTCGCGCTCCTCCATCAACTCGGCGATGCGCGTCTCGAATTGAAATCGGACTCCGCGCTCGTCACTCGCCGCAGCGATGGCTCGCTCGCCATCGCCGTGTGGAATCTCTTCCTCCCCGAAGAAGCGGGCTCGCCCAAGATTGTCACGCTGCATCTCAAGGGTTTCAGCGCCAAGCAACCCGCTCGCGTCACCATCGTGGCCACGGATCACGGCTCGCCGCTCCCTGCCTGGGACAAAATGGGCCGCCCCGCGTTTCCCACGCTCGCGCAAATCGACGAACTCCGCAAAGCCGCCGCGCTCCCTTCTCCCCGCGAGCAAAACCTCACCAACGCCTCATTAACAATAACTCTGCCGCCTCACGCCCTCGCCCTCGTCGAACTCGCCAAATGACTCAAATCCTCTCGCCGGAGGTTCCCCCCACTGAGCTCAACTCAAATCAGGCCGGAGTCCCAGTTGTCGCCGCGGCCTCTTTTGCTGCATAGCAGCGCAATCTACACAACGCAACGCTTGCCAACCGACGGTCCCTCATTCAGATTCTTTGTTGGTTGCTCCAGTCTGCTTCACATAAAGGTGCCCCTCGTACTATATCGGCTCCAACGGGTGGAGACTACTCAGAGGATCCGCGGACACAACCACCGAGAGACGCAAGAAATTGACGCTAGGATCGTTGGTAGACGTCGAAAGGCGATTCTTTGAAGGCTGGAAATGCGACGCGAGGGAGCCATTGGTCAGCGGATAACGCCCCAGGTAAATACTCGGGTAGGGAGTCCAATAACTCTTGCCATCCGTTCATGGACTCGTCAAGTTCGACGACACCTTGCGGCTCAAGCTCAAGAGCAAGACATAGAAGATCGTGGGCATAAACGTCACGCTTGAAGGCCACCACGCGGCGGACGGACTCCCAGGGGATGAACTGTTTCCCCTGGTGCGACTCCATCGCAAGTTGGATCGCCGTCTTGGTCAAGCTGATGTTAATTGGAGGTGTGAGAGCACGGAAATTTCTCTTCATCGTGAACAATTCCCGGAGTTTCATCGCCGCGTCCAGTTCATCGTCGTCCAGAAATAGATATTCTCTCCGGCGGTCTGTCCAAGTTTGCTGCCAGCTAATCCGAAGCCTAGGCTGCCGAAGACGCCACCAACCAAACAAGCACCACCTTCGGAGACTTCTCCCCAAATGGGCACAATCAGAGTAGGGCTGGCCAGGGAGGCCCCTGCCACACAGCCAGCCCAGGCCCCAGCAACGCCGAAGGATGCCGAGCCTACGGCTCCTCCCACTTCGCGCGCAGCGACGCGAACTCGTTCCTCAGGTGGGGTTTTCCAAATAACGACAGCAATCATAGTCACTTGAAGTACGATCAATGCTGGCCCTAAGACGCGAGACACAACCCCAATGCGATCAACGACCTGGCGGGTCTTGCCCACGCTCTTGAGCACACCTTCAATGGAGCCTTTTTGTTGTACGAGGGTCTCCAACGTAGGGAGGTCAGAGCGATCACTATAGGCGTACAGGTGGGAGTTAGTACCTACATCGCTTCCGAACCCGGCATGGTAATGTTTGTGCAAGATGTCGGCATTGGGTACGCAAAGTGGGAAGACGCGATGCCTGGCAATCCAACTAACGTGCCGCAATGGATCGGATTTGGTGCCGGGGCTGCCGCAGAGTTCGGTCAGTATCTCAGTGCCTGGATTGGGAAATGAGGAGACCAAAGACCACAACCCCGCGATGCGGTCACGCGCATTTTGGGCTTACGGACGAGCCTGCAAACATCAACTACGTTCCTGAATCGGAAAACCCGAGAGGAAAAGCCTAGCTTGGCCGCGGTCATCGCATTTCTTATCTATCCAACGGTGTTCTTTGTCATCAAAGACCCTGCGTCCATCAGGTGGGCTCGCGCACACGGATTCTCGCTCATGCCGCACTCCGCGCAGCTTCCAATGGAAGACAATGGCAGGCGGCTGTATTTCGTTAAATTCCTTGCCGTGGCACTTCTCCTGTACGGATGGGCCAGCGTCTTTGGCGTTCCCCTGTGGACATTCGTACTTCACATTGAGCCTGGGCAGCAAGTCGGGCGGATTGTGCTTGGCTCCGCCGCGATTCTAGCTGTAGGTCGCGTTTCCGTCCTTTACTATTTCAAACGAGTCAGGGAACCTCTCCTCAACCACGGTCTCTCGCGCGGACACCTTCTAACTTGGATTGCAATTATTCTCGCCGGCGGACTTATTGAAGAGACCTGGAGAGCCGTCACTCTTTCTGCATCATTTGAAGCAGGGTTTAATTCGTCAGTCGCTCTCATAGCAACCTCGGCAGCCTTCGTCTTCTGTCGCCTACTTGGAATTCCCAGCCGCAATCCAGGCGTCCGAGAAGAAGTTTTTTGGGAATTGGCCGTTGGCCTTGCTCTTGGCGCTCTTTTTGTGCTTTCTCGCACAGTTTTAATTCCTCTCTCAGTCAACGTTGTCTACAACGCCCTCAACCTCATCCTCGTTCGATGCAAACTTATTCCGATGGAGGGCTGACTAAATGACGGCGTCGGCTCCTTCTTGCACTGAGCCTCGAAGTGCGACCGAGTAGACTTGGGTAGCGTACCCTTTGGAGTTTCATTTTTCAAAGCGTGCGGCCGGGCGGGTGGATCACCCTTAACTCCCAGACCTCCCGCTCCTCTCTTTGTGCTCGCATCGCCATGCCCATTTCCAGAGGTCTTGTCCTTTCAACTCTTAACCTTCAACCTTGTAACCTGCAAACCTTTCAACGTCTTACATCCCCGTTCGAATGATAGCCAAGAAATACATTGACACCCAGTGTATTTCTGTGCTATTCTCTCCCGTGTTTGTTTACACTGAGTCTCGATCGAAGATTCCGACCTTGTCGGAAAGTGCCAAGTTCCAACGCCGACCCAATTCCTCTGCCGCGCTCCCTTTCTCTTTGTTCTCTGGGTTAGCTTGGCCTTCCCAACATTCCAACCTTCAACCCGCAAACATTCCAACGCGGTCGGACCCTAACTCCTTTCCTGTCATATCGTTTGCCGATCCCCACCCTTTAAACTCTGTCGTATCATATCTTTACAAAAACATACGGGGCGGGGGTCCACGTGGACCACCCTCCCACCGTCACGTGACGAAGAATCCGTCACCGCAACTCCTTTATTTCCCACACTTACAAGCCGTGACGCCCGTAACCCCTTTAGAATCCGCTCTTACGCAAACTGCCGGGTGTGGTCCCAAAATTCCCATTCTGGAACTCGTGCCCACATACAAGTCACCAACTGTCTCTACCCTGGCTGGAAACCCGCCAGATTCATTCCGCTCTGCGCCACTGGATCCTTCATGAACGTTTTCCACACAAACTGTGTGCGTTGGTTTTCCGCCATGAGTGCGGAAATCCCCAGATCGATGCCAATCACATCCGGGTCATACCAGCCGGTCAGAGGATTGAATGCGTCCACATAACCGTAGCGCTGCCAAGCCTTGGGATAATGTCCGCGGATCCATCGCAGAACATGAATGGTGTCAGTAAAATCAAACGGCAGAGAGCCTGCGGTTGCGCAAGGCACGATGCTGCCATCGACCGGTCCAATCGCCGTTCCTTGTGCCGACGGACCTCCCCATGCCACGTAGCCGTTCTTGGAGTCCGAAGCGCTTATTCCCCAAAGATCGGCACTGTAATCCGAAAATTGCCCGGCGAGCGAAATGCAGAACAGCCGGTGCGCCTGCGTTGCCGTTATCGAATTCTGAAAAT
>WNFJ01103195.1_pt1 | contig 11288 bp, 14 predicted proteins | sample 5400461 | NCBI WGS metagenome assembly WNFJ01 (sample SAMN13153349, study PRJNA577476) | soil metagenome | isolation source: 115 cm saprolite on Douglas fir-dominated hillslope | place: USA:California | collected 2013-09-17 | reverse complement strand
CCACGAGCTACGGGCGAGCCTATAGCTTTCGGAGGTACGCCAGCAACGCCGCCCGCTCATCCGCCGTAACGAATCCGCGATCGACGACAAGGCCGTTCGACGAAATGTTCGGCGGCAAGTTGGGTGGCGGATTCCGCCGCGCAACGGACCGGAAGAAAGCGTCGTAGTGGTCGAGCACTTCCTCGAGCGTTGCCGCGGAGTTGTTGTGGAAGTATGGGGCGGTCTTACTGATTCCGCGCAATTGGGTGACGTCCATCACCCCTAGGTCCGCGGGTTGGCCCGTGAGAAGCAGTCGTCCCGGGTCTGAAGTCGTGACGAACTGGAAGGTGCCGTTGGCGAGCGTGATCCGATACGTGCGCGCGTTACGCGCCAGCCGCGCCGGACACGGCGCGAACCCGTCCGTGGCCGGGCGCGGGCAGGCGGTCAGGATGGGGTGATAGCGCGCGAGGGGGCGAATGCCAGCGAGGGTCGCGTCGGACGTCGACCCGCTCGGATGCAAGGTGCCGCCGTGGCATTGGGCGCAGGCGCGGTTGAAGATTACCTTTCCCTGCTGCTCAAGCTCGCTCAGTTCGGGGTCTGGGTCTGGGAAAGGCGTTGAGCCGGACAGGATGGCGTTGGCCAGCAGTTCGACTCTGGGCGAGGAGAACAGAGTCTGCTGGAAAGCTGCGAGATCGTCGAGCATCCGCGCAGGCGGTTCAACCGTTACTTGAGCGTGCGCGAAGAGTGCACCGCGGGCTTGTTCCTGAAGCGTTCCGAAGCGCGCGTCGTGCTGGTATCCGCCCTGCCGGTTGGGGCCGTTAGGATCCTGGCCCATGATTGGGGGACGTGGAGCGCCCACCGGCCAGATCGGCAGCACGCCGTCTGGTCCGGTGATCGCCACGTTGAGTACAGGCATGACCGCGCGCCAGAGATCGACCGAGGTCTCCTCGGTGGGCTGACCGGTGACTGGATCGATGAGTTTGACGTTCAGGGGTAAGGGCATCGTCACGCGCACGAGCCCGTTTTCCGCCAGGTTCGAGAAGTCGGTGGCATTGTCTCCGTTTATACGGAAGTCGTCGGCGTCTACTGGACGGAAGAGCGGATCATCCGCATTCCTGTTGTGTTCCCGTCTCGCCTGGAGTGCATCGAACCGGGCCCTTGCGGATGCAGGAGAGAGCTGGAAGCTATCCGATGGCATGTGGCAGTCGGCGCATGCCCGTCCGTTCCCGCCGAGTTGGTTGAGGTTGCGGTCATGGAAGGCCGCACGGCCTCGCGCCACCGCGTCGCACGGTCGCTCGTTGCAATTAAGCTCTATCGCGCCATTTGCTTCTAATGCTTGTCCCCGGCCTGTGTGTGGCATCACGGCCGAAATCGCGCCTAGAAGGCCAAAACCGAGGAAAGCGAAGATCGAGCTCTTAGGTTTGTACATGGTCTTTACTCCTTGTGCGCCGGGGGAAACCCGGCAGGTCGTAATCAATACAAAAAGTCAAACGATTCGTTCGCAATTTGCCGTGTCAAGACTTCCGCGGGGTCGAGCTAGTCTGTTGACCACAAATTGAACGTGGCAGATAATTGCTCGTGAACAGGCGAAAAGTCCTGCAAAAGTCCTTAAACCTTCCTAAACTTTGCTAAGGCGACAGTGGCCGACACATCGATGCACATCTACGAGTTTGGTCCTTTCCGTGTCGACGCTCTCAGGCGCCTCCTGCTACGCGAAGGTAATCAGGTACGGCTGCCCGCGAAGGCTTTCGAGATTCTGCTGGTACTGCTCGAAGGAAAGGGGCGCCTCGTCGAAAAAGACGAGTTGATGCGGAGGGTTTGGCCTGAAGCAGTGGTGGAGGAGAACAACCTCACGGTTAACATTTCGGCGCTCAGAAGGTCTCTTGCAGAAAGCCCGGGCGAACACCGATATGTGGTAACTGTGCCTGGCCGCGGGTACCAGTTTGTGGCGGACGTGCGGCAGCATGGCGGCGAACGGGCGCGGGAAAGCGAACAAGAGATGCTGCCCAACCAAGGGGTCGCAGAAATCAGTGCCGACCGGGCCAACTGGGATGGCGAAGCGAAGCCTCTTTCGCAAAGCAGCAGCTGGGGCTTGGGGTCTGGGGCGGCTCAGGTTGCACCGGCGCAGACAAATACCGCAGCAAGCCACACGCACCCACTATCGAGTGCAGAATACATTGGGGGTGAGATTAAACGGCACAAGCGGGGCGTGCTGTTACTTCTGGCGGCTCTTCTCGCAACCACAATCGTCTCCTTCTTAGCATACTCACGCTATCTTGCTGGGCGCAGCAAGCCGGGTATTACTTCCATCGCAGTCTTGCCTTTCGCAAACGAGACCGCTGATCCGAATGCAGAATACCTCTCGGACGGAATCTCCGAGAGCCTCATCAACAGCCTCTCGCAACTGCCTGGCGTTAAAGTAATCGCGCGCAGTTCCGCCTTCAAATTCAAGGGCACAGAGGCTGACTTGAAGGAAGTTGCGAAAGCATTAGGCGTCCAAGCGATCCTAACCGGTAGGGTCACGCAGCGCGGCGAGAACCTGTCGATCAGCGTCGAACTTGTGAATGCGAGCGATAAGACGCGGATGTGGGGCGAGCAGTACGATCGCAAGTTGTCAGACTTGCTCCCAATCCAGCGCGAGATTGCGAGCGAGATTGTCGAGAAACTGAAGATCAAAGTTTCGGGCGAAGGGCAAGGGCCTGCCAAACACTACACCGAGAGCAACGAGGCTTATCAGCTCTATTTGAAAGGCCGCTTCTACTGGAACAAGCGGACGGCAGAAGCACTGAAGAAATCAATCGAGTATTTCAATCAAGCGATTGATAGAGACCCCCGCTTCGCATTGGCTTACGCCGGTTTGGCTGACTGCTATGTTGTGCCGGCCAACCGGCTACCGCCGCGAGAGGCAATGCCTAAAGCTAAGGCGGCAGCGATCCGGGCACTGGAACTGGACGAGACGCTCGCCGAAGCGCACGCCTCATTAGGCCGCGTCCTGGCAGCATACGATTGGGACTGGACGAGTGCCGAGAAGGAATACAAGCGTGCCATCGAGCTGAATCCGCGTTATGCGGTAGCCCATCAATGGTATGGCGGATATTTAGCGGTAATGGGCCGCAGCGATGAAGCGATTGCAGAGAGAAAACGGGCAGTGGAACTGGAGCCACTCTCTCCCATCATCAACTTTGAATTGGGATTGGCCTTTTACTTCGCTCGCGACTACGACCGGGCTATCGAACAGTTCCAAAAGACGCTGGAGTTGGACCAGAACTTCCCTGCGGCACACAATTACCTACCTGCCGCCTATGAACAAAAAGGGATGTATACCGAAGCGGTTGCTGAATTTAAGAAGGCGATTCTGCTGACAGGGGGAAGTGAATGGTCAATTTCACGGGCTGGTCTCGGCCATCTTTATGCGGTAACCGGTAAGAAAAGCGAGGCCCGAACCGTGCTCGACGAGCTCAAGCAAACGTCCAAACAAGAATATTTGCCCGCGAGCAGCATTGCCCTCATCTATGTGGGCTTGGGCGAGAAGGACCAGGCTTTTGCCTGGCTCGACAAGGCGTACGAGCAGCGCGCTTTTCAAATGCAATGGATCAAGATAGAACCAAGATGGGACGGCCTGCGTTCAGACCCACGCTTCGAAGACTTGATGCGGCGCATGGGATTCCCCCAGTAAACTTACCTTGCGCTGAGAGACACCGATGCCCAAGCGAAGGATGACATTAGACCCAGAGTCGGCAGCGGAAGCCAAGAGCATTGTCGCATTGGCGTTCCGCAACGGTCCCATCGAAGGTGTTCACGCGGGAAAAGAATGCACCACTTGCGCTGGAAAATCCGAGTACTCACACATAACGCAAGCCGAGATGAAGAACATCATGAAGCAGGCGGTGGACACGGTCTACAAGTTGCTCTGGCTGAAACAGAACGATTCCGAGAAGTACGAGGCGACGTTAGAGTTGGGAAACCAATACACGCGGTTTTGGGATGACCCGAAAATGGACCTTGGTTAGTTCTTGGAGGCCGGCTGATCTGTTTGTAGAGGATTGATTCAACGGCCGCCTCGTCTGGAACGGACGTCTTGTTGCTCCCTCTCGACTTCCAGCTGCGCTCCGAGCAAATCCGAACGCTCTACAGAGAACTGGATCGGATCGGACGAACCCAGTTAGAGTCCAAATCTGCCAGGGCATCCTAACCTTCGTCTTTGTGGTTGCAATCATGGATGTTGCCGAGCGCCCAAGAGGCTCCCCGATGGCTAAAATTTGAGATTGCATGCCAGTTGTCGAATATGAAATCAAAGCCCGAGCTCCACGCCAGGTCTCACTCAGAGATCTGAGGCAATGCATCGGAATTGTAAAGGCTGGCGATGCGGTTGATCCGGAGTCAGCAGCTGTAGAGATTCCTCGCGCTCAGGTGTTGGCACTCGCTTCAACGGGGAATTTTATCGTAGGAGTCGGGGCAATTAAGCGCTGGCGTCCAGAGCACGCCTCCCATATCGCAGAGAGAAGTGGCGCGTCGTTCGATCCAAATGCCCCGAGTTAGGCTACATCGCCGTTGACTCGAAACACCAAGGTCATGGATTGTCGGGGCGCATCGTACAGAAATTGTTGTCCAGCAATGCAGGTGCCCTGTTTGCCACCACGTCGTCAGAACGTATGAAAAAAACCTTGGCGCAAGCTGGATTTGTGCAAAAGGGGAGCGAGTGGGAGGGACGGAAGAATCAACAGCTTTCACTCTGGATCAAGGAATAGTAGTTCGCTTCAGTCGCACGGAGTTGAATCTAAACCTCCATATGCTGACCCAGAGCCAGAATTCTAGGGATTCCTCCAGGTTCCGCAAACGTTGGAGGTGGATAATATGCTCGGATATTATGTATACTATCCGAGTATTGTATCCAACGATATGGCCAGCCCTTCCGCCAGTCTCGCTGACGCCCGGAATGCCTTTCAGAGGCACCACGGCATGCTTCGCACTAGTGAGGCTCTTCGTCTCGGAATTCATCCCCGGACGCTGTACGCCCTCCGGGACTCGGGAGAACTCGTGTCGGTTGGCCGAGGACTCTATCGGCTGGCTAGTGCTCCTCCTCTTGCCCACCCCGATTGGGTCGCTGTGGCTCTCCGGGTACCACGGGCAGTTATCTGCCTGATCTCCGCGCTTGCATATTACGAACTGACCACGCAGGTGCCACACCACATCGACATCGCGCTACCCAGCCATAGCCAGGTGCCCAGAGTGGACGGGCTCCCCCTGCGGGTATTCTGGTATCAGGAGCGAGCTTTCCGGGCTGGAATCGACACGATCACTCTGGACCAAGTTCGAGTCCGCATCTACTCGCCCGAGAAGACGATCGTGGACTGCTTTAAGTACCGCAACAAGATTGGGATTGATGTTGCAGTGGAGGCGCTGCGCAATTACCGTCAGAAGGTTCGCAAGCTTCCGGTCAAGAAGCTACTCGAATACGCTCGCATTTGCAGAGTTGAAAGGGCAATGCGGCCTTACCTGGAGGCCGTGCTTTGAGCAAGCGTGATCTCGCTGCCTCGGTCCGCCAGCGTCTCCTCAACCAGGCTCATGCTCAGGGACGGCCCTTTCAAGAATTGCTCCAGTACTACGCCATAGAGCGATTCTTGTACCGGCTGGCGCAATCCAGTCATTGCGACAAGTTCATTCTCAAGGGTGCCTTGTTGCTAACCGCATGGCAAACACCCCTTTCCCGTTCCACAGTGGACATTGATTTGCTGGGAAAGACGAGTTCCACAGTGGACATTGATTTGCTGGGAAAGACGAGCAACAAGCTCGAACACATTGCGTCCCTTGTGTCCGAGATCTGCGGACTGGACGTCGAAGCGGATGGAGTGAAGTTCGACCCCGCCTCGATAAAGACAGCCCGCATCAAGGAGGATGCGGACTATGAGGGAATCCGGGTTCGTTTCAGGGCGACTCTCGCGGGCGCTCGGGTCCCCATGCAGATCGACATTGGCTTCGACGACGTGATCGTCCCGCGGGCTGCCAAGATCGAATACCCGACGCTTTTGGAATTCCCAGCTCCGGTGCTGCAGGCATACCCGAAGGAGACCGTAATCGCGGAGAAACTGGAGGCTCTCACGGCGCTCGCAACATTGAACAGCCGGATGAAAGACTTCTTCGACCTATGGGCGCTCTCCCGTGTCTACCCATTTGAAGGCCCCGTCTTGGTCAAAGCGATCAAGGCGACTTTTAACCACCGTTCGACCGCAATTGAGTCGTTGCCAGAAGGGTTGAAAGACGATTTTGGCGAAGAAACGACAAAATCGGGTCAGTGGACTGCGTTTCTGCGCCGTGCTCGACTGACGTCTGCACCATCCATGTTCGTAGAGACGATTCGTGCCGTGCGGGAGTTCGCACATCCCCCGTTGTCCGCCGCGGCCTCCGGCGATCCGTTTGAACAGAATTGGAAACCTGGTGATTCGTGGTCAGCAACAACAGAGCAACGAAAATGAACTGGTGCCGCTCACGAGACTGGCCCAGGCGATTGTTGTAGACTGAACCATCCTCAACGCTTCACCGCTGGTCTCGCGCCGTGCCGGGTGGCATTGGTAAGGTAGGTTTGTAATCGGCAAGCTGCCTCGTTGGTCGCGCTCGGCCACAATGTTGTAGCGATCAAAAACCGAGCGCGTTTTGTGACCCGAAATAGCCATTGCAACGCGCTCCGGAACGCCTGCACGCACCATATTGCGAACGGCGGTGCGCCTCAGATCATGGAAGAGTTTTCCAGCAATACCAGCCCGATTGGCAGCACTTTTCCAGGAGCAACCGACAATCGAGAAGTCGCCGCCTCAAAGCACCGTTACGATAGTGCGCGTCAAACAATGATTGCGATGAATTTGCTCGAGGCGGCACCATGTAGTTGCAAGAATGCTGATCTCAAAACGTATCTGACTGCGCAGAGACTGCAGTTCACCCAGCGACAATTCAGCCGGCTTTAGAAATTTGAAGGAGCCGATTATGGCCCGTGAACGATGGGGAACATTTTCAGTCATAGACCACAAAAACGCCGCGGCCCTGGTCCCGGAGGTCCTCCTGTATGACCGTTTGGTTCTCCCAGTTCCTCCTGATGATCAAGAGAGGCAGCGCTGGCAGAACAAAGGGTGGGCCCCCGAGGTCTTGGATCTTCGGCTTGGACAACTGGGTGATCTCGCGATAAGAGCAAGCTGGGATCTTGAGCTTCGGAAAGACTTCCGGCAACGGATGGAACAGCTAAAGCAGACTCAATTCGATGCAACCCAGATGAGCAAAGAGGCCCAGGAAGCGCTCCCCTATCAAATGACGAGAATGATTCTTGCGCAGACTCAATCACGTGTGCTCCCCCAGGATGTGACCAGTGTGGTGACAGTCGCAGCGTACCAGTCCGCGCATGATTTCAACGCACATTTCGTTTTGGACAAGGCATCCGCCGATAGCAACCGTGCAACTTTGGGTTTCCTGTTGGCCCAGAAGTTTGCTGTCCCTGGCGATAAGGACCCGGAGACGGCATTGGGCAAGGCCATTGAGCTGTCAAACGACAAAGCATTCAGAGAACACAGGCGAAAGCTCTACGCCTGGCAGGATGACGTGATTGGGCAAGGAATTCCGCCGCAGCGGGCCATTCAGGAAATGGAGGAAATGGTCGCCCAATACAACCAGTGTGTAGAAAGGGCTGTCAAGACGGTTTACTACAGGTTCGCGTTCGCGGTAGCCGCTGCGGGGCTTGCTCTTGCGGCAGCGCCGCTGGGTGCTCCTTTGGCCGGGGTAGCCGCGTTGTTGTAGCTCGCCAAAATTGTGATCTGCCTTGATTTCAACACTTTCCAGAGAACATAGGCGGGAGCTGTCTGATATAAGGTTGGGCATGCTTCGCCTTCTGCTGGGTCTGCTCTGGCGATTTTTCTACTCTCGACGTGATCTCCTCCTTGAGAATCTTGCCTTGCGCCAACAGCTCTTGACCTTGAAGCGGCGAAAGCCTAGACCAAGGCTCGCTCGCCTGGATCGCCTGTTTTGGCTCGTTGCCAGACGGCCGTGGCCGAAATGGAAACAAGCCTTGGTGATCGTGACTCCGGAAACCGTGATTCGCTGGCATCGGCTTGGGTTCGGGCTCTATTGGAATTGGCTCTCCCGCCATCGCGTAGTCGTGGGTAGAAAGCCAATTAGCAAGGAAGTACGCGACCTGATCTTTCGCATGGTGGCAGAGAATTCGACTTGGGGTGCGCCGCGCATTCATGGAGAGTTGCTGAAGCTCGGAATCGACATCTCAGAACGAACAGTTTCTCGTTGGGTGCAGAAAGCGCCAAAGAATCCCGAGTCAGCACAACGTTGGCAGACCTTCCTGCACAACCATCGTGAAGCCATCGCGGCGATGGATTTCTTCACGGTTCCAACATTGACCTTCAATGTCCTGTACTGCTTCTTCGTCATTGCACATGACAGACGACGGATTTTGCACTGCAATGTCACTCGGCATCCAACCGGTCTGTGGATCACCCAGCAATTGCGCGAAGCCCTTCCTTATGACCACAGACACGAGTATCTGATCCTTGACCGCGACGCCAAGTTCGGCGACGCGGTTAGCGATGCTGTAGAAACCATAGGGTTGAAAGCAATCAGAACGAGCTTCCGCAGCCCCTGGCAGAATGGAATCGCTGAGCGTTGGGTGGGAAGTTGCCGGCGAGATATGCTGGATCACGTGGTTCCGCTTAGCGAACGCCATCTGAAACGCCTGCTGTCGGAATACGTCCGCTATTACCACGACGACCGGACTCATTTGGGTCTGGCAAAAGATACGCCTTGTGGCCGAGCCCGCGCGCAGTCGAACCCCGGCTCCCGCGTCGTTTCTTTTCCCAGGCTGGGCGGACTGCACCATCGCTACGACTTGGCCGCGTAACGAACTGCTCCTTCAAGCTCTGGTTTTCATTGGATCCGCGCGGGGGAAGGTACGCCCGAAACTCCTTCCGCACACTGTGGCGCAGTGTTCCCCGCGCGGAGTACGGCATCCAACTCCCTATAGTCCGGCGAGTCTCTGACTGTGGGGACAACGGAAAGTGTCGCACGAATGGTGCCCTTTCAGTTTTGGCGAGGGACAACTACTCCTCCGACCATCGCCGCCACGATCGCGTGAGCTCGCTTCGTTGCCTCGTCTGGAGGGACACCCGTGATCTGTTTCGCCACTAACCCGATAACCGCCTTTAAGCCGTCGGTGGCGGTGTCGCCGATATGTTTGTCCGCTCGGCGCAGGTCGGTACCCAGGGAGGACAAAGGGCAGGCCTCGCCGACGCAATCCCTGTGGTTGGCCGATAGATATTTCGTGACCAGCGTCGATAATGCAGTCTCGGGCGTCTTGCCCTCAGCGGATGACTCCATGTTGGCAAGGGTCTGCTCGAAGCTGCGCCTGACCGCTTCGCAAAATGCTTATAGAACCCGCCGTGTGTTAGTCCCGCAGCCTGCATGAGGTCATTAAGGCCGGTCTCGGCAATGCCATTTTGGCGAAACTCTCGGGCGGCTGCATCCACGATTCGTTCGCGGGTTGCTGCTGCTTCTTCTCGTGACTTGCGCATTCTGGATACCCCTGACCAGTTAAGTTCTGAACATTATAGATGATTATCCACATCTAAATGATGCGAAGGCTCTGGACCCTTCGCATCAAAGTATCCTGACCGAGCTTCTTTCCAAGGCTACCAGTATGCCCGTCAGTGAGGCTAAGGAAGACATGGAGGTGGAACCTGACCATGTTTATGTCATACCTCCCAACCAGAACATGGCCATTTCAGATGGCACTCTGAAACTCACGCCCCGCACCCAGACCCCAGGACACGCCATGCCCATCGACCACTTCTTTCGATCGGTAGCGGAGGATCAAGGGAGCACCGCCATCGGAGTGATTCTGTCGGGAACGGGCTCAGACGGTACCCTGGGGCTAGCTGCATGGAATTGGTCGGCCAATCCAAGATTGGTCGCGCCATCCTTTTCGAACCGTACCCGCTCAGAATCTTATGTTGGGCAATGCCCCCTTTGCACTCCAGCCACCCAAAAAGCTTCTCCGCGTCGAATTCTGGCCAAGCCTGATTTTCTCGCGTTCCTTCGAATATTGAAATTCTGCGTGCCAATTCCTGACACGTGGCGTCCAGAGCCTGAGCTTCCGGCCATTCGACGCGTTTGAAGAACGAAAGAACTGTCGGCAGCTCGGCAAAACAAGACGCGCCGGCGCCGGCCAAGACCGCAATTGGTATCGCGTTTTCTGGAACCATTCACGCTAAAGACAGACTTCTTGATCTCTCCCGCATACTTTGTTCCTCCAATCAGTGCCACCCTCCGAGAAAAACTGATGACGATGAAGGCGCCGGAACGGGTGCCATCCTCTGCTGGATTTGCTTCAAATCCGGGTGCACAGAGAATGGTGAATTTGGGCTGAAAGGCTGGAGCTTCGTAAGCCAGAGGTCGCACCAGCAGTTGCCGCGCGAAGGCACTGTGCCAGGCCAGCTCACAAGCGACACGGACGGGCAGACGGTACCGGACATCGGCCCCGGCGAACAAGTCCTGGACAAAGACGTTGCGTGTCGCCAGATATCTCTGCATCTTCTCGGCCAGCCGGGCAAATGCGACGGGTTCAAACGGCTGGTTGATCTCACCCCATTCAACTTTGTCTGACGTTAGTTCATCTTTGACAATGAACTTGTCTTTCGCCGAGCGGCCGGTGTACGGCGTGGTTTCCGCGCAGAAGGCTCCGTTGTTGGCAAACACACCCTCGTTAGCTCTGACAGCAGCTTCCAAGAGCCAAGGAACAGAGGCATTGGGGTGGATGTTAGAGCCCTCGAATCTGATCTCGATGTTAGGGGAACCGGTGGCCATTAAAGTCGTACTTGGACTCATAAAAACTACTCCTGATCAAAGATGGATAGCGCGGGTGTGATCTGGCGAAGCCCAGCAGTTTCGCAACTGATCGAGGCCGCAGAAGGCAGCGACACTAGGGAGGGCGCTATCTCTGGTTTGCGGGCTTTGCTTCTTCGTTAATTTTGGCGAAAGCTTCCTCGGGGCCCAACCCCTGAGTTTTCATGAAATAGATAATCCCCTTCGCCCGGTATGCCTCAGAGTACGAATAGAACCGGTTGGTCCCCTTTGCTGTGCTCCGAATGAGACCGCGTTCTTCGTAGTCTTTCACTTCCGCTACGGTGAGTCCTGTCATCTAACAGAAGCTCATCAAATTGACGTAATGCATGACAATGCTCCGTTGGAAAATCGTCGGCACGCAACCAAGACAGCCGACTCATGCTGGGCCGTGTTTGTGGAAACGCTCATGGCCCTCTGATAAT
>WNFJ01649579.1_pt4 | contig 11289 bp, 8 predicted proteins | sample 5400461 | NCBI WGS metagenome assembly WNFJ01 (sample SAMN13153349, study PRJNA577476) | soil metagenome | isolation source: 115 cm saprolite on Douglas fir-dominated hillslope | place: USA:California | collected 2013-09-17 | reverse complement strand
TCCTCCGTCGGTCCGTGCAAGGTTTATTTGGTTTCATAAGAACGTGCCCGTTTTATCAGAACGCTCTCGACCTTTGCTAACGCCTCTCCGGGACGATTTAACAAAAGGAGGGACCTCGCTACCACTAATGCGTCTGTGGTCCCGGTATCGCGATACATTTGAGCAGTCGTGGTGATGACAGAATTGACTTCTTTCGTAAGGTCGTGCCTGTCTATCGGTCGTCCACTGGTGGTCCAGTTGAAGAGCGCCCGGACAATGACACGGAGGTCATCCGGCCCAACGCAAATCTGACTCTGTCGGTCCTGCATATCGTGGGCTCCGCTCGGGCAGGTCGAATTCAGCAACGATGATGCCACGGCGCTCGCGGAACCATTTTTCCGCGATTGCGTAGCTTGAGCGATTTTGCGTTCGCGGGTTCGGGAGGGGCCGCAGACAGTGTACGCCCTGGACATATGTACGGCGGCAATGCTCTTCGCGTCGAAACTCCCCGCCATAAGCTAGTCGTGAAGGGACAATTTTTTCCGCATGTTACAGCGCTTTGCGACGACGTGCTACAACCATGACGCTGCGTAGGCCGGTCGGTTCGTGCAGCATTGTGCACAATCGGATACGAAGGAGTAGGAAATGGCGACGGGTACTGTGAAGTGGTTCAACGATGCGAAGGGATTTGGATTCATCACGCCGGACGACGGTGGTAACGACCTGTTCGCACACTTCTCCGAGATTCGCTCCGAAGGCTTCAAGACGCTGGCGGAGAATCAGAAGGTGAGCTTCGAAGCCAAGCAAGGCCCGAAGGGTCTGCAAGCATCGAATATTCAGCCGCAATAACCGAGCTGCTAAAGGCATGAACGAATCGGGATAGGGGCAGGCCTCGCGGCCCGACCCCTCCCACACCACCGTGCGTACGGGTCCGTACACGGCGGTTCGGATCGGTTACCCGACCGGGCCAACCGATGGAAGTCCAAGCGATCGGAAGTAACGATTAGACAGCGCAATGTTCAGCGCCGGGCTACAACTCAAGCGCCATACACTGTGCGGCGAACCCACGGTCTGGGCGGCAAGGTCTCGGGACACTCCCCGCGCGATCAGTTCCCGGAATCGGGTCCGGCTCAGTTTCCACTGCTTCCAGAGGAAACAGCGAAGACGCCGACGAACCCATTCATCCAGTTTCCGAAGCACGCTGGGCGTTTCGCAGAAACCGAAGTAGCCACGCCATCCGCTCAGATATCGTTTCAGCGTACCGATCAACTGGTCGACGCTGATCCCGCGCGTGCGTTGAGTCAACTCCCGGATTCGATCCTTGAAGCGAGCCAGCGCCTTGGGCGCAATGCGCCGTTTGACCTGTACTCGGTCCGAGAAGGTGAATCCAAGGAATTTGCGCGTGTGTGGCCGCGCGACCGCGCTCTTCGCCTCGTTGACCTTCAGCTTCAGCTTGCCGGTCAGGAAGGCCTTGAGGCCTACCATCACCCGCTGGCCCGCGCGTTCGCTGCGTACGTAGACGTTACTATCGTCGGCGTACCTCACGAAGCGTAGACCTCGTCGCTCAAGCTCCCGGTCGAAGTCGTCAAGCATCAGGTTGGATAACAACGGTGATAGCGGACCACCTTGCGGCGCCCCTTCGTCCGTTGCACCAACCAGCCCGTTTTCCATCACACCCGCCGTCAGGAAGGAACGGATTAGCTTCAGGACACGCCTGTCGCCAACCCGCTTTGCCACCCGGCTCATCAGAATGTCGTGGCTCACGCGATGGTGGGTAGAGACAGGCCTCGAGGATTGACCTCTTGTACCCGTCCCCCCTCGCAGAACCCGCCGTGCGGAATTACCGCAACGGGCTCCCCAGGTTGCACTCGTGGGAGGCGAGTCACACCGTCGCATGGCGTGTCGAACCCGCCTGAGGTAGTTCGAACCAGGATCGACTCTTAAGGTAGCTCCAGTACATACGATGACGTTGACTGCGCCGTCGCAGGGTGCGAATCCACTGCATCTGGACCTCCCGACGGATGACGTCGAGCTTCCGTTGACAGTGGTGCAGCCCAAAGTACTGATAGAAGCCGCGCAACATCGTCGTGAGTTGACGCTGCTGATCCCGCCGCTTCCAGTGCCTGTGCCCTTTGAGCCATTCCCGGGTTTTGGCCAGGAACTTTCTGCAGCTTTTGACGCAGGGAATCCGCACCAGAGCGAACTTGCCACTCCGGTCAACTCCGCATACGTGTGTGAAACCCAGGAAGTCAAACTTATCCGGCTTCTCGCCAGTCTTCGCCAGGTCGGCCCGAACGAAACGCCCGAACCGCATCAGCCGCGTCTTTTCTTCAGCCAACTCCAGACCGAATTTCCCGAACCGATCCGTCAGGCTCTTTGCGAACCTGTCGGCGTCGCTCCGATATTGGAAGTTCACCACAAAGTCATCCGCAAACCGCGTCAGGCACGCCTCGCCCTCGCACATCCTCGTGGCCTTCTTCTCGAACCAGAGGTCAAGCACATAGTGCAGGTAGATATTTGCCAGGATCGGGCTGATCGGCCCGCCCTGGGGCGATCCTTCTTCCGTTCGCGTCACAACTCCGCCCGCCATGAAGCCCGCGTTCAGCCATTTGCCAATCAGGCGCAGGATGACCGGGTCACCTATTCGGTGAGCCACCATCTTCTGGAGCCATTCATGCTGGATGTGGTTAAAGTATCCACGGATATCGGCCTCGTACAGGTGACCGACCTTCTTCGTGACGATGATCCCGCGCAACGCCCGAAGGGCGTCGTGGGGACTACGCCCTGGCCGGAAGCCATACGAGCATTCCAGGAAATCCGCCTCGAATACCGCTTCCAGTATCCGTGCGACCGCCCTTTGCAGCAGCCGGTCTTCGACCGTCGGAATACCGAGCGGTCTCGTACCGACCTTGCCAGGACCCTTCGGAATCTCCACCCGACGCACCGGGGGAGCCCGATAGGCCCCTTGCTTCAGGCGTTCGCACAGGTCTTGAACCCGTGTATCGAGGTCCCGTTCAAACTCCTTCGTCGTCTCGCCATCAATCCCGCTCGCGCCCCGTCGATTCATCTGCTTCCAGGTTTCCTTGAGGAACTCCGGTGTGAGCAGATGCGCCAGCGAGGTAAAGCGCAGCTTCGGCTCTGACTTTGCTTTTCCCGCGATCTGGTCCAGTTGTGTGGACATCCTTCTCCTACCTCTGCGTGCAGGGAATGTTTCCCCGGACCAGCAACTCAACCTGCCCCGCCGCTTCCCCATGTACGCGGCTTTCCCGCGCTCCGAGTACTACCAGCGAGTCCGACTTCCACCGTCGCGTTTGTCTCTCTCAGGATGGTCCTTTCGATTGACATACTCGGTCCCGAATACGGCCAGACCAAGACGGCGGTGGATCTCCCAGGTGCCATGACGCTTCCATTTCTGTCCATGCCGTGCTCTCAGACCCCGCCGGAGTCTCCAACGACCATCGCCCTTTGCGGTCGCCTACTGTTGCCTTCCAGGTTTTCGACCCTGTCGGCCTCCGGATGTATAACGAGGCTCTATCGCTTCACTTGCGTTACGGCCTGGACATCGCTCTGTCTACGCTTAACTCATGTCGTTACCTTCATGAGCCCAAGACTCGATTCCCGGTGGGGTGGCTCGTCCCCTTTCCGGGGCGGGAATTTCACCCGCTGAAAGCGCCGGGCTTAACCTGGCGCACCGAAGAATTTCTCGAGGTCCAAATCTACAACCCATCGATGCCCCGACTGGATGTAGCTTTGTGCCTGTGCCACGGCCTGATGCGCCGAGCGTCCCGGACGGAAACCGTAACTGGAATCCGAGAACGTCGGGTCCCACTGCCTTTGCAGCACCTGCAATACCGCCTGCTGGATGAGTCGATCAAGCGCACATGGGATGCCGAGCTTGCGCATCTCACAGGTTGCGGCCTGTATGTGCCGTTCAGCAGCGGGGCCCGTATCGACGGCCAGTGCTCACGCAGGTACGCCGGTAATGCCTGAACCGTCATACCGTCCACACCCGGTGCACCCTTGTTCGCTTTCACACGTTTCAACGCCCGCTTCAGGTTCTCCCGTTCACATATTTCTTCCATCAGTCGGTCACAAGCCGACGGGCTTTCAGTCTCAGGGTTCGCCGCCATAGATTCAGCCCCTCGATCAGCAGCCCTCGGGGCTTCACCCCTACCTCCGCTATCAAGGCCGCGATGCGTTTTCTGCTGCGCTTCCATGTCGAGTTCTCCGGCTTACTCGCCGCTCCTTTCCGTTCGGGCCTTCAGGCGTCGCCGCCCTAATATGCCCTCTGCTGACTCCTGCACGGCGCTCAACGGCCCTTACGAGCCGTTCAGTCCTGAGTCCAGGACACCGTGCAGGCCTCCCGAGGTAAGCTCAACCGCCTTCGCCACACACCTGCCAGATTTACCACCCCAACCCTTGATGGTTATGGACTTCGCAATCACATGCTTGCTCGTCCGGCTGGGTAGGCCTCATATCTGGTTTCTGTTCGTCAGGTCGTGGCTTTGCTCCACGCTTCTTTCAGACCCCGCCTCACGACGACGCCCTTGCGCTTCACTAATCCTTCACCACCATCAGGCTGGATAGGGGACTTTCACCCCCGAGCTGTTGAGCATGCTCGGCACACATGAAAAACGCCCGCAAAGCGGGCGTTGGTTGTTCGGCGATGCCGTTTGGACGGCGGTCAATAGGTCTCGAGATGCAGCCTTCCCTCTCGCTTGAGCGCACGCCATAGCGAATCCCATTCAATACCATTCTGCTCGGCGATATCCCGCAGCGCCTGAAGCACCCCGTCCTCCATCCCCTTCAGCCCGCACACATAGATATATGTGTTGTCATCGCGCAGCATCTGCCCGACATCGGCCGCGCGTTCGCGCATCGCATCCTGCACATACCGCTTTGGCTGGCCCACGGTGCGTGAAAACGCCAGCGTGGTATCGATGAAATCTTTCGGCAGGTTCACGAGCGGCCCGAAGTAAGGCAACTCCTCTTTCGTGCGCGCGCCGAAAAACAGCATCAGCTTGCCGGTCGCGCCTTTCAGACGCCGGCGCCGGCGATACTCGGTCATTGCGCGCATGGGTGCCGAACCTGTGCCCGTGCAGATCATGAGCAGATGCGAGTTCGGATGGTTCGGCATCAGGAACGTGCTGCCGAACGGACCGATTACATTGACCTTGTCGCCCTTCTTTACGTCGCACAAATAGTTCGAGCAGACACCGTCGGCTTCGTTGCCGCGATAATCCTGCGTGACGCGTTTGACTGTCAGCGACAGGTTGTTATAACCCTCGCGTTCGCCATCCCGCGGACTGGCTATCGAGTACTGACGTGCGTGATGTGTCTTGCCGTCCTTCGTCGTGCCTGGCGGCAAGATGCCGATCGACTGGCCCTCGACGACCGGAAACGGCGTCGTGCCGAAATCCAGCACGATGTGATGAATGTCGCTTTCGGTGGACTCGCCGGTCAGGCGGTAATTGCCTACGACCGTCGCCACCACCGGCAGCTTGTGCGTGTATAGATTCACGTAAGGCTTGGCCGCCGACCAGGGCGGCAGCGTCGAGCCGCGCACCGTATCCACGTCGATGCCTCCGGACGTTTCACCGCTGCTCTGCGCCTCGTCAGCATCCGCTTGCGGCAGGCTGTCCAACGCCGCGCTTGCCGTAGTGTTCTGCGCCGGCAGCTCGTCCCACGTGAACTGCTCTTCAATGCTGTACGCCTGCGACTTCAGCACCGTGCGCCAGTTGTCGATGGAGCCGGTCGGGCACGGCGAGATGCATGCCATGCAGCCGTTGCAGACCTCTGCCTTGACGACGTAGTTGTTAGAGTCGTGCGTGATGGCGTCGACCGGGCACGTCTCTTCGCATGTGTTGCAGCGAATGCAGATTTCCGGGTCGATCAGATGCTGCTTCAGGACTTCTATCGGGGCTGGACCATTCATTGTTATCTCCACCTGCACCCGGGCCACCGCGGCGTACTACAACATGCCGCGACATCCCGGACGCACCTCCTGCATTGCTTAATTGAAGCGCACGTATTCGAAATCGACCGGCTGGCGGTTGATGCCCATTGCCGGCGGCGCGATCCAGTTGGCGAACTTGCCCGGCTCGACCACGCGCCCCATCAACGACGCAACGTACGCGCGATCTTCCGGCGTCGGCAGCCATTTCGCTTCGTTCGCCTTCCATTCGTTCTCGTTGACTACGCGACCGTCCGGCGCCACGCGCACACCGGCAAACGTCCCGATCTGCCGGTTGAACGCTTTGTGCGGCACGGTCAGGCGAACGTCGATACCCGCCTTTTCCAACACCTTGTTCCAGCGTCCGACGCCCGCCACCGAGTCCTTGATGTAGTCATCGCGCAGCACTTCGTTCATGGCGTTGAGCATGGGCACTTCACGCTCGACCAGCTTGCCGTCTTCAACGTCCAGTAACTTGTAGTGCTGGCCGTTCAACTGATGATCATCGTCGCGTTTGGTCTCTTCGTAACGGCCCTTGAGTCCCGAGCTATAGAAGGTCGCTGCATTCGACGAATGATCCGCACCGAACAGATCGATGGTGACCGAGTAGTGGAAATTCAGATACCGCTGGATGGTCCCGAGGTCGATCACGCCCGCCGCGCGCACCTTGTTGACATCGTCGGTCTTCAGTTCGTTCATGACCTGAGCGGTGCGCTGGATCACGCGTGAGACGCCCGATTCGCCCACGAACATATGATGCGCTTCTTCCGTCAGCATGAATTTGGTCGTGCGCGCCAACGGGTCGAAGCCGGATTCGGCGAGCGCGGACAACTGGAACTTGCCGTCGCGATCCGTGAAGTACGTGAACATGAAAAACGCCAGCCAGTCCGGCGTGCGTTCATTAAACGCGCCGAGAATGCGCGGGTTGTTGTCGTCGCCTGAACGGCGGTCAAGCAATGCTTCGGCTTCCTCACGACCATCACGGCCGAAGTAGCGATGCAGCAGGTACACCATCGCCCACAAGTGACGCCCTTCTTCCACGTTGACCTGGAACAGGTTGCGCAGATCGTACATCGACGGTGCCGTCAGACCGAGATGCCGTTGTTGTTCGACCGACGCCGGCTCCGTATCGCCCTGTGTCACGATAATGCGCCGCAGATTCGCACGATGTTCGCCCGGCACGTCCTGCCATGCGGCCTCGCCCTTGTGCTCGCCAAAGCTGATCTGGCGGTCCGCCATGCCCGGTGCAAGAAAAATGCCCCAGCGATAGTCCGGCATCTTCACGTGATCGAAATGCGCCCAGCCGCCGGCATCCACGCTCACCGCCGTGCGCAGATATACGTCGTAGTTCGGCGAGCCTTCCGGACCCATGTCGCCCCACCACGACAGGAAGTTCGGTTGCCATTGTTCGAGCGCGCGCTGCAGCGTGCGGTCGTCGGCGAGGTTGACGTTGTTCGGGATCTTTTCGCTGTAATTGATCGTGGACATGGTTATTTCCTTAAGCCGTGACGTTGATAAGCGCTTGAATGGTCGAGACCGGGACGTAAAACGCGTCAGACGCGATTGAGGTCGAACTGCGCCTTGCTGCCCTTGCCGTAGACCTTGAGGGCACCCTTCTCGCCCACGGCGTTCGGCCGGTTGAAGATCCAGTTCTGCCACGCGGACAAACGTCCGAAGATGCGCGTTTCCATCGTCTCGACGCCGTTGAAGCGCAGGTTGGCTTCCAGGCCCGTGAGCGCGTCCGGTGACATGGCCGCGCGTTCTTCTATGGCAATGCGGATCTCGTCGGCCCAATCGATGTCGTCCGGCGACGCGGTGACCAGCCCAAGACGCTCGGCCTCGACCGGCTTGACTGGCTGTCCGATTTGCTGACGTGCGGCGTTCATCGGCTCGGTTTCATCGTAGAAACGGCGGCCGAGACGCGACTGGCCGGTGATCATCGGATAGAGGCCGAAGTTGGCCTCGGAGAGCGTCAACGCCGGCTCTTCGTCCTCGTTGCTCGGCAACGCGGCCATGTAGCTGCGGTCGCAGGCGAACGCGAGTTCGGCAAAGGTGCCGGCAAAACACGAGCCCGGTTCGATCAGCGCAAACAACGTGCGCGACGAGACATCGATACGCGCCAGCGTGCGGCGCAACATGCCGATGGTTTCGCGCACGAACCAGTGATTGCGATGCTCGAGGAGCGCGGCGTCGGCGGCGAGCAGCGTGCGTGCATCGCCTTCGGTCTTGAAGATCCACGTGCCGATATCGAGTTCATTCGTGCGCATATACAGGATGGCGTCGTCGAGTTCGCGGGCGAACTGCAGCGGCCACCAGTTGGCACCGGCCGCGACGATGGCGTCTATATCGGATTGCAGATTCGCCGACGGCGCTTTGGCCGTGAACGTTGCGGTGCGGCGAGCACGATCGATACTGACATCGACGGTTGCATAGCCCAGACCATCTTCGCGATCGGACCGTTCAATACGCGTCAGCACGATGCCTTGTGCATCGGCCGGCCGGTCGCTTTGCGCAGCCAGTTCCAGCGCGCGCGCCTGAACCGTCTCCTTGAATACGTTCGGCTTGACGACTTCATCGACGAGACGCCACTGCTTCGCACGCTCGCCACGCACCCCTTCGACAATGGTGCAGAAGATATCGGCGCGGTCGTGCCGCACCTTGCGTTTGTCAGTCACACGCGTGAGACCGCCGGTGCCCGGCAGCACGCCAAGCAGCGGCACTTCGGGCAACGCGACAGATGACGAACGATCGTCCACCAGATAGATTTCGTCGCACGCGAGCGCCATTTCATACCCGCCGCCGGCGCATGCGCCATTCACCGCTGCGAGAAATTTAATGCCGGAATGACGCGACGTATCTTCGATACCGTTACGCGTCTCGTTAGTGAACTTGCAGAAGTTGACCTTCCACGCATGCGATGAAAGGCCGAGCATGAAGATGTTGGCGCCCGAGCAGAACACGCGGTCCTTCAGGCTCGTTACCACGACCGTGCGCACTTCCGGATGTTCGAAACGCACGCGCTGGATGGCGTCGTGCAATTCGATATCGACGCCCAGATCATACGAATTGAGTTTCAGCTTGTAGCCGTCGCGAATGCCGCCGTCTTCGGCAATATTGATGCCGAGCGTCGCGACCGCGCCGTCGAACGTCAGCGACCAGTGTTTGTAGCGGGCGGGCTCCGTACGGTAATCGACGCGCTGGCTGGTGGACGGCGCTGCCGATTGAGCCGCGGGCTGGGCCGCCGGGACTGCGCCGTTGACGCCTACCTGCTCCGCTGATTGAGCGACTGACATTGATGTCTCCTTCGTACACTGGATATGATTTGTGTACGATAGTGCATCACAAGAGTCACTGCAAGCACTTTAATGCTCTTATCGGGTTAATGCGGAGTCCACGCGGCCGCTATTCGGACGCAAGTCGCGCGGCCAGCCTGTCTCGCAGCGATAAATAACATTCCGCCAGCGATTTCCCGCTGGTATCGAAGGTCATGTCGGCGCGGCCGTAAAGCTCGCTGCGCCCAGCCAGGATGCGCTTCAGGTCATCCATCGATTCTTTGTTGCCCGACATCGGCCGCAAGTCGCCTTGGGCAACTACGCGGCGCATGTGGTCCTCGGGAGTCGCCTGGAGCCACACAGTAAAGCAGTGCGTCAACAATGCGTTCAAGGTGGTCGCCTCGGACACCAGCCCGCCCGGCGACGCAATCACCGCACGCGGATGCTCCTGGATCACCGCTTCCAGCGCACGATGTTCATATCGACGGTAAGCCGTTGCTCCATATAGCGCGTGAATCTCCGACGGCGGGCAGCCGGCCAGTTGCGCGATGACCCGGTTGATCTCGACGAACGGCACTTTCAGTTCGTCGGCGAGCATGCGGCCGAGCGTCGACTTACCCGCGCCGCGCAAGCCGATCAACGCAATCCGTTCCAGCCGGTGCGGATCCTGCGGCGCGGTAGCCAGCATCTCTTCCAGCGCGATCCGTGCGCGCTTGAGCGTGTCGTGATCGCGGCCGTTCAGCAATTCCCGGATGCGCAACCAGTCGGGCGTCAACGTGGTTTCGTCACCCACGATCTCTGCCAAGGTGCAGTTTAATGCCTTCGTCAGTTGCCGGAGAAACAGCACCGAGGCATTCCCAACGCCCGATTCGAGATTCGCCAGATATCGCTCGGATACGTCGGCCTCCTTCGCGAGGGCTTTTCTTGTCAGTCCACGACGCGCACGCAGCAAACGAACGCGCTCGCCCATCCCGACAAGGAACGGATCGCGGCTCTCGCGCTCTTTTTCGACGTCCGCGCCCTGATCTCCGCCCTCAATTGGCTGTAAAACGGCGGTTTGCTTCATATCCGTAAGTCTCTATAGGGTGCATTGTGTACTATAGTGCTTGACATGCAGTGTGTCGCACGCTAAGTTTAATGCACCCAGTACGAGAAAGTTGGTCTGCCTTCGCGAATGCCGCAAGGCGCATCCAGCGTCCAACAGCGCTTTAGCGCGACGGAGATACGCATGTCCCCCAATGAGTTCCGAGGTCTCATCGCGCACGTGACGGAAAAAATCGCGTCCCGGCCACTCGATGCGAACCTCGAAGCGTGGTTGAACGCCGAGTATCCGGCCGACAGCACGACCTACACCGAACTCGCCAACGCATGCGGGGCCGGCGTGGAAGAAGGCTGGCTCGCCGATCGCGAGGCGGGCGGCATCCGCTACGGGCGCATCTTCAAGGCCCTGCCTGACACGCACGGTTTTTCTGTCGACGTTGTGCGGATGAGCGACATCGCCGGCCCGCATCATGTGCATCCGAACGGTGAGATCGACCTGATCGTGCCGCTTACTGAAGGCGCCACATTCGACGGCCATCCCGCCGGCTGGTGCGTGTACGGACCCGGCAGCGCACATCGGCCGACCGTGGCGGGAGGCAGCGCGCTCGTGCTTTATCTGTTGCCCGAGGGCGCTATCGAATTCACGAAGCCCGCAGCAAGCGCGGTTTGAGCGAACGCACACCAACTCTTTGCATGACCACCAAGGGCATTTGAATGGCTGAACTATTGAAAAACCATATTGCCGGCGAATGGATCGCAGGCAACGGAGACGGTACGACGCTCACCGATCCGGTTACCGGCGAAGCGCTGGTCCGCGTCTCTAGCGATGGGCTGGATCTGTGCGCTGCGTTCGACTACGCGCGCACGCCTGCCGGTACGGCATTGCGCGGCTTGACCTATGCCGCTCGCGCCGCCCAGCTTGCGGAAATTGCCAAACTGCTGCAAGCCCACCGCGACGACTACTACGCCATTTCGCTCACTAACTCGGGAACGACGAAGAACGACTCGGCGGTCGATATCGACGGCGGCATCTTCACGCTTTCT
>WNFJ01500375.1_pt1 | contig 11289 bp, 9 predicted proteins | sample 5400461 | NCBI WGS metagenome assembly WNFJ01 (sample SAMN13153349, study PRJNA577476) | soil metagenome | isolation source: 115 cm saprolite on Douglas fir-dominated hillslope | place: USA:California | collected 2013-09-17 | reverse complement strand
GCGCTGGTGCGTGCCCTCGGCAATCTTGTCCTTCTCGTCGAACGCCTCCACCTTGAAGTTGATGCGTCGATCCTCCACTGATGTCACCTCCGCGCGGAAGGTCACGCTCATCCCCATGGGAGTTGCCGCCAGGTGCGCCACATTGACGTGCGTCCCGACGGTATCGTGCCCCGGCTCGAGCAGCGGCTTGACGGCATTGCGCGCCGTCATCTCCAGGCGCCCGATCAGGTGCGGTGTCGACAGCACCCTGGCCGTTTCCATCCCGAGGAAGTCGATCGCCACCTCGCTCGTGACCAGCAGTTTTTCTTCGCGCTTGGTTCCAATCATAGTCATTTGTAATTGATGAACATGGGGCTCGACCATGCCAGCATATCGTTGTCCTGCCGCACCCGCCCATAGTAGAAGTGCCGCCCGGCGACCGATCCCTTGTCGGTAAATTCGAAGTCCGCTAGCTGCTTGCCCGGCTGTGTGCTGTAGATCACTTTGTTGTCCTTGATGATATCGACTCGTGCAATCGCTCGCGTTCCTTTGACGTGAACCTTCAGCGGCTGGGCTGTTGCGAGCGCGAACTCGTCGCCCATAAAATGCTCGCCCATGCGCACGTCGAGAATGATGTTGTCCATGGCGCCGTAGGTATGGCGCTTTCGAATTGCATTGAGCACGCCTTGCCGGCTGGGGTCGTCAGTGTATACCAGCGCGTAAGAAATGTGCGTCGAGTTGTGATCGGAGCTGGTGATGATTCCCAGCTTGTAGCCCTTCGTCCACGCATTGGCGACCATGCCCTCGGGTTGATAGCCGGCCTGATTCATGTGAGCTTCATCCTTAGGCGCTTGCGCCACCAGTGGCGCATCCAGTGATTCGTAGTTGGTCCGGGCGCCTTGATAGATCTCGACTACCGGCTCAAGCTGCGGGTCGTTATCGCGCCAGTCCGTGCCCATGCGCGTACCGGAGGTGTGTGAGATGGCGATGCCATTGCGCGGGCGAATCTCTTCATACAGCATCTTGGTGTCATTGGCCGCGAGCTCGCCGGTGCCCACGCCGGGCTCGTCCCCTTGGGGCGTCAGCGGCAATCCGAAACCGGCGGCGCCTTCTTTCAGGAAGAACGGCGCCACGCGCGATTCCGAGCGCTTGGCGTAGAAGATGTTGCGGTGGCCGTTGGGAAAGATCGCGCTGCGCTCGTAGCCGAAGATCGGCGCATAGGCGCCCGGCACGTGATACATGTCCGTCATCTTCTGCGTGTACCACCACCAGTAGGGCCAGGCGCCGCCCTGATGATCCGTGGATGCGCCGAAATCCATCGACGCCACGTCGATCATGTAGCGATAGAAATCCTGCAGCGAGCCGTCGGCAGTCCCGCCGCCATCCCAGCTCAGCTCGGTGTGGCGATGGAAGTCGCCGCGCACGATGTGGTGGCGGTGTAGGCGCGGATGGCGCGAATGTCGGCGGCCTCGTTCGGATGGCCGCCGGGCTTCACTTCGATCGTCTCCTCGGGAGTTGTCTTCCAGCGCGGCTCGACCGGCGCGGCGGAGGGCGCAGGGATCATTCCGGCGTAGACCTGCTGGCGGATCGGGCGATGATAGAAACCGGGATCGCGGTCGTCGGTGGGCCAGGTCAGCGCCAGCGCGCCATCCTGCATCAGCACAGCGTTCATGCGCGTGCTGGACCGCCCTTTACTATTGCGGAGAATGACCGGCTTCGACCAAGCATTGCCTTCGAAGCGTGTGAGCGCGTACTCCCAATAGCCGCGGTTCGCAGCCCCTTGGCCACCACCTGGCTGGCCGAACTTGCGAGACTTCGCCGCCACCCACACCGATCCTCGGCCGTCCGAGACTACGTGCGGCTGATAGGTATTGCCTGAAAATGCGGATGCCAGCGCTGCATCCGGTCTTCGCCACTGGCCGCCAACCAGACACGCAATCTGCGGCTCGCGCACGCCGCCCAGCGGCACGCCCGGTGCGACGCTGCGAATCTCGTAGCCATTATCCTTGCCCCAATTCGGCGCGCCCGCTTCCCAGGCTACCCACACGCGATCCGACGTATCTACCGTTACCGTAGGCCTGGCTTCGAAGCGCGGCGTTGCCGCGACGGACATTTCGGCGCCGTCGACTTTGCCGTCGCGCACGGCGGTGACGAACACGTCGTAGTTGCCGTTCTTATAGCTGTCATACGCGACCCACGCCGCGCCCTTGCTGTCGATCGCGACAGCCGGCTCCCAGTCGTTCGCCGCGCGAGTGGTCACGCGCACATCCGCCGACCACGTAGTGCCGTTGAACGTCTTGAGAAAGATATTGCTGTTCTTCCCGCGAAAGCCCTGCCAGACGACCGCGAATTGACCCTTGCCATTCGCCGCCATCCGCGGGTTGATATCGGGCAGCGGATCCTTGGTCAGCCGCTCGACGGCGCTCCACTCCTGCTGCGCCGGATCGAACCGGCGCGCGTAGATGTCCCAGTTGCCGTTCACCTGCTGCGACCAAACCACCCACACTCGATTCGACGAATCCACGGCGACTTGCGGCAGGAAGCTATCGCCGCTGGTTCCGGGCACCCACTGCAGATTGCCCCACTTGCCACCGCTGTAGTGGCGGATGACGACGTCGTCGCGGTCGCCCACAAAGCTCAGCCAAGCGACCCACAACGAGCCGTCCGGAGCGGCCGCGATCGTAGGCCAGTCTTCCTGGCGGAATTGGTGTCCGACGGCGGTCGAGCTGATCTGGGCCCATGAGGGTGCGGAGAGCAGGAGCATGGAAAGGCAAAGTCGTGGCGAGATCATTGGGGTCAATTATAGTCCAGCTGTTTTTCGGGAACAACAGAATCTGAAATGTCGTCTAAGAAACACATGAGGCGATGTGTGTTCCTGCTGACGCTGGCTTGCGCCGCGGCCAACGCTCAGACTGCTGAGACCTCCTGGCTGCAATGGGGCGGTCCGCACCGGAATTTTGCGACCGAGGCCACGGGGCTCGCCGACCGCTGGCCGGCGTCCGGGCCGCGCGTGCTGTGGAAGCGGACGCTCGGTGAAGGGTACTCGTCGATACTCGTACAGAACGGCGTGCTCTATACGATGTATGGGCGGCCGGGCGAGGAGGTCACTCTGGCCGCCAGCGCAGTGACCAGCAAGACGATCTGGGAGCGCGCGAACCCGGTCCAATTTCACAACGATGCGGCGGATCGCGGCAATGGGCCGCACGCCACACCCTTGATCGCCGGCGACCGGTTGTTCACAGTGGGAGTCACCGGGCGGCTGGAATGCCTCGATAAGAAGACCGGCAAATTGCTGTGGTCGCACGGGCTCTGGGACGAGCAGCACGGCAACCGGTTGATCTATGGCTATGCAGCAAGTCCGCTGGCTTATCGCGACCTGGTGCTGGTTCCGGTGGGAGGCACGGGCTCGGCGATGGCCGCGTTCCGGCAAAGCGACGGCGGCTTGGTCTGGAAAAAGGGCGACACTGGAAACGCTTACTCCTCGCCGCTGCTGATCAATGTGGACGGGCTCGACCAGGTGGTCGAGCTCATGGCACGGTCCGTCTTCGCGGTCAATCCACTCAATGGAGACCTGTCCTGGTATGTGATGCATGATGCTCCTTACGGACTTAACGTATCGACGCCGGTGTGGGGCTCCGGCAACCTGCTCTTCGTTTCGACGGGCTACGGCTTCGGCAGCCGCGCGATCGAGGTGAAGCGCTCCGAGAACTCAGTCTCCGCAAAGGAGCTGTGGCACTCAAACCGGTTCGGCATTCATCACGGCAACGCGATCCGCATCGGCGACACACTCTATTTCTCGAGCGGCAATGGACCGGCTCCTTTCACGGCGGTCGACGTCAGGTCGGGCAAGGTACTCTGGCAGAACCGGGAGTTCCCGAAGGTCACGATGGTTTACGCGGACGGGAAGCTGATCGTGCTCGACGAAGATGGGAACCTGGCGCTGGCGCAAGTCTCGCCGCAGGGCGTGCACACGCTGGCTAAAGCGCCGCTGCTGTCGAGTAACGCCTGGACGCCGCCTACGCTGGCCGGCACGAAGCTGTACATTCGCGACCGGCGGTCGATGATGGCGGTGGAGCTGGGACGCTAATTAGTAGAGCAGCTCGCCACGCAGAACAGTGACTGCCTGGCCGCCCAGCAGGACTCGATCGCCTTCGAGGCGCACGCGCACGACACCACCGCGCACCGAAGCCTGGTAGGCGACGAACTCCGTCTTGTTCAGGCGCGAGCGCCAGAAGGGGCCGAGGCAGCAGTGGGCCGATCCGGTAACCGGGTCCTCATCGATTCCAGCCCCGGGGGCGAAGAAGCGAGAGACGAAATCGTAGTCGGCGGCTCGGCTGGTAACGATGACGCCGCGCACCTCGAGGAGCTTCGCGAGCGACGTGAAGTCGGGCTGCAGGCTACGGACGGTCTCTTCGGAATCGAGTTCGACGATGTAATCGAACTTGTTCTTTCCGATATATTTCGGCTCGGCTCCGAGCGCTTTGGCTAGGCCCTCAGGAGCGGGCACGGGCGCCTCCGGCGTGGCCGGGAAATCCATCTCGATCCAGTCTCCGCTGCGCCGCGCGGTGAGCAGTCCGCTGCGCGTGTGAAAGCGGGCCTGCTCATCGGGCCGCAGAAGTTGCTGCTCCCATAATGCGTGCGAGCTGGCCAGCGTGGCATGGCCGCAGAGATCCACTTCCATCGTCGGCGTGAACCAGCGGAGGTTGTAGCCGTCGCGCTGCTGCACCAGGAAGGCGGTCTCCGACAAGTTCATCTCGCGAGCCACGAGCTGCATCCAGGACGCTTCTCTCGCCTCGGGCAGCACGCACACGGCTGCGGAGTTTCCAGCGAAGGGCTTGTCGGCGAAGGCGTCGACCTGCGTGATGGTTAGCGGCATGCGATTATTTTCGGGCAGTCACGGTGATCTCCACATGGGCTCCGGCGGCGGCTAGCTTGGTCACTCCTACCGTGGTTCGGGAGGGCCTCGGTTCCTTGAAATAGGTTGTGTAGACGGCGTTCATTCGCGCGAAGAGATCCATATCGGTGAGGTAGACCTGAACCGCGACGGCGTCCCCAAATCCCATGTGCGCTTCCTTCAGGACCAGGCCGATGTTCTCGAGGCACTGTTTGACCTCGACCTCGAAATTGTCGGGATACGCGCCGGTCTTCAGATCCTGACCTGTCTGGCCGGCGATGTAGAGTGTCCCGTCGGTTAGGATGCCGGGGCTGAAAGGTCGACCGGTTGGAAACTCCTTGGGTTGAATCACCTTCTTCTCAGCCAGAAGGGGGAGCGAGAACAGCAAACAAATTACGACGGCTCTTTTGCGCATACGGGTTATCATAGCGCACCCCTAGACTGCCTTCGCGATATCGCGGTGGTTGATCTTGACGCGGTAACCGGCGTGCTTCAGGCCCTTCAAAATCTGCTCGGCGATCATCACCGAGCGATGATGGCCGCCGGTACAGCCGAAGGCGATGGTGAGATAGCTCTTGCCTTCGTGAATGTAGTGCGGCAGCAGGTAGATCAACAGGTCGGCGATGCGGTCGATGAACTCGGTGGTCTGCGGGAACGAGCGGATATAGCGCGCCACCTGCGGATTGCGGCCGGTGAGTTTCTTGAAAGCCGGGATGTAGTTCGGATTGGGAAGGAAGCGGACGTCGAAAACCAGGTCGCTATCGGCGGGCACGCCGTGGCGGTAGCCGAAGCTGGTGAGGTAGATGACGATCTTCGATTCCTCGCCTTTGCCGCGGAACTTCTCGATGATGGTCTCACGAAGATCGTGGACATTGAACTTGGAAGTGTCGATGATGATGTCGGCCAGGGCGCGTATGGGCGCTAGCTTGCGGCGCTCGGAGAGGACGCTGCGGTGGACGGAACGCTCGGTTCCGAGCGGATGCGGGCGGCGGGTCTCGCTGAAGCGGCGGACCAGTGTGGCGTCATTGGCCTCGAGGAACAGCAGCTTGGTGGGAATGCTGCGGCGGATTCGCGCGTAGAGGGCGGGGAAATTCTTGAGGCTCTCGCCTTCGCGGATGTCGACCACCAGAGCGGCGCGGCGCACGGTGGGCGAGTCGCGCGTGAGCTCGGCGAATTTAGGAATCAGCTCGATGGGCAGGTTGTCCACCGAGTAATAGCCGAGATCTTCGAGCGCCCGGATCACCGAGCCTTTACCCGATCCGCTGAGGCCGGTGATGATGATCAGCTCGGCCTGCTTGCGGGGCTGGCGCTTGGCCATCAGCACTCAACCAAATCGAAATTACCGTCGCGGCGGCGCACTAGGACAGACAGGCGGTCGTTGCGGGCATCGCGATAGACGAGGTAGTCGCGATCTTTCTCCATCTCGAGGATGGCCTCGTCGATGGTCATGGGCTTGTGGCGCTGGTGATCGTCGACGCGGTAAACGCTAGGTGAGCCGCGTGTCGAACCATTCCGCTTCTCAGCGGGTTCGGCGGGCCCCGGCTCAGCCGCCTGCGGGCGGGGCACACGCTTGTTGTCGCGCCACTTGGCGCGAACCTTGATGGCCTGCTTTTCCAGTTTCTCGATAGCGGAATGGATGGCCGTGAAAACATCCTGATTCGACGCTTCCGCGACGAGCGGATGGTTATGGTAGTTCACCGTGATTTCGGCGGTATGACGGCCGCGCTCTAAACCGACAACGACGTGAGCTCCGCCTTCGTCTTTCCCATCGAGGAGTTTGCCCAGCTTGGCAGCTTGGGCTTCGATCCTCCTCCGCTGCGCTGGAGCCAACTCCACCTGCCTGCCTGTATATGTGATTTTCATCACTCCCCCAATCAGGAAACGCCCGCGTTTACTTGCGCGTTCGTCTCTGGTGCGTCGACGGAATCTTCATATCTTCACGATACTTGGCGACCGTGCGCCGCGTGACGTCGATGCCTTGCGCCTGTAGTAAAGCCGTAATCTGATCGTCGGTGAGGGGGCGGGCCCGGTCTTCCTCGTCGATCATCTTTTTGACCTTGCGCTTCAGAATGAGCAACGGCATGGCGCCGCCCGAGGGGCCCTGGACCGCCTCAGAGAAGAAATAGCGGAGCTCGAAAACGCCCTGAGGAGTATGCGCGTACTTACTGGCGACCGCGCGGCTGACGGTGGACGGGTGAACGCCCACTTCCTCGGCCACGTCTTTGATCATCATGGGCTTCAACTGATCGATGCCGTAAGTGAGGAAATCGCCCTGCCGCTGGACGATGCACTGGCAGACCTTGAGGATGGTCTGCTTGCGCTGCTCAATGTTCTTCATGAGCTGGATAGCCGATGTGTAGCGCTCTTTGACGTAGTTGCGCACTTCCTTACTCGCGCCGTTATCGCGCTCGAGCATGCGGCGGTAGTTGGCGTTCAGGCGAAGCTGCGGGACGTCCTCGTCGTTCATCTGGATGACATAGTCATCGCCGTCCTTGGTGATGTAGACATCCGGCTCGATCACGCGCGCGCCAGGGCCCGAATAGCGCAGTCCAGGCCGGGGATTCAAGCCGCGGATCGCGGCAATGGCGATCTCGATGTGCGCGGGCGGGCGGCCGAGAACTTTGGCGAGCTCGCGGTAATCGCGGGTTTCGACCAGCTTCAAATGATTGGAGACGATCTGCCAGGCGACGCCGCCGCGGCCGTTGCGGCTCTCGAGCTGGAGCAGCAGGCACTCCCGCAAATCGCGCGCGCCCACGCCCGCCGGCTCGAGGCTCTGTACAGCTTTGAGCGCCATTTCCATATCGTCGACGCTGCAATGTTCGGATTCGGCGATCTCCTGCAGCGAGGCGGTGAGGTATCCATCTTCATCGAGATTACCGATGATGATATCGGCCACATCGTGGATGCGGTCGGGAAGCGCGGTGATGCTGAGCTGCGACCGCAGATGATCGTAGAGAGTGACCGGCGCCGAAAGGAACGTCTCGAACGAAGGCTTGTCGACAGTTTCAGAGGTGGGGCTCTTATAGCCGGGATCCAAATAGTCGTCGAAAAAAGAACCGAAGTCGATCTCGTCGAAGGGGTCGGCGGCGGCGGGGGGCTCGATCACTTCGCCGGTCAGGGGCTCGGCTGTGGCGATATCGGTGACGGCTTCCGGGGAGACGGACTCGCCGAAGAAATCGGAAATATCGCCAGGCGCCCCATCGGACCGCGAGGAATCCACCATCGCGTTCTCAAGGATATGATCCTGGGGGTCGGCGACCCGCTCGCCTTCCAGAAGCGGCATCAACTCTTCCGGTGAAATTTCCTCGCCTTCTTCAGAAGACTCTTCGAGGACCGGATTTTCCACGATCTCCTGATTGATCATTTCCTTCAACTCGAGCCGGTTGAGCTGTAGGACGGTGACCATCTGCAGAAGACTGGGAGTGAGGATCTGCTTCTGCGCGAGCTTTAATTGCAATCGAGGCGATAGCAAGCTCATGACCTTTAGGATATCAGGGAAAGCGGAGCCGGGGAACTGTAATTAAGAGGTTCCCCTGGTCGCTGGTCCCGTCTATGATCGAGCGTTCGACAGTCTACACTTTGAAAAATGTGATGAATGTGATGAAAGTGATGAATTCGATCTGCCGGAGGTGTTTGATCAAGCCTCATAAAAATGCCCTTGCACGCTGAGTACCCTTCTACTATGAGAGTATCAGGCTCTGTCAAGCTTTTGGACTGACGATTTTAAGTTGAGGTTTTGTTTGCAGCGACTTGGACGGAGCGGAGGGCTTGTGAACGGCTTGGACGCAATTGCCGGTTTAGTGAGGCGCGCCTGTATATGGTTAACTTTAAATAGCTTACCGGCCGAGAGAATTGCGTCGGCTATCGCAGCGCTTCGAGTATTACCCGCTCATCCACACCGCGGGTCGCGCAGCATCGGGCCAGCGTGCCGGAAGCGGCGTACAGAAGATTCATTCCACGCAGGGCATCCGATTCATTCGAACTCTACAGCGTTTTCAAAAACGCGATGAGCGCCTGTCTATCATCCGGCAGGAGTCTCAGGCCGAATTCGTGCCCTTTAATCGCTCCGGGGCCAAGGTGGAACCCTTTCGGGACATAGTCGTCTCGCAGCCTTGCCGGGTCGAACCATTCCTCAAGCGAGTCCGCCTGGCCGTTGTGACCGAACGCATTGCGATACCAGACGCCGCGCAACGAGGGCACTTTGTAAAAACCCGTGCCACGCCGGGTCTTCATCGCGAGCGTGGGATCCGTTCCCACCGAGACATTCAAAATATCGTCGGTTTTCTCCAGGTCCGGCGGCGCCTGAAAGCCGGGCGCGGGAACGAGCTTGTTGTTCGTATAAAGGGGTGGCGCGTGGCACGCGGTGCAACCCTGCTGTCCAAAGAGCCGCTGCCCGCGCCGCGCCTGCGCATCAGTTGGATTTGGATTTCGCGGCGGCTTGAGCGAGTACAGGTACAATGCCAGGGCGTAGAGTTGCTCATCGCTGTACCGCGTCCCCTCCTCGGCCGAGAACGCCTGGCTGCGGCTCGGCTGAAAGTCTCCGAAGTGCGCCGTCAGGTCAAGCCCATAGTTCACGATGGCGTACCGCATCAGGTCCCCAATGGAGCGGTGCCGGACAAGTCCGGTCGAGTCCAGATAGCGGATGTCCTTGATGCCGATGAGAGAAGGGACTTTGGTCGGATGCGTGCTGCTGGACCCTTGCCGTGGGATGACACCAGGCTGCATCGCCATGCGTCGCCGGATGTGTTCGGCTATGGTCATATTGTCAAATTCTTCAGTACTTCCGACCCACGGTGCGGCGAATGATAAGCGTTCCAGTCCGCGTATCCGCCGCTCTTGTTCAGGACCCAATCCGCGGGTCCTTGCAACCCAGCCGGCCCGTTGTGCAAAGGGAACATCTCCCTGGGCCCCTCTCAATGCGGTACCGTCCGGCATCACCCGAGTGTGGCAGTGTGCGCAACCCGAGACGCCCAATTCCAGGGTGCCCTTTTTCCGAACGACATCCTGGAAATAGGGCAGGATGCCTTCTCGGGTGACATGAAAGGGCGCGGCGCGGTAATAGCCTCGCATGTCGGCTTCGACCTCGTCTGTAACTGCGATAAAGGTCGTAGGCGCGTCGAACACCAACTCGCCGGCGCGAATCCAATCCTCTTCCGTGCGCAGCCTGCCAGGATCGAAAACGATTTCCGGTTCTCTCTGGCGCAGGCTATCCAGATATCCCTGGGGCTCCTTGCCAGGAAAATAAATCGGATACCCGCGGTATACCGGACGTACCTTGAACTCGTAATAGTCACCGGACGAGATATAGCGGGGAGAGCGATCCGGCTGTGCCAGCGGCAGTTCGAACAATTTGACTTCGTGGTCATCCCACGCCCGTGGAATCGTCGGATGAAAGCCTTGGGCTGCGCAAGACATGGCGAGTAACGGATACCACAGAATCCACGACCGACTCACGATCCCTCCTCTGGCGCAGATAGGCGCAAGGGTCCTATGATTATAGATCCGCGCTACACTTGCAACCGCAACGCCTGTCGACTGCTCATCGGTAACGATCAGTCCTTTCGCCCAGCGTTTTACCGATCCGGCTGCGGATCGTTTGTGGCTCCTAACTCGGATACTGCCATCTGGAAGGTAGCGACCAGCCATTCGACACTCGGCCTACAGAACGCCACTAGGAAATGATCGAAAGACCGGCGGCAGAAACGCGGCTCATGTGCGTGCGGAAGATTGTGCTCTCCGCCAAAGTTCTGCAACATCGAAAGAGTGACTGCACACCTTTGGTGAAGATCAACAGACACGCAGGTCTACCGTTCCATCGTTGCTCGGTTTCCATGGTGTACAGCTATTAGGTAGCCGATAACACGGAACTGGTGCTGACAAGAATAGATTAATCCCGGCCACCGCCGTCAAAAGGAATAGGCAGGAACTCCACGCTGCGGCGGAGGCGCCGGATTCGAGAAAAAGTCGCCGATAGTGCCGAAAGGGTTATCAGCAAATTTAACAAGAAACAGGTCGACCGCATCGGGGCCCCACTTCAGGCTGGCCTCCCGGTAGATAGCGTCGACAATGGTGTAGCCTAAGTTGGCCCCCACCAGCCCGAGGCCTATCGCCGCGCCCAACTCCGTTGTACTCAAAAGAGCCAAGGCATTGCCCGCTGTAAGGTAGTGTGCAATCGAGGGGTCCTGGAGGAATTCCGTAAACGCGCCGCCAAAGGCGATTGCCGGCCAATTAGATTTGTATCCGAGAAGTTCCCCAGTCAAAAAACCGGGACCGAAAAACTTGTCCAGCGAATTTATTGCCGCGGCCGTCGTGCTGAGCAAGCCGTTGAAGAGGTCCCACAGCGGATTCGGGCGAGGCCTCTCGCACAGGCCGAGAGGGTCAATACGGGTGGCCGCATTACCGGAAACGTAGCTATA
>WNFJ01278461.1_pt1 | contig 11290 bp, 11 predicted proteins | sample 5400461 | NCBI WGS metagenome assembly WNFJ01 (sample SAMN13153349, study PRJNA577476) | soil metagenome | isolation source: 115 cm saprolite on Douglas fir-dominated hillslope | place: USA:California | collected 2013-09-17 | reverse complement strand
AGGCGTTTAATGGCGCTCTCGATCGTCTGGCGGTTGCTTATCATTTGGAGCGTCGGCTCACGGCCGATGCTGCTCATGAGTTGCGGACCCCGATTGCTGTCCTGAATTTACGCTTGCAGCGAGGGCAGCTTAGCGGACACATCGATTGGTCTGCCATTACCCGAGAAATGGGGCAACTGCGGCGTCTATTGGACCAGATGCTCGACCTGGCGCGGAAGGACCGTATTGACTACGCAGAACGAGAGATAGTCCGTCTTCCGCGCCTCATTCGAGAGACAACTGCAATGTTGTTGCCCATGGCAGAGGAGAAAGGCCGCGAGATCACGATAGACCCATGCGACGAGCTGACGGTTTTTGGTTCATCAGATAACTTAAGAGACATGTTGCGCAACCTACTTGAGAACGCGCTCTTTCATGGCACCGGTAGCATAGGGGTGATGCTGCGAACCGAAATTAGCTCCGATGGCGGCAACAATTCCGTTGTTTTGGAGGTCACGGACGAAGGCGCTGGAGTACCGCCTGCAAAGAGAGACCTTGTTTTTGAGAGATTTAGCAAGGCAGTACAAGGCTCGCCAGGAGCTGGACTCGGTCTCGCTATTGTCCGGCAGGCTCGCCAGGAGCTGGACTCGGTCTCGCTATTGTCCGGCAGGTTGTACGCATGCACGGAGGGACAGTCTCCTTTGTTCCCGTGTCTTCCGGCTGTTGCGCACGAGTCGTGCTTCCGAGAGCAGTCACTTCTTCCGATGACAGCGTTTGCAACGAACGGCCGGTGCAGGACGTCGCTCCATCATAAGCAACGCGATGTCAGTTATCGGCGTATGTCCGCCAGCTCCACTGCACCCAAGCAATGATGTTGGTGTCGAGCTGAATATATCCGCATGCTCACGTTAGCGCGGCGGTCAGCGAGCGACCGTAAAGACTATCCTTTCGATACTCGCTTCGTGCGCTGAAAGGTATGCAACGTTTCAATAACCTTAACCTTAGGACCACCCAAGATTATGTGGTCGCGTCAGCGCCGGGTCAGGTTGACCTGCAAGAGTGCTCGCAGCGATTCCATTGGGGGACCTTCATGGCAAGCTCATCGATCACAAATCGGCGCATCGAAGAACTGACGCAAGCGGGCCGTGACATCTTAGCCGATGCAGAGTCCAAGAGCAGGCCGTTCATCGGTAATATCGAGTCCGTCGGGGTCGCGAAAGTGGGACAAGGGACGCGGGTGCGGGCCCTTCTTTATTCGCATGACACGTTCGGGCTTGGCCATCTGCGCCGCAATCTTGCAATCGCTGATCACTTACTGGAGCGGAATCCCCGTTTCCAGGTCATGCTCCTGTCGGGCTCGCCAGTCGCCGATTCCTGGCCGTTACCGCCGAACCTCCTTTTGAGCCTCATGCCGCCGGTGGCAAAGGTCGGCGCCGAGGACTATGTGTCACACGATGGCAAGGTCAGCTTTGCCGAGGTCAAGCGGCAGCGCGAAGCCGTCATCATCGAAACGATCCGCGCCTTTCAGCCCGACGTGTTCCTCGTCGACCACGCTCCGGCGGGGATGAAGGGAGAGCTTCTCGGCGCCCTCGCTTACCTGCGCGCCTCAATGCCCCAGACCCTGACCGTCCTTGGCCTTCGAGATATTCTTGACGAAGGCTCGGTAGTGCGCTCACTGTGGCGCGAGCAAGACACCTATGGGTTGATCGAGCGCCATTACGAACAGGTCTTGGTTTATGGCGCCCCGGCGCTGTTCGATGTCGTCGAGGAATATGAGCTCCCCCCAGCGATTGCCGACAAGCTCAGCTATTGCGGTCATGTCGCCCGTCCCCGTCCCACGGTCGCTCGAACTGAATCGGAATCCACGTCGAACGGCAAGCGCGTGCTCGTAACCGTCGGTGGCGGCGGAGACGGATTTCCGGCGATCCAGACCTACCTGTCGGCGCTCCAACGCCTGAACATCCGGCCAGAACAGAGCATCCTTGTCACCGGCCCGCTGATGCCGGAGGATCAGCAACAATACCTTGAAAAGGTCGCGTCCCAGCACGCGGACGTTCGCCTCATGCGGTCCTCCACAGAAATGACCCGGCTTCTGGCCGAGGCGGATTTGGTCGTCTCTATGGCGGGATATAATAGCACCGTTGAGGTCCTCGCGGCGCAAAAGCCGGCCATTCTGATGCCGCGCGCCGCTCCCCGAGCGGAGCAGAGATTGCGCGCCGAACTGCTGGCAAAAATGGGGCTTGCCTGGGTGGTTCGACCCGAACGGGGTGCGGTAGAGCAACTCGCCGGACTGCTGGACCTTGCTCTCTCGGGCGCGCGACCACGCGGCCTAGGCTGCGGCCTTTTGGATCTCGGCGGAGCGCGGCGCGTTGGCGACGTGCTCGAGCGCCTTCTAGAAGCCCGAATTTCCTCGACCTCTCAAGACCATGGATGACGTCCTGTGCCATGCCGTGAATCTAGACGCGTCTGCTACATCCTGAAGCGGTTTCCCCGCCTGTCAGAAACCTTCATTCTCAACGAAATTCGGGCTCTTGAGCGACTTGGAACGGATCTGACGATCGTCTCGCTTCTTCCCCGCGAATCCGGACGCCATCACTCGACGGTAACCGAGGTGCGCGCGCCAATCCGCTACCTGCCCAACGAGTGGCCTGGGCTATGGCGGGGAGCGCTGAGGCCTAATTTGTCGAGCCTCATCCAGTCTCCCGCGCGCTATCTCTATACCGCGACCGCGGCCTTGTGGCTGGCCACTCGATACGGGCGTCCGATCGCCACGCTCAAGAATTTCATGCGCGGAGTCATGGTGGCTGATCTCTGCCGGCGCAACAATGCTGTTCACATTCACGCTCATTTCGCCAATACCCCGACCCGCGTAGCGTACTTCGCCAGCATGTTGCTTGGGACTCCGTTCAGCTTTACGGCCCACGCCAAGGACCTCTATCTTACGACCAAGGATGCGATTCAGGATCGGGTGTCAGCCGCCAAGTTTGTCCTAACCTGCACCAAGTATAATGTTGAGTACATGAGGGATTTTGTTCCTATTGAGCACTGGGAAAAGATCCACCTCGTCTACCACGGAACAGATCTCTCCGCCTTTTCGGCCTATTTGGAGGAAGTCGAGTCGACCCTGCCGCAATCGAACAGCCATGGTCCGGTCATCCTGTCCGTTGGCAGGCTTGTTCCGAAGAAGGGCATGAACAATCTCCTTGCCGCCTGCGCCCTGCTTCGCGATCGGGGTCTTGCCTTTCAATGCCGGATTGTCGGCACGGGACCGCTCAAGGACGATCTTCAAAAGCAGATAGACGATCTCGATCTCGATCACATGGTGAAGCTCGTCGGAGCGATGACCCATGACGAATTGGTTGCCTACTATGGTCAGGCGACGGTCTTCGCCTTGCTCCCGCAGGTCGAGGAGAACGGCGACCGCGACGGTATTCCGAATGTGCTGGTCGAAGCCATGGCGGCGGGCCTGCCAATCGTGTCGACATCCGTGTCCGGAATTCCTGAACTAATTGAACACGGTCGCACCGGATTCCTGGTTCAACCGTCCGATCCGGCGGCGGCGGCGGCGGCGCTCGAGCGCTTGCTGAATGACGGCGAGATCCGGCAGCGCATATCGAAAACGGCTAAAAGCCAGCTGACACGGAACTTCGAGTGCTGGGAGTCGACGAAGGCGATTCACAATCTGTTGGCGGAGGCCTGACCGCCTTGAATATCCTCTATCTATGCGCCGATTGGGGAATTCCTGTCCGGGGTCACAAAGGCGCTTCGGTCCATGTCCGTGAGGTAGTGAACACTTTCGATCGGCTCGGGCACCGGGTGGCCTTGGCCTTTGCCAGTGGCGGCGAAGGCAATCCCGACCCATCCGCCATCATGATCGATATGACCCCGGATGTCTCGAATCACGACAGGGCTCGCGAGGTGGAGCTTCGCGGGATCGAACTGGACCCTGACGACAAGCCGCTGTGGCGGGAAGTGGAAAAGCTCGCGTATGACCGGCGACTCGCCACAAAATTGCGATCAAAGCTCGATGCCATCGGCTTTGCTCCGGATATTGTCTACGAGCGCTTTTCACTGTTTCACGAAGCGGGAGCGGCGCTCGCGCGAGCTTTGGAGGTTCCGCACTTCCTAGAGGTCAACGCCCCCCTCCTCGAGGAGCAGGAAAGCCACCGTGGCCTCCGTTTGAAGTCGCTCGCCCATGCCGCGCAGGCCCAGTGTTTCGCCAGCGCCAGCCATATCTTCACGGTCTCACAATCGCTCAAACAGTATGTCGAGGGAGAGGGAGTTCCGGATGGTCGAGTGACCTGTCTGCCTAACGGCGTTGATACACGCCGCTTTGCGCCTGGGGTTGACCCCAATCCGACGCGCGCCCGCTACGGCCTTGGAGAGCACCCCGTCATCGGCTTTGTTGGAAGTCTCAAGCCTTGGCACGGTCTGGATTTCTTGTTCGACGCGATGGATGCGCTAATCACTCTCGACGAGACCTGCAGGATGGTCATCGTTGGCGACGGCCCTGGTAGTGACTATGCCCGGTTCAGGGCGGCAGAGCCGCATCTGGCAAGCCGCATCGTTCTCACCGGCAAGGTTCCCTACGACGAGATCCCTGCGCATCTGGCGGCGATGTCCTTAACCGTCGCGCCCTACGTCGCCCAGAACGGTTTCTATTTTTCGCCCCTCAAGGTTGTCGAATCGCTCGCCGCTGGCAGACCGGTGGTGGCCCCGCGGATCGGGCAGTTGAGTGATCTTATCGAAGACGGAGTCACGGGGTTGCTTTACCCCCCCGGCGATCTCGCGGCCTTTACCGCATGCTTGCACCGGCTTCTTGCCAACCCGGCGGAAAGAAACCGAATGGCTGTGAACGCTCGCCAACAGGCTGAGAGGACGCTGTCCTGGGAGAGTGTCGTCCATCGAGCGCTGGCGATCATATCGGAGGCGGAGGGAGCGACGTGAGCATCCATGCCGCCGCGCGCATCGAGCGACACCCCCACTCGCTGTGGAGCCTGCATCGCCATATCCGCTTCCACGGAGGGCGGGTTTGGGGTGTCGTCCTATTGCTGATCGCGCGCTCCGCAGTCCTCCTCGTCACCCCCTGGCCGCTCAAGCTCATCGTCGACACCGTCATTTACCAAAAGCCGCTGGCTCATTGGTTGGTCGCCTATCTTCCGGACCCATCCCACCATCGAATGGCGCTCCTGAACGTGCTCGGACTTGGTCTTCTCGTGCTTGGCGCCGCTGAAAATTTCCTCTCCTATCACGGCGACCGCCTGCTACTGATCGTCGGCCAGGAAGCCGTGTTTCAGCTTCGGGGCAAGCTGTTCTCCCACCTCCAACGCCTGTCCCTGGCCTTCCACCGGCGTCAGAGGATTGGCGATCTGATGTCTCGGTTGGGGGGTGACATCAACGCGCTGCAGGACTTCGTAATCAATGCCGGGAGCGGCGTCTTCGCGCATCTGCTCACCGTCGTCGGCATGGCGGCGATCCTATTGAGTCTCGACTGGCGTTACGCGCTTGTGGTCGTCTCCGCGGCGCCCGCCCTTCTGTGGGTGACCGACCGCTACGCCAAACGCGTGAAGCACTCGCTCCGGCGCGCTCGGCGGAAGGAGAGCGAAGTCTGGGGCACGGTCCAGGAGATCCTGGGCGCTATCCATGTGGTGCAAGCCTACGGCCGCGAGGCTACCGAAGAGGCGCGTTTCACCCGCCGCGTCGAGGAGAGTCTAGGGATCGCCCTGGAGGCCACCAGCCTGCAGTTGCAACTGCCGCGCTTGGTAGGCTTCGTCTTCGCCGTCGGAACGGCGGTCACCCTGTGGTTCGGGGCGATTGAGGTGATGAACGACCATATCACCGCAGGCGACCTGTTGGTATTCCTCGCCTACCTCAGGGGCATGGCGACGCCGATCCGGCAGATCGCCAAGATGGTCGGCTCTTTCGGCAAGGCTGAAGTCTCGGCCGAGCGGATCGGCGATCTGCTCTCCGAAGTGACTGATATCAAGGAGGCGCCTGATGCGATCCGCATCGAAGCTTGCGCCGGGAAGATTGAGTTTCGATCGGTCTCGTTCGGCTACAGTGCAGACGTCGAAATCCTGACCGACGTCTCGTTTCGAATGGATGCCGGCGAGACGATCGCCCTTGTCGGTCCGACCGGAGCGGGCAAAAGCACGATCGCCGGACTCATTCCGCGCTTTTATGACCCGACTCGCGGGGAGATCCTGCTCGATGGGGTCGATCTCCGCAGGCTCTCGATCGAGAGCCTGCGCGCCAATATCGCTGTCATCACTCAGGAACCCCTGTTGTTCACCGGCGCCGTCTGGGAGAACATCGCCATTGGCCGGCCCCATGCCAACCGGGACGATGCAATAGCTGCAGCGCGTGCATCCGGGATCGATGATCTGATCAGGGATCTCCCGGAAGGGTACGACACGCTGATAGGCGAGCGCGGCGCGACCCTATCCGGTGGGCAGCGCCAGTTCATTTCGTTTGCTCGCGCCATGCTGAAAGACGCGCCGATCGTGATTCTTGACGAGCCGACCAGTTCTCTCGATTCGGTCACCGAACGTCTTCTCGGTGCGGCGTTAAAGCGACTGACCAAGGGGCGGACGACATTGGTGATCGCCCATCGGCTGTCCACGGTTGTCAGCGTCGATAGGATCCTAGTGCTCGATCATGGACGAATCGTCCAATCCGGCACCCACGAGCAGTTGTTGCGGATGGACGGCCCATTCGCCGAGTTGTGGCGTCAAGGAGGACATGTTCAGACTTCAGAGATGGCCATCGATTCCGGATTCGTCAGGTGAATGCGCCGCAGGATCAGTCGGTCCCGATCAGCCACGTCTCCAGGCCCGCGCATTCACCCGAACTCGTCCCGGCGCGCCAGTTGCTGCTGCTTCGTCACACCCACACTGAGTGGAGCGAGACGGGTCTCTATCAAGGACAGAGCGATCCTCCCTTGTCCCGGGCCGGAATTGAGCGCGCTGAGGCCTTGGCCAGCGAGCTTGCGCCAATCCTCGCCGCGCCGGTCACCATTCTCACCAGCCCACTGGCGCGGGCTAGAATGACCGCGGACCTGCTGACCGTTCACTCGAACAAGCCGGTGACTATCGACGAACGATTGACCGAACTGGACTACGGCGCCTGGGAAGGACATTCGCAGGAGACGGTCAAGCTCCGCTGGCCGGACATGCTCCGCCAATGGAAGCGAACCCCAGATACGGTTTGTTTCCCCAGCGGCGGGTCTTTGCAGCAAGTGCAGGGCCGCTTGCGGTCGCTGGTGCGCGACATCGCCAGTTTGCCACAACCCGTCCTTGCCGTGACCCACGACGGCCTGATCCGTGTCGCGCTTCTGGAGGCCATGGGTCTTCCCCTCGCTGCATTTCGCTCCGTCAAGACAGAGCCCGGCGGGCTTACGAGGCTGCTCAGGTCATCTGGCAATTTGGTATTCGATGTTCCTCCTAGCATGAATGGATCTTAGATGCGCATTGCAATGATAGGCACGGGTTACGTGGGATTGGTATCGGGCGCTTGTTTCGCTGATTTCGGCCACCAGGTGACGTGCGTGGATAAGGACGTCGACAAGATAGACGCACTGAAAAGAGGCGAAATCCCAATTTTTGAGCCCGATCTCGACCGACTTATGGAAGCGACGGTCAAGGACGGTCAACTCAACTTCACGACCGAACTTCCGGGCGCAGTCAGCAACGCTGACGTCGTGTTCATAGCGGTGGGCACGCCGTCGCGGCGCGGCGATGGCCATGCCGACCTTAGCTACGTCTATGCCGCCGCGCGCGAGATTGCGACCGCGTTAAAAGGTTTTACTGTGGTCGTCACTAAATCGACCGTGCCGGTCGGTACCGGAGACGAGGTCGAGCTTCTGATTCGCGAGGCCAACCCTAACGTAGAATTTGCGGTAGCCTCCAATCCCGAATTCTTGCGCGAGGGCGCCGCGATCCACGACTTCAAGCACCCCGACCGCATCGTCATAGGGACCGACGACGAACGCGCACGCAAAATTCTCGGCGAAGTCTACCGTCCGCTTTACCTGAATAAGGGGCCGATCATCTATACTGAGCGACGTACCGCGGAATTAATCAAATATGCAGCAAATGCATTTCTCGCGACCAAGATCACATTCATCAACGAAATGGCCGATTTGGCCGAAAAGGTGGGCGCGGACATCCAGGATATTGCTCGCGGCATCGGTCTGGACAACAGAATCGGCTCGAAGTTTTTGCATGCCGGGCCGGGCTTCGGGGGGTCCTGCTTTCCGAAAGACACCCGTGCTCTCGTGAAAACCTCGCTGGATCATGATTCGCCGATGCGCGTTGTCGAAGCTGTTCTGGCAGTTAACGAAAACCGCAAACGGGCAATGGCGCGTAAGGTGAGCGCGGCGCTTGGCGGCAATTTGCGCGGGAAGGTAATCGGCGTGCTCGGCCTTACCTTTAAACCCGAAACTGACGACATGAGGGAGGCGCCCTCGATCCCGCTAATCACGGGTCTTCTAGACCAAGGCGCCATTGTGCAAGCATACGATCCTGTGGGAATGGACCAAGCCCGCAGGGAATTGCCGAACATAATCTATTGCAGTGATCCGTATGCCTGCGCACGCAGCGCAGATGCGCTTGTTATTGTGACGGAGTGGGCGACGTTTCGCGCCCTGGATTTACCCCGGCTCCGGCGGGAAATGGCACAACCAGTGATGATTGACCTGCGCAACATCTATCGCCCCGACGAGATGGCCGCGCTGGGCTTCAGCTATGAGGGCATCGGCCGTCCGGCAAACCACAAGCGTGACAACTCGAGGATAAGGTTCTTATGCGGTTCGAGGGATCTACAATATTCGTGACAGGCGGAGCCGGCTTTATCGGCTCTGCAGTCATTCGCCATTTGCTGCGTGACATCGGCGCGTTCGTCGTCAACATTGACAAGTTGACATATGCAGCCAATTTGAGTTCGATTCCGGGCGCGGATGAAAACGGAAATTATGCGTTTCAACGAGTGGATATTTGTAACGCAGCGATGCTGCGCAAGTTGTTTGAACAGTATCGTCCACACGCTGTGATGAATCTGGCGGCAGAAAGTCACGTTGATCGGTCGATCGACGGTCCAGGAGATTTCATCCAGACCAACATCGTCGGGACATTCACACTCCTTCAAGAAGCGCTGCGATACTGGCGTCGTTTAACGCCGGCAAGGCGCGATCTATTCCGCTTTCTCCATGTATCGACCGACGAGGTTTATGGATCGCTCGGTGCCGACGGTCTCTCTTCAATTGTCAGCAGCAGCTTCGAGCAGGGACCGCGGACATTGTAACTGTGCTAAATACGCAATTGACGTTATTTCAGGCGGAAGATTCGCTGTGGCAGGCGCAGCTGGCACGGCTGCTTGCGATCGTGAGCCTGTACCAGGCGCTGGGGGGCGGTTGGGAGCCGAGGATGGAGAGGCCGGTCGATGCTCTTTAAGCCGGATTTGAACGAAACCGCGAAGGCCGCCGGCGACCGTGTTGCCCGCGTCGCCTCGCGCGCGCGCCGTCGAACCGTTTCGATTACGATTACGCTCTTGATCCTCGGCGGCCTCGGCTACATCGCCTGGACATCGCTGCGGCAGAAGCAGGCCGCGAACCGGGCGCGTCCCGATCTTCCCGTGCCCGTGCTGGCGGCGACACCGCGCATTCAGGACGTGCCGGTCTATCTCGATGGCGTCGGCGCCGTTCGCGCGCTGAACAACGTGTTGGTGCGCTCCCAGGTCGATGGCAAGTTGATCTCCGTGAATTTCACCGAGGGACAGGACGTCAAGAAGGGCGATGTTCTCGGCGAGATCGATCCTGTGATCTACAAGGCGCAGTTCGATCAGGCCGTCGCCAAGAAGGCGCAGGATGAGGCGCAGCTCGCAAATATGCGCCTGGACTTGGCACGCTATCAGCAACTTTCCGCCTCCAACGCCGGCTCCAGGCAGCAATACGACACCCAACGCGCCGTCGTCGCCCAGCAGGAAGCGCTGGTGAATGCCGATCAGGCGGCGATCGACAACGCGCAGGCTATGCTTGGCTATACCAAGATCATTGCGCCGCTGTCGGGCCGGGCCGGCCTGCGTCAGGTCGATCAGGGCAACATCATCCACGCATCCGATGTCACCGGTCTCGTCATCATCACCCAGTTGCAGCCGATCGCGGTGCAGTTCAGTCTTCCGCAACAGCAGATCGTGCGCGTCAACGCCGCATCCGGCAAGGGTGCGCTGACCGTGGACGTGTTCGGCAATGACGGGGTTACGGTTATCGACAGCGGCACGCTGAAAGGCATCGACAACCAGGTCGATCCCACCACCGGGACGCTGAAGCTCAAGGCCGAATTTCCCAATGCCAGTTTTCATCTATGGCCCGGGCAATTCGTCAATGTGCGGCTCAAGGTCGACACCCTCTCTCAGGCGATTGTCGTACCGACCTCTGCCGTGCAGCGCGGTCCTGCAGGAACGTTCAGCTATGTCATCGGCGAGGGTGACATCGTAACGGCGAAACCGGTTGTGGTGACGCAGCAGAACGAAACCGATGCAGTGATCGCGAGCGGATTGTCGCCGTCCGATCGCGTGGTGACGACCGGCTTTGCCAATCTGTCCGATGGCGCAAAGGTCATCGTCGGCAAGGACGAGCAGACGCCGACCGCCGATCTCGCGCCGCGCAAGAAGGGCAGCCGGGGGGCGCAGGGCAAGGACGGTCAGGGCAAGGGCGCCAAAAAAGGCGAGTTTAATCAGGGCGAAGGCGATCAAAAGGGTCAAACCGGACCCGGGCAAGGGAGCGAGCAGTCGGGCAGCGCAGCGAAGTCGCAGCCATGACCTTAAGAACCCGTCGCTTGAATGTCTGACTTCGCAAGCATGAGCACGCACCCATGAGCGTCTCTGAACCGTTCATTCGTCGTCCGATCGCGACCTCGTTGTTGGGGATCGCGCTGCTGATCGGTGGTGCGCTCGGCTATTGGGCGCTGCCGGTGTCGGCGCTGCCGCAAGTCGATTTCCCGACGGTACAGGTGACGACACAATTGCCGGGCGCCAGTCCCGACGTGATCGCCTCGCTGATCACCGCGCCGCTCTAGCGTCAGCTCGGGCAGATTCCGTCACTGTCGTCGATGACGTCGACGAGTTCGTTCGGCGTCAGCCAGATCTCTGTGTGTACCGAAAACCTTATCTGAGTTGATGACGTGATAGAATCGCCTAAGCTGGCGGAATGATCGCGCTGCTCTGTTTCGCTCTGGCCATCCTGGCCTCGCCATTCAAGTCGAAGTTGCGGCTTGAAGCTGAGAACGCGGTGCTTCGACATCAGTTGATTGTCTTG
>WNFJ01586166.1_pt2 | contig 11291 bp, 8 predicted proteins | sample 5400461 | NCBI WGS metagenome assembly WNFJ01 (sample SAMN13153349, study PRJNA577476) | soil metagenome | isolation source: 115 cm saprolite on Douglas fir-dominated hillslope | place: USA:California | collected 2013-09-17 | reverse complement strand
ATGAGCGCGATCCTGAACTTCAACGAGCTGGTCGACACGCTCGTGCACGGGCTCGTGCGCGGCATCCCGGTCACCCACACCACGCTCCTGATCTACGACGCCACCACCAACGCCTTCGCCTCCTACCGCGAGGAGACGACACTGGAGGAGGGTGCGGGCGTCGAGAGCATTCGCGCCGACAGCCCGATCGTGCAGTGGCTGACGCGGACCGAGGGCCTGCTGGTCAAGGAAGAGGTGAAGCTGAACCCGCGCATCGCGAAGTACTTCGAGACGGCCGAGGGCGAGCTGGAGGCCATCAAGGCCTCGCTCATCGTGCCGCTCAAGATCGAGAACAAGCTCAACGGTATCCTGCTCCTGGGCGAGAAGCTCTCGGGCGAGATCTTCGATCGTCAGGAGCTGGACGTGCTCTCGCTGCTCGCCACCCAGGCCGCCATCTCGCTGGAGAACGCGCGCCTGTACGAGGGCCTGTCGACCTCGAACGTCCGCCTCATGGAGGCCAGTCGGCTCAAGTCCCAGTTCCTGGCCAACATGTCGCACGAGCTGCGGACCCCGCTGAACTCGATCATCGGGTTCTCCAAGGTGCTACTGAACCGCCTGGACGGCGAGCTGACGGAGCGCCAGGAGGCGTACATCCGCTCGGTCCACAACTCCAGCCGTCACCTGCTGGAGCTCATCAACGGCATCCTCGACTTCTCCCGCATCGAGGCCGGCAAGTTCGAGATGCGCCCGGAGAAGGTCGACATGCTGAGCCTCGTCGACGAATGCATCGAGTCGTCGCTGCCGCTCGTGCGCGACAAGCGGCTGAAGATCGAGAAGGACGTACCGCTCGACGTGCCGCAGATCGCCGCCGACCGCACGCGTATCAAGCAAGTGCTGCTCAACCTCATGTCGAATGCGATCAAGTTCACGGCGGCCGGCAAGATCCTCGTCCAGGTGCGGTGCGAGCCCGAGGCGCTGCACGTCTCGGTGGCCGACACCGGCATCGGCATCTCGGGCGCCGATCTGAGCCGGCTGTTCGAGCCGTTCCAGCGTCTCGACAACCCGCTGGCGCAGCAGGCCGACGGCACCGGCCTCGGCCTGGCCATCAGCAAGAAGTTCGTCGAGCTGCACCGGGGACAGATCTGGGCGGAGAGCCGCGAGAGCCAGGGCTCGACCTTTCACTTCACGCTGCCGCTCGCCGCGGCGGCGAATTAGAGGACGTCATGCCCTCATCGGTTCGCAAGGACGGCAGTCGAGCGAAGATCCTCCACGTGGAGGACAATCCGGAAAACCGGATGCTGGTCCGGGCCATCCTCGAGGCGGAGGGCTACACCATCATCGACGCCGAGGACGGGCTGACGGGCATCGAGGCGGCCATCCGCGAGGAGCCGGCGCTCATCCTGCTCGACGTCAACCTGCCGGCCGTGGACGGCTACGAGGTGGTGTCGATCATCAAGTCGTTTCCGGCCTTCGCCACCACGCCCATCATCGCGGTGACCGCGTACGCGATGGAGGGCGACCGGCAGCGCACGCTGGTGGCGGGCTGCGACGGCTACATCCAGAAGCCGATCGACGTGGACACCTTCCCGCGCCAGGTTGCCGAGTTCCTGCACGGCAAGCGCGAGCACGTGGAGGAGCGCGAGCAGGGCGTTTACCTACGCGAGCTGAACCAGCGCCTCGTCTACCGGCTGGTGAACCAGGTGGAGGAGCTCAAGCGGCTGAACCAGCACTTCGTGCGCCGCGCCGCCCAGCTGGCCGACCTCCACCGGGCCGTACAGGACATCACCTCCGAGCTGGGCGTGCAGGCGATGCTCGAACAGCTGCTGCCCAACCTGGCGCGCGCCCTCGGCACGACGCAGCTGGCCGTCACCATCACCGAGGCCGACGTGCACGTGGCCGTCACCGGCACGCCGCCCGCCGACCGGCCGCGCAGCGTGCTGACCGGCTCCGGCGTGGCCCCGCTCGACGATTGGATGGAGGCGGAGTGGCGGCTGCCGCTGGCCGTGCGCGGCCGCGCGGTGGGACAGATGACAGCGCGCCTGGTGCTGCCGCCGGGCGCCAAGGCCGACGAGGAGCAGCTCCTCAACATCGTCGCCAACCAGGTCGCCATCGCCGTCGAGAACTCGCGCCTCTACGACGGCGTGCTGCGGCGTGCGGCGGAACAGCAGAGCCTCGTCGAGGCTGGCCACTTGCTCGCCAGCACGCTCAAGGTCGAGGAGGTGCTGCAGCGCTTCACCGAGCTCGTGCGCACGCGGCTGCGCGTGGACGTCGTGCGCATCTGGCTGCACGAGCACGACACGGACTACCGGCTGGCCGCGCAGGCCGGCCTGGCGGAAAAGCCCGAGCTGTCGCACATGCGGTTCGCGCCGGGCGAGGGCGCCGTCGGGCGGATCATGGAGCACCTCACGCCGCTGCAGATCCCCGACCTTCAGGTCGACCCGCGCTTCCGGGAGCGTGCGTGGGCGCAGGCCGAGGGCCTGCTGTCGTTCGTCGGCGTGCCGCTCATGCTCGACGACGTGCCGATCGGCGTGCTGCTCTGCTGGACACGGCAGCGCCAGGAATTCACGGCGGACGACGTGACGCTGGCGCAAGCGCTGGCGACCTCGGCCGCCGTCGGCATCCGCAACGCGCGGCTGCACGAGGAGACGCAGCTGCGCCTGCGTCACACCGAGACGCTGGTGGCGGTGAGCCAGGCGCTCGGCGCCACCCTCGATCTCACCGAGGTGCTGCGCCGCGCGACGCGCGAGATGGTCCGCGCCCTCGGCGGCGACACGGGCGTGGCGTGGCTCCGCTCGCCCGACCGCACGCACTTCGTGCCGCTCGTCGGCTACCACATTCCCAAGGACGTCGTCGGCACGCCCGTCGCCGCGGCGCTGCGCCTGGACGACCCCGTCATCCGGGCGCTGCTGGCGGCCAAAGGACCCATCGCCGCCTCCGACAGCCAGCAGGAGGCCTGGAGCAGCGCGCCGGCGGTCCAGACGCTCGCGCACAAGTCGATGCTGATCCAGCCGATCCACTGGAAGGACGAGCTGATCGGTGGATTCTCGGTGCTGTGGTTGAAGGGCATGCACCGGTTCACCCCCGACGAGCTGCGCCTCACCGAGGGCATCGCGCTGCAGAGCGCAATGGCCGTCGAGAACTCGCGCCTGTTCGAGGGCGTGAAGGAGCAGATGGCCGAGCTCAAGCGCACGCAGGCCCAGCTCGTGCAGTCCACGAAACTGGCCGCCATCGGCGAGCTGGCCGCCAACATCGCGCACGAGATCAACAACCCGCTCACCACCGTGCTGGGCTTTGCCTCGTTCCTCGCCGAGCGGATCCCGCCCACGGATCCGATGCGCGAGGAGCTCGGGCTCATTCAGGAGGAGGCGTCGCGGGCGCGGGACATCGTGCGCGACCTGCTCCAGTTCAGCCGGCAGCGCGACTTCTCGCCCGAGAACGCCGACGTCAACACCGTGCTCGAGCAGGTCATCGCGATGGTGCGCCGCCAGGGCGCCCTCAACGTCATCACCGTCGAGGAACGCTACGAGCGGGACCTGCCCGCCGTCGAGCTGGACGTGTCGCGGATCAAGCAGGTGTTCCTCAACATCATCAACAACGCCGTCTACGTCATGCCGAACGGGGGCTCGCTGACCGTGCGCACCGAGACGGCGAACGGCGGCGTGCGGATCGCCTTCGCGGACACCGGCCCCGGCATCGCACCCGAGCACCGCGACCGGATCTTCGATCCGTTCTTCACGACGAAGCCGGAGGTCAGCGGCACCGGGCTCGGGCTGTCGGTGAGCCTCGGCATCGTGCAGAGTCACGGCGGCACCATCGAGGTCGAGACCGAGGTGGGGCGCGGCACGACGTTCACCGTCGCCCTGCCGCTGCGACTCGAGGATGAGTCGGCGGAGCGCGGCGTGTAGGAGGCTCTAGAGCGAGGCCGCCACGCGGGCGGCGCCGAGGAGCGCGGTCTTCGGATTCAGCGCGACGAAGACGGGGATGGTCTCCATCAGCGAGGAGAGCCGGCCCTTGTCGCGGAAGGCGGCGACGAAGGACCCCGCTCTGAGCGTCGGCAGGATCCGCGGCGCGATCCCGCCCGCCACGATCACGCCACCCACGGCGAGAGCCTTGAGGGCGAGGTTGCCCGCCTCGGCGCCGTAGACGGAGACGAAGAGCGCCAGCGCCATCGCGCACAGGCGGTCGGCGCCGTCCACGCCGAGCTCGGTGATGACGGCGGCGGGATCGCCCGTGGCCATCAGCCCGGCCGTCTGCGACGACTCCCCGGCGACGCCGGTGGCGCGCAGGAAGCGATAAACGTTCACGAGACCCGGGCCCGAGAGCACGCGCTCGTAGGACACGCGGCCGAACTCCTTGCGGAGGTAACGCAGCAGGTCCTCCTCCAGCTCGCTGCGCGGGCCAAAATCGGCGTGGCCGCCCTCGGTGGCGATGACCGTGCGCCGGCCGCCGTCGATGACGACGATGGCCTCGCCGAGCCCGGTCCCGGCGGCAATGACGGCGAGGTTGCCGCGCCGGAGCGTTCCCGACTGCAGCGACACCAGCTCGTCCTCGCCGAGCGACCAGATGCCGTGCGCCGTGGCCTCCAGGTCGTTCAGCAGCCGCACGCGCGGGGCGGGGATCGCGGCGGCAAGCCGCCGTTCGTCGACGACCCAGGGCAGGTTGGTGGTCACGCCCCGGCCGTCCACCACCGGGCCCGCGATGCCCACGCACGCCGCCGTGATGTCTCCGCGCGGGCCGGCGGCAAGAAAACGCTCGACGATGGCCTCGAGCGAGTCGAACTCGTGGCTCGGCGCGGTGGCCTCGCGCACGAGCACGGGCGCGCCATCGCCCGGCTCGAACAGCCCGAGCAGCGTCTTGGTGCCACCGGCGTCGCCGGCGAGGATCACGCTACTTCTGGGTCCCCGCGTAGATGCCCATGACCGTCGACAGGAACTTGAGCGCCTCGGGCTTCTTCCGCTGGAACGAGTTGCGCCCGATGATCGAGCCGAAGCCGCCGCCGTCGCGGATGGCGCGCACCTCGTCGAAGACCGCCTCGTCCTTGTTGGCGGCGCCGCCCGAGAAGATCACGATGCGCCGGCCGTTGAAGGCGGCCTGGACCACGTGGCGCACGCGCTCGGTCAGGGTGCCAATCGGCACCTGCGTCGACTCGTAGACCTTCTTGGCCGCCGCCTGCTCCAGGTGCGCCGAGGGCAGCTTCACCTTGATGACGTGCGCGCCGAGCTGCGCGGCGATGTGCGCGGCATACGCGGTGACGTCGAGCGCCGTCTCGCCGTCCTTGCTGAGCCCGGAGCCGCGCGGGTACGACCAGATGACGACGGCGAGCCCGTTGGCCTTCGCCTCGACCGCCATGTCGCGGATCTCCTCGTACATCTCCAGCCGGTGCTCCGAGCCGGGATAGATCGTGAAGCCGATGGCCACGCAGCCCAGGCGCAGCGCGTCCTTGACCGATCCGGTGATCGCCTGATTGGGGTCCTTCTCCTCGAGCAGCACGTCGTGGTTGTTGGTCTTGAGAATGAGCGGCACCCGCCCCGCAAACTCCCGCGCGCCGGCCTCGATGAAGCCGAGCGGCGCCGCGTAGGCGTTGCAGCCGGCCGCGATGGCCAGCTCGAAGTGGTAACGCGGATCGTACGCGTCCGGGTTCACGGCGAAGCTGCGCGCCGGGCCGTGCTCGACGCCCTGGTCCACCGGCAGGATCACGAGCCGGCCGGTGCCGGCGAGCGTGCCCGCGTTCAACAGGCGCGCGAGGTTCGTCAGCGTGCCGGGATTGTCGCTGCCGTACCAGGACAGGATCTCTCTCACTCGATCGCTCATAACGTGCGCCCTCCTAACGGCGCTGCGCGGGGACGTCGGTCACCAGGGATCCAGCATACCGCGCGATGCCGGCCGGCCGGTCGCCACGTCACTCGCCGCTCTGCTGAATGAGCTTGGCGACGAGCCCCGTCCAGCCCGTCTGGTGGCTGGCGCCGATGCCGGCGCCCTCGTCGCCGTGAAAATACTCGTAGAAGAGGAGAAGGTCGCGCCAGTTCGGGTCGATCTGGAACGTCCAGGCGGCGCCGTGCACGGGGCGCCGGCCGTCGCGGCCGCGCAGGAACAGGCCGATGAGCCCGCGCGACAGCTCGCCCGCGACGTCCCAGAGGTTGAGCAGGCGGTGCGAGCCGGATGGGCACTCGACCTTGAGGTCGTCGCCGTAGAAGTGGTGGAACTTCTGCAGCGACTCGATCAGCAGGTAGTTCATCGGGAACCACACGGGGCCGCGCCAGTTCGAGTTGCCCCCGAAGAGCGCCGTGCGGGATTCCGCGGGCTCGTAGTCCACGCGGTGCTCGACGCCGTCCACCGTCAGCACGTACGGATGCTCGCGATGATAACGCGAGAGCGCCCGGATCCCGTGGGGTGAGAGGAACTCGTCACGGTCGAGCATGTAGCGCAGCACACGGGTGAGCTGCGTGCGGTTGACGATGGACAGGAGCCGGCGCACGCCGCCGCCCGACGCGCTGACGGTGTCGAGGTTCGCGCGGAACTCCGGCCGGTTGTCGATGAACCACTGCATGCGGCGCGTGAAGCCCGGCAGCCGGTCGATCACGGCCGGCTCCAGCGTCTCCACCGCGAAGAGCGGGATCAGCCCGACCATCGAGCGCACCTTGAGTTGACGCACCTCGCGGTCGGTGTGCAGGACGTCGTAGTAAAAGCCGTCCTGCTCGTCCCAGAGCGTGATGCCGTCGCCGCCGAGGTCGTTCATCGCCTTGGCGATGTAGACGAAGTGCTCGAAGAACTTGGAGGCGATGTCCTCGTACGCCGGGTTCGCCTGTGACAGCTCGAGTGCGATGGCCAGCATGTTGAGGCAGTACATGCCCATCCACGAGGTGCCGTCGGACTGCTCGATGTGGCCGCCCGTCGGCAGCGGCGACGAGCGGTCGAAGACGCCGATGTTGTCGAGGCCGAGGAAGCCGCCCTCGAAGACGTTCATGCCCTCGGTGTCCTTGCGGTTGACCCACCACGTGAAGTTGAGCAGCAGCTTCTGGAACGCCTTCTCGAGGAAGTCGCGGTCGGCCACGCCCGTCACCCGCCGGTCGATCTTGTACACGCGCCACACGGCCCACGCGTGCACCGGCGGGTTGACGTCGGAGAACGCCCACTCGTAGGCGGGGATCTGGCCGTTGGGATGCAGGTACCACTCGCGCAGGAAGAGGATGAGCTGCGACTTCGCAAAGTCCGGATCGACGGGCGCCAGCGCGATGGTGTGGAAGGCGAGGTCCCAGGCCGCATACCACGGGTACTCCCACTTGTCCGGCATCGAGACGACGTCGGCGTTGTAGAGGTGGGTCCACTGGGCGTTGCGGCCGCGCAGCCGGGCCGGCGGCGGCGGCGGCTGCCCCGGATCGCCCGCGAGCCAGCGCTTCACGTCGAGGTGGTAGAACTGCTTGCTCCACAGCATCCCCGCGAAGGCCTGCCGCGCCACCGCGCGCGCGTCGTCGGAGCACGCGGCGTCCACCACGGTGGCATAGAACTCGTCGGCCTCGCGCCGCCGCTGCTCGATCAGCGCGTCGAAGGCGTCGCCGAACGGCGCCGCGGCCGGAGCGGCGTCGCTGAGCCGCAGGCGGACGGCGCGCGTCTGGCCGGGGGCCAGGGTCAGCCGGTAGTGCGCGGCCGCCTTCGTCCCCACGCTCGCGGGATTCACCGCCTCCGCGCGGCCATGCACGACGTAGTCATGAAATGCGTCCTTCGCGTACGCCGTCGGGCCGGCCACGCCCCAGAGCCGGCGCGCGTTGGTCTCGTTTTCGGTGAAGAGCAGGTCGGCGGCACCGTCGCACACGAGCCAGCGCCGGCCGAGTGTCTCGTGCTCGGCCTCGACGACGCCGACGCCCACGCGCGAGGACGCCGCGCGCAGTCGCGGCCGTGCCGTGCCGGGCTCCCACGTCCACGTGTTGCGGAACCAGAGCGTCGGCAGCACGTGCAGCTCGGCCGCCTCCGGCCCGCGGTTGGTGACGGCAATGCGGATCAGGAGGTGGTCGACGCCGGCCTTGGCGTACTCCACGACGACGTCGAAGTAGCGGTCGTCGGCGAACACGCCCGTGTCGAGCAACTCGTACTCCGGCCGCCGGCGGTCGCGCCGCGCGTTTTCCTCGACCAGCTGCGTGTACGGGTACGCGCGCTGCGGATACTTGTAGAGGTACCTCATGTACGAGTGCGTGGGCGTGCTGTCGAGGTAGAAGTAGTATTCCTTGACGTCCTCGCCGTGGTTACCCTGATTGCCCGTGAGCCCGAACAGGCGCTCCTTGAGGATGGGGTCGCGGCCGTTCCACAGCGCCGGCGCGAAGCAGAGGCGCTGGTGGTTGTCCGAGATGCCGGCGAGACCGTCCTCGCCCCAACGGTAGGCGCGCGACCGGGCGTGGTCGTGGGGGAAGTATTCCCACGCCGTGCCGCCGGGACTGTAGTCCTCGCGCACGGTGCCCCACTGCCGCTCCGACAGGTAGGGGCCCCAGCGCCGCCAGTGCGCGGACCGTCGCGTCGCTTCCTCGAGTCGCCGATGCTCCTCCGTCATCCCCGGTTCGGGTATAGTAGCGGAACTCCGGAGGATTTAGGTGCTCCACTACGCGATCTCCCGGCTGCTCTGGCTCGTGCCGACCCTGCTCGCGATGGCGCTGGTGACGTTTCTCGTCATGCACGCCACGCCGGGCAGCCCCCTCGATCCGGTGGCGGAGGGCGCCAACCCGTTGTCGCCCGAGGGTCAGAAGGCCCTCGCGGCGTACTACGGGCTCGACAAGCCGCTGTGGGAGCAGTTCGCGATCTTCGTGGGCAAGGCCGTGCGCGGCGACTTCGGCTTCTCGTTCGTCTACAAGACGCGGACGGTGGCGGAGATCCTGCGCGAGACGTTCCCCGTCTCGCTCTTCCTGGGCAGCATGGCGCTCGTGCTCGCGGTGATCGGTGGCCTCACACTCGGCGTCCTGGCCGCGATCCATCAGAACCGGGGGTGGGATTACGTGTCGGTCTCGCTGGCCACCGTCGGCGTCGCCGTCCCCAACTTCGTCCTTGCCGTCTTTCTCATCATCATCTTCTCGTTCCTCCTGCCGCTCTTTCCCACGGGCGGCTGGGACTCGCCGCGCGACTGGGTGCTGCCCACGGTGACACTGGCGCTGGCGCCGATGGGGATCATCGCGCGCTTCACCCGGGCCAGCATGCTGGAGGTCATCCGGGCCGACTACACGCTGACCGCGCGCGCCAAGGGCCTCAGTGAGGGCCCCGTCATCTTCAAGCATGCGCTCAAGAACGCGCTGATCCCCGTGGTCACCCTGCTGGGGCCGCTGTTCGCGGCGGTGGGAACCGGATCGTTCTTCGTCGAGTCGATCTTTCGAGTGCCCGGCATGGGCCGCTTCTTCGTGCTATCGATGACCGGGCGCGACTATCCGATGATCATGGCAGTGGTACTGACCTACGGCGTCTTCCTGGCGGTCATGAACCTCGTCGTGGACCTCGCCTATGGCGCGCTCGACCCCAGGATCCGATATTAACGTCACCGCGGGGCCGCGGCCGCTCGCCGATCCGGACGCCGTCCGCGCGTCGAGCCCGCTGGCCGCCGACGTCGGCCCTTCCGCGCGCGGGTCCAGCCTCTGGCGGGACGGCGTCCGCCGGCTCCGGCGCAACCGGTTGGCCATGGCGGGCGGCGCGGTCGTCGTCGTGCTGTGCTTCATCGCGATCTTCGCCGACCTCCTGGCGCCGCTGCCCTACACCAAGACGAACTTCGGCCGCCTCAACGAGGCGCCGTCGCACACCTATCCACTCGGCACCGATCAGCTCGGCCGGGATCTGTTGTCGCGCATGATCTACGGTGCGCGCGTGTCGATGCTGGTCGGTCTCGGCGCGCAGCTCATCATCGTCGCCATCGGCGTCCCTATCGGCGCGCTCTCGGGCTACGTCGGCGGACGGACCGATCTGGCCCTGACGCGTTTCATCGACGTCATGTACGCCTTCCCGCGCCTGCTGTTCGTGATCCTCGTCATGTCGATGCTCGGAGCCGGGCTCACCAACATCTTCATCGCGATCGGCCTCACCGGCTGGGTCGGCATCGCCCGGCAGACGCGCGCGCAGGTGCTGTCGATCAAGCAGAAGGAGTACGTCGAGGGCGCGCGCGCGCTCGGCTCGCGCGCCGGCCGCCTGCTCTTCCGCCACGTGCTGCCCAACGCCCTCACGCCGATCGTGGTGGCCGTGACCTTCGGCATCCCCGAGGCGATCTTCACCGAGGCGGCGCTGTCGTTCATCGGCGTCGGGATCAATCCGCCCACGCCCTCGTGGGGCCAGATGGTCGGCGAGGGCCAGCAGTACATCCGCTCCTACTGGCATCTGTGTGTGTTCCCGTCGATCGCCATCGCGGTCACCATGCTGGCGTTCACGTTCTTCGGGGACGGCGTCCGCGACGCGCTCGATCCCAAAATGAAGTAGCGACCTCGACAGGAGGATTCCATGAAGCGTCCCCGGATCTCCGATGCGCAAATGGACCTGCTGGCCGCGCGGCTGGCGGCGGGCGGTGTCGGCCGGCGTGATTTCCTCCGCGTCGCCGCCGGCCTCGCCGCGCTCGGCGCGGCCGGTTTCAACGCCCGCCCGGCGTCGGCGGCGCCCAAGCTGGCCGCCGGTGAGAAGCTCGCCCGCGATCAGCATTTTCGCTATGGCGGCGGCGGCTGGTTCCAGAACGATCCCTCCAGCCACGACTACAACAAAGACCTGTACTGCAGCGGAGTGCCTGCCCTCTGGGCCGGACTCATGAAGTTCGACGCCAACTTCCAGCCCGTCCCCTACGTGGCGGAGAAGATCTCCTCCAACGCGGAGGGGTCCGTGTGGACCTTCACCATCCGCAAGGACTCCAGGTGGTCGGACGGCTCTCCGTGCACGGCGAAGGACTTCGAGTGGTCGTGGAAGCGCCAGATGGATCCGGCCAGCAAGAATCCGTACTCGAGCTACTTCTACGACATCAAGGGCGCCGAGCCGTTCAACAAGGGCAAGGTGCCGGACGCCTCCCAGGTCGGCGTGCAGGCCAAGGGCGACTGGACGCTGGAGGTCACGCTGGAGGGACCGCGCGGCTACTTCCCGGTGCTCTCCGCGTACCTCGCCGCCCTGCCCGCGCATCGTCCCTCGGTCGAGAAGTACGGCGACAAGTGGACGGAGGCGGCCAACCTCGTCTGCAACGGGCCCTTCACGCTCGAGGCGTGGGAGCACAACAAGGTCATGGTGCTCCGGAAGAACAAGCACTTCTTCGGCGCCAAGGACGTGACGCTCGACAAGGTGACCATCCCGATCATCTCGGTGCAGTCGGGTGCGCTGCC
>WNFJ01114047.1_pt1 | contig 11291 bp, 8 predicted proteins | sample 5400461 | NCBI WGS metagenome assembly WNFJ01 (sample SAMN13153349, study PRJNA577476) | soil metagenome | isolation source: 115 cm saprolite on Douglas fir-dominated hillslope | place: USA:California | collected 2013-09-17 | reverse complement strand
AGCCCCGTTCTACTTCCAGTTTCCGAACTGCGGAGAGGTTGGTGGAAGTCCGGTGCAAGAGCCTGCGCCGCTGTGGCCATTCTCGACGGTGGTGGGCTGGGCCGGCGCGTCTTCAGGGAATTGCTTCGATGCTTGCAGCGAGCCCAGTTCCTGCGAACGAGGTCCTCTGGCTCGGGCTCGCGAAGAATCCGCAGCGCGGCCTCGTAGCGACTAAGGTCTGGCGGTATCTGCCAGCCCTGCTGCTGGTAGTGGTCGATTCTCCTGCCGCATGCGGAGCCATGTCCCTGAGGCTCTGCCAGACCGCCTCCTCGGGCCGCCTCGGACCTTGAGCGGTCCCTCTGACGGGGACCGTGGAGGCACCCCGAGTTTACGGAATGCTGGTTATCTGTCCTTCGCGCTCCGTAAACGGAAGCATCTCCCGGGGAACGACAACTGCGGCGCTCCTTCGCGGATTACTTCTGGATAAGCGTTCGTAGAACATCGCCACCGTGGCGGAAGGTGAACCAACCATCGCCGACCAGAACTGTCTCTATCTTCGGATGAAGATCCAGCAGTCGCGCGATCGAAGCTCTCGCCTTCTCCGGGCTCTTGATCTTCTCGGGCCCAAGCAAGATGAGCGAATCAGCGCGGTGAGCCCGAATGAGATCGCCACTGATCAACGTGGTCTCTTCCAGCACCAGGGCCAGCTCCCCTGGCGTCTTTGAACCATCCAGCTCTCGCACGCGAAGTCCGGGGACGACCTCGTCATTGTCCCGAAGCCAGCGTTCGCAGCGAAGCGGGAAGTCCTCTCGCTCGGCCATCGGGCCCGCGATTTTCGCCCCCAGTCGCTGTCCAATCTCTTTCGCGCCACGGACGTGAAAAGAATTGGTGATGACAATCCACTGTGCGCCGCCGAGCTCACGAAGATGTTGTTCATCATGCGCAGACAACGGCAGTGGATCGATGAGCACATTGGTCCGCTTGTTAGCCCAAAGGAAACTATTGAAGTCAATGTCGAGAGCCTCTTGCAAAGAGGACCAACAAAAAAGGTCGGCTCGGTGCAGGCGCTTCATTCGAGTCGGCTTCTAGTCCATCGGATACAGCTCGTCGACCTCCACGAAAGTGAGATCGAGCCAGTCGGCACTCTGACTGTTGAGCAACGCACCAAGCTTTTGGGACAGAAGTGCCCGGTTTGCCGGACATTGACATCCGACATCGAGATCCGGACTCAGCTGGTGTAACGAAATGCTCTCTCGGCCGTCCAGCCATTGGCATCTCGGAGGTAAGCCTTGGATTCGTTAGTAGCAGGAGCATTGCTTCTTCTCGCGCTCGCAACGGTTTTTGCATTTTTTGGTTTTGCGGCCCGGCCACGAAAACAGCAAAGAGATCCCGCCCTTTTCGCGGTGGGCGCAGAAAAAACTGCTGATTCCGATGCCGACTTCTGAGTGGTGATTGGAGCCTAGGCCCGGCGCGCGTGCCTATACGCGTTTCGGCCTTTGACGCACCGGACCAAATCTCGCCGCTTCCCAGCCGGGGCAGCCTGTTCAAACAATACTTTGGCCTGTCCCAGATTGCGTTTGACACCTTTCCCGTCCCGATACTGAATTGCGCGTACTAGCAGCATCTCCGAATCAACCAAACCAGCATTACCGCTACGAGGCTTCATTGATGAGAGCGTTTATTCCAAAGGAGGAGGTATGAAGAACCGTCCCAGTACAATGTACACAACTATCCGAAACATGATCTTCGCCGTACTGCTTGGCGGCGTGGCGCTGATGATGACGACATCATCCCAGGCAGCAACCGATAGAAACCAGCCCAACTCTTTTGTGGCGGAAGCCGGCGCCATCACCACCGCCCCTATACCCAGCGGGCTGCTGAACAACCAGCCGGAGGCGGGCGTAGAAACGGGAGCGGGCTGGACGATGCAACGTATCGCCGAAGGGTTTATCGTCGGCTCGACCGTAGGTGATGGGCGTAACGACGGGGTTGGGCGAGTTTACGGAATGCAGATAGTGCCAAACCAGCCAAGCGTCATCAGAGAATTTACCTATGACGATGGCCAAGGGATGTGGATGAATACGTCTAATTTCACGCTTCCATTCTACGCAGAGCGTGCGCTCGCAATCGGAGACGCTAGCGGCGACCGAAGTTCCCACCTTTACGTCGGTTGTTTTGGCGGGGGTTTCTCCGGCGATGCTATGGAGTTGACGTGGAACGGCACTACATGGGACTCGCAATTTCTCGGCGACTACCCGACCGGCCAACAGTATGTCAACTTAGCCGTCGGGCCGGGCCGAGGCGATGATGTTTCGCGTCTGTACTTTGCCACCGGAAGCTCCCCACCCAACAATATCGCGCGAGAATATTCCCATACCGATGCAATTTGGGTGGAGCGGCAAATCCTGGCACTGCCGAGAGGCGTAGGTGCGGCCGGACAGTTTGGAATTGCCGTCGGAGATGGAAGAAGCGACGGGATCACGAGGGTGTACGGCACCATCTGGGACCTTACACCGGGAGGCCTGTACGTTTATGAGCTGACCTGGAATGGCACCAGCTGGGACGCCGGTCGAATCGACCGCATTCCCAGTCAGGCGATGGCCGTGGCTGTTGGCGACGGACATAATGATGGCGTGAACCGACTGTACGTCGTCGGCAGGCAATTTGGCGTATACGAATACTCCTTTGACCAGGGAGCCTGGTCACTAACCAGTTCCATCCCTGTCGGGACCGAAAGCTTTGATGTGGCCCTCGGCCCAGCACGTAACGACGGAGTCAATCGCCTTTACATACCTCGGCTCAGCGCGGGAACTCTGACGGAAGCGTCTTACTCTGCCGGGAATTGGTCGGTTGAAACAGTCGGGACGCCGGGAGGAGGTTTGTTCCGCGTCCAAGTAGGGAAGGGACGCAACGACAAGAATAGCCGTGTCTATACGATGGGGATAGGAGGACTCTTTGAATTCGAGTTCCGCCCCTAATTCGGAAGAGGCCGACACCCGCCTCCAGTATCTGAGAGCTACTCTGGCGGGGACCGTGGAGGCACCCCGAGTTTACGGAATGCTGGTTATCTGTCCTTCGTGCCACACCTGGGCGAGGTGAGCGTCACCGTGTGGCCAAAGATTCTGAAAGAAATGAGCGCGAAGCGAAACATCTTCGTGCTGGAGTGACCGCTCGCTCCAGGCGAGCTCGAGCTTTCGCTGCCGCTGCTCATCCAAGCCTCTGCCTACGTGGTATATGGCGGCTGGCGCGGTTCGAATTCGACGCGCTTGAAGGCGGGCCAACGCATGCACATTAGAAATCTCAAGGACAAGCTGCTCTTGCCTGTAGCGCTGTGCTTCTTTGCCGCCGTGGTGCAGGCTCACGCCGCAATCGAAGGCACTGCGCCTGCCCACAGCGTTACCGGCACCGTTACCAACGGCATCACCGGGCTGCCGATTGCTCAAGCAACCGTGACGATTCTCGACACTCCGCTGCCGCCTGCGATCACGGATGAGAACGGGATGTATCTGTTCCCGTCGGTCCCGGATGGGACCTATGACATTCAGGCGAGCGCGCCGGGCTTACTGTCGATGACGCAATCGGGAGTCGTTGTCGACGACGACGTCGTCGTGGACTTTGCCCTCGATTCTGCAGCGGTCTGCGATCACGTTCCTGGCAATTTGGTCGCCAACTGCGGATTTGAGACCGGCGACTTTACGTCCTGGACGCGCTCGGGCGATCAAAGCTGGACCAGCATTGACCCTGGCTCTGGCCACAGCGGAATGTTCGGACTGGTGAGTGGTCCCACTGCTGATCTTGGATTCATTGCACAGAATCTCGCGACCACGCCGGGGGGGGGGGAGCTACTCCGTCTGCTATTGGCTCGGGAACATTGGAAGACCGCCTAACCGCTTCCAAGTAAGTTGGGGAGGGACGGTGCTCCGGGATGTCTCTGACCTGGAACCATGGTCAGGCTATGTGCAGTTTTGTCATGACGTGGTCGCCCCAACTGACACGACGGAACTAAAGTTGGGGTTTTTGAACCCGGCTAGCTTCTTCTTTTTCGACGACGTTTCCGTCGCACCGCAGTGACCGCCAGCCGCAGGTCAACACCTATTCCGGTCCGCTCTCGTCATTCACTCTCTTTAGGGTAAAAGCGAAACAGATTTCGAACGCAGTTCGAGCGATCCAGCCACTTCCAAAGCGCGCGATACAGGAGTCGAAATTGTCGAAGCGATAGAAAAACCCTAAGCAGGATCTGCGGTTACCCGCTATCGTTTTGATTTTATTAGTTTCGAATTCGTATCATGCCGTCTGGTTCCACCCTGTTCCGGCCAAAACCGCGCTGGCGCGGCACACCTGCGGCACAAAAAGCGACCGCAGACGATACAGGTAGTTTTCCTGTTTCGGGATCGCCGCACTGGTGATCCGCGGCAATTACGTCTGCCTCGCGACTCGGCGAACGGGCTATTTGAATGTCAAAATGTAGGATCGGTTTGGCAACAAACCGGGAATGTCACGTCCGCGATACGGCTGACACGTTCGTGTATCGGTTGTCGACCGCTCCAGCAACGTAAAGCAGACTACTGAGGCATCACCCGAAATCCCGGCCGTTCGCCTCGATGCTCTTGACTGAAGACACTTCGGTTTGACAATCATACATTGTAGCAACACTCTTATACTCATCCACTGGTGCCGAACAGCCTTGGGCATGGCACCCTACCATCTGGAGAAATTTGGGTTGAGTTCCGGTCCCTGTGGGCATTCCACAACGAGAGCGAACATCCCTTTGTGTCATTCCTGTTGTAACAACGCACCTTTTATCATTCTCAACACTCACTTCCCACCTGCTCGCGCAAGCTCCGATAACCCAAACCAGGACAAGCAATAACTTGTTGTCAATCAAGACGAAGAGCCACCGGTGTCATGCATTCCAGGAGCAGGTGGTCTCGACGCGGGCCCCGCGACGATCGGTAATTCTCGTCCGGATGCCTTCAGCGACGCGAAAGCCTCGCGGCAACCACGACGCGGGCCGCGCCAGCAAATTGCCCAGTCCAATTTTTGTGCCCCTTCAATGTCAAAGTGACGCGAACGGGCCCCGCCGGATATAAGTTGGCCATCGCCAGGGGCGTGGTCCCAACCACTTGGCCATCGATGCGCACGATGGCTCCTATCGGCTCGCTTTTGACTTGAAGGATTGGCGATTCCACTGCCAGGGGGAAGATCGCCAGATACTTGTGGGGGATCCACGATTGGAGCTGTGGCCAAAAATAAATTCCGAGGCCAAGCGTGCCGAGCAGTAGCGAGCTTTTGAGCAGGAGGCCCCCTGGGGATGCGCGCGAGTGCACCGTCTTCGCTACCTCAGGAAGGAGCATCCTTTCTGTCGATGGGCGTTTCCTAGGCCGCTCCTGGAGTTGAAGCGAGCAGGATGGGCAATCCAGCGAAGCCGCGGTGTCGAGGCTGCGAACGCTGCCATAGCCAAAGAGCTTCGTCGGAGAGGTTAGCGGAATCAGCTCGCCACATGTTGGGCAGTGGTGATTAGGAAGGCTTTTAATACCAGGCGGCTTCAAAAGTTCGGAAATGTCTCCCCGGCCTAGCTTCTGCATTCAACACGTCCCTTCGTTGATGAAATACATGGCAAAGATAGCAACCTCCGTATCGCGTAGATATGCATGCGTGTGAGCAGAGCTACGCCCGTCGCGGTTCATTGCTGCGGAAGACCGAATACCGTTCATTGTCGCGGTAAATTTATGCTTGGGCCCCGAATTTGAGCTTGCACCGCGGGTCAGGAATATCGTGGTTCGCCGGGCACCGGACAGGCAGGATTTTGTTGTCCATCTCTTGACCCAGGGTTTGAGCCCATTTCATGGTTGCGGCTCCAACGTCCTCCTTGGGCCGGCCGCGGCGACAGAGGTGATGAGCAACAGAGGGCAACCGAGTCGGCAAGCCCTTTAAGGAACCCTTCGAACGCGGGCTGAGGCACGGTCGGCGTCGGGGGATTGACAGGTGAGAGAAACCCAACTCGCGGGATCCTGGCGGCCTGCTGCACCTCGGCGGGCGAAAGGACAGCTCCCAGACCCAGGACGACGACTGTGAACATGGTCCTCATAAGATACCTCCACACTTCATGCCCTCAGCAATTCCCCGGATCGCCTCCTCGAATTTGCAGCCGGCAGCCGAAACTCGACCGCCAGCTGATGCCCTTCTAAGACGAGGCAATGCTGCTGTATACGAATAATTCATCGCAATAATCCTTCGAAAACCCCCTTCCTGGAAGGCTTCTCCTTGCACGCCGGCGTGCACCTACACGCCAACGACCGCGAGGCTCCGCGCGCTCTTCGCCGCGACCGCAGTGGTGGTTTCCCACGAGATCGAGGACCCGGAGCCCCCACGAGGCCTGACCAGAGTTTCTTGATCTCGTCCTTGCTTTTCGCGATGGGAGCGTTGGCAGGGAAGACCGACGCGTCATCGGCATAGTAGGACACAATGCGATCGACGTCCTTGGTTGCCGCCGCCTTTGACCACGCAGCTTCGGTGTCACGTAGCGACTTCTCGTCCTTCGAGCGGGTGTCCGCCGCAAAAGACTGAGCGGAGACCTGCCGCACTTTCGAGTCCTCAATGCCATTCGGATCGCTCCAGCCGACTTGGACGCCTTCGTCAGTAGGCATCGCGAAGGCGCCAAACTCTCGCGCGCCTGCGAGCTCCATGCGAGAATGAGTTGCGCGTTACGCATCTTTGTCTACCTCGGGGGATTGTCATTCACGCGACATATACACGTAAGTTTCGAGCCAAGCGGTTCGCAACTCTCGGACATGAAGAGCGAAATCACCCCGTGCGGCAACTGAAGGGAGGAAAGAAAAGTGGGACGAGCTTTAGGTCAGGTCGGAGGGCCGGGCGAGGGAGGTAGCTTTTTAAGGTCGATGCCTGAGTGCGCGCCGGCAGAGCTGATGCCCAGAACGACAAACGCGGGGCCAGAGGTGAGAGCCGACAAGCCTAAGTTGGTCGTCGGCATCGGCGCATCCGCCGGCGGGCTGGACGCGTGCAAGAGGTTCCTCGCGGCGATGCCTCCCGACAGCGGCATGGCCATCGTGATCATCATGCATCTGGCCCCCAGCCGCGAGAGCCACATTGCCGAAATCTTCAGGGCCTCAACCACCATGGAAGTGGTGCAGGTCTCGGCGCCGCGGCTGCTCATGCCTGACCACGTCTACGTCATCGTGCCGGACACGTCGCTCGAGCTCAAAGACGGCGTCTTGTATCCGAACAAACCTCATGACCCGCATGGCCAGCGCCACCCCGTCGATGCACTCTTCTCCTCACTCGCTGAGGATCAGAAGGAGATCGCGGTGGGCGTCGTGCTGTCCGGCACGGGCAACAACGGATCGTCCGGGATCCGAAGTATCAAGGCTCGAGGTGGTCTGTGCCTCGTGCAGAGTCCCGAAACCGCGGAATACGACGGCATGCCGCAGAATGCGATCGCCACGGGAGCAGGCGATTACGTTCTGCCTCCGGAAGAGATGCCGAAGATCCTCCTCGAATACGCCGAGCATCCCGACGCGCTCCGCCCAGGCGAAGGCGGCGCGCACGAGGCGGAGCCTGGAGAGGCATTCGACCTCATTCTGGATCTGTTGAGCCGAATCTACCGGGTGAACTTCCGTAGCTCCTACAAGCGGGGAACGCTCGAGCGACGCACCAACCGGCGCATGGGACTCAAGCAGGTGTCCGACTGGCGCGCGTACCTGGAAGTCTTGCAAGGCGATCCCAAGGAGGTCGCCGCGCTGTACGGCGATCTCCTCATTGGGGTGACGCAATTCTTCCGCAACCCAGACGTGTGGGAGCACATCAAGACAGAAGTCCTCCCGGGTCTCTTGGCGCAACAGGATGGGGAAACGCCGCTCAAGTTCTGGGTGTCCGGATGTGCCACAGGCGAGGAAGCCTACACCCTGGCCATCATCGTTCTCGAGCAACTCGAGCGCTCGGGCCGTTCGACGAAGGTGCAGATCTTCGCCACCGATGCCGCGGAGAACGAATTGGCCTTTGCTCGACAGGGCGTCTATCCATCCAGTATCCGGGAGGTCGTCTCGCCCGAGCGTCTTTCACGATTCTTCCGTCAAGAAGGAGAGAATTTTGAGATCGGCCGAAATGTCCGCGACATGGTCACCTTCGCGGTCCACAACCTGCTCGGTGACCCGCCGTTCTCCAAGATCGACCTGGTGAGCTGCCGAAACGTGCTCATCTACCTGGAGGGGCACGCCCAACAGAGGGTCCTCGAGCTGTTTCACTTCGCCTTGAAACCGGGAGGGCTGCTCCTTCTCGGCGGCTCGGAGACCGTCGGGCAGCACGCAAACCTGTTCGAGACCGTCTCGCAAAAGACACGAGTTTATCGGTCGACGGCGACGACTGAAGCAGCCCGCCACCTCCATCTGCACTGGGCCGTGGAGCGTGCGTTGCGCGGCGTGACCGGGGCGCCTGCCTCTGCGCCGTCTGCTCGGAAGGACCCCAAGGTCAGTCGTATCATCGAGCAGATCGTGTTGAGCCGATACACGTGGGCCTGTGTGGCGGTTACCGAGTCGTTTGAGATCCAGTCGTTTTGGGGGCCGACGCACCAGTACCTGATGCAGCCCACGGGCGAAGCGCGCATGGACCTATTGACTTGGGCGAAGCCTGGGATCTACCCGAGGCTTCGCACTGCTCTCGAGAGGGCTCGGGAGGGCAAAGAGCGCGTGACGGTCACCGACATGCGGGTCGAGCGTGACGGCGTAATCCAGCGCGTGGAGTGTTCGATCGAGCCGATCACTCCCCTTCCTGGGGAGGCACGGCTGTTTCTGGTCTCTTTCCGAGATGTCCCGCACCCTCCTACAGTCGAGGTCACCGAGGCCGCCGAGTCCGGGGAGCCGCTCGTTCGCCAGCTCGAAGCAGAGAATAAAGACCTCCGGGAGGAGCTGCAGAGCACGGTCGAGCAGCTCGAGAGCACCAACGGGGAGTACCGCGCCAGCCACGAAGAGCTCCTGTCGCTCAACGAAGAGCTGCAATCGAACAACGAGGAGCTCCAAGCCTCCAAGGAGGAGCTCCAGTCGCTGAATGAGGAGATGGTCACGGTCAACCGGCAGCTCGAGGACAGGAATGTCGAGCTTCGGTCGATCACCGCCGATCTCAACAACCTCCTGGTGAGCACGGATATCCCGATCATCTTTCTCGACCGGGAGCTTCGAGTCCGACGATTCATGCCGGCCGCGACGCAACTCATGCATCTCGTCCCATCGGATGTGGGACGATCGGTCGAGCACATCAAGGAGCGCTTTGACGACGCGGGCATGATCCGCGATGCCCAAACGGTGCTGGAGAAACTCGTCCCGATCACGACTGAGGTGGAGACGGAACACGATCGCTGGTACATGCGCACCGTGCGCCCCTATCGCACGGAAGACGACCGAATCGACGGTGTATGCATCGCCTTCTTTGAAATCACGAAACAGAAGAAGGCAGCCGAGCAGCATGCCGACGCCCGACAGTTTGCCGAGACCTTGGTGGCAGAGTCCCCCGCAGCGCTTCTGGTCGTAGATCCCGACCTGCGGGTCGTGACCGCAACCGAGTCCTTCTGCAAGACGTTTCGGGTTTCCAAGGCGGAGACCGAGGGCGTTCACCTATACGATCTCGGCAACCGGCAGTGGGACATCCCACGCCTGCGTCAGGTTCTCGAGCAGATCCTTCCCGAAAAGGCCGAGGTCCGAGATTACGAGGTCAGCCACGACTTCGAGCAGCTCGGTCGACGCGTCATGCGCGTCCATGCGCGTCGGATGAGCCGTGGCGACTTCCCGCCTTACATCCTCCTCAACATCGAAGACCTCACCGAGTGCAAGACCGTCGAAGAGGCGCTCAAGGTCCGTGCAGACGAACTCACCCGCGAAAATGAGCGAAGGAATGAGTTTCTCGCTATGCTCGGTCACGAGCTGCGAAACCCGCTGTCGGCCATGACGCACGGTCTCGATCTCTTGGCGTTGGTCCGAGAGGATGCTGCGCGGCTGGAAGAGATCCGTCGAATGATGGCGCGGCAGGCGAGGCGCCTCGGCAGTATGCTCGACCAGCTCCTGGACGTTGCCCGCGTTACCTCCGGAAAGATCCAGATGGCGAAAGTCCTGGTGGATTTGGCGGAGGCGGTGCAAGCGGCGGTCGAAGCGGTGACGCCGCTCGTCGAGGCCCACAAGCACGAGCTCGCCGTTTCGGTGCCGCCGGGCAGAGGCGTGATTGTGCAGGGCGACTTGGCCCGGCTGACGCAGGTCGTGGAAAACCTGTTGAACAACGCAGCCAAGTACACGGAGGACGGCGGAAAGATCAATCTGACGATCGAGTCGGACGAGGACTGGGTCCGACTCCGCGTGCGAGACACCGGCATTGGCATGGATGCCGAACTCCTTCCCCACATCTTCGAGCTCTTCACGCAGGGGCCTCGCACGCTGGACCGTTCCGCGGGAGGCCTAGGGCTCGGTCTGCCGCTGGTCAAGCGGGTGGTCGAGATGCACGGGGGAAGCGTGGAGGCCTCGAGCCCCGGCCGTGGCCAGGGCAGCGCGTTCGTCGTCACTCTTCCTCGCATGCTCGAGACGTGGTCGAGAGAACGGACGGAGGGAGCCGACACTGGTGTGCGCCCCGGCAACGCCCCGTCTCGCCGGGTCCTCGTGGTGGAGGACGAAGAAGACACCCGTACCGCGCTGGCAGAATTTCTCGTAGAAGTCGGCCACGAGGCAGTTGCTGTCCGCGATGGGCCGGCCGCCCTCGAGACCGCGCGCTCGTTCCATCCCGACGCGGTGCTGCTCGACCTCGGCTTGCCCAAGATGGATGGTTACGAGGTGGCCAGACAACTTCGCGAGGAGCACAAGGGAGAGAAAATCCTTATCGTGGCTGTGTCAGGCTATGGGAGCGATGCCGATCGCTTGAAGCAGGCCGGCTTCGATCGGCACCTGATCAAACCGCCCAATATGCAGAAGCTCTTCGCCTGGCTCGCAGCTATCCAGGAGCTGTGAACCATCCGGGGACCACGCGTGCAATAGTCTGGCACCCCTGCGCGCGGTCGCCGAAGCGGTAGACGATGATCCCGGCCGCGATGCGCACGCCCGGCTCCTGCTCGTTCAGCGCGCTCGAGCGCGCGCCGCCCGTCGAGGCGAGAGCAGGCGCGGAGATCGACTCGCGTTCGTAGCCGGCGAGGCCCGGGCGGTCGAGGTGCGCGAGGATGACCGGCACCACGACGCGCTCGGCGGCAAGACGCCAGCGGAGGTCTATCGCAACTCCGAGCGCCGATCGCTCGTGCCTATCAACCCAAACTACCCATCAGACTGGCA
>WNFJ01635720.1_pt1 | contig 11292 bp, 12 predicted proteins | sample 5400461 | NCBI WGS metagenome assembly WNFJ01 (sample SAMN13153349, study PRJNA577476) | soil metagenome | isolation source: 115 cm saprolite on Douglas fir-dominated hillslope | place: USA:California | collected 2013-09-17 | reverse complement strand
CAAAGTGGCGCGCTACGACGCGAAGAAAGTTCGCGAGTTGCTCCGCGACGCCGGAATCGTTCGCAACCGGATGAAAATTGATGCGACGATCGGGAATGCGCGGGCATTTCTGGAAGTGCAGAAGGAATTCGGCACGTTCGACGGTTACGTGTGGCGCTTCGTCGGCGGCAAGCCCAAACAAAACGCGTGGAAAACCCACAAAGGAGTGCCGGCAAAAACGCCAGAATCAGACGCTCTTAGCAAAGACCTCCAGAAGCGCGGCTTCCGGTTTGTCGGATCAACCATTTGCTATGCGCTGATTCGTGTTTCCGGTACCGAGATTTGTCAAAATTGAAGTGAGCGCAAGGCTGGCTTGCGTTGAGGGCGAGGCCAGCTTACGATAAGAATCTGCCGTTTCTTGGTGCTTTCCAGAGCAGTTTTTGGCGAAGTGACGAATGCGGCGCGGAAGTGTGGTTGAGGAGAGGAACAGACAGGCAAGAATGCCTGTCCTACCTGGGGAGAAGGGCCGGATGAAATCCGTGGTGGTGGTGGGAGCGCAGTGGGGCGACGAAGGCAAGGGCAAGGTGGTGGACTACCTTGCCGGATCATTTGATTACATTGCGCGAGTGGCGGGCGGGCACAATGCGGGGCACACGGTCATCATCGGGAAAGACCGCTATGTGCTGCAACTGATTCCGTGCGGGATTCTTCGGCCAAAGCAGCACGCGGTGATCGGAACGGGCACAGTTGTGGATCCGGCGGCGCTGGTGGCGGAAATTGCGACGCTCTGCAAGGCCGGGATTGACGTGAAGGGGAGATTGCACGTCAGCAATCGCGCCCACTTGATTTTTCCGTACCACCGAGAGTTGGACAAAGCGGCGGAAGGCGCGCGCGGCGCGAACAAGATTGGCACGACTTCGCGCGGAATCGGGCCGGCCTACGAAGATAAGATGGCGCGGCGCGGGCTGCGCATGTGCGACCTGCTGGAGCCGGAATTGTTTCGAAAGAAAGCCGCTCACGTCGTGGCGGAGAAAAACCGGCTGGCGAAGGGAGCATACGGCGCGGACATTGATTTTTCGCATGAAGTGGAAGAAACGCTGAAGCTGGGCGAAAACATTCGCGAATACATTTGCGATACGGCGGAATTGCTGAACCGCGCACTGGATGAGGGGGAATCCGTACTGTTTGAGGGCGCGCAGGGAACGATGCTGGACATCGACCACGGGACGTACCCGTATGTGACCTCTTCAAGTGCGACTTCGGGTGGTGCGGCGACGGGCGTGGGGGTGCCGCCGACAAAGATCAAACACGTGCTTGGAATTTCAAAAGCATACACGACGAGAGTAGGTGGCGGGCCATTTCCGACGGAGATGCCCGATCTTGAAGCCACAGAGGTGCGTGAACGCGGCAAGGAATTTGGCGCGGTGACGGGACGGCCGAGGCGCTGTGGCTGGCTGGATTTGCAAGTACTGCGCTATGCAAAAATGATCAACGGGATCGATTCGATGGTGATTACCAAGTTGGACGTCTTTGATACGCAACGCGATATCCAAGTGTGCGTAGGATACAAGTACAAAGGCACGCCCCTGAAGGAAATGCCGGCGCTGGCAGAGGAGTATGAGCACGTCACGCCGGAATACAAGACGCTTCCAGGGTGGAATGAAACTACCTATGGCGTGAAGGACGGCGACAAGCTCCCGAAAGCGGCGATCGACTATTTGCGGTTTATTTCAGATTTCTTGCAGGTGGAGATTGGAATGATTTCGACTGGACCCGAGCGGGATGCGACGATTGTGCCGGCAGGGACGCTGTTGGCGCGCTGGCTCTAAAGAAGAGAAAACATTTAACGCAGAGGTCGCAGAGAACACAGAGTTCGCGGAGAAGAGCGGAAGCCAAGAAAAACGGCCGGGCTAAGCCCGCTGCAACGAAACCTCACCATGCTCAGCTACGAGCAAGCCCGGAACAAAGTCATCGAAGAAGTTGGGAAAAGAAAAGGACCGTGCGCGACGGCCGTTGTGAGCGTGTGGGACGCGCTCGGATTCGTGTTGGCGCAGGAAGTGAAGACGGACCGCGAATATCCTCCATTTGACCGTTCTACGCGGGATGGGTATGCGGTTCGTTCGAAGGAAGCAGCCTCCGGCGCACAATTGAGATGCGCGGGAGAAATCAAAGCGGGCGACACGGTGATGCAATCGCTCGCTGCGGGAACGTGCTTGCAGATCATGACGGGAGCTGCCGTGCCGCCGGGCGCGGACGCAGTCGTGATGATTGAACAAACCAGCCGCAAAGGCGATCTCGTGCGATTCGAACGAGCAGCGCAGCCTGGGCAGAACATCGTGCCAAGGGGCAGCGAGGCTGCAGCCGGGCAGACCATTTTGACGCCGGGCATGCGACTTGGATATGCGGAGCTGGCGCTGGCTGCACAGGTGGGCGCCGTGCAGTTGGAATGCGCGTGCCGGCCACGCGTCGCTATTCTCTCCACTGGTGACGAAATCGTTTTGATTGACGAAACGCCTGGCCCCTTTCAGATTCGAAACAGCAACAGCGTTTCACTTGCCGCGCAGGCTCGTATTGCCGGTGGCGAGCCGGTAGTCCTGGGGAACGCGGCGGACCGCATCGAGGATTTGGGAGAGAAAATCGAGCGCGGGCTGAAAGAAGATGCGCTGGTGCTTTCCGGCGGCGTCTCGATGGGGAAGTACGATCTGGTTGAAAGCGCCCTCAAAGCTATGGGCGCGGAATTTTTTTTCGATGCTGTGGCGATTCGGCCGGGAAAGCCGGCGGTGTTTGGAATGTGCCAGGGTAAGCCAGTGTTCGGTCTGCCGGGGAATCCGGTCTCCACGATGGTGACGTTCGAATTGTTTGTTGCGCCGGCGATTGATTTGTTGAGCGGGGCGGCGGCCCGCCCCTTGCCTTTGGTCGGAGCCCGGCTGGCAGAAGCGCTGAACGAAAAATCTGGATTAACGCATTTCTTGCCCGCGCGTGTGGAATGGCTCGGCGGTTTGGCGGAAGTGAAAGCGCTGAAGTGGCAAGGGTCGGGCGACATTGCAGCTCTGACGAAGGCGAATTGTTTCCTGGTGGTTCCAGCAGACCGGGAAAAAATCGAGGCCGGTGAGAGCGTTTCCGTATTGCTGAGGAAGGACGTAGTCTAAACTAGACTAGATGGCCAAGCTGTCGCACTACGGAAAGAAGGGTGAAGTGCGGATGGTCGATGTGTCCGAGAAGGCGGTGACCACCCGTACTGCCGTGGCGCGGGGTTTTGTGAAGATGAAGCCCGCTGTCGTAAGCGCCGTCCGTCGGCTGAAAAACCCCAAGGGCAATCCGTTGGAAGTGGCGCGGATCGCCGGTATTGCGGCGGCAAAGAGGACCGCGGAATGGATACCTCTTTGTCATCCACTGCCCTTGACGCACATTGATGTGACCGCTCGGCTATGCCAGAATGGCGTTGAAGTGCAATCCACAGTGACCACGGCCGCCCAGACGGGCGTGGAAATGGAAGCCCTGGTCGCCGTTTCCGCAGCGGCCCTCACGGTTTACGACATGTGCAAAGCCATCGATAAAGGGATGGAAATCACGGACATCGTTCTCGTCGAAAAGACCGGCGGGAAGAGCGGAGACTTCCATCGGCGGAAGACCGCGCAGAGGCGCGCGCGATGACCACGACAGGCCACAAAACCATCAAATTGCTGTTGGCGGAGGATAATCCGCTGGTGCGCGAGTTGATCGTGAAGGGGCTTGAGACGTTCTGCGAAGTGGAAGCCTCCACGGACGGAGCGGACGCGCTGCTGAAAGTAGTGGACGCACCGCCCGACGTGATTCTATGCGATTACAAAATGCCCGGTCTGGACGGCAGACAACTCTTCGAAAAACTGCGCGCCCGCGAGTCCACGCGGCACATTCCGTTCTTGTTTATGGCCAGCCGTCCGGACATCGAGGAGCGCTTGAGGCCGCTGGTGGATGGCGTTGAGGATTTCATCCCCAAGCCATTTTTGATCAAGGATCTGGTGCGCATCACAAAAAAAGTGGTCGACCGCCTGCATCTCGAAAAGCTGCAGAAAAAAGCGTCACGCCCAGGCGTCATCCAAGGGCGGCTGGAAGAGATGAGCATGATCGACCTGATGCAGTCGCTGGAGATGGGGCAGAAGTCCTGCCGGTTGATTGTTCACCACGACGGAGCGCAAGGCGAACTTTATTTTGCGAGCGGACAATGCCGCGACGCGAAAATCGGCAAACTCCAAGGCGACGACGCGGTTTACAAAGTGGTTCTGTGGACGGCGGGAGAGTTCGAGATCGATTTCAACGCCGCGAACGCCTCAACAAAGACAACTACGACGCGCAACACGACCGGACTGTTGATGGAAGCGATGCGGCTGATGGACGAGGCCAATCGCGACACGGTCGAGACGCCGTGATTTTCCTCAAGAAGCCTTCCTGATGCGCGTTGCGGTTCTCACTATCAGCGACTCTGTGACCAAGGGCGAGCGCGAAGATTTGTCCGGCCCGGCGGTTATTGCATTCTGCCGCGGGCTGGGATGGGAAATCACGACCGCACTGCACGTCTCGGATGACCCAGCAAATATCCGCGAGCAGTTGCGCGTCGTAGCGGATTCCGGCCGCGTGGATGTTCTTTTGACCACGGGCGGAACGGGAATCGGCCCCCGCGACAATACGCCGGAGGCGACGCAGGCGGTTGCTGACCGCATCGTGCCCGGACTTTCCGAAGAGATGCGCCGCAAGGGCCTGGAGAAAACACCGACCGCCGTGCTCTCGCGTGGCACCGCTGCCGTGCGAACGAAGACGCTTATCCTCAACCTGCCGGGAAGCCCGAAAGGCGCCGTCGAATCACTGGAAGCGGTGGCGCATCTGCTGCCGCATGCGGTGAAAGTGCTCCATGGAGCGCGGCACGACTAGTTTGTCTTCGTAGCTCGCAGCGGGATGAGAGCGCGGAGCCGGGGTTCGCGCAAATAGAGACCACCCCAGAGCAGCACTCCCACATACGTGGGGAACAAAACATGGCTGAACAATGGATCGCCGACGCGAAAGTGCGTCGCAACAGCGCCACCAAGATAACCAGTGAGCAGGATCGCCCCAAGAACGGACGTGACCGGGATGACGTAGAGGGCGACAGACACCAATAAGATGGTCCCGAGAACCGGCGCGAGGTTGAGGGACCAACCCAGGCGAGCGAATGTCTCCACAACGGGCGCCGGCGCCGGCTTTACGAATTTAAAGACCCCGTCAAAAGCGAGAAACGCGATAACCAATCCGCTTATAATGCGTCCTGCCAAGAGGCCTTTCTTCGAGACGGGAGCCGTTTGCGTGTCTGATGCCATGAATTTTCCTCCGTAGATGTTGCCGATTGTAAATCAACGGATCGTGAATTCGCTTGCGGTGGTAAAGAAATTCAAGGCGCAGCCGTCCCTTAGCCGCCTGCAATGGCTCCGATGATGAGAAGCGGCTCTGCCCCCGACGCGATTGCGTCAGGCAACGGCGTATCCGGTGGCTCGAGGGAATAGTCCTCGGCGCAAGCGAAAAAGCGGAGGAAGGGACGACGCTCCTGCGTAACGTGATCGCGGATCGTGCCTCGCAGCATCGGATACTGTGCTTCGAGAGCGTCAAGCACAGAACGCTGTGTAACCGGGCCCTCGATGTGGAGCTGAATCTCCGGTCCGGCGTGCGCCAGCGCGCGAAGGTGTCCCGGCAGAACGACGCGAATCATGACAGCGTCTGGACCTCCACCGAAAGCACGGCGGGGAGGTGCTCCACAATCGGAGCCCAACTGTCGCCGGCGTTGGCCGAGCCGTACACTTGCCCGCCGGTGGTGCCGAAATAGACGCCGCATTTATCGAGCGAATCGACAGCCATGGCGTCTCGCAACACGTTCACGTAACAGTCTTTTTGCGGCAAGCCCTTGGTTAGAGCTTCCCATTCGTTTCCGCCGGACTTACTGCGGTAGACGCGTAACTTCCCGTCAAGGGGGAAGTGCTCGCTATCACTCTTGATGGGCACGACGTAGATGGTTTCCGGATCGTGCGCGTGAACGTCAATCACAAAGCCAAAGTCAGTCGGTAAGTTGCCGCTGACTTCCTTCCAGGAGTCGCCGGCGTTGTCGCTGCGCATCACATCCCAGTGCTTTTGCATGAACAGTACGTTTGGGCGCGCGGGGTTCATCGCGACGTGATGAACGCAATGGCCGACCTCCGCAGTGGGTTCGGGAATGTATTGGGAGTAGAGGCCCTTATTGATCGGCTTCCAGGTATTGCCGCCGTCGTCGGTGCGGAACGCGCCTGCGGCCGAGATGGCAATGTAGATCCGCTTGGGATCTTTCGGATCGAGAATGATGGTGTGCAGGCACATGCCGCCGGCGCCTGGTTGCCAGCGCGGACCGGTGCCATGGCCGCGGAGTCCGGCGAGCTCCTTCCAGTTCTTTCCGCCGTCGGTTGAGCGGAATATGCCGGCATCTTCGACTCCAGCATAGACAGTGTCCGCATCGGTGAGCGACGGTTCAATATGCCAGACGCGCTTGAACTCCCAAGGATGTTGGGTTCCGTCGTACCACATGTGAGTGGTGAGAGGCTTGCCCGTTTCCGTGGAAGTGTCGTACACAAACTTATTGCTCTCGCCTTTGGGAGGGCCAGGTTTGGCGTCCTTCTCGCCTGGCGGCGTGCCTGGTTGAATCCATGTTTTGCCGCCGTCGTCGGAGCGCTGAATAATCTGCCCGAACCAGCCGCTGGTCTGCGACGCATAGATGCGATCCGGGTTCAAGGGCGACCCCTTGAGGTGATACATTTCCCAGCCCGCAAAATGAGGGCCGCTGACGTCCCAGTTTTGGCGCTTGCCGTCGGATGTCAGGATAAATGCGCCCTTGCGTGTTCCCACCAACACTCTTACCTTGCTCATCGCTCACTCCTTCTCATCTGTAGTAAGGACGCAGCACGAGCTGCCTTTGTGCTATGCAAATGCAAAAAATTTCTTTCGGCGCGTCACGATTGGATTGGTATCCAAACCTCCATGCCACCCATTCCCGTCTGCGGATTGAATTCCTCGGAATAACGCTCGAAAAAGCTTGGCGTCTCACCAGCGCCTCGGGGAACCTTCAGGCCAGACCCCGGGAGCCATTTATCGATAGCGTCCAGTGTTTCGTAGAGCTTTGAAACATGTTCACGGTGGGAAAAAACGGCATACTTCTGCGCCGGGATGGTCGCGAAGCTAAATTCGTCCGGAAGGCCTGAAGCATGGGAGATCTCAACGCCCGCGAGGTAGTCAACACTATCAGGACTGTCCGCATTGAAGCACAAGCCATAAGCTACCTGGCCCACTTGTCCGGAGACCTTGCCGATGTGAGGCGCAAAGCGCCGCCAGAGCTCAGGCATGTTCTTCATTGTTCCCGAAGTGTAGTGCGCACTCAGCCCGGCAATCAGCAAGGCTTTGCTATTCTCAAACCGCGGCGCTTCGAGTTGCACTGCAGGCGATTTCTTCATTGTTGCTTGGCTCATTTTCTTCCTCCGACTTCAACTTGCGGCCGAAGATCGTCGGCCGCGAAACAGTCTGCAACAAGTCACTTGCAAAATGCAAGTTAAAATATGTTAGACTCAAAAAATGCCAAAAAGGAAGTCGAGTCCCAAGCGGCGGTCGGGATGTCCGCTGAATGCCTCGGTGGAGATATTGGGCGACCGCTGGTCGCTGCTGATTATCCGCGACATGATGCTGCGCGGATTCCGGACATATAAGGAGTTCCTGGGATCCTACGAGAGAATCGCGACGAATATTTTGGCGGACCGCCTGCAAAAGCTGATCGCTCATGGAATCATCACCACCGGGCGAGATTCTTCAGACGGGCGCAAACTGATTTACTCACTCACGCCGAAGGGCCTTGATCTCGCGCCGGTCCTCACGGAAATGGTGCTCTGGGCGGCCGCGCACGAAGATACGGCCAATCAAGCGCTTGTCCGGGAAATGCGAAAGGACAAGGAGCAATTCCTATCTGCCATTCGACAACGCTGGGCTAAAACGATCCGAGCAAATGGCAATGCCCGGGGAAAACACAAGCCTTCTCCAGACGTTCGGGAAACTGGTCGCGCGTTTCGGCGAGGCTCTTCACTCCGATCGCAGCGCCTCCGTGACGTCCACGCGCGCGGCGCGCGCCGCGGGCAGCACTGACGCCACGACAGCGGCGGCCAGCAGCACCACGACCGATGCAACCACCGGCAGGCTGCCGGGCATCTGCACGTCCTCGAAAGAGCTCCGCGCCAGACGCACGAGCACGTACCCACATGCCGCGCCCGCGACCACTCCTGCCGTAGCCATCACCGCGCCTTCGGCGATGACGCTCGTTAGGAGTTGCCGCGGTTGCGCTCCAATCGCCAGCCGGACGCCGAACTCGCGCGTCCGCGCACTGACGGAAAACGCCAGCACGCCGGCGACGCCGACGAGCGCAATTGCCAGCGCGACAGTCGCAAAGACACCGAACACAACCGTGTTGAGACGATTCGGGGTGAGCACTTCGGCGCGCACGTCTTCGAGTGTGGCGGCGCGCTCAATCGGCTGCTCGGCGGACATGTCGCGGATGATGCGGGTGACCGGCGTGACCAGCGAATAAGGATTTGCAGTGGTGTGGATGAACAGGCGGCCGCCAAACATCGGACCCTCTTCAAAAGGGTTATAAATGGTGAGGATTGGTCCGGGAACAACATGCTCGTCGTCAATGTCAGCAGCAACGCCAATGATGCGGTGCGGCGCGATGTTGATCCCGGGGATGAATTTCATCACGGGATCCGTCCAATAGACATGCCGATTGACGGCATCCTGATTGGGGAACATGCGCTGCGCGAGAGTCTCACTGACGATGACGACGGGCTCTTTAGTTTGGCCGTCGAGTGCGTTGAAGTCACGGCCGGCGATGATCGGAACGCCGAGCGCGGCAAAGAATCCGGGCGAGATGGTCCGCAACTGCGCGCGAGGATCCTCTTCACCGGGGGCATGAACATGGCCGTCCGCGGAGAACTGCAAGCCAGGGCCAAAGCTGCCTGCGTCGCGCCAGGGAACGACAATGCCGAAAGCGGTCTTGTTCACACCGGGTAGCGCTTCAATGCGACGAATCGATTCCTTGTAGAAATCGACCACTTGCTGGGGCGTTTTTCCGTAGGACATAGCGGGAACGTTGATGGCCAACACGCGGCGTATGTCGAGGCCGGTCTGCACAGATTGCAGGGAAATCAGGGTCTTGACCAACGCACTGGCGCCTGCCAGTAGCACAAAGGACGCGGCAATCTGCGTCACGGCAAAGATGCGCAGCCGGCGATTCGTACTGCCGGTGATCCGCACGCTGCCGCTCGAGAGACCCATTCCTTGCGAGGCGTCAGGTGAAGGCAGACGCGGGACTAACGCCAGGAGCACCGCCGCTACGACTGCCAGCCCCGCCCCGACCCAGAGCATGCTTGAGTCCACGGTCAGCTCGAGCGCACGGACCGAAAACCGCGAGGCGTACCGCGCCAGGATGTCAACCATGGGTCGAGCGATCAGTACCCCGAGCGTGGCGCCGGCTCCACACAGCAGGAGGCTTTCCGCCAGCAGGACTCGCCGAAGCGCCCCGCTGGTTGCTCCGAGCGCCGCGCGGATAGACAGCTCGCCCTCCCGCCGAACCGTCCGGGACAGAATCAGGTTGGCGACGTTCGAACACGCGATGACAAAGACGAGCCCTGAAGCCGCCAGCAGCACCAGCAGCACGGTCCTTGCGCGCGAAGTGATCTGGTCGCGCAACAGTTTAGCGTCGATCTGGAAATTCGCTTGCACCGGATACTCTGCGGGATACGCTTTGACCATCGCTCCATGCACGGCCCGGAGCTCAGCGCGCGCTTGCTCCAGGTCCTTGCCTGGCGCGAGCCGGCCAAAAAGTTCCGTCATTCGATGGACACGCCCATTCTGCATGGTCGCGGAAAGATGATGGGGACTGGTGACAATGTTGGCAATGATTTCAGTTTCGGTGGGGTATTGGATAGAGGGCTCGAGGACCCCGATGATCGTGGCAGGTCTGTCGCCAAAGCCGCTGCCGAGGCGAAGTACCTTACCAAGGACGGAGGGGTCGCTCTTGAAAGTGGTCGACCAGAATTTATAGGTCAGGACGGCGACGCCTGGAGCTTTAGGACCATCGTCTTGCGGGCCGATGAGACGCCCGAGGACGGGATGCAGGCCCACCACCTCAAAATAGGAGCCGTCAACGACGCCGGCGCGAACTTCCCTCGGCTCGCCGAGGCCGATCATGGTGAAACCTACGGTGGAGAACTCACCCAAGGAACTGATCGTTTTGATACTTGCGCGCAGGTCTTGAATCTCTGGAACGGAGAATGGGATGCCCCCGGGGCTGATACCAGGCGCTCGTTGCTCGATATAAACCAGCCGGTCTTCGTCGCGGTTAACGAGCGGCCGCAGCAACACACCACGAACCAGGCTGAAAATCGCGGCGTTCGCCCCGATGCCCAGCGCCAGCGTGAGCACCACGGTGAACGCCAACCCTTTGGTGCGCCCCAGCGAGCGGACCGCGAACTTCACGTCACGCAAGAACGTCAGGACGGGCTCGAAAAGTCGCGAATCTTTCGTGGGTCTCTCGCTCATTAGGGTCACTCCTCCGATTGGGTTGACACGTAGGCTGCGAGACGCTCCAGGCTCTGCGTCCAGCCCTGTTCCATCCCCGCCAGGTACGGGGCGGCTTGGGCCGTCTTCTTGATGACGCGTGCCCGCAGAATTTGTTTCGTTTTGCCGCCTTCTTCGGCGAAGGTCACAGTGGTCAGCACCTCAAACATAGGGTTGCCGTCCGAGTCCAAAGCCGCGCTGGTAAAAACGAGCCGCTCAGGCGGGACAACCTCCTGGAACACGCCCGTCATGGGATAGACAATGCCATCGGGGCTACGCATGTGAATGAGAATTGCTCCCCCGGGCCGTAAGTCCAACTCGCAGACCGGGTTAGTAAATCCCCGGGGACCCCACCACTGCGCCACGTGCTTTGGATCGGTCCACACTTTGAACACCAGTTCCCGCGGCGCGTTAAACAAGCAAGTCAGCACCAATTCGTGATCTTCATTGGGCTTGGTGCTACTCGTGACCATGGTTTTTCTCCTTCTTCTGAACGTCCCGCAAATAGTCATCCAGACGGCTCAAACTCTCCGTCCAAAACTGCTGGTAATGCGCCAGCCAATCGGCAACGTCCTTGAGCGGCGCAGCAGTGATCCGGCAGGGGCGCCACTGGGCCTGGCGGCCCCGTATGATTAGGCCGGCATGTTCCAGCACCTTGAGATGACGCGACACGGCCGGCATGCTCAT
>WNFJ01406754.1_pt1 | contig 11293 bp, 8 predicted proteins | sample 5400461 | NCBI WGS metagenome assembly WNFJ01 (sample SAMN13153349, study PRJNA577476) | soil metagenome | isolation source: 115 cm saprolite on Douglas fir-dominated hillslope | place: USA:California | collected 2013-09-17 | reverse complement strand
CACTACCGGCAGCGGCTCGACGCGCTCAATCGGCATGGGGTGCATGCCATGCCCGCCGGTGCAGATCCGCTGTTGTACTGTGCCTATCCGACGCAATTGAGCCAGGAGGCCATAGAAATGCTGGTGGAGGATATGACGGCCCTGCTCACGCGCTGGACCAAGAGGCAGTTTACAGTCGAACCGATCGCCTATGCCTCGGTCACGCAGGCCATCGAGCAGCTCCGCCAGAATCTCCGGGGAGGCGTCGTGTTTGTGCTCGACGATGAACCGGTGGCCTATCACGACGTGGCTTTCCAGTTAGACGGCTGGCGCATCAAGCGCATTACCGAGGAAACGTTGCTCCAGAAATTTCGCGAGCGAACCGAGGGGGTCTGGGACCAAAAACAGCGCCAGTGGTCCGTCGAGAAAGGGCGACGGGCCTGGGAGCAATTTGTCACCATGTGTACGCTTGATCTCGTCCAGCAGCTGGACGGTGTCCCGTACCGCACCGATCAGGCTGGCCCATATGAGGCCCAGTTGACGATTGATGTTGGGCATGACCGGCGGTTCTTCGCCTTGTCGCTGCTTATAGCGCGTGACGTCTCCCGCACGCCGAGTTTTTGCATTGCCACACGCGTGCAGGCGAAACTGGACCACCAGCATGAAGCGATCAATCCCACCATTCTGCAAGATGAGCTGGTGAAACTGGTGCAGGAGACCCTGGGAGCGCAGCCCGATCCCCTGAGATCCCTCCTCGTGCTACGCGACGGTCGGACGCTCGGACAGGAATATGAGGCCATCATCGCGGCCAGCGAACGGCTACGAGACCTTGATCTCCTGACGACGGAAGGGGTGGTCGATATCGTCGATATCCATAAAGAGTCGCAAACGCCGTTGCGCCTGTGGGAGATTGATGCCACAGGCCGAGCGTGCAATCCCCTGGAAGGTACAGTGGTACAATTAAACCAGCACATGCTGGCAATCACGACGACTGGCCAGGCCACGCTCCACCAGGGCACTGCCGATCCCCTCCTGCTGATGCGCGAAAAAGGCAATAACTGCCTCCAGGCTGCGGCGGAAGTGGTCTGCGCAGCTACGCACCTGAACTGGGACTCGCCGACGATGTCCCAAAGACTGCCCTTGTCCTTGAAGCGCACCGATGCAGAACTGCGTGCGCGGGAAGCTCAGGAGATCCTCCGGCTTCGCTAAGGACGACACTACTGCGTGCGGTAGAATAATCACAAAAGGAGGTGAGAAGATGAGCAATACATGGTTGGCCGCAGAGAGTTTTGAACGGGGACAGCGCCTCATTCAGTCCACCAATACCCTGGCAATATCTGTGAAACTGACACTTGCAGGCAAGCACGATCCAGAGCGGGAGGCAGCAGCTGAGCAGGCTCGCGAAGCACTTCGTACGTTCCTTGGCGATTTTGCCGGCTGGCTTGCCGAAGCCGAGCGCACCCCTGCCCGAGTAGTGACCGGCGTTGATCCCCGGCTGCATCAATTGGTGATGGCCTTTGTCTCCCAACGGCGTCGCCTGCCACTGCGATCGCTGTTGTACCGATTGCCAATGGAACAAGTACTTGCGCTGCTAGATGCTCAAACGCCTGAAGAGATGCAGCGGTTGCTGGAATGCCTCCAGGAGTTACGTGTTGTACTTGAAAACCACTTACATGCTGATGTGGTAGGTTTGTTGGGGGAGGGAATTTAATGATCAAGGACGTTTTGACCGCGCAGAACCGTTGGCTGCTGGTGAATCTCGACAAACTGGAAGGTGCTATCGCACATGCCACTATTCCCCTAGAACTCATCCCCTACCACGCGGGTATCTTGGCAGCCTGCCAACATCTCCGCGGTGTCATCCTGCAAAATATACACGATCTCCAGTTGGCAGAGGCAGCAATAGAGGCAGCAATTATCGAAGAAATCCTGAGCAATACGCAGACGGCAACGCGCACAATGAACTTGATGAGTACACGGCTTGCCTATCCGATCTTGCGGGCCTCCGACGCTGACCGACTCTCGCTACGGGTCATTGGATGGATACATCGCCAGCACCCGGAAACCGAGCAGTTGCCTCCAGCTTTCTGCGACGGGGCAGCGTCTGTGTGGCCCTTTGACCTGCCGATCTATTTTCTTCCCTGTCTGGACCGCCAGAGCCTTCTGTTCCAGTCGCTCCTCTTCCATGAGTTTGGCCATGTCCTGTATGCATACCATCGGCGTGAGATGGACGACCTGGTACGGGCATTGCAAGAGGCTATCGGTCAGCATATCTTGCCACCATCATCCCGCAACGATCGCTATGCCCCGATGCAGAGTGATCAGCGCCAGGCCATTGTTGATGTGTGGTATCCCTGGGTACAGGAATTGTTCTGTGATGCGACTGGATTCATCATAGGAGGACCCAGCTTTCTCCACGCCTTTGCCACGCATGTGCGTATGCTAGAACGCAGCGACTTGGTGCAATCACCCCTCGATCTGCGGCGCAGCGCACATCCAGTCACCTGGCTACGGATCAAACTGCTGACGGAGCGCGCCACAGCGGTAGGCTTCCCGCAGGAGGCCCAAGCCATCAGTAATGAATGGGCCGCCGTTGCACACGCAATGGGGGTGATCGAAGACTATCACGGCTATTATGACTCGGCTATTGGCAGACTTGTCAGCCAGACCGTGGAGGATATGGTGGTAGAAGCCGCACCACGTGCCTATACCACTGAAGAAGCCGCGGGTGACGGCTGGCAGAGCGGCGTAGATTCCGTCGTTCGTCTGCTAAATTGGGCATGGCAACAGTACCTCAAGAATCCAGGCCAGTATGCCGAGTGGGAGGTCGAGGCCATTCAGCGCTATCTTGCAGAGCCCTGGGCGGTCGTTGCTTGACAGGCTAAAATAGGACTGAGAGGGATACTGGCCCAGATAGAAGCACCTCGGGGATTATCCAGAGTTAATTGAGTAGGGTTCACCCGGTGGCCCTGCCTCAGCTATAGCATGGCCTTGGCTTCATAGGAGAATCTATCGTAATGCTTCCACCGTCATATACTGTTTATTAGAAACCGTTCTACGGTGCGTATAAGGATAGTAGGCAAAATGAGAAGGTTATATGCCATTTATGAATATTCCGCTAACAATAGATGACTTCAATCAGAGCGCGTAGCAGAATATTATCGAACAATGTTCTCAAAGGGAGTGCGATACCTACTTTCCTCTCTTTTTTGAGAAAGCCAAGGCCATGAGGTGTTTACTCTCCTGGAAGGTATCACATCCCTCTACTTCAGATTAGACAGATTTCTAGTAAGTTAAACGAAGAACGTGTAACCAGAGCGTGCCTTGATTTGTTTGTTAATGCTCATCCCTTACAGAGAGAATAGTTTCCTTGCTATTGAGCAAGGCGACACCTTCCTACGATAATTATGTACTCGTTGCCTGACACCGTATCCAGATGGGCTGAATATCCTCGATAGGACGATCAAAGAGGCCAAGTTGTTCATCGACGCGAAAAAGCTGCTCAAAATCCTCAACAGCATACGCCTTGCGCAATCGCGAGGCATAAGAGGTCACCAACACACGAAGATAATGGTCCACGTCATAGTCACGCCGGTCCCTTACATCGTCTGCATTTGAAAGGAGAAGGGGCTCGTTCGTCCCGTGTTCATCCGCACTTCCCACTGCCCTCCCAGCTTCATCGAAGGAAATGTCCTCACTTTCATCAGGGATCCAGATGGGGTCTCCACCAAGCGATCGATAAAACCGGACACGCTCTCCGGGAGCCCACCTGGTGCGGCCGGCACGGAGCAGTGCCTCGTATGCCTGTTCAACATGCCCGGCGCGAGCAGTCTGATAGGCTTCTGGCGATTTTGAGAGACGCACTCGAGCAGCAACGTCAGATGCGGGAAATGCACGCTGCCGCAACGCTTCAGTTGTCTGCAGGTAGGCGTTGCGTGCTCCAACTACATCCCCTGACATCGTGCAAAACAGCGCCTGCCGCAAGAAGCGTTCGCCGAATGGTTCTGATCGACTGGAACGCAAAGCGACTCCATGGACGATAAGCTGACCATCGTAGGTGAGGAGTGCGTAGTTTTTGACCTCGTGGCTGAACATAGCGCGGTAACGCCCCTCGTACTCCAGACGAATGCCTGCGGGTAATTCTGCTCCAATGTCGGCAACCAGTTGTCGTTCCTGTTCCTCCGTCCAGGTGGCAGGAACAGCGAAGTAGACACCATCGGTGTCGGCTTCAATAAGGGCCATTCCTTTCTCTCGCAAGGCATCGAGTACCTGCATCAGCACCTCCCGCCCACGCCTGGTGACCTCGTCGGCCGCATGCATATCCGCAAAGAGCGCCATTGAACCCGCTCCCATATAGCCATACGCTGCATTGATCAGAATCTTCATCGCTGCCTGGGTCGCGTCGTGCATGTTGGCCTCGAGTGAACCGGGGGCGGCGCTGCGGGCCGCAGCTTTATGTGAAAGACGTAAATCGGTCAGGCGATCGAGAATGCCAAGTAAGACGCCCAGGCGATCGCATGCTGGCCCGATACGGAAGGAGCGCATCAGTGAAGGATACAATGATGCGACATCGGCCTTGACGACATGCTCAGCTATGCCTGTTGCAAATAAATAGACTGCGCCTCCTTCATGGGATCCCTGAGTGGGATCCTGATTCGCTGCCTGTTGTGGTAAAGCCACGCCCGCGCGTAAGTAGGCCCGTACGAGCATCGGTTCAAGAATGCCCATCGCCGGACCTGCGGATGCCAGGCGCTCATAGCGGCGTGGTGCCATACTTGCCAGAGCAAACGATGCACCGAGCAAGCGACGGGCGAGGCCATCGACTTCTTGTACATCATGGAGGGCGTAACGGCGCACCAAATCGGGGTCCCTCTGATACGTTTCGAAGATGCTGGCCCCTTCCAGGTAGACACGATCTGGAGTAGCGATGTTAAAGTAGCGGGCAACATCCTTCAAGCCATGACTCGGCAGATCGCGCACCACGAAATCATAGCGGCGCACGGCATCCAATGTATCAATCAACTCTCGTCCAGCGATGCTGTAGCGGACGCGGCGGCGTGCCTCTGGTCCGATCGCGAGGGTTTCCTCGCGCCTCTCCAGGCGCTCTGGCCCGCCAGAGCGTCCAAGTCGTAGTGGGACACCAAGCACCTGAGCACGGTATTCTAGAAACTGCAAGTCGAATAAAAAAAGGTTGTGGTTTTCGACAATATCTGGATCGCGATCACGAACGATTTGGCACAGCTGTGTGATCATTTCCGCTTCGTCATTGGGATGGGGAGCCTCGAGTGTTGTGGCAAACCCTCGGCTATCGCGAATAGCGATGAGGAAGATACGTCCCCGGTGGGGATCAAGCGAGGTTGTTTCTAAGTCGAACTGAAGGCGGTGCAGATCTTCGAATTTGAGTCCTCGAAAATAGACCCGGCCTGTCTGCAGGAGGTACTGTTCGACGGGACCAACCTGATAATAGGTCGTGTCAAGTTCACCCAGATTCTTGATCTGGCGACCAAGCCGTTGGGATGCTCCTTTCAAGAGTGCTCGTTCAAGGAAGCGCCCATCCCGCGCGCTGATGAGGTAACGATAAGCGCCATCTGATCCGTCGAGAACTCGATAACTGATCAGTGAGGTATCTCTCTTCAGTTCGGTGGAAGAAGCGATCAATGCGGGTCCAAGGTGAGCGAGATCCACAGAGGTCGTAGCGAAAAGCCAGGGGCGAAATAGTTCCTTGACACACAGAATTCGGTCACCTTCTCGTCTCCAAACCACGGCACGCCCATCACGGCTCGCCCATACAGAGACAATACCAGGCAAAGGATCCCATCCGAAAACCCACTCATCGTTAGAAAGACTGAGTTGCACATCAGACATTGAAGAGACAGACTGTTGCATTGTACTCCAAGCACAGAATTGCAAACCCAAACATATATTCTAAGAATACCATGTTGACTGCTTCCTGCCAAGGACGTTCTGGTCACTCCCCCAGGGCTGTTGCAAAGTCCTCCTCTTCCCATTAGGCGGCCAGGTGAGCCAACGCCCGGTCGAAGTGATAGGCGAAGGTGCGCTGAGCTTGGGGCAGATTGGTTTCGCCTTGACGAGCGAAGAGACCAAGCGCTGTGTTATTGAGAATAGCCAGCACATGGGGAGCGTGTCCCATGCGCAGTTGCGAGTCATCTTCCCGCATGCTGCGATCGCGGCGATAGTGCAGTCCATTCTCAATTCCCCAATGTTCGCGAACCAGCGCCAGGAGGCGGTTGGGCGTTCCTGTCGATGTGGGCAGACTCGTGATGCCGTAAGCGATCTCCCGCTCTGTCTCGCCCAGGGCTTTCGTCCGCTCGCGTTCGAGCTTGAAGACCTGGGAGAGACCAGGCCACAGGCTGTAACTGGCGAGCAGACTGCTGACGGTGATGCGACGTTTTTCCAGGCGCCTATGACCTTTATCCACCGAGGTCGCCGTGCGAAAATCCATGGGGGGGCGCCGACCAGCCAGGACGGCTCTGCTGAGGCTCGAAGAGGGTCTGGATGTCCTGGTACATCTGACTTTGATTCTCTTTGATGACCCAGAGATAATCGCCTTTGGCTTGCAGGATCTTCCCACTGAGCGGGCGCGCAGCAAAGTTGGCATCTCCACTGACCACGCTTCCCCGCAAATCAAGGGTGGCAAGCAGCACGGGAGCCGCACTCACCTCACTGCCAGCGGTGCTCACTTGCACTTGTGCCAGCACCACGCCTTCTCGTGGGAGATAGGCGGCAAGCAGATGCACCCGCCTTTCTCTCTCCCAACGGGATCGTGCCTTTTAAGGTTTTGCCATCCAGACAGAGACGGCGCTGTCCTGGTTGGGCCACCGCAGCCAGATCGCGGCCAAAGAACTGCCCAAGCACTCGCTCCAGCTCCTCGGGATCAACCGCTTGCCCCAGAATACGGCTCCAGGTGCTGAAATGGGGCATGTTCGCCTGCCGGAGCTGAAACAAGTGGTGCAATTCCTGACTGCGGAGTTTGGCCCAATGCGCCATGGCTCGACTACTGCTTTGTCCAGCGAGTTTGGCCAGCACTCCGATCAGCAGAATCTCGGCCAGCGGATATCGCCGTCCTCGCCTCTTCCGCCGATCCTTGACTTGTCGAAGAACTTCGTACAGAGCATCCAGATCAAAAAGCAGAGCTTGATTGGGAAGGGGAAGGATTGTTGAGAGTGTTGTAATGGACATAAGGAAACCTTTCGTATGTCTGTGTGGATTTACTTCATCTTTTCAGACACTCGAAAGGTTCTGTTTTATTCCTGGCTCTCGTTTTATTCCCGACCTTGCAACAGCCCTGGGTCACTCCCTGCGACAGAAAGAACATAGACTTAGATGCCACGGTGAGTATATACCCTCATTAGGACAATATCAGACCTCATACTCAACCAAATAAGGCGAGATTGCCTGAAAGAAAGGAACCTATCTGCAGGCGCCCTGTCATCTTTCATGCTTCGCAAGCTTTGTAAGAGCCTCCTCAATGGCTACCTGCACAGACGGAATGTCTAACACTCTTCTCGCTTTTGCTTTTAAGATCAATTCTGTTTTGGTAGGCTGGAGCGATTCCTCCAAACACTGCTCCAACACCCATTGAATGCGGCGGAGAGCGAATTTTTCTCGAGTCTCTTTCTCTTCCTGATAGGCTTGGACCGTCAGTGGAAAATTGTTCGGGCTGCTGAGTAGCCAACCTAGAGAGGGTATGGCCTTTTCTAACTGAGCTCGCGTCATTCTTCTTGGCTCCCCGGGAGCACGTACAATCTTCTGTGCTGTTAACCTTATGGCTCTAGAAGTGAGAACATCACGATTCTCTTTAGAGTTCAGGTCGAAGCCCTCATCTGTTGAGTAAAATGTCGTACGGATGTGCACTTTCGTACTTTGGGGTATTTTTCGAGGTGGTAGATGGGACCCCAACCATTCCCGATCGTATGTATTGAGCCAACGATAGAGGGTATTCGCATTTTTTATATAGCGAATTAAAGCTGTTATGCCATCCTTCCCGTGTTCCTCTACAAGCCTTAACCATTCTTTTCGGCGCTGTTGCAAGTCTTTGTGCTCAACCTGGTTCTTCGCATTCCCTTTTCGTAAAGCATGCCGAGGCGGTAACGCTAACCTCTTAGCTTGTTGCTTCACAGTAAGGGGATCCACGCCTAACTGGCGAGCTATGTGTTCTATGCTTATCCCTGGCTCGAGCCACCACTCACACAACTTTATCTCCCACAAGCGTCCATAAGCAGGAATCCTATCTCTTCTGAAAGAATCCTCAGGAGAATGATCAGGCCCAACACGGCTGTAGGTAAAACCACAAAATGGGCAGCTAAATAACCCTACTGGACGATCTTTAAAGCTTTTTTCCCGTATTGAATAGTTGCATATGCAGAACATACGATAGTGTTCACATACGCGATTGAGACAAGGCCAAGGACCATTCCCAAAAGGACGAGGAGGGCGTATTGAAGAGCAGAGGAAAGTTTCGATTTCTGCGCCGAGAAATCGCAGTACAAGAATATGATGTAGGGGATGCTGTGCCTTTCGAGCATAAGGAAGTCTTGCCGGCCATTCAGCTTCGATATGCTGGGTGTGGCTAAGCTCACAGTGAAGTATTGAGAGTAATGATGGCGAGTAGTACTCAGTCAGCGCCTTTAAAAACTCGACGACACGCAGGCGCCCATTGATCGTGATCAAACCACGGTGTTCCAAAAGAGAAAAATATTGTCTCTGGAAGAATGGTAATCCAGGGGAAGTATAGACGCGGTGCAACAACTGCTCAATGCACACTGCGACATCCTTCAAAAAGTGGTACATGGGAGAGGTTGTGGCCAAACGCGGGCGCACAAAGTGAATGACGCTTTCGGCAGAGAGAAAAACGCCTGACCCTGGCTGTCTCGCGGCCGTACTATCCTCAAGAAAGAGTGCATGTGCAGGGCAGACCTCAACGCCTGGCGCTTGATGGAGTCGATGCCAGTATGTTTCCCCAAATTGATTCCGATCACGTTTGACGCATTCTGGGCAATAGCGCAACCACCTATAGCGAGGTATATGGCTGGTCATCATTCCCATGCGTGAGGAGAGAGCCGTCCCACTCCCGGTTATCATCTGTTCACGAAGGAGAAGCCGCCTCTCTGGGGGAAAGAAAGGGGCGTACAATGGAAAAAGGGTATGGTCATTAATGAACTTATCTGCCGTATAACAATGGCCTACTGGCAGCCGGTTAACTAAGTATCTCAAGGAACATGACCAGTCAACAAGCGCGCTATATGATCTGTTGCCAAACAGTTCCAGCACGATATCTTGGCGGTTCGAATAGTGCATCTGGTCGCCAAAGCGCGCCCAAACACTGTAGAGCAACTCATCGGGATGGGGATCTAGGAAGTACTCTAGCACACGCTCCCTCCACTAGTTCGATAAATTCATACACAATCATCACTTTTCCATCCATGATCATTGAATCGCAGAGCCCGATTCTTTCGCTGCAGGATAAGATAAGAATAGGCACGCTCATGTGGAGAAAGCACCTTTCTCTTACGTAGAGTCTCGATCAAGCAGCACCTTTGCGCCTACTTTAGAATGGTTTTTCCCACGTGATGCGACCATCTGGTTGTGCATCAGGTGGGAAGAGCCAGATTTGGCAATCGCAGCAACCTCTCTACTTCTTTGCAACTCCGATTTTTGAGAGAACCCTCTTTCAAACTTGTTCCGTAAATAGATGTTCTTACTCAAAAATACTGATAAATAGAGTGGCAAGCAGCGGTGCATCAAACGTAGTTACGATTAGGCATGGTTCAAAAGAACTTGACAGTCCTCGCCTAATGCAAGCTCGAAACTGTCACATCTGTTTGAACACCATTTGAACCCTGCCTTCCATACGTTCTGATTCCCCATTATGCACACTGCGAGAGAACAGCCATTGCCTCTTCGAGAGCATGCTGCACTTGAGGGATATGTAATAGGGGATATAGGTTTGCCCGCTCGACCAATTGCCATTTTAATGGAGAGATCCCCTCCTCTAGATATTGCTGTGTTATCCACTGTACGCGACGTACAGCGAATGATTCTCGTGTCTCTATCACCTCTTGAAGAACTTGTATCGCTTGAGGTATTTTGTCAGGATGATCCAGAAGTGGTACCATTTCTGGAACGAGTGTTTTTATTTTTCTTGCGGTTATTCTTTTAGGGCGCCCAGTATCACACCTAATGTTATGCGCTGCAGACCTTATAGCATGAGCAATTTGAACATCGGAGAGCTCCAGTACATTTGAGGGTGACGTGTCCACGCGAGTAATGTCGCGGACCTTTGAATTTGATCTCCTCTGCATCTTCCTTGAAGGACGATGTGCGTCGAGCCATTCTCGATCGTTATGCAAGAGCCATTTATAGACGAGTGGCGATCTTGCCTGCAATTCACCGACGATCTTCTCTGGATGTTCCTTCAGGAGGTTTAACCACTGGCTTCGATACACTAAGTGGTCTTTCTCTAAGCTCGCAGTTTGAGATGCAATCCCTGCTATTCTTGATAAGTTGCGTGGTTGTGGGAGGTGCAGTTCGATGGCATGCCATTTCAGACAGATGGCCGAAACGTTCAAACGCCGAGAAATCTCTTCGAGACTTTTCGTTTGATCAAACCACAACTCGCGTAGTTTTGCCTCCCATGTAGCACCATACGAGAGAATAGCTCTTTTTTCGAAAACTATATCGTAAGGAGGAGCTGATCCTCTTTGACTAGACAGGCTGTAGGTAAAACCACAATCGCAAGCAAATATGCCTTGATAGTATCCTTTTTTCATGTCGCTGATTTGACAAGTATGTATGGAGTTCTGTTGGTAGTAGCCACATGCAGGATTCAGACATGGCCAGGGTCCTTCCCCGCAAGGTTGAGGAGGTTGGAACTCACGGCTGAGGAATTCCTCTACTGTAGCTCCGAGAAAGCGAATGGCCAGAAGATGATGAAGCGGATGGTGAGCTTGGTTTGACTGATGTCCAAACGCATGATGATGTGTAAGCGTCGTCAACCAGGCTTTTTTCCTGGGAGCATAATGAACTCCACAATTGAATAAGTTCAGTAACTCTGCGGGATAGTAGTTCGTGAAAGCTTTTGCAAGTTCAAAGCACCGCACTTGCCCTCCACTTTGCGTCAGAAGATGATTTCTCGCGAGCAATGCTAAGTACTGCTTCTGGAGAAATTCTTTCCCCAAGGACGGAAATGGATGCTCTAGTACTACAACCGTAGTTATGAAGGTGCATGAGACCTTGGACGAGCGCGTCTCCGGAGCGCGCGTCGTCGGTAATGGCTGCGACGTGCCCAGAACCG
>WNFJ01555280.1_pt2 | contig 11295 bp, 8 predicted proteins | sample 5400461 | NCBI WGS metagenome assembly WNFJ01 (sample SAMN13153349, study PRJNA577476) | soil metagenome | isolation source: 115 cm saprolite on Douglas fir-dominated hillslope | place: USA:California | collected 2013-09-17 | reverse complement strand
CAGGGGATGCGGTTCGAAGACGGGTCTAAGATCGATGTGGTCGATCTGCCGATGCCGGCGCCGCTCTACTTCGAGGGCCAACGACTCCCCGCGAGTTATGCGAACTTCTACATCGCGAACAGGGCCGTCCTGGTGCCGACGTTCAACGACCCCCAGGACCGTATCGCGCTCGGCGTCCTCGCGGAGCTGATCAAGGATCGGCCGATCGTGGGAATTCACGCGGTGGATCTCGTGTGGGGGCTTGGGACGATCCATTGCATGACACAACAGGAGCCAGCCGCATGACCGCTGCCACACCGAAATTCGGTCTCTCCGCGATCGGCCAAATCTTCGTGCGGGCCAAGGATCTCGACCGCGCCGTCCGGTTTTATCGCGACAGCTTGGGCATGTCGTTTCTCTTCCAAGCGCCGCCACAGATGGCGTTCTTTCAGTGCGGCGCGACGACCGTTCTCCTCGGCGTCCCCGAGGCCCCCGAACTCGACCACGCGGCGTCGCTCATTTACTACCTCGTTCCGGACATCGCAGCCGCGCACGCCGCGCTGCGTGAGCGGGCCGTGGAGTTCATTACCGAGCCGCACCTCGTGCACCGAGCGGCGGACTACGAGCTGTGGCTGGCGGAGTTCCGCGACTCCGAGGGGAACGTGCTGGCGCTGATGGATCGGAAACGGCGCGCCTAGCCTCCGCCCGGGCTCGGGGCTTCCGGCCCTGAGTATCGTTCGAAAGCCCTTCCGGGAGCGCGACGCCCGTGATTCCCCGACACCGCTACGTCATTTTCGTTGCTCTGTTCGCGGCCGCCTGCCGTGCAGGCGCGCCCCGCGCGGAGCTTCCGCTCCCGCCACCCGCTCCGGCGCCCGGGGACACCACCTGTGCGATCGCAGCGGGTCGGGCGGCGGCTCGCGACACCGTCAGGCTCGCCGTCACCGACCCGGTGGACCCGGGACACGCTCCCCTGCCCCGCAACGATGCCGAGCGGCTGGTCTTCGGACAGCTCTATGAATCTTTGATCCGGGTGGACTGCCGGGGACGCGCGCTGCCCGGCCTCGCCGCCACGTGGGAGCAGGCACCGGGAGATCGCTGGGCGTTCACGCTGCGGGACAACGCGCGATTCTGGGACGGGGCGCCGGTGACGGCGCGCGACGTGCTCGCCTCGTGGCGGTCTCACGACGCGACGCTCGCGGCGAGTCTGACCGTTACGGGCGACCGCACCTTCACCGTCGCGGCGTCCGATGCCCCGTTCCAGCGGCTCGCCGACCAGGCGCTGGCGGTCACCAAACCCGCGCCCGGCGGCGGCTGGCCGATCGGGACGGGTCGCTATTGGATGACGAGCGGTGATCCTGCCTCGCCGGACGCCCTTGTGGCGCAGCCGATGGCGCGCTCAGGACAACCCGTGGTGAAGATCGCCAGCGGGCCGGCGGGCGATGCCCGCGATGCGCTCGACGGCGGAGCCGACGTGCTCATCACGGACGACGCCGCAACCCTCGACTACGCGCGGAGCGCGACCGGGTACTTGGACGTGCCTCTGGAATGGAGTCGGACGTACGTGCTGCTCGCCCCGGGGCGGGACAAGTCGGTGATCGGCGACCTCCGCCTGGAGAGCCTGCGCGAGGCGGTGCACGGCGACGCTCGCCCGGCGGAATGGTCGGGCCCCGGCCGCTTCTGGTTCGCCGATCTGCCCTCGTGCAGCGCTCAGGGGGGGCGCGACACGCTCGGGGCCGCCGCACGGCGGCACCGCATCGTCTACAATCAGAGCGATCGGAGCGCCGCCGATCTCGCGGCCCGCCTCGTAGGCCTGGGCGTCCTGGGCCGGGGGGCGGTCGCGGCAGGCGTCCCGGCGAGCGCATTCGCGTCCTCGCTCCGGGCCGGCGGCGACGCCGCTTACGTGCTCGAGCTGCGGCGGCAGGTGTACGACGTGTGCCGTGCGGCGCTCGAGCTGCCGCCGTGGAGCTCGGCCGCCACCATCCAGCCGCTGCTCGACGTCCGCTCGCATGCCGTGGTCCGGCGCGGGATCCCGCGCATGACGCTCGACTGGGACGGCACGCTCCACCTCGCCCCGCCATGACCTTTCGCGCCCGTCTCCTCCTCGGATTCGGCGCCGTGGTGCTCGTGCCCCTGACCGTGTTCGGGTTGCGGATTCGCGCGGTGATGGCGAACCGCCTGACGGCGGAGTACCAACAACGCGTGGTCGCGCTGGTATCGGTGATCCGCGCGGACCTGGACCAGCGAAGCGCAGGGATCGCGCTCCGGCTCGCCACGCTGCGGGACGCCATCGGCGCTGCAGGGGGGCGAGCGTACCTACCTGCTCGACTACGCCGGTGACGCCATGCAGCTCGCCGGGCTCTCGCTGTTGCAAATCCAGGACGACACGGGACGCATCGTGAGCTCCGGACATTTCCGCAACGAATACGATCGGTCCGATCCTGCCTTGCCACGCCTCCTCGCGGTCGCTCCCGCGGGGACCGCGCTGGCGGAAGCGCGGGGTGCAGCAGGGCCGTTCCTTGCGCTCGCCCGGGTCGATTCCCTCCGGCTCGGGAGCCGCCGCTTCACCCTGGTGGGCGGCATCGCCGTGGACTCGAGTTTCCTCGCGCGCCTCACGCCCGACTCTGAGCTCACGGTTTCGGTCGCGCTCCCGCCCGACACGTCCTCGGGCGCCGATCCCGCGACACAAGTCGTGAGCGCTGTGACGGTGCCGTTCGTCACGAGCGGCGATTCCGCCCGGCTCCTCCCCGCCCACATCGTCGTCTCACACTCGCTCGCTTCGCTCGTCGCGCTGCGCCGCGGGGTCGCGCTGTCGTTCCTCGTCGCGGTGCTCGTGACCGGGCTGATCGCACTGCTCCTGGCCTCGTGGCTGTCGACCCGGATCAGCCGGCCGCTCACCGCGCTCGCGGCAAAGACCGCCGACGTGGACATGGACCGGCTGGACGTCGCATTCGACAGTGATCGGTCGGACGAGATCGGGGCTCTCAGCCGCCTGCTCGGAGCCATGACGGAGCGGCTGCGCGCCGGTGCCGCGCGCTTGCGCGAGGCCGAGCGCCGCCTGGCGATGGGCGACCTCGCCCGCCAGGTGAACCACGACATCAAGAACGGTCTGATTCCGATCCGCAACGTATTCCGCCATCTCGGTCAGGCTGCCGGCGACAGCCCGGACCGACTCGCCGCCGCATTCCGTGACCGTCAAGCGACGGTCGAGTCGAGCATCTCTTATCTCGAAAACCTCGCGAGCAACTACGCGCGGCTCTACCCCCAGCCCGCCGGTGAGTCGTGCGACGTGAACGCGGTCGTGCGCGAGACCATCAGCCGCGTGAGCGACACCGGGCAAGCGGAGCTGCGGCTGGAGCTCGCGGAGGGTCTGCGCCCCGCCCGCACCGACGCCCTCGTCCTGCGGCGCATCCTCGAAAACCTCATCGGAAACGCCCTCGACAGCCTGGCAGCGCGAGCCGGCCGCGTCACCCTCTCCACGGTGGCGAACGGACAAGGGGGCGTCCGCATCACCGTCGCGGACACAGGCAAAGGAATGACGCAAGACGAGCTGAATCGCGCCTTCGACGACTTCTACACGACGAAGCCCGGCGGCACGGGCCTCGGCCTGTCGATCGTGCGACGCCTCGTGCTGGACGCCAATGGGGCGTTGCGCGTGGAGACCGAGCCCGGTGCGGGCAGTGCGTTCATCGTCGAGCTGCCGGGCGAGACGTGGTGAGCACCATCCTGGTCGTGGACGACGTACCCGCCATGGCAGAGCAGTACGCGTACGACCTGAAGCGCGTAGGCGGCTACGACGTGCTCGTCGCGCTCTCGGGCCGCGCGGCGCTCGATCTGCTGGAGCGCGAAGCGGTGGACTGCGTCATCCTCGACCTGGAAATGCCGGGGATGGACGGCTTCGAAGTGCTGCGGACCATGGAGCGACGTGGGCTCCGGATGCCGGTGCTCGTCTACACCGGGACGGGCAACTACGACCGTTGCACGGAGGCCATCCGGCTCGGCGCCCGGAGCTTCATCGACAAGGCCGAGCCGATGGAACGCGTCGTGCAAGAGGTCGAGCACGCGCTCGAGCAGCAACGCCTCGCGGGGCAGCTCGCCGGCCTGCGGGGCCGCCTCGATTCCGAGGCCCCGCTCGTGGGCGCGAGCCCCGCCATGCAGGGGCTCAAGGACGCGATCGGGCGCGTCGCGAAGATCCCGAGTCCGGTCCTGATCGTGGGCGAGAGCGGGTCGGGGAAGGAGCTCGTCGCCCGTGAGCTGCACCGTTTGGGCGCGAACCCGGCCGGAGCCTTCATCGCGCTCAATGCCGCGGCCATCCCAGAGAACCTCGTGGAGGACGAGCTGTTCGGCCACGAGCGGGGGGCGTTCACGGGCGCCGGTGCGCTCCGCAAGGGCGCGTTCGAAGCCGCGTCCGGCGGTACGTTGTTTCTCGACGAGATCGGTGAACTGCCTCCCGCGGCGCAGGCGAAGCTGCTGCGCGTCATCGAACAGCGGCAGATCACCCGACTCGGTGGGAATCGGACGGTCGCCGTGACGGCGCGGGTCGTCGCCGCCACGAACCGCGACCTCGACGCCGAAGTACGGGCCGGCCGCTTCCGCGAGGATGTCTACTTCCGACTCAACGTCCACGTAGTCCGCGTCCCTGCGCTCCGAGAGCGGTTGTCGGACATTCCCGCACTCGTGGAGCATCTCCTGATGGTGACCTGTGCGCGCTTCGGCGTACGACCCAAGACGGTCGACCCGGCGGCGCTCGACTGCCTGATGCGGTACGACTGGACGCGGAACAACGTCCGAGAGCTCCGGAATGTCATCGAGCGGATGATCATAGCGACGGATGGCGAGACGATCGGGGTGGAGAACATCCCCGTCGACATCCAGGAAAGCGCGGGTCCGCGGGCCAGCGCCGCAAGGGGCCCCGGACCGACCACATTCCACGCCCTGAAGGCGGAGGCCGAGCGCCAGATCATCGTCGCAGCCCTGGAGCACAACGACTGGCACATCACGCGGACGGCGCAGGCGCTGGGCCTTGCCGATCATGCGAGCCTTTTGAAGATCATGCGCCGCCATAACATCAGCCGCGGACGTGTCGACTCGGACACCTAGGCCCACCCAAAGCCCGTGTCCACTGGGACACTCGATGTGTTTCTCGCCGATGCAACTCGTTGATACGACGATTGATGACTCACGACTCATCGCTGGCCTCCCTCCTGCCTTACAGCGGGCGTCCACCGCTGTTCGAACGGCGCTCTGTCGAGCGCCCCACCAGGAGGAGGTTCTCATGCGGAAGCTCACCATCATCCCGTGCGTCATTGCCGCGTGCGTCGCCGGCGCGTGCGGGGACAAGCACTCCAAGTCGAGCGACGCGAATGCGGCCGAAGTCACGACCGTGTCGCCCGAGACGTCGAACGTTTCGACGCCGACCAGTCCCGGTAGCGCCGGAACTGTGTCGTTCGACGGCGCTCAGACCGCGTATACCGAGAAGCGCTACGACGAAGCGGTGCGGTTGTTCACCAGCTACACGAGCGAGCACCCGGAGAACGTCTGGGGCCTCTACATGCTCGGCCTCTCGGCCTGGAAGACGGGCGACCGCGACGCGGCGGTGCGCGCGTTCACGCAGGCGCTGGAGAAGGATTCGACCCACGTGAAGAGCCGCCTGAACCTGAGCCGGGTACTGATCGAGCAGGGCAAGGCGCAGGAAGCGCTTCCCTACGTCGAGGGGGTCGTGACGATCGATTCCACGTCGAACGAGGCTTACCGCGTGCTCGGCCGGGTGAAGCGCGAGCTCGGCGACTCGAGCGGTGCGATCGAAGCGTACAAGAAGGCGATCGTGCTGGACGAGCGTGACGCCTGGTCGATGAACAACCTGGCCAAGGTGTACATCGGCCAAGGTCAGTTCGAGGAAGCCCTCGGGCCGCTCGCCCGCGCGATCGAGATCGATTCGACCGTCGCGGCGTTCCATACCAATCTGGGGCGAGCCCTGGAGCGCACGGCGGACCGGACCCGTCTCGCGGAGGCTTTCGTCGAGCAGGTGAAGACCTGGCGGTAGCCTATACCGCGCCGATCTCTCGGCCGAGCGCAAGGATCTCCTCTCGAATCGCCTTGCGCTCGGCCAAGAACCGTAAGAATGCCCAGCGCCGGAACACGAACAGAGTGAGCGCCCGGGCTCCGCCGATGATGCGGTCGAGCCGCTCGAAGAACACCAGCGCGGCATAGGCGGTGAGCGGGGCCAACGCGAACGCCAGCACCCCCGCCTCCATGCCCCGCCCCAGCCAGACAGCCGCCGCCACGCCGGTCCACGTGAGGGGAAAGAGCAGCATCGCGGCGAGAACCTTGATGCTCGCGAGCGCATCCTCCGCTCCCTTCGCCATACCTGTGGCGACGAACCCGACCGCCCGATACGCCGGATAGTGCACGACGAGGCCCACCAGTGCGGCGGGCAGGAGGAGCACGAGGACCAGCACCGCCTTCCCGACGTAACCGGTCACGCGACGGAGCGTGAAGCGGCGCGGCGTGAGCTGCCGTGGATCGAGCCCCGCGGCCGTCAAAACGGCCTCGTAACGGTCGATCCGAGTCGCCAGGGCGGCGAATCGCTCGGGCCATTGCGCCCGGACCGCGTCGTACCCTGCCAGCAAGCGCCGACGCAGCGCGAATTCGTCGACGAGCGACGGGGGGCTGGCCGGCACCTCGTCTTGCGCGCTCACGATGCGCTGGGCCCAGTCCACGAGTGCGTGCGCCTCCGCCTGCTCGGCCTGGAGGGTCACGGCGGCCAGGGCCTGCTCGATCCGGGCCGTCAGCGCGCGCACGGGCCCCGCAGGTGGCTCTTCGCCCGGCTCGAGCGCGATCGGTTCCACCGCGAACGGCTCCCCGAAGTACAGGAGCGCGGCGCTCCGAAACGTACGCTTCGCCCTGTAGTAGAGGCCCGCCGGCACGATCCGGATCGGTGACGCGTCCCCGAGCGCCCCCGCGGCCCCGAATGCAATGCGGGCCGCGCCCGTTTTCAGCGGCCGGAGCTTGGGATCCGAGTGGGATGTGCCTTCCGGGAAGATGGCAATCGCGCCGCCTCGGGCGAGCGCGGCGCGCGCCGTGTCGAACGTCTCGCGGTTCTGTGCGGGGTCGGAGCCCGTGTCCTGACGCCGGTGAACCGGGATCGCCTCGAACGCGCGACAGAAGAATCCGATCACCGGCATACGGAACAGCGGGGCCTTTGCGAGCAGCGAGACACGTCGCGGGGCGAGGCACAGCAGGAACGCGGGATCGATCAACCCGCTCGGGTGGTTCAGCACGAAGATCACCGGACCGTGCGCGGGTACCCGCTCGACACCAGAGACCTCGATGCGGCGGAAGAAGACGCGCAGGATGAGACCGAACAGCGCCCGGAAGAACGTCCTCACGACGACGGCTCGCCGTCGGCGCGTCCCCCCCGCCAGGCGGCGTAGGTCCAGATGATGCCTCCCGCGAGCACCGCCAACGGGATGATCAGCACGGCTTCGCCCAGCGAGCGTGCGTCGGATAGCGCCCCAACGAGGGAGGGGGATGGCACGTCGCCCAGGAGGTGAATCGTGAAGATGCTCAAGGCCACCGCCGTCGCGCGCATGTGCGGTGAGACTACGTTGACGATCGCCGAGTTGATGGGGCCAGTGGAGGCGAACAGACAGAGTTCCGCCGCCACCATTGCGGGCCAATAGACGGCGGGGCGTGGCGCGGCGAGCGCGACCAGCGTGAGGGGAGCGGCGATACGCCTGCCGTGAGACACGAAGGAAGTAGTCGCCGATCCAGCCCCCGGCGTAGGTCCCGATGAATCCCGTAGCCACCACGATGGCCCCGAACTGGACGGTCGCCCGCGCCTGCGGAATGCCGCGCGTGCGCTCGAGGAAGGCCGGCGTCCAGAACGCCAGCGCGCCGATCGCAAATGTGTAGGCGGCGTAGCCCAAGACCGTGAACACGTAGGGACGGTTGCGAACCAGCGCGGAGTAGGCGGCACGGGCGGCACCGCCCAGGGAAACGGCGTGGGCGCCGGGGGTGACTCCTTCAGCGGAGTCTTGGGCGCCGCGCGGCGGATCGTACAGCCGCACCGCCAGCGCGGCGAGCACCAGTCCGGGCACACCGGCGACGAAGAACGCCTGGCGCCACCCGAAATAGTGATCGACCAGCCCACCGACGATGTATCCGAGCGCCGAGCCGATGGGGATGGCGGCGAAGAAGACCGCGAACACCCTGCCGCGTCGCTCGCGGGGGAAGTAGTCGGCCAGGAGCGCCGGGGAGATCGTGCCGTAGGCCGCTTCACCGACGCCCACCGCAGCTCGGGCAGCGAACAGCGACGCGTAGCTCGTCGCCAGGCCCGCGAGCGCCGTCGCCACGCTCCAAATCGCGACGCCGAGGCCTAGGAGACGCGTCCGGGACCGCGCGTCGCCCAACGAGCCGAACAGCGGCGCGGCGATCATGTACACGATGATGAAACCCGTCATGAGCGACCCGAGCTGCGTATCCGAAAGCTGGAGCTCCGAGTGCTTCATGCTCTCGGCTAGCGCCGCGACGATCCACCGGTCCAGATAGTTGAACAGGTTGATCAGCGTGAGGACGGCAAGCGCCCTCCGCCCGAGGCGCGCGAACTCGGGCCCTACAGGTGGGCCTTCAGCCACGACGTGAAGAGCCCGTACAGGTTTTCCCGGGTGCTGCCACCGGCGATCGAGTGGGTCTTGTTCGGGTAGATCCGCATGTCGAACTGCTTGTTCGCCGCCTCGAGCCGCTCCACCAGGCGCTCGCTGTTCTGGAAGTGCACGTTGTCGTCGCCGGTGCCGTGCACCAGGAGGAAGCTGCTCTTGAGGCTGTCGGCGTAAGTGAGGGATGCGCTCTCGTCGTAGCCGGCCCGGTTCTCCTGAGGCGTGCGCATGTAGCGCTCGGTGTAGATCGTATCGTAGAAGCGCCAGTCCGTGACGGGCGCGACGGCGAGTGCGGCCTTGAACAACCCTCCGCCCAGAAACACGGTACGTGACGTCATGTACCCGCCGTAGCTCCACCCCCAGATCCCGATCCGATCCGCGCTGACAAAAGGCTGATGGCCGAACCAGCGTGCCGCCGCGATTTGGTCGGCCGATTCGTACCGGCCGAGGTGCAGGTAGGTCAGTTTCATGAACTTCGCCCCGCGCCCGCCGGTCCCGCGATTGTCCACGCTCGCCACCAGATACCCATCCTGGGCGAGCATCTGATGCCAGAGGTATTGTGCGCCCCCCCACGCGTCGGTGACGGTTTGGGAGCCCGGGCCGCCGTACACGAACATCAGCAGCGGGTAATGCTTCGCCGGGTCGAAATCCCGCGGCTTGATGATCCAGGCGTTGAGCGACACGCCGTCGGGCGTCGGCACCTTGAGAAACTCGGGTGGGCGAAGCCGCAACGCGTCCACCTTGCGCACCAGTGCCAGGTTGCCTGCCACTGATCGGACCAGCGTGCCGTCGGAGCGGCGCAGCGTTTCAACCGGAGGTACGCCGACCCGGGAATAGGTGTCGACGTACAGCCGGAACGTCGGATCGAACTGCACGCCGTGCGTGCCCGGCTCCGTCGAAATCCGCGCCAGGCCCTTGCCGTCGAGACCGATCCGGAGCAGCGGCCGGGCGAGCGGCCCGTCGATCGCACCGGTGAAGTAGAGCACCTTGGACTGCTCGTCCACTCCAACCACCTCGAATACATCCCACCCGCCCGGCGTCACGCGCCGCACCAATGAGCCATCTCGATTGAAGAGATAGACCTGGTCGTAACCGTCCCGCTCGGAGAGCAACAAGAACTGCTTCCCGCCGGTGATCCAGCGGGGCCGGTTGGCGTCGACCCAGGCCGAGTCGCTGTCGCCCGTGATCACCCGCGTGGCACCGGTCGTGGCATCTGCGAGGAGCAGATCGAGCCGGTTCTGGCGGCGATTGAGACGCGTGAGCCAGAGCTCGGTCGGCGAATCGGCGAAGTCGATGGCCGCGACGTAGATGTCTTTGTCGGCGCCGAGGTCGACCCACGAGGTACGGCCGCTCGCGACCTCGGTCACCCCGATCTTCACCGTGGAGTTGGGCGTCCCCGCCTTGGGGTAGCGCACCGGCACGAGGGCCGCATAGAGCGAGTCATGGTCCACCAGGAAGAAGGGTCGAATGGCCGTCTGGTCGAGCCGCCAGAACGCGATCCGCCGCCCATCGGGGCTCCAGCGAAATGCGTCGCGCAGGTCCAGCTCTTCCTCGTACACCCAATCCGAGGTGCCGTTAATCACGTTCTCGCCGCCGTCGGTGGTGAGCGCCGTCTCCGCGCCGGTGGCGAGATCGGTGACGTAGAGGTTGTTGTCGCGCACGAAGCCGACCATGCGCCCGTCGGGCGAGAACTTGGCGAACTGCTGGTAGCCGGGGCGGGCGCTCACCGGCACGAGGCGCTTCGCCGCCAAGTCCCACACGTAGAAGGTGCCCTTGGTGTTCTGCCGCCAGACGCGGGCCGAGTTTGTGAACAGGAGCAGCTTCAAGCCGTCCGTCGAAAAGCGGTATTCCTCGATCACAATCGGCTTCCCGCCCCCGGGCGGGACCAGGTCGGCGCCGCGAACCAGCAGCTGCTTCGTCCCCGTGAGCGCATCGACCTGATACAGATCGGTATTGCCGGGCGCGTCTTGCTCGATGGCCGCGTACGCTTTGCCGTCCTTCATCCAGGTTATGTCTACGAGATCGCTCGCGTACTCGCGCGAGCCCCAAATCGCATGGACCGTGAGCGGCGGCGCCTGAAGGCCCTGGGCGGCCAGGGGCTTCGCGAGCGCGATGACGGCGCAGACGGCGAGGAGCCGGCGAACCGCGGATGACACCATGATGGCACTCGGGGAGAGGTTGGGGGTGCCCCAAACCTACCCGCCCAGGCCGATCGTGGAAGATTGGACAGACGCTCGGTTTGGGAGCACGTTTCCGGCAACCTTCCTCTCCATCGCTAGGATGGTGCACGCTAGCAAGGCCGAGCTCCCTCGCCTCTCTGCCGCACACTGGCCCACCGGCGCCTACCGTCGGGAGGACCTCCCGGAGCGCGTGCTGCAGTTCGGAACGGGCATGCTGCTGCGCGCTCTGTGCGCAACGTTCGTGGACGCCGCCAATACCACCGGCACATTCTCCGGTCGCACCGTCGTCATTCAGAGCACACCCCACGGCCAGGCACGGGCCCTCAACGCACAGGATGGTCTGTTCACGCTGGTGGAGCGCGGGCTGGAGCACGGAGCCCCGGTCGAGCGGACCCGACTGATCGGGGCAATCTCGCGCGCATTAGTCGCGGACGCCGAGTGGTCGGCAGTGCGCGACCTCGTCGCGCGGCCGGAGCTGCAGG
>WNFJ01293885.1_pt1 | contig 11296 bp, 10 predicted proteins | sample 5400461 | NCBI WGS metagenome assembly WNFJ01 (sample SAMN13153349, study PRJNA577476) | soil metagenome | isolation source: 115 cm saprolite on Douglas fir-dominated hillslope | place: USA:California | collected 2013-09-17 | reverse complement strand
CCGAACATCGTGTTTGCGGATGCGGACATGGACGAGGCCATCGAGGGCGCGCACTTCGCGCTGTTCTTCAACCAGGGACAGTGCTGCTGCGCGGGTTCGCGGCTGTTTGTCGAGGAAAAATGCTACGACGAATTTGTCGACAGAAGCGTGGCGCGCGCCAAGAAGCGCACGGTGGGCAATCCGTTCGACAAAAACACCGAGCAGGGACCGCAGGTAGACCAGGACCAGTTCAACAAGGTGATGGGCTACATCGACTCCGGCAAGCAGGAGAAGGCCAAGCTGATGGCGGGCGGCAACCGCGTGGGCGACAAGGGATATTTTATCGAGCCCACGGTGTTCGCTGACGTGCAAGACAACATGAAGATCGCGCAGGAAGAGATCTTCGGACCGGTGATGACCATTCTGAAATTCAAGGACATGAATGAAGTCGTCGAGCGAGCGAACAAGACGTTGTATGGGCTCGCGGCGGCGGGGTGGACGAAGGACATCACCAAGGCGCATGCCATCGCGGATAGCGTGCGCGCAGGCACGGAGTGGGTGAATTGCTACGACGTGTTCGACGCGGGCGCGCCATTCGGCGGGTTCAAGCAGTCGGGGATCGGGCGCGAACTTGGCGAATACGGGTTGGCCAACTACACCGAGGTGAAGACCGTCACCGTTAAACTGTAGGTGGCTGTTGACGAAGAGATTTGCGGTTGGCCGCCAAGAGCACCCAAGTCTTACGTGAGAGACGCTGTTGAAGTTGAGATTCTTTGGGCATCCTCATCGGATGCCCTCAGAATGACAATTTTGACTTATTTGGCAGGCAAAAACAGAACGGAGCAAATCTGAACTCATGAGAAAACTGAGGAGCAAATGGGCGGGGAAAATCCCCGCCCATTTCGTTGTTGCGCTGGTGGCCGCGGCGTTGTTCTTCATGGCGCCAAGAGGATTCGCGCAGGCGAATACAGAATCGGATATAGCGCGACGTCACGCGCAGCATTTGCGTTATGGGATTAATCTGAGCGAATGGTTTGCGCAGGTTTACGACCAGAAGGGCTACACCAAAGAACATTTTGAAACGTGGAATACCGCGCAGGACATCGCGCTGATTAAGGCGATGGGATTTGATCATGTGCGGTTGAGCGTGAATTCGCAGCCGATGTTCCGCCGCGGGCAGGCCGACCGGATTCCGGCGGATTATCTGGGATATCTGGATAGCGCGGTGCAGATGATTTTGGACCGCGGCCTGGCAGTGATCATTGACATTCACCCGGACAGCGATTTCAAGCAGAAACTCGTTGCGGACGATAGCTTTGTCGAGATGTTCGAAGACTACTGGCGGCAACTGGCGCGGCATTACTCATCGAAGAATCCTGACTTCGTTTCGTTCGAAATATTGAACGAGCCGGAATTTCACGATCGCTATCGCTGGCAAGGAGTGCAAGCGAAGCTGGCGGCGGCGATTCGCGAAGGTGCGCCGCAGCACACGATTATTGTGGCGGGAGCGTACTGGTCATCGGAGAATGAGCTGCTGTTTTTCGATCCGCTGCGCGATCCCAATATCATTTACAACTTTCATTTTTACGATCCGCATATCTTCACGCACCAAGGGGCGACGTGGAGCACGAACTACGTGCACTACTTGAAAGAGCTGCCGTATCCTTCGACGCCCGAGAATGTGCAAGCGGCTGCGGCGCTGATTCCGGATGCCATCAATCGTTTGCAGGCGATTCATTATGGGCTGGACCGCTGGAACGCTGCGCGGATTGACGGGGAAATCGGACAAGTCGCCGCGTGGGCGAAACGATGGAACGTGCCGGTCACTTGCAATGAATTCGGCGTGTATCGCAAAGCTGCGACGCCGGAAGATCGCGCGAGGTGGATTTCCGACGTTCGAACGACGCTGGAGAAATACAGCATGGGTTGGACGATGTGGGACTATAGCGGAGGGTTTGGCGTGGTTACAAAGCAAGAAGGCCACACCGCCGTTCCCGACGAAGTGACGGTGAAGGCGCTGGGCCGGACTATGCCGGCAGCTAGCCGCTAAATTTCCCCGCGTCCTGGCATCGCGAAATGATCCGCTGAAAATTCGTAGCCAGCCCTGCGAGCAGGCGTTCTGTTCTACAATCCCGCCATGGCGCTCACCCTCCGCTCCTACGAACCGCACGATTTCGCCGCGCTGCACAGATTGGACCAGGCGTGCTTCCCACCGGGGATTTCGTATTCGAAGACTACGTTGCGCTACTTTTTGACGCTGGGGTCGGCGGACTGCGTGGTCGCGGAGGAGGAGAAGGGCATCGCGGGTTTCGTTTTGTCGGAGGAAAATCCGCCGTTGGCGCACATCATTACGCTGGATGTGGCCGAGAAACACCGGCGGAGCGGCATCGGCACGGCCCTGCTGCACAAGTTGGAGTCGAACCTGTTGGCGCGAGGAGTGCGGTCCATCCTGCTGGAAACGGCAACCGACAATGAGGCCGCGGTTGCCTTCTGGCAACGGCATGGCTATCGTATCGAAGCGACGTTGAAACGGTATTATTTGCGGAGCATCGACGCGTACGAGATGCGCAAAATCCTGCCGGACGCGGGAAAAATGGCGAGGCGTACGGGAGAAACAGTTTGAGCGACTACCTGCTGTCTGTGCTGCTAGGGATCGTGGAGGGATTAACGGAGTTTCTGCCGGTGAGCTCGACGGCACATTTGCGCATCAGCGAAGCGCTATTTCACATCGACCTGGCCAACGGCTATTGGAAAATGTACACGATCGTGATTCAACTGGGAGCGATTCTTTGCTTGCCGGTGTATTTTCGCGAGCGCATCGCGAAGTTGATGTCCACGTTTCCGAAAGGCGAGCGGGGCGATCGCACGATTTTGACGCATCCGCTGGGGCAGGTGTGCGTGGCCTTTGTGGTGACGGCGCTGCCGGCGTTTTTGTTGACGAAAGTGATTGGGAAGCATCTCGAAAGCCTGCACATCATGGGAAGTTCGCTGCTGATTGGCGGGATTGTGATGTGGATTGTTGACGAGATGAATGCAAAGTCGGAGGCGGCCGGACTGGGAGCCACTGGAACGCGGATTCACACCTGGCATATGGAGGACATGAGTTTGGGCCAGGCGATTTGGATTGGGGCGTGCCAGATTTTGTCGGCGGTGTTTCCAGGGACGTCGCGGTCGATGTCGACAATCGCGGCGGGGCAGATTGCCGGGATGTCGCGCGCGTCGGCGCTGGAGTTTTCGTTTTTCCTGTCGATCCCGACGATGGTGGTGGCAACCGGCTACGATTTGCTTAAATCCCTGCGAGGCAAGGGTGAGAATGCGATCGGCGTGACGCATATTGATCCGCACGGCTGGGTGGTGCTGGCGATCGGATTCGTGGTGTCGTTTATCGTAGCCTACGGAGCAGTAGCGTGGTTCCTGGCGTGGGTGAGGAAGCACGGATTCGCGCCGTTCGCGGTATACCGAATCGTCGTGGGCGCGCTGGTGTTGGCGTGGGCGACAGGAATCCTGCATTGAAGAATTAGGAAACACCGCTGCAGAAAGTTTTTGGTGTTGGTGCGCAAGAGTTTGCTATATTCACTGTGTTTGGTTGTTCCTCCAGGCGGGAGTGCGATAGCGCCAAGCGCCCGCCGAGACACTCAGCCTTCCCCAAAAAGCTGAGGAGAGTTTCTTGCGCTTACTGACTCCGACAGGAAATAAGCGGCTCAATGAGCTGGTAGGGTTCTTGTGTATCACGCTCGCGGTCCTTATCGCGCTGGCGTTGCTTTCCTATTCTCCAAAAGACGCGGCATTTAATGTAAGCGCGTCTACACCGGAAGGCAGTCCAGCGCGAAATTGGATAGGCCCCGCCGGGGCGTATGGCGCGGATCTGCTTTTCCAGACTTTTGGTTTCGCGGCGTTTCTGCTGCCGGCGGCGCTGCTGGTTCTGGGCTGGCGGTGGTTTCGGAGCCGCGCAATTGATTCGCAGGCTGCAACGCTTGCTGGATTCGCGTTGCTGCTGCTTTCCCTGCCGACCATCCTTGCTTTGTGGCACGTGTGGGACATCCGCGGCGCGGTTCCGCCCGGAGGAATTCTGGGTGCGCTCATTTCCAGCGGCCTGCGGACGGGATTCAACCTTTGGGGCGCTAATCTGGTGGCCGTTGCGCTGCTGGTGACGGCGCTGTTCATGACCACGCGGTTCTCGTTCTCTGGGGCGCATGCCTGGGCGCACGGTCGGCATGGACCCATCGGGGCGGTTGAGAAGCTCGGCATTTTACAGAAAGCGCAAGCGCGCTGGCATGCCTGGCGTGAAGAACGCGAGCAACAGCGCATGCGGCGCCAAGTGGAAGAGTCCCGACTTTCGGGCAGGAAGCCTGTTCCGCCGCAACTGCTTGGGAAAGCGGAACTCCTGAATGAACCTACGAAGACGATCCGCTTGGCCGACGAAAACAGTATTTTTAAGGGCATAAACGAAATCGAGGAAGAGGATGAGAAAGAGACCAAGAGCAAGGGTCAAAAGACGCCGCTCTTCATCTCCAACCGGGATACTGAGAAGCCTGCGGCCAAGAAAACCGGCGAGCCAAAAATCGCCAAGGGCAGCCCGCATTACAAGCTTCCTTCTCCTTCCCTGCTCCGCGAGGGAGAACGCAGCCAGAAGCACGATGAAGATGAGCTGAAACTACGGGCGCGCGCGATTGAAGCAAAGTGCCTGGAATTTGACGTGCAAGGGCGCGTGACACAAATCAATCCCGGGCCGGTGGTTACGACATTCGAATTCAAACCGGAAGCGGGCATCAAGTACAGCCGGATTACCGGGCTTACGGAGGATCTTTGCCTGGCGCTGCAGGCGGAATCGATCCTGATCGAACGAATCCCGGGCAAATCCACGATTGGCATTGAAGTTCCGAACGACAGGCGGCAGACGATTGCGCTGAGGGACATTATCGAGGCGCCGGAGTTTTTCAACTCCCCGAGCAAGTTGACGCTGGCGATGGGGCGCGACCTGCACGGGCGGATTCGCGTGACGGACCTCGCGGCCATGCCGCACTTGTTGATTGCCGGTTCCACGGGCACGGGAAAGAGCGTGTTCATCAACTCGCTGCTAATGTCGATTCTGTATAAGGCGAGTCCCGACGAAGTGAAGCTAGTGCTGGTGGATCCGAAACGGCTGGAGCTCAATCTCTACGAAAATATTCCTCACTTGATCGCGCCGGTGGTGACTGACCCGAAGATCGCTTCCAACGTGCTGCGGAATGCGACGCGCGAAATGGAGAACCGCTTGAAGATGCTGGCGCAGCGCGGCGTGCGAAACATCGATCAGTACAACCGAACGTTCAAGAAAGAGCAGTCGCTCTCGCTCTTTGACAATCTCGAGGAGACCGAGCACAAGCCGCTTCCCTACTTGATTATCGTGATTGACGAGTTGGCGGACCTGATGATGGTGGACACCAACAACGTGGAGGAGTCCATCACGCGGCTCGCGCAAATGGCGCGCGCGGTGGGCATCCACTTGATTCTCGCGACCCAACGGCCCTCGGTGGACGTGATCACCGGCTTGATCAAGGCGAACTTCCCTGCGCGAATTTCGTTTCGCGTGGCCAGCAAAGTGGACTCGCGTACCATTCTTGATTCGAACGGCTCGGAATCGCTGCTTGGAAAAGGCGACATGCTTTACCTGCCTGCCGGTTCAGCGCGGCTTCACCGCATTCATGGCCCGCTGGTCACGGAAGATGAGATCACTTCAGTGTGCGATTTCTGGCGCGAGCAGGCTCAAGCAAAGTATCAGGAAGAGTTGCTCGCGGCGCCGAAAGATGAAAATGGCAAGACGGAAGGCGCGGACGAAGGTGATGCCCAGGGCGGCGAGGATGTTGACGACGATCTTTATCAGGACGCCATCCGCGTGGTGTGCGATGCGGGCCGCGCTTCGACTTCGACTCTACAGCGCCGGTTGCGCATCGGCTACGGCCGCGCCGCGCGCCTGATCGACCTTATGGAGAAGGATGGCATTGTTGGCCCGCCCGACGGCACCAAACCGCGCGAAGTCCTCAAGAATCGCAACTGGATGAAAGAGTTCGACCAATCTGAGGAGTGAGACGCGTTAATCGTATGCTTCGTGTACTGAAACCTGTGCTTGTGTGTCTCCTCGTAACCTTTGTCTTTTTTTTGAGGGTCGCGGCGCAAAGCAGCGGCAACACTCAAACCACTGCAGTTGCCACGAAGAAGGATTCCGCTAAGGAATCCAAGAAGGAGATCGATCGAAGATACGCGGTGACCAGCGGCTCATGGTCGGCGGCCACCATTTCACTCTTCAACACGTGGACCGCCTTGGATGACAATCCCGGACGACACATGTCATTTTACTCTCCCGATCACAGCAAATTGATCGAAGTGATAGAGACGGATGTCACTGTACGAATGAATGGGAAGTTGTTTGAAACGGATTTAGGCGGGAAGCATGATGCTGAGCTGGGCTGGGCGCCGGACTCGTCGCGATTCTTTGTTACCTGGACAGAAACGGGGGAATTAGGGCCCTGGCACGTACAAGTCTATGTCGTAGATGATTTAGGAATCCACGAGTATCCGAACGTGGAAGGGACAGCTAGGAAAGATTTCGAGCAGCGCGTACGGAATCTTCCGATTGACAAGGAGTTTGACACACCAGAAGGCCGACGGTATTGGGAGGGCGAAGAGTACTGTGAACCCTATCACGTCGTCGGCGGGCGATGGCTGAACGGCTCAAAGGAATTATTATTGTCAGTGCTTGTCCGGAACGTGGGCAATTGCCGGTACATGAGTGAATTCAATGTATATCGAGTGGATGCGGAGACAGGGAAAATCCTTGAACGCTACACTGCGCGAGAAGCGCACAAGAGATTCGGAAAAAAGTACCTGCCGCTGATCACGAGATAGCAAGAGCGGGGAGAATCGATGCGGCGCATCCATCTCATCGTCGGAGTGCTTGCCGTAATCGCGTTTGTGATTACCGGGCAGGTCATGGCGCATCACAACCCAGACATCCACACTCTTTCAGCGGAAGTGCAGATGATGTACGTTTCCCGGCACATCTACTTGCTGGGAGCGGCGCTCGTGAATGTCGTCCTAGGGCTCTATTTGAAGCCACATTTGCCCGGCTGGCGAAGCAGGCTGCAAGAGACTGGTTCCTTGTTGATTCTTTTCTCGGCCTTATCGTTGCTGCTGGCATTTTCCGCGGAGCCACCGCTCGGCTTTGCAGGGCGCGGTTGGCGCAGCTATGCTGGCATGATTGCCCTTTTCGCCGGTGTCATTGCGCATCTCGTCGCGAGCCTCGGGTGCAAGCCGAATTGACACCACCGGGTATCGTCTCTAAAATTGAAAAGTTCAAGAAAGCCGGGGTAGCTCATTGGTAGAGCGCCGCCCTGAAAAGGCGGGCGTAGCCAGTTCGATTCTGGCCCCCGGCACCACCCACGCGTGTAAGAACCTCTTCCCCGAAGAAGTCTATGTTTCCGTTGGCTTTGAAGCTTATCCGGCCATTTTCGTTAACGCGCTCTAGCTTGAACTTTCCGATCTGATCCGCGAGGAGTGCCTGCGCCTCATGGATCGCCGCCGGGTTCGTCAGTAGCTTGCGCAAGCGCGTCAACCGCAAAACCGCAAAGGTCCGTAACTCCTCGAGTTTTTCTTGGAGAGATTCAGGCCCCGGTTCGATCACCTGATTTGTGATTTCCCGCAACCTTGCCTCGCGTTCGTTGATCGCAGCCATGACGGTCGCGGAGCTGTTGCCGACCGCGATCGTATCCACGAGGCGCTTCAGTTCCACCTCAATGCGGCGCTTCTCATCGCGGAGGCGCTTGAGTCCAGCCTCGAGATTTTCATGCCTTTGCCGAAGTTCTTCTTGGAGTCCGCAGATCACGTACTCAACGAATTCCTCGCGCAGCACCTTGTCCTGCAAGCCCGACAAAAGGCGATCTTCCAACTGCTGACGCTGGATCCTCAAACCGTTTCGGCAAATGCTATCGCCGCGTTGCGAATGGAGAGAGCATCCGTACTCCGATCGTGACGTCTTCGCTCTTCCACCCACCAGCGTGATACTGCCGCCACACTCAAGCAATCCGGAAAACAGATACACCTGCTTCTGTTGGCCACGGGCAAGGCCCGCCCCTCCCACCCCCCAGAGCTTTTGGGTTATAGCGAACCGCCGCTCGACTGCGGCGAACAGCTCATCAGAAACGATCTGCAGGTGGGGTGCCGAAGTCACGACCCATTCGGATTCAGGACGGCGCCGGTAGATTCGCCGGCCCGTTCCCGGTACCCGCACTTTGCGCTTAGTGTTCCAGATAATCTGCCCTTGGTAGCGGCGATTCTTCAAGACGTGCCGGACCGACGACACACACCAGGACTGACTCACTCTGCCCTTCTGAGGCTGCGGTGATTTCACGCCCTCAGCGTTCAGAAGATAAGCGACGCGCTTCAGCGATTGGCCCTTGCTGTACAGATCGAACATGCGCCGGATTGTCGCTGCTTCGTTCTCAACGATCTCAAGCCTCACGCCGTCCGGAGCTCGATCGCTCCGATAGCCGAAGACGCGGCCCCCGGTGTGGAGCGCCTTGAGCGCGCAACCCTGCATGCCGCGGTGGGTCTTGAGCCCAAGCTCACGGGAATACACGCCGTCGATCAGCCCGTGGACACCGAAGAGAATTTCAGCCTGCGAACTCTCTGAGTCGACACCTTGCGAAATCGCCACCAATCGAATGCCGGCGAACGTAAGTCGTTCGTACAGATTCAAAGCGTCCGCAAGTTTTCGGGTGAGTCTGGACGTGTCATCGATCAGAATTGCATCGAAGGCGCGATCTCTTTGCTCGGCAACAGCCAGAAGTTTCTGAAGACCAGTTCTTTCCGCGCTCGTGCCGCTGACGGCATGGTCAGCGTAGATGTGCTCCTCGAGGATCGCCCAGCCCTGGCGTCTCGCATATTTGCGGCACTTCCGAATCTGATCTTCGATAGAGATTGGGGACTGGCGATCGCTACTGAAGCGGGCGTAGATGGCGCAGCGAAGGTTCACGATGTCACCCCGGCTGATAGCAGCATCTTCCTTTCGGACGGTTCTTGGCGGGAACTGATTTATTGAAGTGGAGTTCCCTAGGGGAACTGAGGATTAGACCTTCACAGCTAGAGGAGTTCTCTTGGGTGTTTGCTTTTCTCTGAACAGGGGGAAAAGAAGAAAACGGGTGGTCCGGAGGGCGGAGCCCTCCGGCTTCGGTCGTGTTTAGGGTAGCCGCTGCGTCCTCCGCCGCATGGAGAAAATTCAGGAACTCCCACCACGCAGGCAGTATTTCGTTTTGAAAGCCCTCGATGCGTTGTTGAGTAGCTCCGCGAAGTAGAAAGGAGATTGCCCGGAGAGGCGTCAGGCTCTCATAGCTGGCACACGCCCGCAGCGGAAGCCGCAGTCACAGGGCGACCATCGGGGGCCGCGTCAGCGGGCCTGCCCCTTGACGGCGGCGGGAGCGCAGGGCATTCGGTTTTTTTCTTTAGCTGCTTGAGTTTTGCTGCTAGCCGCTCTGCGGCCCTCTTCGCCGTGTCCTGGTCGGCACGGTCGATGATCGCCTGCATCTCTTCCGCCGTGATCGCTTGGCCCTTCGCTACCGTGAAGTGCAGATTCAGCAGGATCGTCCGCAGCGCCAGCACCTCGGCCAGCAAGGTCTGTTCGGCGGGCCTCGCCTGCCCGCCGTCCAACTCGCGCAGCAACACCTCGCGCGCCCACTCGCTCATCGCACGGCCTCCGACCAGCGCTTCCAGCCGCGCGTATTCTTCCTCGTGACTTTTGTCCCGATGGATTTCCTGCGGAAAACCGACTTCACCATGCGAACCCCTCCTGCCCCCCGATCAAAGCGCGGCGTAGCGGAAGCCTTCAAAATCAACAAGTTCGCAAATAGGAACTTCCGGCGCTGGAAAACGCCGGAAGATTTGTAAGTCTCTGATTTCTTGATGGTTCCCATACAGCAACCTTGGTTGCTGTGCGGCACCCGTTTGGGGGTGACGTGTCATACCCCCTTCCGGCGTCGAAGACGCCGCTCTTCCCGCGTTCGGCGGTATCCGATGTGGGCGGCGGCCTAACTATCACTTGGGCTTCGCGCACACGCACCTACCCAGGCAGGCGCACCCACTGCGGTGTTGTGCGGCAGTCGGTCACGCATACAGGGACCTGACTAGCGCCTAAGACCGGGAGTTGGATCGAAAAATATAACGGAAAGGCGAGGCTAGAATGGCGGCGAACTGCCTGAGCAGACCTCTCAAATAACCATGCTTATCTGTGGAATCAAATGCTTCCGTTATGTCTACATACGGAGGTAGCTTTTGAAGCAAATTATTCCCGAAACCTCGCGCCGCACCTTCGCCCTGTGGACCTGACAATAAAACAGCCGCATGAGCTGATTCAGCCACACGGCTGTGTCGGTCACCACAAAGTCTTGCTGCCCCGTTGTTGGACCTGGGAGGCGGATCTCGCCTACCAGAATGGGCAGAACATGGATTTTGCGCAGATGGGGTTTTTTCTTTTTCCACTCAGAATGAGATAACCTAACGCGCCATAGGCCCGTAAAATATTTTCGATCCACCGACCATCCACGGAACCGAATATCTGCTAGAGATATAGCAGCTAACGCGAGCTTTCCGTCTGGTTCCAAATGATCGGGGTCTAGAATTGTGCGCAACACAAGTTCATTTGACCGGACTAACCCAGGCGAAAGCCACGGCACGGCAGATTTGTGTTCATCGCGGTGTGGTTCTTGTGGCAAGCGAGGCTCTTAGACGGCAGACGCAAAGTCCACTAAATCTCTTGGAATACCGTCCTTGACTGGAACCTCGTCACGAATAATTGGCGCGTGGCCTTCCTTCGCGCCGTAAAACGGCGCGTGTCAACGACTCTGAGACAGGTGCTCACGAAATTTAGTGAGTTTTTCATTTGTTCGATTAGGGTGCCCAGTTTCCACAAGAAATTTCGCGCCAGGATCGCCTAGCAACGCCGATCGCCAAGTCGGTCGACCCACAGCATCCCCGCTTTTGTCGCTCCTCAGGCGGATTTCGCTTTTCCAAAGTAGCTCCCTGCTGTTTCATCTGCCGCCTCCCACCGACAGCGGTTCCGGAGTGGCAACCGGCTTGTTAATCCAGACTGCGCTGGGAGGGTCCGGTGGTTTGGGAGCGCTTCCTACGAAGCGCTCCGGGTGAAGTTGGTAGGCAACATCGAGCACCTCCTGGCGTTGCCGCAAGACGTTTTCGGCTTGGCCATAGTGAACCGTCGCTGGCGTCAACAAGCCTACCCCGGAGTGACGGTGCTCTTGGTTGTACCACCGAAAAAAACTCTGACAGAAAG
>WNFJ01092027.1_pt1 | contig 11297 bp, 10 predicted proteins | sample 5400461 | NCBI WGS metagenome assembly WNFJ01 (sample SAMN13153349, study PRJNA577476) | soil metagenome | isolation source: 115 cm saprolite on Douglas fir-dominated hillslope | place: USA:California | collected 2013-09-17 | reverse complement strand
TCCGGGATGTGCAGCTCGAGGGTGAGCAGACCGACCGGCATCAGCGGCTCCGGGGGACAGCTTAGCGGACTACTTCCTACCGGCGGGCCCGCCGCCCTGTCCGGCAGCTTCTGCGGCGCTCATTTTCGTCACGCTAAAGCATTCGAGAATGTCCCCGACCTTTACGTCGTTGAAGTTCGCAACGCCTGCGCCACACTCAAATCCGGTGCGTACTTCACTGGCGTCATCCTTGAAACGCTTCAGAGAGCTGAGCTTCGAAGTGTAAATCACGGCGCCATCGCGCAGTACGCGCACTTGCGCGTCACGCTTCAGGATGCCGTCGACCACGTAGCAGCCGGCAATCGTACCCGCGCCTTTCACTCGGAAAGTATTGCGCACTTCCGCCCGGCCCAGATATGTTTCCGTGACCACCGGCTCGAGCAGGCCTTCCATAGCCTTCTTCAGCTCGTCGGAAACTTCGTAAATGATCGTGTGCGTCCGGATGTCCACATGCTCCTGCTGCGCCAGGTCCAGAGCCTTGCGGTCCGGCCGCACTCCAAACGCGATCACGATCGCTCCGGACGCGGAAGCCAGCAGCACGTCGTTTTCCGTGACCGCGCCCACACCCGATCCGATGATCTTCAGCTTTACCTGGTCGGTCGAGAGTTTCGGCAGCATTTCGCTAAGAACTTCCACGGAGCCCTGCACGTCGCCCTTGATCACAATTCCCAATTCCTTGATGTCGCCGGCTTTCAGTTGCTCGTGCAGTTGGTCGAGGGTGATGCGTGAGCCGCTGATCCGCGCCATCGCCGCGTCGCGCTGCTTGCCCTGGCGGTACTCCACAATGTGCCGCGCTTTGGCTTCGTCGGTGACCTGAAAGAGGTCGCCCGCATCCGGCACACCCTGCAAACCGAGCACTTCCACGGGCGTGGATGGCGGCGCGTCATTGACGACGCGGCCGCGATCGTCAAACAGCGCGCGCACTTTGCCAAACACTGAACCGCAGATGAAGAAGTCACCGGACTTCAGCGTGCCATTCTGCACCAGGATGGTAGCCACCGGCCCACGTCCCTTGTCCACGCGCGATTCGAGCACCGTGCCGGTCGCGGGCGCGTCGGGATTGGCCCTGAGCTCGCGTAAATCCGCGACGAGCAAAATCGTTTCCAGCAGCTTCTCAATGCCGATTTTCTTTTTCGCGGAAACTTCCACGAATTCCGTGTCGCCGCCCCATTCCGCGGGCATCAAGCTGTTTTCCGTAAGTTGCCGCTTAACACGCTCTAATTGCGCTTCCGGCTTGTCAATCTTGTTGATCGCCACGATGATGGGCACTTTTGCGGCCCGCGCGTGGTCGATCGCTTCTTTCGTCTGCGGCATGACGCCGTCATCGGCAGCCACGACCAGCACCACGATATCGGTGACCTTCGCGCCTCGCGCGCGCATGCGCGTAAACGCTTCGTGACCGGGCGTATCCACGAACACCACGGCGCGATCGTTCACCACCACCTTGTATGCGCCGATATGCTGCGTGATGCCCCCCGCTTCGCCCCCGGCAACATCCGCTTCCCGAATGGCGTCGAGCAAACTCGTTTTCCCGTGATCGACGTGGCCCATCACCGTCACCACCGGCGGACGTGGCTTCAAACTTTCCTTGGTCTCTTCCTTGGCAACTTCCAGCACCATCTCTTCTTCCAGCGAGACGACGCTCACCACTCCGCTGAACGATTCCGCCAATGTCGTAGCCGTCGGCACGTCCAACGCCTGGTTGATGCTGGCGAACACGCCGCGGTCCAGCAGGTTTTTCAATAGATCCTTGGCGCGCACATCCAGCTTCTCTGCAAGTTCGCGAATGGTGATGCCTTCGGTAATCGTCACTTCGCGCGGCGGACGCGGTTCCGGTGGCGCAATGACCGCCACGGCGCTTCGGCCCGCTCCCGGACGCTGCCGTGTCGGGTGCAGTTTGCGCTCGCCCTCTTGCTCGCGCTTATCCAGAACGGGACGCTGGCGCTGGGGTGGTTTGCGGGTGTAAAGCGGCTTGCCCGGCTCCGCCTTCGGCGGTAATTTCTCTGGAAACGGGGGCAGCATTCCCGGACGCCCGGGTGCACGGGGACCGGGACGCGTGCCAGTCGGCAGCGATCCACGACGCTGCTCAAAAGGTCGAGGTTGCGGTCCACCCTGACCGCCTGGGCCTCCGGATCGAGGTGTGAATGGTCTTCCTTGGCCTGTTTGCGGACGAATCGGCTGTCCAGGACGCGGGCCACTCGGACGCGATTCGCGACTTGCGTCAGGAAGAGGTCCGCGGTTGCCCGTCGGTCCCGACGGCATTGGGCCGCGATTTCCTGTAGGCATCGATCGGATGGGAGCTCCGGGCCGCGCGGGGGCGCCAGGACGTGCAGGAGCGGCGCCTGGAGCGGCAGCCGCGGGACGCATGGCAGATGGCTGCTGCGTGCCGGCTGGTGCCCCCGACCGCGCAGGCGGGCCAGGTCGTACCGCTGCAGCGGGTCTTGTAGCTACAGTCGCTCCGGCAGGTGTAGTAGGACGAATCGGGGTTGCGGCAGGCGCAGCAGGCTTCGCAACGGGCGCCGCCACCGTAGGTGCATGAGCTGGCGCTTTAGACACGGCTGGAGCAGCGGCAGTAGCTTCTGGTGCGACGGGCTTTGCTGCCGGAACAGCGGGAACCGCGGGCGCGCTCGGTTTCACTACCGGAGGTACAACGCTGGCTGCTGGAGGGGCCACCGGCGCGGCGGGCCGCATCCGCGCGGCCTTTGCCGCGGCCTCCTTGGCCTCTTTTTCTGCTTTGGCAGCCGCTTCGTGCTGCGCTTCCTCTTCTGCTACTCCCTGAATCTTTTTGCGCACCTTCTCGGCGACGTCCACTGGGATCGAGCTTGAGTGCGTCTTTTTCTCCGTGACCCCGTACCCGGGCAGTAGATCAATGATGGCTTTGGCCTTGACCTCGAGTTCTCGGGCCAGTTCGTTAATCCGGACTTGATTCGCGTCGGTCATTCGCTCCGTTCTCACCTACGACTTCGCTTCTTCCGCTTGCTCTCCATCCGCATCGCTGCCTTCGGGCTTGTTCTCTGCAGCGGCCTCCCCAGTAGCCTCTGCGCCGGCCTCCACCACAGCTGGAGTTTCCTCAACCTCAACTGCTTCGGCCGTCTCGGAATTCTCTGCCGTCTCCGCCGTCGCAGTTTCGGCCGCGGCTTCCGCCGGTTCTGCCAAAGTTTCTGCCGGAGCTTCGCTTTCTTCGGTGGTCACTTCTTCAGTTGCGGCCGATTCGCCTTCTTGGGTGGGGGCCTCACCACTGGCAGCGGCTTCTCCTGTTGCAGCGGCCGCTTCCGCACCACCTTCATAGAAGCGATTCACGGCCTGATAAATCTTGTCCACCATCTTTTCGCCGATGCCCGGAATTTCCATCAACTGTTCCGGCGTCATCCCCGCGAGTTTCTCGACGGAGTTGATCCCCGCCGCTTCAATCTTCTCGATGGTTTTCGCGCCCACACCCGCCAGCGAAGTCAGCGGCGTCGCCGGAGCGGTCAGGGCGGTCATTTGCTCTTCGATTTCCTGGCGCTTCTCTTCCTCGCTCTTGATGTCGATGTCCCAGCCGATCAGCTTGCTTGCTAGCCGGACGTTCTGACCCTTCTTTCCGATGGCCAGCGAAAGCTGCGAATCTTCCACGATCACTTCGAGCTTCTTGTTCTCCGGATCGGTGATTTGCACGCGCGTCACTTTCGCCGGGCTCAAGGCCTTCTGCGCGAACGCCACCGTCTCTTCGTTGTACGGGATGATGTCGATCTTCTCGCCGCGGAGCTCGCGAATAATCGACTGCACGCGCATGCCTTTCATGCCCACGCACGCGCCCACCGGATCAACGTCTTTGTCGCGGCTCGCCACCGCCACTTTCGTTCGCTCGCCCGCTTCCCGCGCCGCAAATCGAATCTGCACCGTGCCGTCGTATATTTCCGGCACTTCCATCTCGAACAACCGCTGCACCAGGCTCGCGTCTGCGCGCGAAACGATCACCTGCGGCCCTTTCGCCGCGCGGTCCACCATCTTGATCACCACGCGCAAGCGTTCCCCGATGTTGTACGTCTCCAGCTTCGATTGCTCGCGCTTCGGCAGCCGCGCTTCCGTGCGCCCCATGTCCACGATCAAGTCCGGCCCCTCGGCGCGCTTCACGATCACCGTCACCAGCTCGCCCACGCGCGTGTGATACTCCTTGTAAATCGTGTCGCGTTCCGCTTCGCGCACCTTTTGCAGAATCACCTGCTTGGCTGTCTGCGCCGCGATGCGTCCCAGAACGTCCGTCGGCTTCGTCGCCACAATCTCCGTGCCGACTTCCGCCGCAGGATTCTTTTTCTTCGCCTCCGTCAGGCTGATTTCTTTCTTCGGGTCGGTCACTTCCTCCACGACCATGTGCACCGAAAACACGTCCACCTGCCCGGTTTCCTGGTTGAACTTCGCGCGCAGTTCCTCTTCTGTCTTGTAATACTTCCGCGCTGCCACGACCATCGCGTCCTCAATGGCCGACACCACCACTTCCGGCTCGATGTGCTTCTCGCGGCTCAGCATCTCAATCTGTTGGTAAAGCAAATTCGCCATATTTCGTTCCTGAAATCCCGCAGAGCCACATCCCGCAATTTCAACTCATCCTTCGCTGCGGTTTTTTCTTCTCTGTGTTCTCTGTGCCCTCTGTGTTAAATCTTTTTCCGATATTCCTCACTAACAACTAAAACCTAATAACTGGAAACTTTCCTCAAAACTCCACCACTAGATTCGCCTTCCGAATCGCTTCCAGCGGCAGCTCCACCATCCGCGCTTCCTTACCCTTCAGCTCCATGCGGACTTTCCCGTCCGCAAATCCCGCCAGCCGCCCTTCAAAAAACTTCGCCTCGCCCACCGGCTCGCTGGTCGAAATCTTCGCCAGCCGCCCCCGGAAACGCTCGAAATCCGCTGGCCTCTTCAGTGCTCGGTCCATTCCCGGCGAACTGACTTCCAGCGTGTACCCTGCTGGGCCAGGGATCAGTTCCTCCACATCGAGGATCACGCTCAATTGCTTGCTGACGCTTTCGCAATCCGCGTGGCTGATCTTCGGATACGGGTCATGCACAACCTCTGCCGCCTCTAACGGCCCCGCCGCATCGCTGATGAAAGCTCCCGGCTTCGGTCCGTTGCCCGCTTCGTCGCCACCAGCTACCTTGTCGATGTACACCCTCAGGAACCGCTGCTTGCCGACTTGCCATTCGACATCAACGATTTCCAGCCCTTCCGAACGCGCCACCCTCTCGGCAGCAGCGCGGATTTTTTCCAAATCCACGCAGAGACTCCTCGACCTTAGCCGGTCTGCACTGCACTCCAACCGGCCCAACAAAAAAGTGGGCTCGCGCCCACTCATCCGTTCGACCCGCTTCAGAGCGAAACCAGAGTATATTCCCGCTGCACTGTAAATGCAAGATACGGGGCATCCCAGCCCCCTGGGAACGCCATTCTCCTGAATGGCGCTTCTCTTCCTAATCTTGTAGCGCCAGCATCCCTGCTGGCGTCTCTCTTCCTCTTCGTGGTGGCGGGCGGGATCTATGCTACCTGCCCCGACCACGTCGGGGACCAGGTCGGGATTCGCCGTCTATACTCCCAATCTTGGCGGGTCTTTAAAGAGCCGCACTCGCCTCACTTGTAGTACCGTGTCCTTAGATTGGCCCTCTTGCCCTTGCCTACGTAGGGCCGCGATACCTCTTGCCCTTCTTCGGCCCTCGTGTCCCGCTCGCTCCTCGAATCTATTCTTAACCCACGCCGAGTACAGCAAGGCAGGATGGAAAGAATGAGCACTCTCGCCGCTAGCCCGGAATACATCGAGCTTCTCAAGAAATCCCGTTCTCGCGGGTACGCACCGAGAAGGAAAACGCACGGTGGCCAAATCGAGTACCACATGCCCCTGCAGAAGGGTCGTTCCTCTCAGGTGACCGGCGGGTACGGCGCCAGGTTCATCCTCGTCCTTCTTTTCGTCTTCATTCCCCAATCCGCCAGACCCACGGCCTCCGACCGCGGCCCCATCCTCGAAGCGCTTGGATGGGTGCGCAGCGCCCCCGCCGACGCCCTCCAATTCGACTATGTAATGACCGCTCGCGTGCGCTTCTTATTCTTTTGGGGTGGTAAGGACGATGTTGGCGGCGGCTACATTCGCAGGGGAGTTTCGAAAGACGATCCACGCCAGGAGCTTCTTCAGGTCCTGTTTGGATCAGACCCCGCCAAAGCGCCCCGTTCCATCAACCGATGGGGTGCGGGCACGGAAGTCGTTTGGCATAAAGACCCCGTCGCGAACTCCGCCAAAGTCCCTGATGTTGTGGCCAGCGCTTTTTTTGGCTTCATGAAATCCTCGAAAGGGAAATCCGTTTCGGAAATGCAGGACGAACTCAAAAAGGAGAAGGATCGTGGTGAACACCAGTTCACCGGTATTCTCAGCCGCGTTGACGCCGGTCACGCCATCTCTCTCACCGTACCGCTGGCTTCCGATATCGATTACAGCCTCCGCCAGTATGCCGAAGCCGAACCACTGATGCTCCAGAAACTAAGCTCCTCGGATCGCCCCGCACGCACCCTCGAGTATCCCGCGGGCTGTTCGCACGCCGGCGAATTCCTCGGCACCGTTTCCGAATTGCTGAACTCCACTCTGCAGGATCGCAGCCGCCCGCTGTCACTCTGTTACGTTTATGATGCCGAGGTGAACGACCTGAAAATCGAACGCACCACTTTCGTGCCCAAACTTGCGGTAAAAGTGAACGCGGTGAAAGGCGAAACCCTCGTGAACCGGACCTACAACGACCTTCTCCAAGCGGATTTTGTTTCCATAAATCACACGACGGGAAAGCGTGTCTCTTTTTCGATTTTTGTTGGGACCAAGGGCGACCTGCGAGGCGTTCCGGTTCAAATTCGCTACCAGCCAAACTGGTGGTTCCAGGTCATCCTCAATCTGCTCCTCAAATCCGCGTCCTAGCGGCAACCATTTATTAACCACGTGGCAGAGCGTGCCAACCAGCCCAATAAGAAAGAAAGTGGGGACGTACGCTCGCTAATCGTTCTCGGAGAGCGTACGCGGACAGATGAGGGCCGCGCCGCTGCTTTACACTGGCTTGCGCCTGGCCCTATAGTCATTCGACGGCCACACTCCGATACCTAATGAAACATAGCCCTTTCTCTCGACTCGCGCTGCTTTCCTGCTTGCTTCTTTTCGGAGCCTGCCTCACTCCCGCGGAAGACACTAAGAATATTCATCCCACTGGCTACGTGACGGATCTGGCCAGTGTGATTGCCCCAGATGCCAAAGCTCGTCTCGAATCCCTCTGCACCGAGGTAGAGCAAAAGACCGGCGCGCAAATGGCCATTGTGACCGTCAACTCGCTCGATGGCGAAAGCGTCGAGACTTACGCGGTCGATCTCTTCAAACAGCTTGGAGTCGGAAACAAGAAGGATAATCGCGGCGTGTTGCTGCTAGTCGCTCCCCACGAGCGCAAATACCGCATAGAAGTCGGCTACGGCCTCGAGCCGGTCATCAACGATGCCCGCGCCGGGGACGCCGGCCGCGCAATGGTACCCTTCCTCCGCCAAGGTGATTTCAGCAAGGCCGCGGAGATTGCCGCCCGCCAGTTGGCGAGGTACATTGCCAATGATACTGGCGTTACCTTGAGCGCTCAGCCGCCCGTAGCGCGAAATCAGTATGAGAGTGGGAGCAGAGGGTTCCCGATATTCTGGATCATTCTGGGGCTGATTGTTTTCTTTCGTATATTTGCCAGTCTTTCTACGCGCGGTGGCCCCCACGGCGGCGGCTCAGGTGGCGGCGGGCTGCTCTGGTTTCTCCTGGGAATGCTGGCAAGCGGCTCGGGAGGACGCTCGGGAAGTAGCTGGGGAGGTTTGGGGGCGGGGGCGGCGGCTTCGGCGGATTTGGCGGCGGCAGTAGCGGAGGCGGGGGCGGCGGCTTCGGCGGATTTGGCGGCGGCAGTAGCGGAGGCGGTGGCGCCTCGGGAAGCTGGTAGCCCGGCGCGAAAGGAACACAAGCGAAATGCTCTCCATGGACGCAAAACTGACAGAGTTAGTGAATCGGCTGAAAGAATTCGCGGCAGCGAACCTCGAGTGCGTCATCTTGTTCGGTTCCGCCGCGCGCGGAGATTTTCACCCGGGGCACTCCGATCTCAATGTCGCCTGCATTCTTCACTCCCTCACCGTGGAAGAGTTGGGACGGCTGGCGCACGTGGTGAAGTGGTGGTGCGTGGACCAAAAGGAACCTGCCCCTCTTTTCTTCACCACCGACGAGCTGCGCGAGGCCGCCGACGTTTTTGCCATCGAGATCCTCGACATGAAGCAAGGCCGGCGTGTGCTCTACGGTAAGGACGTCGTCGCCGATATTGAAGTCCCCATGAACCTTCATCGTGTACAGATCGAGCACGACCTGCGGACTCTGGTTTTGAAGCTGCGCCAGCACTATCTCCGCGCGCCCGGCAATTCGAAAGAGCTTGCCCCCGTCCTGAGGAAGTCCTTCTCTGGAGCGCTGACGCTCCTGCGCCATACGGTGATCGCCTTGGGAGAAGACCCTCCAGTGACGCCGCACGATATGATTGCGCGTGCGGCAGCCCTGACAGGTTCGAACGCGTCGGCATTCGACCCACTGTTGAAGCTTCGCGAAACCGGAGAATTTCACGGCGAAATTGTTCCGGTGTATGGTGCGTATTTGAAAGCATTGGATAAGATTTCCAGCGCGCTCGACAATCACCTCCCCAAGCGGGAATGGCGGCGCGTCAAGAATTCCGCTTCGTGAATCTGACGGAGTCGAGGTGCCTATGAAAATCGGTCTGGTAATCCTGGTGGTTTTAGTCGTGATCGCTCTGCTGCTCGGCAGCTCGTTTGTCAGCCGCAGGAATCAGATGGCCATCAAGCGGGAAGCTGTAAACGCCGCATGGGCGCAGGTGGACGTCGTCTTGCAGCGCCGTGCGGATCTGATTCCCAACCTGGTGGAGACGGTGAAGGGTTTTGCGGTGCAGGAACAGATTGTCTTTGGCGATATCGCGAAAGCGCGTTCCGCCTTGCTCGCTGCGCATTCTCCCGCTGAAAAAATCGCCGCGAATGGACAGTTGGATTCAGCTCTGGGACGCCTTCTGGTCGTCGTCGAAAATTATCCTCAGCTGAAATCCAACGAAAACTTTCTGCGTCTCCAGGATGAACTAGCCGGCACGGAAAACCGCATCGCCGTCGAACGCCGCCGCTACAACGAGTCCGTCCAGGACTACAATACGTATATCTCCCTCTTTCCGAATAGCCTCGTGGCCAGCATAAGCGGCTTCACGCGCAACGATGCCTACTTCAAGACCGAAGAAGGAGCGCGCCAGGCTCCCAAAGTGAAGTTCGACTACGGCAACAAGCCGGCCGCAACGGCTCCCGCGCCAGCTCCTGCGCCCGCCAAACCCTAACCAAGCATGCTGGTGATTTTCAGGGGAAGGGCCCGAACGGGTGGGCTATTGAAATGGGAATGCGTCCATGTGGACGCACGGAATGAGTTGGCACGGAACCAACCTTCTCGTTTGCAGCCTATAGACAGCCCAATTGTGCCTTTAGGCGGGGGATGACACAAAAAAATCTATTCCTTAACAAAACTCACAGGGTCTCCGCAATACGGTGAAGAATCCGCGCCCTCGGAGGTCTCCGGTGTTTGGCCCTTGTGGCCCCCACGAGCCGCTTTTACAGCGTAAAGGACCTCGTCGGCTCTTCGGAGAATCGTTTCGGGCGTATCAGCCACTTGGTGTTGCGCTCGTCCTATCGAGCAAGCCACGGCGATTGCCTGGTCATGCAATCGCACTTCAAACGAGCCTAGACGAGCCAGGATCACGTCCACGTTCTCTTTCGCACATTCTGGAAGAACGAGGACGAATTCATCGCCCCCAATCCGTATGGGCACGTCGCAGGCCCGGACGGCCCTCTTCAAGCGGCGAGCAAGCTCCTTGAGCACAAGGTCGCCGGCCGCGTGGCCATACTGGTCGTTAATCTCTTTAAAATAATCGAGGTCCATAAGGATGACAGCAAGCGGCTCTCCATTCTTCTCCGCTCGCAGGATTTCTTCCTTAAGGCGTTCTTCGCCATACCGGCGGTTGTATAACCCGGTGAGCGGATCGATGACAGCCAGATTGTAAAATTTTTCAGCTCGCGTGCGATGTTTAACGGCGATTGCCATCTGCTCGGCGAGCCGATTCCGAACGCCCTTAAGGTACCGCTGCTGGAAAAATACATGAACATTAGAAAGCAGCATCAACGCAAACAATCCGCCGACAAGGAGTGTTCGATCTAGCTGGCCCGGAGCAGCATCGGGACTAGGGGGAGGTGAGAGAACCAGGGCGGTAATTGCCGCTATCGCCAGAACCGTCGCGCCGATGGCGCTCCACTTCAACCAGAAAGTGCTTCGCACCAAACAAAAAAGGCTTTCCTTAAAAGCCATTTCATCGCTGACTTCCTGCTCAAGCGTTTTCGGGTTGTCGCTCATGATCGTTTCAGGCCGCGCTCAGGCAGAGCTAGGATCGCAATCGTTGAAGAATCTGCTTCCAACGCGACAGTTAGGCCTGCCCCTCTACATAAATCATATCGAATAGACCGGCCCTGACCTGCCACGGAATTTGACCGCGTGTCCAAGGAAAAACTGGTCTTTAGGCCCATGGCCATATTAAAACCTATAGTACTGGGGGCTCCAATGGTGCTTTCGGCCCATTTCGGGACAACCTCCGTACTATCCCGGCTTGATTCTTCTCCTGAGCGAGCATCGCTAGTCGAACCCCGCCGTTACAACGAAGCCGTACATGATTCAGACCCGTTCCTTCTCGCCTTTCCAGCCGCAGCGGCCGGTCTATTCTGATCGTCCCCTGCCTTGCCGGAATCGCAAATCGCGAACTTCCCGTTGACAAATTCGCAATTTGCGAATTTAATGGTTGCGAGGCCGCTCGTGCACGTCATCAGCCCCAAGAAGCTCGTGCAAGGCGCAAGCGTGCACCCGGAACTCGCCGGCCCTCTGGACGCCTGGTATCGCATTGCCAGGAAAGCGCGATGGAGCAGCCTGATGGAAGTCCGGCAAGTGTTTCCCTCGGCGGATGCTGTTGGCAAATTTACCGTGTTCAACATCAAAGGCAATGCTTTCCGGCTCATCACGGAGATCAACTATCACACGGGAAAGGTTTTCCTCCGGCATGTCTTGACCCACGCCGAGTACAGCAAGGAAGGATGGAAGGAATGAGCACTCTCACGGCCAGCCCGGAATACATCGAGCTTCTCAAGAAATTCCCTCCCCGCGTGATTCG
>WNFJ01601582.1_pt1 | contig 11298 bp, 12 predicted proteins | sample 5400461 | NCBI WGS metagenome assembly WNFJ01 (sample SAMN13153349, study PRJNA577476) | soil metagenome | isolation source: 115 cm saprolite on Douglas fir-dominated hillslope | place: USA:California | collected 2013-09-17 | reverse complement strand
CATCTGGGCAAGCGTTCTCGTAGGGACCCTTGCTTGCATGCTGATCATTGGTGGGGTACTGGCTTACCCATGGATTCCCCGACAGATCGACCCTGGCACATGGCGAATCGTAGTCGGGGGACTCACCATTTTCTTGCTAATCATTGTGGGTGCAACGAGTACATTGGCAAGTAGCCAGGCCGACTAGGAGGGAATGGAGGGGTAATCGACGAATGAGGGATAGCGAAGGGAAGGTCGTTTGAGTTCGTTCGCTGTTTGCCCACGGGCTGTAGGAGTTTTCTCCTAGCCAGTTGTGGCCCTGAAATGCATGAAAACAATACTGGCAAGGATGTACGGGTAACTGATGAAAGAGTTGACATTCCAAAACCACCTGGTAAATACCCTGAAACCTTGGTAAATACCCTGAAACCTTGACATTTTTTGCCCCCAATCATGCACATTTGCCCTGAAATATGCACATTGGGACAAAGGTTCCTAGGCAAGCCGCTCCCCATCTAGGGTATCAGCAGAGAATGTTGGAAATATATTGTTCACGGTCTGCGTTCCACCATTTCCTCTTGTGGAACTGCTTGCAGTGCGTGAGCTGGCAGATAGCGCTCCAGCACAAGGATTGCAAATGCGGCCACGACGATCAAGCCCGTCAGCGGCAACCAGAGCTGGAGCGGGCCGAGGGTCAGCAGCGAGGTGAAGACCACCGGAGCCAGCGCCCCAGAAAGCCCGGAGCCAAGCGACGAGACGGCCATATAGCGCCCGCGCATCTCCTCAGGAGCCAGGGCCATGACAAGCCCGACCTGAGAAGGCGAGAGCAGCAGTTCTCCCAGCGTATAGATTGCCATCACGACGATCAGATACGGCACCAACAGCACTTTAGGCACAACCAACGCGGCCAGGAAGAGCAGAAAGGAGAAGGCGAAAACCAGGCCACCCGCGTTAATCCCATGTGTACGTTTATGTCTCATGAGCAGGCGCATCAAGGGCATCTGCAAGACCACCACCATGGCGGTGCTGAGCGTGTAGAGCATGCTGAGGCCCCAGGCGGGCACATGCAGGTTGCTGAGCGCATACGGCGGCAGCACAATTTCCATGACCATATAGCAGAGGCAAAGGGTAGCCTGAATGATCACAAAACCCATAAAAGGCCGGTCGCGCAAGACCGCCAGATAGCCTCCACGCTTACGCTCCCCTGTGGCTTTGTCAGCTTGAGATCTCCGCTGGTGCGCGGGCATCACCAGGCCAGGTAGGAGTGAGCCAGAGATAGCCGTACTCAGCGCGTTAATCACCAGTAGCACGTGATAGACCGCTGTGCCGCCAAGCGAAACCGCGCCACCGGCGAACAGGCCACCCAGGCCCAGGCCCAGGTTTGAGGCCGAGCGATTAAAGCCAAACCACCAATCGCGATCCTCCGCTGGGAACAGTTCCGCGACCAGCGCATTGAAGGCTGGGTCCATCACAGACTGAAACGTCGCTAACAGCAGTTCCACCAGGAGAAACAGAGGAAACGAATGCACCAGCAGAAAGGCCAGCATACACGCACCGACCGCTATTTGTCCTCCCACCAGCAGCGGACGCGACCCAAAGCGATCCACCAGCGTTCCAGCCAGCGACGTAATCGCCATGCTCCACAGCCCGCCAATGGTTAGCGCCAGCCCGATCAGCGGCAACGGCAAACCCGCGACCATATGAAAGTAAAGCAGCGCAAACGGTAGCCACAGTCCACGCCCCAATGACGAGATAAAGACCGAGCTGGCATACAGCGACATACGCGGCACCGGATGAGGTGGTGAGAAGAATAAACGCAGTTTTAAGAGCATAGAGATCCCTTCTAGTACGCGCACGTACGCCAGCTATGAGCTGTACTACAAACAATATGGAGTTTTAGCCGGGATGCCTGTGCTGCTAGATGAGCAGATGAGAGGTCTTGTGAACAGGCGCGAATGTGTTTCTCACGCAAATGGTTAAAAAGCTTACGTAGCGCTATCCCCCTTTGACACGTCGCCGGTCCACACCTGTCTGTCGCCAGCCACTAATAAACCATCTGAGGGCCTCGCCGTGCAGTTTTGCATCAACTCCATCACGCTCGGCGTAGACGATAGCGATAATTGCGAGGGGGTGCTTGGAAGTAAAACCAGCAGCACGGCCAATATCCTCTAGTGCAGGTTCTAGAGACCTACTGTGCAATGGAATCAGCATCCCTGTGCTCAGCTAGGATGAGGAACGCTCTCTTACACAATACTTTTCTCGTCCTCAATGTGTAAATGGTAGGATCAAACGTCGTCGTTTCTTGACAATGTGATGTCGTAGGACAGATGGTTCTATGTAGTTCAAGGCCAAGAACAATCGTAACAGTTCTTAGCGCCCAGCCTGGAAAGGCAAACGTTCTCCGCCGCGAAAATCACACCATTCTCCAGGTTCGCAAGCGGGCGCGAGACCACTCAATGCGTTCTGTCCTATGTGTGGCGAATCCGGAGAATGAGGCACATTCCACCAGGAGAACGTTTGCCTTTCCAGGCTGGGGCTCTGTCCGGTTTCGGCGGCTTGAAAACCTTCGTTACTGATGAGCTGGCATTTCCTGCAATGCCCAGCTGTTACCATCAGGGTCACTTGTAAATCACGGTTGTCAAGTAGGCACGGCTACGGTTTAAAAGACGGCATCAGGTGTTGATTGAGTTCACAAAAACCATAACACAGATGTGACTCTGAGCCAGCGTTTCTCTGTTCCATTCGTCTGCATTCCATCTTGCCTATTGCTCTGTTCCACACGGGAGGAACATCACTGCACACGAAAATCACGTTTCAGCTTCTCGTAGCAGGCCATGCCTGTCTCACCGTAGAGCCTGGTGTGAAAGGCAAAGGTCCCTCGCCAATGATAGCCGAGCTTTTCGTACCACGCTAACAAGCTCAGATGCTTGTCGTAGGCGTCCAGACGAATGGCCTCACATTCCTCAACGCGTGCCATGCGCTCATACTCGTGCATACACCAGGTCCCAATGCCTCGCCCCTGAAACTCAGGGAGCACGGCGAGGCGATTCGCATACAAGGCAGGTTCACCAGCACGATCCCATGCTTCCCACACGCCTGGGATCGTGCGATAGTACGCGGGAGGCTGTGTCCCGACGGTAAAAGTCGCGACGAGCAGTTCGTCGTTGTACACCGCGTAGACCCTGCGCTCTTCTGCGGCTTTGCGCATCAACTCCAGGGGATAGGGTGGGTCCCAATGATTCAGCCCCAACCGCACCTTCATATCTTGCCCGCACTTGCTCACGATCTCGTGCAGGGCTTCCATTTCGTTGGGACCCACTTGTCTTCGCTGCAGATTCATGTGGTGATGCCTCCTTCCCTGGACGTCAAAGCGATGGGCTCTTTGCCACGCATGCGGTACGAAGAGCCTCGCAGGTAAAACACCTCCCCATGATGCAACAAGCGGTCGATGATCGCCATCATTAACGCGGTGTCGCCCACCAGCTCACCCCAGGTTGCCAGGCTCTTGTTGGAGGTGATGACCGTCGCTCCTTTCTCATACCGCCCGGCAACGATCTCATACAAGACGGGGCCGACTGGCGGTTCGACGGTCAAGTAGCCAAATTCGTCCAAGATGAGCAGATCACAGGTGCTGAGCGGCTCGATCAGACGGGTCAGCTCAGCACGCGTTGTGGCAGTGACGACCGCGTTGGCCAGCCGTTGCGCCACCACGAAGCGCACCGTATAGCCCAGTTGCACCATCTTCGTGCCCAGAGCCACCGCGAGATGGGTTTTCCCTAACCCGCTTGGGCCGATGAGCAGCAGCGAGCCAGCCGTGGTGATAAAGCTGCTATCAAAAAAGCGCATCAGCACCGCTCGTTTGAGTTCAGGCCGTAGCGCGAAGTCAAACTGTTCAATGGTAGCCGCGTAGGGAAACCCCGCCGCTTTCATCTTGCGCCGCAGCTGGTTCTCCTGGCGCGCCAGCAGTTCCTCGCTCACCAGTTGCTCCAGGAATTCCGCATACCCGAGTTCGCTGTGCACCGCCTCCTCAATCCAGCTGGCATAGACCTGGCGCATGCGTCCTAACTTGAGCGCAGTCAGTTTCTGATCCAGTGTGTCACTCATGCTCGTGCACCTTTCAGCCCCACGCTGTCCCGATTGGCGACATATTGCTCATACTGGACCAGGTCTCGCTCCACTTCCTGCTGCGCTGGGGCAGCGAGCAAGGCAAGGTCTGTGTCTGCTTGCGCCCCAATGTTTGGCCTAGGAGCAGGCGGCAGCGTGAAGATCGCACGCACATACTCCGCGCCATACATCTGCTGTTCCGCTGCCAATTCCAGCGCAGCCACGAAATCCGCCTTCCCGATCTCTTGCGCCAGCTCGTACAGCGCAAGCACCTGCGGATGCATTTGCGCTCGCCGCTTGTAACACAGTTCGCTGACATAGGTCGTCACCACGGGCGAGAGGCTGCACAACCAGTCACGGTAGACCATCACCCGTCCGCGCGGTTTGCTGGCAAACGCCGCCTCGAAATGAGCTGGGTCAATGACCCGCGCGTGCTGTGCGGGCAGGCGCACATGCGTGGCGACCCGCTCGTTGTCGGCAAACAGTTCGATGCGGCTCCTGTGAATGCGTGCGGTGAGGGCTCGCCCCATCAGATGCGCTGGCACCGAATAGCGGTTGGTCTCAATAGCGACCAGTCCTTCCCGGCTGACGACGACACAATCAAAGAAGCCGTAGTCAGTGGCTCGGGCAGGCAATGGCCCAAACTGAGGCTGCTCTTGCGTCAACAAGACGGCGGGAGGCTCCCCCGTTGCATCACATGGACGTTCGGTATTGACCGAGCGCAACCACTCGTTGCACTGCTCTGCCAGATCTGCATCATCGTAAAAGCTGCGCCCAGGCAGGAAGTTCCCCTTCACAAATTTGACCAGGTTCTCAACGGCTCCCTTCTGGTTCCCCGAGGCCGGAGCACAGACATCGGGATGAAACTTGAACTCGACTGCCAGCTTCTGATACGCCGGGTTCCAGATGGGCTGGTGGCCCTCATCGCGTCCCAGTACCGCCGTTTTCATGTTGTCGGTCACCACCGCCCACGGTACGCCATCGATCGCCGTGAAACAGGCAATCAGACACCGCAGCAGCGTCTCTTCCCGCATGTCGGTGTGGAAGCTCACATACATATAGCGACTGTATTTGAGCCGGGCCGCAAAAAAGTAGCGCGTCTGGTGCTCCATCCCCGCTTTGGTGAAGGCCATCTCACGCACTTCGCCCCAATCGATTTGCAAGAACTCGCCAGGAACCCCCTCAAAACGCAGCGCCAGGTTGCGGGGCGTCTGCTCCCGTGCGCGGCGCATTTTGCGCACGTAGTCGTAGAAAGCCGTCTCCCCGCTCGTGTACGGATGCTCAGCATCCGCTCGTACCAGTTCCAGCATGCGGGTCACCGGCAGGTTCTTGTCCAGCCACTCGCCAATCTGCGTCTCAAAGATGGCGACTGCACTGCTGCGATTGCGTGTTTTCGGCTTTTTGTCCACCTCTTCTCGCAGCACCCGTGCAATGGTGTCGCGATGATGACCGGTAAATTCAGCAATCTGGACATTGGTCCAGCCTTTCTGCTTCAAGTAGTAGATCGTTGACCGTTCCATGTATCGTAGCATCCTCTCTGCCTCCACAGTGTATTTGATACTGTGGAGTATACTTCATTGATGCCTTATTTTAAACCGGAATGGTGCTGAGTTTCTTACCGTATTTTACAGGGCGAGCAGGAATTCCTCGCGAAGATGCTCGTGGATCAATCAGTAGTCACCGAGCCCGTTCGACGATTGCCAGCCAGCTTTTCAATGCTCGGGAGCCCATGACGTTGTTTGAATTGCAAGCCTGGCTGGGCCATCAGTCGCCTGCGACGACCCAGCATTATGTCTCGACGAGTCCAACGAAGCTCGCCCAAGCGTACAAAGATGCAGGCTATTTTTCCCGCAACGTTCGTGCCATTGAGGTCCTCATTGACCAGAATGCCATCACCAGTGGAACGGCAGCGAGTGGCTCTCCCTGGCGTTACTATGACCTGGGGCATGGCTGGTGCAGTTATGAATTTTTTGATCAGTGCCCTCATCGGATGGCCTGTGCTCGCTGTGATTTTTATGTGCCCAAAGAGTCAGACCGTGGACAGTGGCTCCAAACACGGGATGGTCTGCTCAAAATGCTTCAGGAAATCCCTTTGAGTGATGAGGAGCGAGCTGCTGTCGATGGAGATGTCCAGGCATTGGATCGGCTCTTGGAGCGGCTCTCTGAGGTGCCGACTCCCAGTGAGTGTCAGAGGCGAGAACTGCCAATGATCCCTGTAAGTAGCATCTTTTCTGGACAACGATTGGCTGCTCGCTCTGAAAAGGAGAAGTGTTGAAAGGGAACTCTACATCACCCTGGCAAGCTGGTTGTCTCCTTCATGGCATCATCACTGTCTGGAGGAGAGAAAAACTCTGGTAAGGAGAAAAGAAATGTTCATTACACGCAATGGTCAAGCACCGACTATCCATCCGTCGGCGGTTGTTGCCTCCTCTGCCCAAATCATCGGAAATGTCTCCATCGGTGAGTCGTGCTACATTGACTACAATGTGGTGATTGAGAGTAGCGGCCCACCCATCGAGATCGCTGACCATGTGATTGTGCTGGCCAACTCCGTGATCCGCTCTGCTGGCGGGGTCCATCGTCCCGCTTTCTCAGTTCACATCGAAGATCACACGCTGATTAGCCCATCGTGTTCGCTGGTGGGATGCCAGATTGGTCGCAATTGCTATCTGGCGACAGGGGTCATGATTTTTCAAGGTGCGGTCATTGGGCATGATTCACGGATCAGTGCAGGTGCCATTGTCCATCTCAAAACCATTCTCCCGCCGCAGACCCGCGTGGGTTTGCGTCATATTGCCGCACCGAGTGTCACAGGGGGCTGCCTGATCACAGCAGATATTCAGGCCGTGCGCGAACAGATCGCTGCTGCTGACTTTTTCGGAACCGTTTTTGGAGAACAAGAGCAGGAGCAAGCCGCTCTTCAGACTAAAGTGATGGAAACCTTGTTACAGGAAGTATTGGACTGGCATGATGAACCTTCTTGACAGAGGGGTGAGTAATCTGTTCATGAAACTTGTCACAAGGGAGAGAGAGATTTTCCCTAGACAAAATCAATTCCACATAATTGGCGTACAGAGACGTATGGCGGATTGGAGCTTTGAAAAGGCACAGACCTGGGAAGACTTGTTAGCGGCTCATGATAAATGGATGCGCGATTACAATTTTCAAAAGCACATGGCGCACGAGGAGCGGCAGGATGGGTGCCACAGCCCGGCAGAGGTCCTGGGCTGGATCAAAGGAGTCCAGCCAGAGCCAGCGTTGGTCCATCAAGCGTTCTCTGCGATCTGTGAAACACGCCGCCTGGACAAAGCGGGCTATGCCAAATTTCGGAACTGGTCTCTTTATGGTGAACGCAGCCTGGCCGGAGAGATCACACAGGTCAACATCTTCCAGGACTTCCTCACGCTGGAGTATGGGCAGGAAAAGCTCTCGCGTTATTCAGTTGAGTGGCAACCAGATGAGCGGCATCTTGCGAGAGTGGGAAATCCTCGAATCTTTCGGCATCCCTATCAGTCCCCTCAGCAGGAACTCTGGCAGGCTGGCGAAGTTGAGTGGTTCGTGATCATTCGCAACGCTCCGCCAGTGCACCGCCAGAAGCGCAAAAGTCGCCTCGTAGCGGTGCAACTGCCACTGCTGGCTGATGAGACACCAGGATGAGTAATGTTCCAGGTAAAATCTTACTCATCCTTCTCTTTTCTTTCTCTCTTCTCTCATTTCAGCCTCAAAGAGACGAATAGCGCCGGGATACTGGCGTAGAATGGCATTGCGGCTATTCATTTCCTGCTCTTCCAGAGTGCTCCCACCCCATCCAGGAGACCATTCCATTGCGGGGGCAAACTGACTGCGCGGCTTTTGATCAGTACCCTCTTGCTTCCCTTCCTCAACCGATGCCGATAGACTCGGCTTCGCGATGATGCGCAAGAGAGGAAGGGCATGAGCAGCACAGATCAGACCGTGCAGATGTATCAACTGCGCATCTGGATACGCCAGATGAGTCCTCAGATTTGGCGTCACGTCTCTACCCGTCACAAGATGTTTGACTGAGTACCAGGCTGTTGCCGCCACAGGCCATGAAATGGCTATGGCTTGAGGTCCAGCACCGCTTTGCCATTCTCCAAATCGACAGGCACCGAGACCTGATGGTGCACGATCAGCCACTTGCCGTTGATCATTGTTCATGGTTCCGCTTATCCGGTTGAGGCTGTGGGTGAATGCAACGTCATCGCCCACAGTGATGTTGAGGTCGTGAATTTCATAGTCAATCGGGCCTTGGTAGACTAAGAATACCTCTTCCCAAACTTTCCTGAATGCATCTGCTCCCATGTATCGCAGCGGGGGCACGATGTCGAACGACACGACCTCCTGCGCGTAGATAGACATGACGCCTTCAATGTTCTTGTCACGAAGCGATCTGGTGCAATCGTCTAGGAGTCCTTGGATTGCTGCTTCATCGTTTTTCTTGTTTTCTTCGACTGCCATAGTTTCCTCCTTACTCTCGCCTGTTATGAACCGCAAGTTCTAGTGGTGATTGGCCCTCGCATCCAGTGTAGGTACGGGGTTGAAACCACAAGACGTTGAACGTTCATATGATAACGATAAACAGGCGTCTCTTACAAGGCTCAATTCTCACGCTCAAACAGGGTTTCACGCCACGCTCGTTTCCTGCGCATCTAAAACAAGAATGCGGACCCAATACACCTTCAGGCGCTCCTCGTCTGCGTGTGCTGGTTGGTCACAGGCGCTCGGCGAGCAGGAGCTGGGCTTGCATGTGCTCGCGATACTTCTTCGCAAAACAGTCCAGGTCCTCCTGCGATCTCCATTGCGCGTAGTTAACGACACGCGTACCGTTTGTGCTTCTGTGCAACGCTGCCCCGATGCAGGCAGGCTCATCCTTTACTACGGACTCGGCGAAGCAACTCAACTGATCGAGGAGAACCTGCTGCTGTTCAGGCTTCGTCTCAAAGACATTGATGAGCGTTATCAGGTTACTCTCTCGGGAAACAAGCATGTACATCACGGAATGAAATGGGAGAAATCTGTCCAATTCCGGGGGCCATCTCCTCTCTGACAAACGGGCAGATCACCCCCGGAATGAGCACCTTTCGGCCCATTTCATCCTGTGATTTACACTGTGGTAGCACTCATCATGCAAAAGCGGCAGCGTTGCGCCAGCACCAACTCTCAAAGCTCGCAGGCTTCTGTCCTGTCACCCGCTCAACATCGTCAGTGATGATCGCCATCCCGTCGGCGCGCGCCACCTCAGTGATGTCCCTGATCGCGGCCACACTTACCTGGTCCATCCCTCTTGCCAGCGCATCCTGAGCTGCCTCTTCAGGGGTGATTTCGACGTATTCGATGGTCCGGTTCAGCACACCGGCCAGTATTTCGACCTGTTGCTTCGTAGTCAGCAGCTCGTCGCCAGTCAAGGTATAGGTCTGACCAGCGTGGCCTTCTTGCGTCAACGCGGTAGCCGCTACGGCCGCGATATCGGCGGGGTCGATGGCGGAGAGGTGCCCAGGTCCGACTGGGTCGCGCACGACCCCCTCGGCTTTGATCGAGGGCAGCCACCACAACATATTCGACATAAACTGTCCCGGGCGCAGGAAGGTCCAGGCAATCCCCGAGTCTTTGATGACTGCTTCTCGGTCGGAGAACAAGCGGCCCATGATTGGCATGGGATCAAGTCCAGCGTTGAGGGAGGAGAGATCGACGATCAAGCGCACTCCAGCTTGCTTGCTGGCATCCACCATATTCCTGGTAAAATCCAGGCCATTGCTGGGATCCATCAGAAAGACGCGGTCAACCCCATCTAATGCCGCGGAGAGGGTTGCTGGGCGAGCCAGGTCGCCCACGACCCGTTCGACTTCCTCCGGCAAGCCAGCGGCTTTCTCGCGGCTGCGCACGAGAGCGCGCACTGGGTACCCCTTTGTAGCAAGCTGCTTGATCAGGTGATTTCCAATGTGACCGGTTGCCCCAGTAATGAGTATTGGTGACATGTCATTTCTCCTTTGGATATCGTCACTTCATCAGGATGCCTTCACATCCAGACGAGGACCTCATCCGTTGTTTGACTTTTTGGGTTGATCTTGGCGGGTCGCCCAGTCGGCGCGAGAAGCGGGAGTGAGTCTCCCTGTCACATCGGCCAGGTTTCCGTCGTCATTACTATGACAAAACGAAACGAGGAAATGTGACCGATGGATATACACAACTGGCTGGCGGAGCAGTTCGAGGCAGAGCGTCCTCGCCTGCGGGCGATGGCCTACCGCATGCTCGGCTCGCTCGCTGAGGCGGAGGATGCCGTCCAGGAGGCCTGGCTGCATCTGAGCCGTTCCGACACGAGCAACGTCTCGAACCTGGGCGGGTGGCTGACGACGGTGGTGGCGCGAGTCTGCCTCAACATGCTACATGCGCGTGCGTCGCGGCGCGAGGAGTCCCTGGAAGCGTCCGTGCCCGCGCCCATCACAAGCCGCGAGGGCGGGATTGACCCCGAGGAAGAAGCGGAGCTTGCCGATTCAGTGGGTCTGGCGCTGCTGGTGGTCCTCGACACGCTTTCTCCCGCCGAGCGCCTCGCCTTCGTCCTGCACGACATCTTCTCCGTGCCCTTCGATGAGATTGCTCCTATCGTGGAGCGTTCCCCGACGGCGACAAGGCAGCTTGCCAGCCGCGCACGCCGCCGCGTGCGCGGGTCGGCAATGGTGAAAGACGCCGATCTCGCCGTAAGCCGAGAAGTCGTTGATGCCTTCCTCGCCGCCTCGCGCGAAGGTTCCTTCGACGCGCTGCTGGCAGTGCTCGACCCGGATGTCGTGGTCCGAGCCGACCGCGCAGCCGTGTCCCGAGGCGCGGCAAGGGAGATCCGTGGTGCGCAGGCCGTAGCCAGGGTAGCCAGGCATTATCTCCTGGGACGCACCCAGTTCGCACAACCGGTGCTCGTGGACGGAGCGGTGGGAATCGTTGTGGCCCCGCGTGGGTGGCTACTGTTCCTCCTGCGTCTCACAATCAGGCACGGCAAGATCGTCGCCTTCGATACGGTCGCCGATCCTGCACACCTGCACCAGTTGCGCCTTGCGATCCTGCACGACTGACGAGCCACAGTTGGCTGCCGCGAGTACCTGTTCCTTCATGTGAGGTGAGTAAGCGAGACAAAATGTAGAGCTTACTTGAAGCTGTCGGTCATCGTCACTGCCAGGATTTGTAAACCATCCGTGGCGAGGTTTG
>WNFJ01346481.1_pt1 | contig 11298 bp, 5 predicted proteins | sample 5400461 | NCBI WGS metagenome assembly WNFJ01 (sample SAMN13153349, study PRJNA577476) | soil metagenome | isolation source: 115 cm saprolite on Douglas fir-dominated hillslope | place: USA:California | collected 2013-09-17 | reverse complement strand
AAGGCCAGGAAGGTTCTGGAATTTCGTCCCGATGCAGCCGAAGCCAAAGCGGTACTCGATGGCGCCGAGTTGCCGCGCTTCGAAGCCTACATCCGCGACGCTAGATTCGCCGAGGCCGAGCCTCTGCTGCGGGATTTTGTGGGCAGAAACCCCAAGTCCGCGCGGGCATGGTACGACCTGGGCTACTGCTTCTATGCCGAGCGCAAGATCGGCGAATCGATTCATGCGCTGGCGCAGTCGCTGCAACTCGATAAATCCAGCGCCGACGCGCATAAGGTGCTGGGCCGCGACCTGATGATCATAGGCCGCTTCGATGCCGCAAAGATCGAGTTTGAGCAGGGCGCGCGGCTGAATCCGAAATTGGCGGAAATGCCCTACAATCTCGGAAAGCTGTTTTCCATCCAGGACAATTGGGCCGACGCGAGGCGGCAGTTCGACGCCGCGATCCGCCTCGACCCGGATTACATGGAAGCCTATGACGGGCTCGGATTTGCGCTCGAAGCGCTGGGCGACGATCCTGCCGCCACGGCGAACTATCAGAAGGCCATCGAAATGAACCAGGAGCGGCCCGCCGGTTTCGCTTCGCCTTACATCAATCTGAGCGCGCTCTCGAATCGCACGGGCGATCGCGCGGCCGCGCTGGAGTATGCACGTAAGGCGATGGAGGTAAATCCCAACTCCGACCGCGCCCTGTTCCAGATGGCCAAAGCTCTCGAATACCAGGGGGATCTGAACGCGGCCGCCGACGCGCTGAACCGCGCCATCGGCATCAATGCTCACTCGTCCTCTTATTTTTACGTGCTCTCCGGCGTGTATCGGAAACTCGGCCGGCCGGAAGAGAGCCGCAAGGCTATGGAGGAATTCAGCCGGCTGGACCGCGAGTCGAACGAGATCGAACAGAAGCGTCGGGAGATGCTGAAGGAGAAATGAGCAACCGCTTCTCCCGCCGGGCCGCGCTGCAGCTACTCGCCGGGCCCGTGTTCGCGGCCAGGTTCACCGATGTCACCGCGGCGGCCGGGTTGGCCAATGCGCGCAACGTCTCCGGCGCGGCCGGGAACAAACGGCTGCTGCTCGAAGAGATGGGTTGCGGGGTGGCGCTGTTCGACTATGATCACGATGGCTGGCTGGACATATTCCTCGTCAATGCCAAGGGTAACCCCTATCTCTTCCACAACAACCGTGACGGCACCTTTATCGACGTGACGCGCAAGGCTGGGCTGGCCTACACCGGCTGGGGACAGGGATGCTGTGAGGGCGATTACGATAACGACGGCTACGACGACCTTTTTGTCTCCTGCTTCGGCCGCAACGTGCTCTATCACAATAACGGCGACGGCACCTTGCGGGCACAGGGAATCGTTGGGGCGCGGGCTGCTGCTTTCTGGATTACGACCGCGACGGCCGCCTCGACCTGTTTGTCGCTAACTACATCGCCTACGATCCCGCGCTTGCGCCTCCTCCGGGCGATTCAAGCTATTGCCAGTACAACCGGATTCCGGTACCGTGCGGACCGCAGGGTTTCGCCGGAGGAACCAACCTGCTCTACCGTAACCGCGGCGACGGCACCTTCGAGGATGTGTCGGAAAAATCGGGAATCGCGAACCCGCGTGGGTCGGCAACCCCTACGTACGTGCGCGACAACTGGCGTCCGGCCGGTTCGTACGGTATGGGCGCCGCAGCCGCGGATTTTGATAACGATGGCTGGCCGGATATCTACGTGGCGTGCGATACCGCACCGAGCCTGCTGTATCACAACAACCACGACGGCACTTTTCGCGAAATCGCCGCGCCGGCCGGCTGCGCCTTCGATGAGAACGGCGTCGCGCTTTCCGGTATGGGCGCGGGCGTAGGCGATTACGATGGCGATGGCTGGCTGGATATCGTCCGGACTAACTTCACGGACCAGGTGACCGTTCTGTATCGCAACAACGGAGACGGGAGTTTCCATGACGCCACGCTCCAAGCCGGCTTGGGCGTCAATACCAAGTACGTCGGTTTCGGCGTTGGCTTCCTGGATTTTGACAATGACGGGTTCCAGGATATCTTCATTGCCAACGGCCACGTCTATTCGCAACTGGCGGAGCGCAAGTTGCAAATATCTTACAGGCAGCCACGATTGCTTTACCGCAACCTGGGCGGCGGCCGCTTCGAAGACGTTTCGGCCCGGGCCGGACCGGCGATTACGACGCCGAGCGTCGGCCGCGGCTGTGCGTTCGGCGACCTGGACAACGACGGCTATGTCGACATAGTGGTCAACAACCTCGATGGGCCGCCCTCCGTGCTGCATAATGCGGAGAAGAATCAGAACAACTGGCTCCTGGTGAAATGCGTGGGGACGCGCTCGAACCGCAGCGCCATTGGCGCGCGGGTGCGGGCGGTCACCGGGGACCGCGCGCAAATCCGGGAAGTGATGAGCGGATCCGGTTACTACTCACAGAATGACCTGCGGCTGCATTTCGGATTGGGCGCGGCCAGGAAAGTGGATCTCCTGCAGGTCCGTTGGCCGTCCGGGGCGAAGCAGGAGCTTCGCGACGTCCAGCCGAACCAGGTGCTCACCATCAAGGAGGCCGCCGGCTGATGCGTGGTTGGCTTATGTGGGGCAGGCGGCTTCGCCTGCCCCTGCTCGGGGCTGTCCTCACTCTTTGTGCCGCGGAACTCCGCTTCACGCAGAGTAACCTCGAATTTACCCAGGCTAATTCACCCACTTCGCGCAAGTACCTGCCGGAAACAATGGGCGGCGGCGTGGCGCTCCTCGACTACGATAATGATGGCCGCCTGGACATCTTCTTTGTGAATGGCGCCGCAATTCAGGACCCCATGCCGCACGGCTCCCTGCCCGACAAGCGAGATCCGAAATACTGGAACCGGCTGTACCATCAAAACCCCGATGGCACCTTCACCGACGTGACCGAAAAAGCCGGGCTGACGGGCATGCCACAAAACCGCTATGGCATGGGTGTTGCGGTTGGAGATTACGATAACGACGGATTCGAAGATATCTACGTGACGGGGTACGGCGGCAATACTCTATATCATAACAACGGCAACGGAACTTTCACCGATGTCACTGCGCGTTCGGGCGTGGCGGCGGCGGGCTGGAGCACCAGCGCCGGTTTCTTCGATTACGATAATGACGGCAAGCTGGACCTGTTCGTCGCGCGCTATTTGGAATGGAGTTTCGACGAGGATCGCTTCTGTGGCGAGCATAAACCCGGCGGACGCTCTTATTGCCACCCTGATAATTACCGCGGCATCACTAATATCTTGTATCACAACAACGGCGACGGAACTTTCACCGATGTGTCGCAAAAAGCCGGAATCGCTAACCCGGCCGGCAAATCCCTGGGTGTCGCCTTTGCCGACTTCGACGGTGACGGCTGGCCCGATATCTACGTCGCCAATGACTCCGTACAGTGCTTTCTGTATCGCAACAATCGGGACGGCACTTTCACCGATGTTTCGCTGACCGCCGGCGTCGGCTTTAATGAAGATGGCAAGACGTTCGCCGGAATGGGCGTGGATTTTGCCGATTTCGATAACGATGGCCTGCCTGACATCGTGGTGACCGATCTCTCGGATCAGCGCTACCTGCTTTACCGCAACAACGGCGACGGGACTTTCAGCGACGTCACTAACTCATCCGGTGTCGGCGGAGCTAGCCTGAAATATTCGGGCTGGAGCGTACGCCTCGCCGACCTGGATAACGACGGCTGGAAGGACTTGTTTGTGGCACAAGGGCACGTGATGGACAATATCGATGTCACTTCGCCGAATCTGAAATACCAGCAGCCACCCCTGTTGCTGCGCAATATCCGGGGTCATTTCTCGACGCTCGAAGCCGGGCCGGCCCTGAAGACTCCGTGGGCCGGTCGAGGTGCGGCATTCGGCGATATCGATAATGACGGCGGCATCGATATCGTCGTCACCAATATCGGGCAGAAGGCTTACATGCTGCGCAACGATGGCGGGAACCGCAATGGCTGGATCGGAATTCGCGCGCGGGGAAGGAAATCCAACCGCGACGGCATCGGCGCGCGCGTCAAAGTGGTATCGGCTTCGGGACTCACGCAGTATTACACCATCAACACGGCCGTGGGATATTTGTCGGCGAGCGACAAGCGCCTGATTGTAGGATTGGGAGCGGATAAGATGGCGAAGCTGGTGGAAATCCGCTGGCCCGCCGGCGGCACCCAACGCTTCGAGAACATGCCGGCGGGTAAAATGATGGAAGCTGTCGAGCCATGATCAACCGCCGCCAAATCCTCGCCGTTCTCGGGTCCGCTGCTGTGTGCCGCGGCCAGGGGGTATCTTCCCGGGGAGTAAAACCGCAGCCGCGGGGCAAGCCCTCAGGCCGGCCGTTCGTCGCGCATTTCACCGATATCGCCCAGGAGGCGGGCCTGCGGGAACCGGTCATATATGGTGAAGTTGATACCAAGACTTATATTCTCGAAGTGGTCGGCTGCGGCTGCGCGTTCATCGATTACGATAATGACGGCTGGATGGACTTGCTGGTCCTAAGCGGCACTCGCCTGGCGGGCGGGCCTCCCGGCACCACCAACCGGCTCTACAAGAATAATCGCGACGGCACCTTCACCGATGTCACGGCCAAAGCCGGCCTCGTCCGCACCGGTTGGGCCTCCGCGGTCACCATCGGCGACTATGACAACGACGGCTTCCCCGATATCTTTATCACTTACTACGGACATAACGTGCTGTACCGGAACAACGGGAACGGGACTTTTACGGACGTTACGGAGAAGGCTGGGCTCGGTCAGGCCTCCGTGCGCTATGGCTCCGGCTGCACGTGGGTGGATTACGACCGGGATGGACACCTCGACTTGTTCGTGGCAAATTACTTGAACACCACCATCGAGAGACTTCCCCGGCCCGGTCAGAATGCCGATTGCAACTGGAAGGGTGTTCCGGTGAATTGCGGCCCGCGTGGGCTGCCGTTCGGTTCGTGCCAGCTTTTTCGGAATAACGGCGACGGCACATTCAGCGACGTGAGCGAAAAATCCGGCGTGGCAGCGGCGCGTGGCGGCTACCCGATGACCGCGGTAGCCGCGGACTTCGACAATGACGGCTGGCCCGATATCTACGTGGCCTGCGACTCGCGGCCCAGCTTCCTGTTCCGCAACAATCGCGACGGCACGTTCCACGAAGAAGGGCTGGAGCGCGGTGCGGCGCTCAGCGAGGATGGGATGGAACAGGCCGGCATGGGAGTGGGGGTGGGCGATTACAACCTGGACGGCAGCCTGGATATCTTCAAAACGCACTTCGCCGACGATACCAGCGTGTTGTATATCAATGACGGCAAGGGACACTTTGACGATATGACTGTGCGCGCGGGGCTCGGCGTGGAGACCCGATACATCAGTTGGGGGGCAGGCATTGTGGACCTCGATAACGACGGGTTGCCGGACCTGTTTGTCGTCACCGGCAACGTATATCCTGAAGTCGGGCGCAAGCTGCCCAGTTATCCTTTCAAGACGCCGCGCCTGATCTTTCGCAACCTGGGCGAGGGCCGCTTCGAGGAACTGATCGAGGAAGCCGGACCCGGAATAGTGGCCGCGCACTCGAGCCGCGGGTGCGCCTTCGGAGACTTCGATAATGACGGTGATATCGACGTGCTCATTGTGAATTTGAACGAGCCGCCCAGTCTGCTGCGCAACGATGTATTGGGAAACAATCACTGGCTGAAGGTGAAATTGGTAGGAACGGCGAGTAATCGAAGCGCCATCGGGTCGCGCGCGATTGTGCGCTATGGCGTGAAACAGCAGGCGCAGGAAGTGCTGGCCCAATCGAGCTTCTATTCGGCCAACGATCCGCGGCTGCATTTCGGGCTCGGAGCCGAAACAGCGGCGGACATTACGATTCGATGGACGAATGGCTTGGTCGAGAATATTGGCCGAGTGAAGGCGAATCAGTTGGTTACCGTTCGGGAGGGGAAGGGGATCGTGCGGGGGTGAGCCCGAGGATCTGTTGCAAATTGTGGTTCCCGGAAATCCCGATTTGGCTGATAGAGTGGGAGTTGACCGTCTTCCGTCGATTCTCTCCAGCCCCCCGTTTTCACAGCACTGTTCACGTCTCTTTCGGCGTTGTTCCTGAGGCGCTTTCGATTCAAGCCACGATCTCTTTAACTACTTGGCCGGCCACGTCCGTAAGACGGAACCGGCGCCCCTGGAAGAGGTACGTCAGCTTCTCGTGGTCGATTCCCAGCAGGTACAGGATGGTCGCCTGAAGGTCGTGGATGTGAACACCACCCTCCGCGACATTGAATCCAAACTCGTCTGAGCTGCCATGTGCGTATCCCTTCTTTATGCCGCCGCCAGCCATCCAAAGGGAAAACACGCGGCCGTGATGATCGCGCCCATAACTGTCGGGTTTGGGCGAGCCCTGCGCATACGGCGTGCGGCCAAACTCGCCTCCCCAGATCACCAACGTATCCTGGAGCAGGCCCCGCTGTTTGAGATCGAGAATTAAGCCCGCCGATGGCTGGTCGGTGTCGCGCGCGAGAAAGGGCAGCTTGGTGGTGAGCCCGTCGTGATGATCCCATCCCCTGTGGTAGAGCTGGATGAAGCGGACATTGCGCTCGGCCAGGCGCCGCGCGAGCAGACAGTTGGCAGCGAAGGTCCCAGGCTTCCGGGCGTCCGGGCCATACAGCTCATAGACGTGCTCCGGCTCCTTCGAGGTATCCAATAGTTCCGGAACGCTGGCCTGCATCCGGAAGGCCATCTCATACTGGGCAATGCGGGTTTCGATTTCCGGATCGCCGGCGCGCTCGTGCAGATGTTGGTTCAGCGCAGCGAGGCTATCGAGGACCGTCCGCCGTTCATCGCGGGTGACGCCCGGCGGATTGGAGAGGTGCAGCACGGGGTCTCCGCCGGTCCGAAACTGGACTCCCTGGTATCGACTGGGAAGAAAGCCCGCCCCCCAGAGACGAGACAAGAGGCCCTGATCTGGCAAGCTGTTGCTCGGCAGGGAATTCAGCACAACGAACGCCGGCAGATTGGCGTTTTCACTGCCTAAGCCATAATTGACCCATGAGCCGATGCAGGGCCGGCCCGGAAACTGGCTTCCGGTTTGGATGAAGGTGATGGCAGGGTCGTGGTTGATGGCCTCCGTGTATACGGCGCGCAACAGACAGATTTCGTCGGCGACTTTACCGATGTTCGGCAGCCGGTCACTCAGCCAGAGCCCGCAATTGCCGTACTGGTTGAAGCCATAGATCGTGGGTACTATGGGGAACCGATCCTGCTGAGCCACCATGCCGGTGACGCGTTGGCCGCCAAACACGGAGGGCGGAATATCTTGATTGAATCGGTCTTTCATCTGCGGTTTATAGTCCAGCAGATCCAGGTGAGACGGCCCGCCGGCCTGAAACAGAAAGATGACCCGTTTGGCGCGCGGCGCGAAGTTTGGGAACGTTTCGTCATCCGCAGACGCTCTACCGGGGCCAAGAAGAGTGAGCAGCGCCGCGGTACCGAGACCGTAAGCGGTTCGTGCGAGCATCTCGCGCCGGGAGGTGAACGTCGAATACTTTCCACATTCCATCGGAATTCACCCTTTCGTAACCACTTCGTCCATATTGAGAATCATGTTCGCCACGGCCGTATACGCGGCGAGTTCGGCGGCCTGGATCGACCGGTTGCGGGGCGATGAACCGACCGACGCCAACTCCACAGCCCTCTTCTCATCGGCCCGGTAGGCGGCCAGCATTTCGTCGAGCGTGTGGCGCAGGATGCGCATTTCCTCCGCATCAGGCGCGCGACCCGCCGCAAGGCGAAACGCGAGCGTGAGTCGCGCCTCAGGCGTCGGGCCGCCTTCGAGAACGACGCGCTCGGCCAATTTGCGCGACGCTTCCACGTAGATTGGGTCGTTGAGAAGCGTGAGTGCCTGGAGCGGAGTGTTTGTAGTAGAACGCCGAACGACGCAAAACTCGCGGTCCGGGGCGTCGAATACGGTCATCGCCGGGTGCGGCACGGTGCGCTTCCAAAAGGTGTAGACGCTGCGCCGGTACAGGTCGTCGCCGGTGCTCTGGACATACTTGGTCCCGGGATAATCCGCGGCAACCACAATGCCCTTATAAAGGTCCTCGGGTTGATAGGGATAAACGCTGGGTCCGCCAAGCCGGTTTTTGAGCAGGCCGGAGATTTGGAGGGCCTGGTCGCGGATGATCTCGGCCGGCAGTCGAAAGCGTGGTCCCCGGGCAAGGAGACGGTTCTCCGGGTCGCGCGCGATCAACTCCTTGGATGCCGACGAATCCTGACGGTATGTAGCCGATAAAACGATCCGGCGCATAAGCGCCTTCACATTCCAACCGGAGTCGACGAACTCCCGCGCCAGCCAATCCAGGAGTTCGGGATGACTCGGCCAGTCGCCCTGAAAACCGAAATTTTCGCTGGTTTTGACCAACCCCTGGCCGAATAACTGCTGCCAAAAACGGTTGACCACGACACGCGACGTGAGTGGGTGATCCGGCTTGGTAAGCCAGCGCGCCAGGCCAAGGCGGTTCTTCGGCGCGCCCTCGGGCCAGGCACCAAGGAGTTCCTCGGGGACGCCGGGCTCGACCTTTTCGGCCGGCGCATTATACGAGCCGCGAGTCAGGACGTGTGTCTCACGCGGCGTCCCCATTTCCTGCATTACCATGACGGTAGGAACTTCGCGCTCGAGTGCCAGCAGCTCACCGCGCACCCGATCCAGCTCCTGCTGTTGTTTGGCAAAGGTACTATCCGTTTGCTTGAGCAGTGCGGTGCGCAGCCAGCCCGTCTCAGTGGCCGAAGCTTGGCCGGCCGCCTGCATTCTCGCGGCGTAAGGGAGCGCCTGTTGGTCGAACACGGCGGTGATCTCGCCACTGCTAAGAGCCCGCGGCCACACGGCGATCTCGTCCAGGAGTCCGCCGTAACGCGGGCTGTCCGGACCGTTGTCCCACCCGACCCGGAAATGGGTAGCTTGGGGTTTGTCTGATTTCCGGTCTGGAAGTCCGAGGCCGTCGTTCAGGACCCGCGTTGGAAGTTCAGATCCATCGGCGAAGATCCGCACCCAGGACGCATGCGCGCGATCGGCGTCCTTATCCGCGCCCTCATACACCAGCGTCAAGTGCCGCCATTGTCCCGGTACAATGCGCGCGCCTTCGGAACGGACGCGAATCGCGTAGGCAGGGTAGCGGTCGGCGAATCGGAAGTCGAGTTCTCCCGCGACAAGGCGCAGTTCAATACCTTTGCCATAACTAACCGCCGCGCGATTGGTAGCGTAATCGACAGTGGAAAGCAGGGCTACGTCCCTATCCGATTTCCCCGGCTGGATCCAGAAACTGAACGTGAGTGGGTTGAGGCGCGAAACAGGCACACCCTTGGTCACCGGTTTAGGATTGGCGCTTACCGTCAGACAAGCTTGTCCCACAACGCCCGGCTCGAGCAGAAATCCGCTTTCCGGCCCGGGCTCGAATTCAGCGGCCGAATCGCAACGCATCCGAAGCGCCGCCCCGTCCGGTTCAGGGGTCCTGCCGGCAATCTCGATCGCACGTGCTGCATTCGAATGCCGCCATTTCCAGGAATTCCCGCGGCGCTCGACGTGTTGCGTGAGGGTAGAAATGGCGGATTCGAGATCGCGCATCCTGCGTTGCTGATCGGTCGTGGGCGCCGGCAACATGGGTACCGCGTTCGCCACGCGACCGTCCTCGCCCATCTCGGCAACATTATTGAAAAACGCGAAAATACGGTAGTGGTCGCGCTGCGTCAAGTGGTCGTACTTGTGGTCGTGGCAATGGGCGCATTCCAGCGTGAGCCCCAGCCAAGCCATACCGAGCGTACGCACCCGGTCGGTCACATATTCGACCCTGTATTCTTCATCAATAATGCCGCCTTCCGAATTGATCACGTGGTTACGCCCGAAGCCGGTGGCGATCAACTGGTCCAGGGTCGGATTTGGCAGCAGATCACCGGCTAACTGCTCGGTGATGAAGCGATCATACGGCATGTTGCCGTTGAAGCTCTGGATCACCCAATCGCGCCACCGCCACATCGACCGCGCTGCATCGTTGTTGAAGCCATGAGTGTCGGCATAGCGCGCCACATCCAACCAATCGATAGCCATGCGCTCGCCGTAGCGAGGCGATGCGAGCAGGCGGTCGATCGCAGCTTCGTATGCCGCCTCGCCGCGCTTTTGGACATCCGCGGCGAACGAATCCACTTCCGCGGGTGAAGGCGGCAACCCGATCAGGTCCAGCGAGACACGCCGCAACCAGGCCCAAGGAGGCGTCTCGCGGCTGGGGCGCATGTGTTCCGATTCCATTCGCTTGAGCACAAATGCGTCGATAGGCTGCTTAACCCAAGCACGGTCCGAAATATCCGGAACCGCAGGCCGCACCGGTGGTACAAACGCCCAGTGCTGCGCGTAACGACCGCCTTCCTGAATCCATCGTTTGAGGATGGCAATCTGGTCCGCGGTCAGAGTCCGATTGGAAAACGCCGGCGGCATTCGCCTGGCCGGCTGCGCCGCCGTGATTCGCAGGTAGATTTCGCTCGACTCGGGTTTTCCGGGAACGAGCGCGGCGTGTCCGCCGCGGTCTACGGTGGTTGACTCGAAGGAGTCCAGCCGCAAACCCGCCATACGTTTCTTGCTGTCCTGACCGTGGCAGGGGAAACAATTTTCGGACAGGATCGGACGTACATCACGGCCGTAGTTCAGACTGGACCCATCCGCCGCCGGATTCGGACGGCAAAATCCAAGCAGCCCCAGGACCAGCGGGAGACGAAGCGTGGAAGCCAGCATCACGGACGAACACCCCTCCAATCGATTGTGCCACTTCCCGAGGCAACCGGGTCAACTAGCCGCTAGTCTGCTGTTTCTGAAGTTCCTTTACCGCTCCCTTACGGTCGCGGCTCTGTTACGGAGCCGCGCGCGCTAGCGAGGGGTAAAGCTATTTCAGAAACACGACACTAGAACCGTTCAGATAGATTCCACAGCCTGCTATGATGCGGACTGGATGCGTACCGGTATGCGCCGTAATGTTTGGGGGGATGGCTCATCGTGCCGGACAAGCTGATTCGTATGCTTGAGAATTCTCGTGCGACGGCGTGTTCGGCGTTGCTCCTGATGCTAGGCGCAGCGGCAGTGCTGCATGCCTTTCAGGGCATGGCATCCCCCTCGCGCACCCCTCGTTCGATCGATATTAAAACGAGTCTTCCGCCAATCAGAGTCAATTTCCGGGATGTTGCTGAGGAGGCGGGGCTCACGGCAGTAAACGTTTCGGGCGGCAAGGACCGTAAGAAATACATTCTCGAAGCAACCGGTAGC
>WNFJ01578193.1_pt1 | contig 11299 bp, 14 predicted proteins | sample 5400461 | NCBI WGS metagenome assembly WNFJ01 (sample SAMN13153349, study PRJNA577476) | soil metagenome | isolation source: 115 cm saprolite on Douglas fir-dominated hillslope | place: USA:California | collected 2013-09-17 | reverse complement strand
ATCCTGCGTTTGCCTATGAAATCGCGGTCATCATCCAGGATGGCATTCGCCGCATGTACAAGGACGGCGAAAACGTCTTCTACTACATCACCGTGATGAATGAACCTTACGCCATGCCGGCCATGCTGGGTGACGTGAAGGACGGCATTCTGCGCGGGATGTACCGCTTCCGGCCCGCGACAAACGCGAAAGCGAAGCTGCGCGCGCAATTGTTTGGAAGCGGCGCGATTCTCAACGAAGCGTTGCGAGCTCAAGAGATTCTCGAAACCAAATACGGCGTGGCCGCCGATGTGTGGAGCTTAACCAGTTACAAGGAGCTTTATAACGACGGCATCGAGTCCGAGCGCTGGAACCGTTTGCATCCGGGCGAAAAGGCGCGCGTGCCGTACGTCACCAAATGCCTCGCGGACGCTCCCGGCGTGCTGGTCGCGGCTTCCGATTATTTGAAGACCTTGCCCAATATGATCAGCAAATGGATGCCGCGGCGCCTGGCGTCACTCGGAACAGATGGTTTCGGCCGCAGCGAAGGCCGCGCCTCCTTGCGCGAGTTCTTCGAGGTCGACTCCCGCTTCATTACGCTGGCTACGCTGCACGAGCTTTTCGTGGACGGCAAGATCGAGCGCTCCGTCCTCGACAAAGCCATTACGGACTTGGGCATTCATGCCGACAAGCCGAATCCGGTGATCTCCTGACGCAGGTCCTTTAAGAAATAGGAGTCAGTCTGCGGCCGGGCCGTGGCTCGCGCCAGTTTCTTCTGTACCAGCGAGAATATCGGCGGGCTTAATTCGTCCAGTGGCCAATTGCGCGATGAGTTCGCGATTCGCTGCCAGAAAATCGTACTCTCCCAGCTCTTTCGGCAACGCCCAGGCGATCTTTTCAAATGTGTGGGGCACTGGGACAGATTCCGCGATCGCTGCGGCAAAGAAGCGGATTTCAAGTTCGTCGGCCGTTCCAGCATAGTGATGACGCACGCGGCCAATCTCAATACTCTTTACCAGCGTCACGCCGAGTTCCTCTTGCAATTCCCGTGCGAGCGCGGCTTCTGGCGATTCGCCGTCCTGGACTTTTCCACCGGGAAATTCCCACTTCAGCGGGGAAGTATCGTTTTTCCGGCGCTGGCCGATTAGCATTCGCCGGTCGCCACGCTCAATCACAGCTGCGACGACAGTCCTCATGCTGTTCCCCGCATTCGGATTGCGGAAAATAAAAGTTTGTAGAGCGCGTGCGCACCCTTGACCAGCGGAGGCCCCGGCGTGTTCAGCAATTCATCGCTGATTACATAAACGTTTCTGTTTCGAATCGCCGGCACATCTATCCACGCCGTGACTTTATACGCTTGCTCGGGGTCTGCTTTCGATCCCGTCGCTGCCCAGGCCAGCACAATCACTTCCGGCCGGGCTGCTGCTACTTGCGCTTCGGTGATCTTCTCGCCCGCGGGAACCACCATCTCGCCGCCGCAGAGGTTCACCAATTCCGTCACCCAGGGCGGGGAACTGATTCGCGGATTCGGCCACGCCTCGCAATAGACGCGCACGCGTTGCTTGCCTCGCCGCGCTTTTTTCTCAATTCCCGAGAACGCCTGGCGCATGTCTTTCACCAGCCGCTCGGCAGCGGCCGCCCGTTGCGTAATCCCGCCCAATAACCGAATGTCCGCTTCGATATCAGCGAGCGTCCGCGGGTTCATGGCCAGAAAAGGGAACGGCTGCTCGAGGAGTTTCGCAACGGTCTCCTGTTTGTACGGCACAGAACCGATCACCAACGTTGGCTTCAGCCGCAGAATCTCATCGACCGATTCCATATGCCAGCAATCGCCAAGCTTTGGCAGTTTGCCGACCGGCGCGACATCGGCGCACCACTTGGTCACGCCGACCAGGGCGCGCTTCGCCCCAATGGCGCACAAAATCGAGGTCACGCTGGGGGCCAGCGAAACAATGCGAAATGGAGGCCGCCGATTCTCTTTCATGGCTACGGGGAGAGGATAGCAGACAGCCGGGCGTCTCGTGGTTCGCAAGAGTGTGGATTGACTCCGCTTCACGAGTATGTTGCACTGCATTGCTTAATTCCCGGAGGACTATGGTGCGTTTTCATCTACTTGCTCTCAGCTTGATTCTGCCGGTGTCAAACTTGGCTCAGACTCCATCTGCGCCGTCCAAATCCGAAGTCGTCCAGTACCACGCCACCATCGACACGGTGAAATATCTCTTCGGGGCCGCTCCGCCCGTTGCGCGACTCAAACCCGGCAACATCCTGGACGCGAATTCCCTGGACTGCTTCGGCAACGCGCTGCAAAAACCAGGCGATTCTTTTGCGCTGGTTAAAGGGGATAACCCGCTCACCGGTCCTTTCTATATTGAAGGCGCGGAACCCGGCGACACGCTGGTTGTTCATATCCTCGATCTGCAGGTTGATGGCAAACAGGGTGTGGGCACTTTTTCACCGGGCTTCGGAGCTATCAACGCGACCCATTACACGCCGATGCTCGAAAAAGAAGCGCTGCCGGAAAAGATCTGGTTTTACCCGATCGACCACGCGGACCATACGGCCACGTTTCAGGCTCTCGATTCCACTTACAAGGTGAAAATTCCGCTGCATCCATTTCTTGGCTGCATCGGTGTCGCGCCTGCCAATGGGGAGGCGCGCAGCTCCATCGTGCCGGCGGAATTTGGCGGCAACATGGACGCTCCGGAAGTCTCCGTTGGAAACACGCTCTATCTGCCCGTGAACGTCGCAGGGGCGCTGTTTTACTTTGGCGATGGGCACGCGGCCATGGGCGACGGCGAAATTGCGGGCAGCGCCATCGAAGTTCCCATGAAGGCGCGGCTGCAATTCGATCTGGTGAAAGGGAAACACACGGGCTGGCCTCGCTTCGAAAACGAAACAGAAATCATGGCCGCGGGCATCTACCGTCCCGTCGATGACGCGGTGCGGATCGCTTTCACCGAGTTGGTCGGCTGGATTCACACCGGCTACGGCCTCTCGGAACTCGATGCATATGAGTTGCTTTCCAAGGTCGGCAAAATCCATCTTACGGAGATGGTTGATCCCAACTATGTCGTGGTTGCCTCCGTGGAGAAAAAATATTTGCCTCCCAAGAAGTAAAGCTTTTTGTGGAAGGGGCATTCTTGAGTTCTTTTTGCTCTCTGCGAACTCCGCGTCTCTGCGTTGAGTTTTCTTGATTTTTGCCGCGTTGCAGTTCGGGCACTGCCTTTGGGATACTTTTACAAATGTTCAGCGAAGCCGTTCTCGACCACTTCCACCATCCGCGCAATGCCGGAGAGTTGCCCGGTGCCACTGCCACCGTCGAGGTGAACAATCCAGTCTGCGGGGACATCCTCAGGCTCTCCGCGCGCATCGTGGACGGCCACATCGCGGAGGCGCGCTTCTTGTGCCGCGGTTGCACCACCTCGATCGCTTGCGCTTCTGTGTTGACCGAACACCTTGGCAGCCGCGCGCTTGCCGAGGCTCGGTCCATCACGGCGGAAACTCTCTCCGAAGCTTTGGGTGGCCTCCCGCCCGCAACATTCCACGGCGCGCAGCTCGCCGCCGACGCGGTCAGCGCGCTCATCCAAAAACTTGCTTCAACGAGTCGCTAGTCCTTCTGCTGGATCGCCCTGTTCAGCGTTTCCGGGTCGTTCAGATTCAGCACGCACCCCTCTTCGTTCGTCTGCACCTCTTCTATTTCGCCGGAGTGTGCCCACACCACGGCCCGCGCGCCGGTTTCGAGCGGCGCCCGAAGCAGTTCGTTGTACAAAGATGCGGAGAAAATGACCGGATGGCCGCGGCGCCCTTCAAAGACGGGCAGGACGATGGGTTTTTTCGCTTTGTAATACTGTTCGATCAAATCCTGAACCAGAGCGCTGCTGATGAGAGGGTGATCGATCAGGCAGAGCAGGATTCCGTCGGTTCCCGGCGGCAGGCTTCGCAACGCCGCCTGGATTGAACTTAACTGTCCTTTTTCCCATTCCTCATTGATTACGATTTCATCGGCCTTGAGGTTCACCGCCTTTGCGATGGGCTCCGCGTGCGCGCCGAGCACAACCCTGCGGACGCCAATTTCCCGGTGCGCAGTCACTTCCAGCAGATGTTCGAGGAACGGCCGCCCCTGGTAGGGAAGCAACGCTTTCGGCGAGCCCATTCGGCTCGAGGCCCCGCCGGAGAGGATGACGGCGGCCAGCATGTGCTCCCTTTCAGCGCCCGCTTAGGGTAGCGTGCGCTTCGTATTTCAATCTCTTGTGCGCGGCGGTCGTCGCATTTCGCCGCACCGCCACCAGTTCCGCCGCGATGCTGACGGCAATCTCTTCGGGCGAGAGCGCGCCAATCTCCAGGCCCATCGGCGCGTAGACGCGTTCGAACTCTTCCGGCTTGTAGCCGTCGTTCTCCAGCGCCTTGTACACGGATATAACTTTGCGTTTGCTTCCGATCATGCCGACGTAGCGCGCTTCCGTCCGCACCGCCCAGGCCAGCACACGCATGTCCTCTTTGTGTCCGCGCGTCACGATCACCAGGTAGCTCGCCGCATTCGGATGGATTTTTCGAAACGCATCCTCGTAGCTGGTATAAATCTCATGCGCCATCGGAAAGCGCTCATTGTTCGCAAAGGTTTCGCGGTCATCCGCTACACCGACGCCGAAGCCCGCTGCGGTGGCCGCCTTTGCCACCGCCATGGAAACGTGCCCGCCCCCAAAGAGATAGAGCGTCGGCTGCGGCAGAATCGGCTCCACAAAAACTTCCAGGGTTCCGCCGCAAATTAAACCGTTGTCGTAACTCGCCTCATTATTTAGATTGAAGACCATCTTGCGCGGCGCTTCCTTCTGCATCACTTCCTTTGCCGCCGCCCAGACCTCCGCCTCCACGCAGCCGCCGCCAATCGTTCCCGCGATCGAGCCATCCTCGCGCACCAGCATCCGCGAACTCTCATAGCTCGGAATCGAGCCGTTCGTGTGTACGATCGTAGCCAGCGCCGCGCGCCGCCCCGCCCGCCTCATCTTCACGATTTCTTCGAACAAGTCCACGCTTAGCCTCTGCCATCAGCCTACGGCGCGGTATGCTCACTGTCAATGCACGCCGCTATCTGGACACTCGTCCGCTTGGGTGCTACCGTTCGAAACCTCAACGGGAGCTCAGAGGCTTGATGAAAGCGATTGTCTTTAGCACGCATGGCGGTCCCGAGGTGTTGAAATTTACGGACGCTCCCGACCCCGCCATCCGCCCGAATGAGGTCCTCGTCCGCGTGAAGGCTTGCGCGCTGAACCACCTCGATCTTTGGGTGCGCCGCGGCATTCCCAACGTGCCGATCCCGCTTCCGCACATTCCCGGCAGCGATGTTGCCGGCGAGATTGCGCAGATCGGCGCAGATGTCACGACCGTGCGCGTTGGCCAGAAAGTCGTCCTCGCCCCCGGCGTCACCTGTGGCAAATGCCCCGCTTGCGTTGCTGGCCTGGATAACCACTGCCGCCAGTTTGCCAATCTCGGCTACCTGATCGACGGAGGCTGCGCCGAATTCGTCCGCGTTCCCGAAGTGAATTGCTTGCCGTATCCGGAAAACCTGACCTTTGAGGAAGCCGCCTCGATTCCGCTTGTTTTCCAAACCGCCTGGCACATGCTTCTCGCCCGTGCCGAACTGCAGCCCGGTGAGGATGTTCTGATTCTTGGGGCAGGTAGCGGCGTCGGCAGCGCCGCTATTCAGGTTGCCAAGTTTTTCGGCGCCCGCGTCATCGCCACTGCCGGCTCCGATGAAAAACTGCAAAAGGCAAAACAACTTGGCGCCGACCATCTCATCAATCACAAAACCCAGAAAATCCGCGATGAAGTCCGCCGCATCACGAGTAAGCGCGGTGTCGATGTCGTATTCGAACACGTCGGGACAGCTACCTGGGACGACAGCTTTGCCAGCCTTGCCCTCGGCGGCCGCCTGGTAACCTGCGGCGCCACCACCGGCTACGATGCCAAGGTCGATCTGAGGTTCCTCTTCAGCCGCCAGCTTTCGTTACTGGGTTCGTACATGGGCACCAAGTCCGAACTTCACAGCGTCATGCGCCTGGTGGCCTCCGGACGCTTCCAGCCCATCGTCGACCGCATCTTCCCCCTGGCCGCCTGCGCCGAAGCCCACGCCTATCTCGAATCCGGCTCGCAGTTCGGCAAAGTCGTCCTTGCCGTCTGAGAGCGTTAAAAAATACGTTTAGTACTATTGACAAGTAACTAGACTTTCTATAGTTTCCGCCCCCATCCACCCCGGGAGTGACGGCTTACAACCCTGATTGCTCCCGGTGCCCAGGATCAATTTCCGATCGATTCTCGACTTGGAGGACTACGGGATGTGGTCGAAGAAAGCGACACTATACGTGTGTCTACTCACCGGCTTGGCTATGGCGCTTGCCATGGCCGGCCAATCCTCGGGCCAAAGCTCCACCACGGCCACCGAAGCCCCTTCGGGCTATGACAATCAACCCAATGGTCTGACTGACCTGGCATCGTTCAACATGGATCGTGGTCAGTTCGAACAAACCGAATTCATCGGTGATGGACTGGGCCCAATCTTCAACGACCAGTCCTGCCGTGAATGCCATCAAAACCCCGTCACCGGCTCAACCAGCCAGATCAAGGAACTCCGTGCAGGCCACCAGGACGCCTTCGGTAATTTTGTGGGGGCCACCGCGACTCTCGCTGATGGCACGGTGACGATTACAAACCGCTCTCTCATCAACCAGCGGGCCATCTGTCCCGCTGTGGACACCATTACCGTCAATGGCACGGCACAGACGTACAACTTTCCACAGACTCAGGGACAGGAGCGCATCAGCACCGCGGAAACCATCCGCGCTTTCCGCATGTCGCTCAATACACTCGGCGACGGTTTCATCGAATCCATCGCTGACCAGACCCTCCTCAACCTCGCGTCCTCGCAGTGCTCAAACACCGGCGGCCTTATTTGTGGGGAGACCGTGCGCGTCCCCGTCCTGGAAGCCAACGGCGCCCTCGCTGTTGGGCGCTTTGGATGGAAGGACCAGCACGCCTCGCTTCTCTCGTTCTCCAGTGATGCCTATTTGAATGAGATGGGCGTTAGCAATCGTTTGCCTCCCAACAATGTGGACGTGACCAGGATTTGCGATGTGGTTCCCGATCCCAACAATAACACCACCGATTCCCAGGGCTTGCAGGACATCGACCGTTTCGCGCGATTCATGCGCGCCACCAAGGCGCCTCCTCGTGACACGGCTCTCGCCAATTCTTCGGACGGCGTAGCTGGTGCAAGTCTGTTCCATAGCGTCGGCTGCGACATTTGCCACGTTTCCTCGATCACGACTGTGCCCAGCGGCACAGCCGTGGCTGCGGGAGCCTTCATCGTGCCCGCTTCCCTGGGCAACAAGATCATTCATCCATACAGCGACTTCCTCCTGCACGACGTCGGCACTGGTGACGGCATCGTGCAAACCGGCGGTCAAGAAACAGCCTCCAAAATGCGGACGCCTCCTCTTTGGGGAGTGCGCACACGCACGGAACTGCTGCACGACGGCCGCACAAACACCTTCTTTGACACCATTCAGCGGCACCGCAGCGAAGCACAACCCGTGACCAACAACTTCAACAACCTCAGCACCACCCAACAACACCAGCTCATCCCCTTCCTGCGCTCACTCTAGTGGCGCAGCGTGGGCCGGCGGGGCGTAGCCATCGCCTCGCCGGCCTATTCAAAATGCATCAGTTCCTCTGCCATCACGCCGCGCAACCCCACCGTTTGTCTCCAACCGTTCCCTGTGCGAAAATAGTGCACGCGGGACACTATGAGCACATCACTCGGCAAACACGTCACTCTGACCAAGCCAGACGATTTCGGCAATCTCCTCGAAGATGAAGGCATCATCTTCACGACCCTCGACAAAGCCGTGAACTGGGCGCGCAAGAGTTCCATTTGGCCGCTCGGCTTTGGCCTGGCCTGCTGCGCCATCGAGATGATGTCCATGGCCGCCGCCCGTTTTGACCTCGCACGTTTCGGCGCGGAAGTCTTTCGCCCCTCCCCACGCCAGGCCGATCTGATGATCGTCGCCGGCCGCCTCTCGCAGAAAATGGCTCCCGTCGAGCCCAAGTGGGTCATCTCCATGGGCGCTTGCGCCACTTCCGGCGGCGTCTTCAACAATTACGCCATCGTGCAGGGCTGCAATCAGGTCATTCCCGTCGATGTGTACGTGCCCGGCTGCCCGCCGCGCCCCGAAGCCGTTCTCTACGCCATCCTTCAGCTCCAGAAGAAGATCGATAGTGAGAAGGGTTCCTTCAGGCGAGCCTTAAATCTTGCGTGATCGCTGCCCGGACGCCACCACTGCTGGTATGCGAGCGAAAGCATTCTCGATCAAAACGCGATTCGCCATGCATCCTGCCGCGCTGGTTCCCATTCTTCTGGCCGTGGCACTCCTCTCGCTCAGTTGCGGTGGAGGTGCAACGCTTCAGCCTCCTCCCCGGGCAAGTTACAAACTTGTGTGGAGCGATGAATTCAGCGGGCCGGACAGTGCGTCACCCGATTCATCGAAATGGACGTACGACACCGGCGGCAACGGCTGGGGCAATAACGAGCTCGAGTACTACACCAATCGCACGCAGAACGCTCATATCAAAGGCGGCAATCTCGTCATCACCGCGCAGAAAGAAACCTACACCGGCTCCGATGGCGTGACGCGAAATTACACCTCCGCTCGTTTGAAAACCCAGGGACTATTCAGCCAAGCCTATGGCCGCTTCGAAGCGCGCATCAAGATTCCCGCAGGGCAGGGAATATGGCCGGCTTTTTGGATGCTTGGTAACGACATCACCTCAAATGGCTGGCCCAGGTGCGGCGAAATCGGGTTCGCTCCATGGGCCGCGCACTATCGGCCAAACGAGCGCCCCCACCCCCATCTTCAGCCTGCCCGCCGGCCATAATTTCGCCGATGACTTTCATCCTTACGCTGTCGAATCGGAGCCCGGCACCGTCCGCTTTTACGTCGATTCGAATCTCTACGCCACCTTCACTCAATCAGAGTGGCCTGCCGGCGGCGCCTGGGTTTTCGATCACCCCTTCTTCATTATTCTCAACGTCGCCGTTGGCGGCGGTTGGCCCGGCTCGCCGGACAGCACCACCGTTCTCCCCCAACAAATGCTTGTCGACTATGTGCGCGTCTATACTATGCAATAGTTTGATTCCGCCAAACCGGAGGAACAGCCTCGATGTCCCACGATTCCGATAGTGCAAGGCAGCTTCTTCGCCACGCCGTTGCTACCGTTGCCTACCGCGGTGGCAAAGTTCTGCGCGGCATTCCGGCGCACTTCGCCAGCTTCCATATTGGCGACAAGACGCGCACGCCCGCGCAAGTCCTCGCGCATCTGGGCGATGTGTTTGACTGGGCGCTCTCCATCGCGCAAGGCCGGCAGGCCTGGCACGACTCGACGCCGCTGCCATGGAACGCCGAGGTCGATCGTTTCTACGCGGCCATCAAAAATTTTGATGACTACCTGGCCTCCGCCGAACCGCTTCACGGTGGTGCCGAGGGACTCTTCCAGGGCCCCATCGCCGACGCCCTCCATCACATCGGCCAGATCGCCATGCTCCGCCGCCTGGCCAACTCTCCTATCCTGGGTGAAAACTATTTCAAAGCCGACATCGCCGCCGGCCGCGTCGGCCCCGAACAACCCGCTCCCCGCCGCGAATTCGAATGATTCCTTCATTCTTAGTCACCCCGGATCTTCTCTTTGCAGGGGCGCAGCACTGCTGCGCCCAGTCTCGGCGTGATAGTTTCTGCGCGTCCATCGCCGGGATCCGTTTGTAGCGGCCGCCTTCTGAGGTCGGCGGCATTTGATTTTTTTCTGCTCCTGCGGCCCTTTCCCGCCCCACTTGCCCAAAATTCAATTTGAGTGGTAGACCGATTCGTACCGTGATATAAGGAAGAACAATATGGTTATCTCACATCGCTTACGAGCCATCCGCGAGCAGAAAGACCTTTCGCAAGGGGACATCGAGCAGCGCACCGGCCTGAAGCGTTGCTACGTCTCGCGTGTGGAGAACGGCCACACCGTCCCGAGCATCGAGACGCTCGAAAAGATGGCCCGGGCTCTCGAAGAAGTGCCGCTCGAAATACAGTCCCTCGCGAGAGGCGTCTCCACCGATCAGGACGCATGGGGTAGCTCTGGTGAAACGGCGAAATTCTTCCAAAAGTTGCGGAAGCTTCTCAGCCGCCTCTCCAACGACGACCGGAAGTTGATCATGCACATGACCTTCCAATTGGTCCGCAAGAATCGCCCCTGATTCTTCTTTTGGAGTGCGGCAGCTTATCCCGCCCTCCTTGTTTTCTCTCTCGTCCCGAGCGAAGCCGAGGGATCTGCTTTCTCGGCGGAGCGCCGGAATAGCAGCACCCCCACCCCCGGGTGTTTTGGGCAAAGAGTTCGGAATCGCTTGAAAATAAAAGAGTTGATATTTTGATGAGTGCAAAAGAGTGCGCAAGGATGTGAAAAGAAAGAACTTGAGTAAAGTGCCGAGTGGGGAGTAGCAAGTGTCGGGTGGCGAGTTCTGAGTTGGGGAGGATGGGCCCCCACCCCCGGTGTTTTTTGTAAGTGCGCATTCTAAAGGGTTTGCGGGAGGAATTCTTGTAACTGCGCATTCTGCAGGACTTAAAGTGGCTGTATTTTCAGTGAGTTGGGAGGCGTTTGTAAGTGCGGATTCTAAAAGGGTTAGGGGCGCGATTTGATTATGGAACAGTAAATAGAGCGGATCTGCGCATTCTAAAAGAGTTAGGGGAGTAGTGGGGCAAGGGGATACGGAAAAACCGGCGGAGAAGAATCCGTTCCCACAAGTTCGGACTGTTCCATGGGCTCCCGATAGTCGCTCAGGGTGGGTACCGTTGTTGGATGCGCAGAGCGGGAGGGGCTGACGGATAGGTAGTGAAGATGGAGAGGTAGCGGACAAAAGGAGGCGCTCCTTTCTCCGCCGCGCTGAACAACAAGAAGAGTATATCGCAAGAGGTACTGGCTGTCAATGTTTATTTAGTGTGCAATTCGAATAGTTGCGGAAAGTGTTAAAAAGGTGTGAGTTGGCGATTGGTAAATGCAAAACCCGCACCCTGAAAACCGCAGGGTGCGGCACCCGGCAGCTCTTTGTATCGTCAACGCGGTTCTTAACGTACGATTATCCCATTGATGAATCTTCAACTGGAGAAACGGCAGTGACGAGAGACGAGGCTTGGAAACTGGCCAACCATTGGGTTGCGGCCTGGAACGGTCATGATCTGGACTTGATCATGATGCACTATGAGGATGCAATCGAGTTGACTTCGCCCGT